>JGI12210J13797_10104500_pt1 | contig 53348 bp, 42 predicted proteins | sample ElkSlonscriptome_3_FD_13797 | JGI IMG/M metagenome (IMG submission 13797) | reverse complement strand
TACTACGGCGGCTGCGAATTTGTAGATGAGATCGAGCAGATTGCTATTGACCGGGTCAAGCAGCTCTTCGGAGCGGCCCATGCCAACGTCCAGCCCCACTCTGGCGCTCAGGCTAACTTTGCCGTCTTTTTGACGCTGCTGCAGCCTGGCGACACCATCATGGGAATGAACCTGTCCCATGGCGGACACCTCACCCATGGGTCACCGGTCAACGTTTCGGGCAAATGGTTCAACGCCTGTCACTATGGAGTCAACGCCGAAACTGAGACCCTTGACTATGACGAGATTCGCGATTTGGCGCTGCAGCACCGTCCCAAGCTGCTGATCTGCGGCTACTCCGCCTATCCCCGAACCATACACTTTGACCGGTTTAGGGCGATCGCTGATGAGGTTGGAGCATACCTTCTGGCCGATATTGCTCACATTGCTGGCCTCGTCGCTACGGGGCATCACCCCAACCCAATTCCCCACTGTGATGTGGTGACCACGACGACCCACAAAACGCTGCGGGGACCACGGGGTGGTCTGATTATGACCAAAGACGCCGACTTGGGTAAAAAGTTCGATAAGGCAGTCTTTCCCGGTAGCCAGGGCGGACCGCTAGAGCATGTGATTGCAGGGAAGGCTGTGGCGTTTGGCGAAGCGCTGACCCCCAACTTCAAGGCCTATTCCGCCCAGGTGATCGAAAATGCCCAGGCCCTAGGCGAGCAGCTTCAGGCCCGTGGCATCAAAATCGTCTCCGATGGCACAGATAATCACATCGTGCTGCTAGATTTGCGGTGTATTGGCATGACAGGCAAAGTGGCCGATCTGCTGGTGAGCGACATCAACATCACCGCGAATAAAAACACCGTCCCCTTTGATCCCGAATCTCCGTTTGTTACCAGCGGCCTGCGGTTGGGCTCACCTGCGATGACCACCCGAGGCTTGAAGCAAAATGAGTTTCGAGAGATTGCCAACATCATCGCCGATCGCCTGCATCAGCCAGAGGACGATGCCGTAGCTGCGAGCTGTCGCGATCGCGTCCAGAGCTTATGTGAGCAATTTCCCCTCTATCCCCATCTGTCGGCGGCGGCCCCAGCTCTGGTGTCATAGTTGAGACGCCCTGCTGCAGACAAAGCGGTTGCCGATGACCGGGCCGATGACCGGGCCGATGACCGGGCCGATGACCAAGCTGCCGGTTCCTGTCCTAGTTTCTAGTATTGGGAACCAGGCTGGTCTATGCTAGTGGGTGAAATTGCTCTATTGTTGCCGACTGTAGACCTTTAGGCTCAATGTGCTGCCACTGCGATTTTGCCTTGCGAGTATGATGTCATCCATCCCTTCTCAGCTCTACCATCTACTTGCATTCGTCATCTCTGCCAGCGTTGTGCTGCTGAGTACCCCAGTGGTGCGTAAGATTGGCCTTACCAGCGGCCGCGTTGATCAGCCCAACGAACGTAAAATGCACCGTCAGCCTATGGTGCGTTTAGGCGGCATTTCCATCTTTCTAGGGGCGCTCACCGCGCTGCTGGTGGTTTGGTCGTTGGGGGGATTTGGTATCCTGCCGCCCAATAAGGAGTACGAAATTTGGGGCGTCACGGTGGGGGGCTTAGCTTTTTTCCTCATTGGCCTTGCCGACGATTTCTTTGACCTGTCGCCGTTTATTCGGCTGACGATGCAGGCGCTGGTGTCCGGTGCTGCTTGGTTTGTTGGCGTCAAGATCGCCTTTATTGATGTTCCGTTAGTTGGCATCACGCAGCTGCCCATGCTGGTAAGTTTGCTGGCAACGGTGATCTGGCTGGTCGGTATGGCCAACGCCATTAACTGGATTGATGGCCTTGATGGTCTTGCGGCTGGAGTGTCGGGCATTGCTGCTGTTGTAATGCTGATTGTGAGCTTGTTCATGAGCCAGCCTGCTGCCGCTTTGATTGCTGCCGCCCTAGCAGGAGGTACCTTGGGATTTCTACGCTACAACTTCAATCCTGCTCAAATTTTTATGGGAGATGGTGGCGCTTACTACATTGGGTTTACCCTGGCAGGCGTAGGCATTGTGGGGTTAATCAAAAGCCTGACAACGGTGGCGGTGCTTTTACCCTTTTTGATCTTAGCGGTGCCTATTTTGGACATGTCGGCGGTTATCATTGATCGGCTGAGGCGGGGCAAGTCGCCCTTTACCGCAGATAATCGTCACTTGCACCACCGGCTTTTGAATGCGGGGCTGTCCCATCGGCTGACGGTGCTGTTTATCTATTCCCTGACCCTTTGGGTGGGTAGTTTGGCCCTAGCGATCGCCAAAATTCCGAGCGGTCCTATCTATGCCAGTGCTGCAACAGTGCTACTCATCTATACGTGCTGGAAGGTAAAGGCCACCCGCATGGGGTGAAGTAGTGCAACCCTACCCAGCTCGCTTCGAGCAGCGGCCTTGGCTGTGCCGCTACCGCCACAGGCCCTATGTACTATGTACGTTGAAGTACGTTAAATGGACAGAGGTATGACTCAAAGCGCTGAAGTAATCTGTGTTGGAACCGAGCTGCTGCTAGGTGAGATTCTCAATACTAATGCTCAGTTCCTGGCGCAGCAGCTGGCACAGCTTGGCATTCCGCACTATTACCAAACTGTGGTTGGCGACAATCCGCAGCGGTTACAGAAGGTGCTGTCCCTGGCTTGCGAACGATCGCGACTGCTGATTTTTACCGGCGGTCTTGGTCCAACCCCCGACGATCTGACCACAGAAGCGATCGCCGGGTTTTTTGACGTTCCTTTAGCAGAGCGTCCAGAAATTATAGAGAGCTTGGATCAAAAATATGCCCACCGTCGCCAAGCGATGGCGGCGAGCAACCGCAAACAGGCACTGCTGCCCGTAGGAGCCCAGATTCTGCCTAATCCCATCGGCAGCGCCCCTGGTTTGATTTGGACACCGCGACCTGGCTTGACCCTAATGACGTTTCCAGGGGTACCCAAGGAAATGCAGGCTATGTGGCACGAAACAGCCGTGCCCTATCTAAACGCCGAGGGCTGGGTGACCTCCACCTTAGTCAGCCGCATCTTGCGCCATTGGGGCATCCCCGAGTCTTCTTTGGCAGAGAAGGTCCAAGACTTCTTTGCTTTAGACAACCCAACCGTTGCCCCCTATGCAGGGAAGGGAGAAGTCCGTCTGCGCATCACCGCTAGCGCGGACTCTGCCGAAGTAGCCCATGCTCTGATTGCCCCAGTGCAAGCGCAGATTGAGGCGATCGCAGGGGACGACTGTTTTGGCGCTGATGAGGATACACTGGCCTCTGTTGTCGGCCGCTATTTAGAACGTGAGGGGCATACATTATCGGTCGCCGAGTCTTGTACTGGTGGCGGGATCGGACAGCAGCTGACCCAGGTACCAGGCAGCTCGACCTACTTCAAGGGGGGCGTGATCGCCTACGACAACGAGGTTAAGCAATCCATGTTGTCCGTTACAGCTGATGCACTGCGTCAGCATGGCGCAGTGAGCGCCGTTGTGGCCGAACAGATGGCGCTTGGGGTAAAGCAGCGGCTGAATACAACTTGGGGACTCAGCGTCACTGGCATTGCCGGACCTGATGGTGGAACGTCAGCTAAGCCAGTGGGTTTGGTGTACATCGGTATTGCCGGGCCTGATGTTGTGCGGTCCTATTCCCACCAATTTGCGGCCTATCGGGGCCGCGACTGGATTCGCTGGCTGAGCGCCTGCACGGCTTTAGACCATCTGCGACGTCAGTATAGTACTTCACTCGTATAGTGCTTCACCCGTTGAGAAGAGCTAAGGCCTACTTTACGATGGTGGGATACCCTGCGGCTTGGATATATATCTTAGGTAGGGTGACTGATAGTTTAGCGATCCCCAAGCCCGAACTTGTCTTGATTATTTCCATAGATTCGCTATGATAGAGTCAAGGTATTTCGGCCAAAATTTATGACAACCCTACTGTCAGGGTCTAGAAGGCAATAGAGCAGAGGGTTGGCGACGGCGGATATACGCAACGGTGTCTGTATTGGAGTATTAAGGCGATGGATTTCATCGAAGACATACTAGGGAAGCTGAAGGATTGGGCTCAGCAGCTGCTAGATGCCTTGGCAGGTTCGAATCCCCAGCCTGAGCCTGAACCCATTCCCATCCCTGTTAACGGCCGCCGCTACCGGTAGTCGGCATCCCAAGAATATAGCGATCGCCTCGGAATTTGCCTGTGCGCTCTGTCCTTGTCCTACATGGTCCTAACTTGAACCTTTTGGGTAAGCGTGAGCCTGAAATCTACGGGACGCTGACTTTAGAGGATATCAATAGAGTCCTTATACAGGACGCTAAATCCGCTGGTGTGGAGCTCTCTATCACCCAGTCAAATCAGGAAGGTATCCTGATAGATTGTATCCAGGCTGCTTTGGGTCAAGACGACGGTATCATAATCAATCCTGGCGCTTACACGCATACAAGCGTAGGCATTCGAGACGCCATTTCTGCTGTCAATGTTCCGACCGTGGAGGTGCATATCAGCAACATTTACCGGCGAGAGCCATTCCGTCATCAGTCCTATATTGCCCCTGTGGCTATTGGACAGATCAGTGGATTTGGTGTTCAGAGCTACCGCCTCGGACTGCAGGCGCTGATTCATCACCTCGATGCTGCGTGGAAGTAGCGCCTTCTCTACGTATGGCCGCTATACTACCGACAAAACCGCAGGATGAATCCTTTCGTCATCACGCCAGGAGCAGAGTAGCTTTTTAGGTCACTCCAAGAGTGACGATAGCCTAGCTGCTCCATAGCTCTGGCGAATGCCCTGTGGGAACCTCGACCTGGATCAATGACAATCACCTCTGACTGCGGGGCAGCGTGATGGTCGATAAACTCGGAAGTCAAAGCAACATGCTGTCGCTCGTACAGGATATCGCTACCGATGATCAGGTCAAATAGCCCTAGGGAATCATCCTGGGTATTCCAGTTGCCAGGACTAAACGTAATTGGGGCTAGGTGGTTGAGGGTTGAATTCTCGAGCAGAAATTCTGCTGCCAAGGGATGATAATCGCTGGCAGTGATGTCACCGCCCAGTCGCTTAATTACCAGGCTAGGTAGACCAATACCGCAGCCAATTTCTAAAATGCGCCGCCCGGCAATGGGTTCGTCAAGCATCACCTGGGCTAAAATCTTGCTCATGGGCCAGACTTGACCAAATAGGGGCCACATGGCCGACGAAATGCCCAAGTTCAGCGCAGTACCATCTGTATCTGAAAATTGCTGTAGGTCCAGCAGGCTGCGAATTTCGTAGGCTATGCCACCGACGCAAATCGTCTCAAGTTTGACGCGATAATGTTCGATCAGAGGTTCCTCATTATAGGTAGAGGTCTATCCACCCTCTATGCAAGTTGGTATACGCTAGCACACCTATTGAGAGAATTTGAGTGGGCTGCCTCAGGGCTTCCTTCAACGTCAGCTGATAGCCCTGGTTCGAACAGGCAGCAGGTGCTGCATCAAAACTAGAGCTTAGTTCCGGCGTTCACTTTCCTGCTTGAGCGCTGACAACGTATCTTCAAGTACGTTGCGATAGGTATTGAAAAATAAGCCACGGACGAGACCGCCACCCTCTGGGGTGACCGCAACTTGATGGGTGATGAGAACTTGATTGGGCGAGGCTCCTGCCGATGACGAAACCGACTCGAACTGCCAAATGCCCTGTAGCCTATTCAAATCACCTTCTACTAAGTTGAAGTCAATTTGCTGGGGATAGCTCAAAGTAGAGGCTACGACGATGCGACTACGACGGGTGATAGGAAAAATACGAACGACGTTGACCTGCTCAAAAACGCGGCGGTTTCCCGTGGATTCCAGCAGCTGGCTTGCCTCAACGGTGGGCAAAAATTGGTCAAAGTTATCGTAGTCCGTGACCACCTGCCACGCTGTGGAGAGCGGAGCATCAACCAGAACGCGTCCCGTAAACTGCCCCTCATCACCTGATACGGTTGCCTGCCCATTCTGCAGCGCTAGTCGCTCTTGGGCGGGAAGCTGTGCAAAAGTAGGGTTTACTTGCGCGGAGACAGGCAGGATCAGCGAGACTGCCACGACAGCGATCGCCACCATGACGCCTAGGGCAGGGTAACCATTCCGGTAGCTATCTGGCATAACACCTCAAATTTAATCTGGAGTTGACGTTGACATTGACATTGACATGAGGCTCAAAGGTCGTGAGCCTCGAACTCAACTCTATAGCATTTGGTTTCACAGATCAGGGGTCGCGGCGTCATGTTCATGACAGCGATATTGTTTGAGTTTGCCCGATCAGCTGAGCCAATGTCTGCCCTGCGGAAGTACTGATGGGCAGTAAAGCTCAGTACAATGGCTAGGCTGTGATGAACTGGCACAACGATTAATACCGCGTTAAAGGACAAGAGGTTGAGCTATGAGACTAAGCGATCGCTGGCGGCAAATTCTATTGGCGTTTTGCCTAGGGACCACCCTTCTAGTTACGGCATGCAGCCGTTCAGAAGCGCCGTCTCCCTACGCGCAAGTCCAGGAAGAAACGACGGGCCGAGGGGCCGAGGTCGCCGTCGATAAGTCTGCTGAAAATGGGTCTACGTTCAACCAATTTTTCCCAAAATCGGTGGCAGGATACAACATCACCCCAACCCAAGAAAAGCGTGGCTTCGCTGAGTACAAGGTAAGCCAGGACGGTACCACCGTCGCAATGCTATCCATCAACGACACCATCAGTAACCCCGCAGCCGCAGACAAATATCAGTCCAGCGATTTTCAGGTCGCCAGCTACCCCGCTGTTGACCAAGGGAAGAATGCAACTGGGCTGCTTGTCAACAAGCGCTACCAGGTCAAAGTACTCACCCGAGATCCAGCCTTTACCCGCAGCGATCGCCTTGACTGGCTGCAAAAATTCGACCTCAATGGTTTGGCCGAGCTGGAATCAAAATATAGTTCCGCAGCCACAACTAAGGCTTCACCTCGGACCACTGCGCCATCGGTGCGGATTCCCCCCACACTCTCCCCTCAGCCGGCGACTTGAGCGCCCGCTTCGAGGCAATGTATAGGGTTTGGAGCGATGCCAACCACTATGCGCAGAACGTATGCAAAATGAAGACTAAACTTAGGACGACGTTATGAGTAAGCCAATTTATGAACTAGTTGACGATCTGCCAAAGGGAGGGATGACAGTCACAGCCCTGAAGTCGCTAGATTTCCTCGTACCCGGCCAGTGGGAAAATCTTGTGGGATTTGATAACACGATTCGCGCTGTGACTGGCGAAACCGATGCGGCAATGGTGCAGCAAATCGGAGCACGTGCCGTCGCACTGTTCAACGACAAATCTCAAGGGTATCAGCGAGCGCTATGGTTGTACGACACCGTTGACTCCGCTTCGGGCGCATTAGGAACAGCGGCACTGGCCAATCGCATTGGGCAGGACACTTTCCTTGGTTTTCTGAAACGGTTTACCCCAAAGCCTGAAAAAGCGCAGAGCCTAGATCTCTCGATCAAGCTGGTGGCTGAACTCGTGGCCTTCTGCCAGATCAACGGCATTCCAGGGGATAGCATTGGTGAATTCGTGTCGTCTCTCAAGGGCTACAGCGGAGAGTCACTGATGCGCATGGCGGCGCTAGTCAGCTTCGATGGATTAGTTCCTTTAGGGCCTGCCTTTGCTGACAAAGCCCTGGCAACGCTGCGGGGCCTACAGCCTTCAGATCTCGAGCGCAATGACACCTTCAAAGGCGTAAAGGATCTTATTCCTGGGCGCAGCAGTGCGGACCAGCTCGATTTCGTCAAGCAAAGCGTTGACGCAACCGAGGGATGGATGAAGAGCTTCGTCGCAGATAAAAATGTCACTCAAAAAGGCTTACTCGACCGCCTCCAGGGATTCATAGATTTCTCAGAAGACAAGGTTGACTACATTGGCGCTCTGCTGGACATGAACGTCAAGTACTACCGCCATACTGGCATCCAAACGCTGACCCGGCGTCTTATCGAGCGCGCGGTGGCTGAGATTTAGCGATCGCTAAGGGTTGCTCAAAATGGTTTTGGTTTCTCCGCCTGTCCTTTAAAGCTGAGAGAGCTTTAAGCTGAGAGAGATAGCATGCCGCTATCTATATCCATCTATTGCTACCCAATCTTAAACCCATGGCGAACGCGACAAACGTCCTAGGCACCCCGCTCGAAACCTGCTCCACATCCCCTATGACAGGGTTCTATCGCAACGGCTGTTGTGATACCGGAGGTGGCGATATGGGAGTCCATGTAGTGTGCGCTGAAATGACGGCAGACTTTCTTCGCTTTACAAAGGCTCAGGGCAACGACCTCAGCACCCCACGCCCTGAGTACAGCTTTCCCGGATTGAAGCCAGGCGATCGCTGGTGTTTATGCGCATCACGCTGGCAAGAGGCCCTCGAACAAGGGGCCGCTCCCAAAGTTGCTCTAGCCTCAACTCATGCATCGGCTCTAGAACACCTCTCTCTAGAAAATTTAAAACAGCACGCGACAGCCTAGCCATTTAGACGATAGCTATGGCTGAATCTGCGAGTAAAGACCCAATTGCTGATATTCTAGCGGTAACAATTGGAGTAAAAGCGCTGTTCTGTAATCAGGGGGACGGTGCCGATCTGAGCACAGGCTTTGTAACCCATCTTCTATGAATTCATATCTTGCGGCAGCGGTGCAGATGAACAGTCAGCCCGATCTGACTGCCAACCTCAATCAAGCAGAAGATCTGATCGATTTGGCGGTGCGCCAGGGTGCTGAGCTAATTTGCTTGCCAGAAAATTTTTCATTTCTTGGCGACGAAGACGAAAAGGTCAACCAGGCTGAGGCGATTGCCCGCGAGACAGAATCATTTCTCAAACGCATGGCGCAGCGCTACCAAGTGACATTGCTGGGTGGCGGCTTTCCTGTGCCGATTGAGCATGGACGGGTGTACAACCGGGCTCAGCTTGTGGGGCCAGATGGTGAGGTATTGGCCACCTATGAAAAGGTGCATTTGTTTGATGTCAATCTCCCGGACGGCAATACTTACCAGGAGTCACGCACTGTTGTGGCCGGGCAAGCCCTTCCTCCTGTGTATGGTTCTGAAAGCCTAGGGCAGTTGGGGCTGTCGATTTGCTACGACGTCCGATTTCCTGAGCTGTATCGTCATCTCTCCCAACAAGGGGCAGAGGTGTTGTTTATTCCTGCCGCATTCACGGCCTTTACCGGAAAGGACCATTGGAAAATCCTGCTTCAGGCCCGCGCGATTGAGAACAGCTGCTATGTCATTGCCCCGGCCCAAACCGGTCGGCATTACGATCGGCGGCAGTCCCACGGCCATGCGCTGATTGTGGATCCCTGGGGCATGATTTTGGCCGATGCTGGGGAAAAGACGGGTGTAGCGATCGCGGCGATCGACCGAGCGCGCCTGCAGCAAGTCCGGCGTCAGATGCCGTCTCTCAAGCATCGCGTGTTTGCGTAACCCCATCAAACGGAACCACTTGCTGCTCTGCAATGGCAAATGCGATTACTCCTGGCGATAGGGGCAGATTGTAGCCCCCTGTGAACTCTCCGAAGGATGGCAGAATAAGCACCCGCGATCGCCGATCCCAATAAAAGCAAGGGAGCCGTAGCTTGTCTAAGGACGAGCTTAGGTGAATACAGGGATGGACATGGCCGCATAGGGTAATGGGTAGGCCCATGGGGGGAGGCTCTGGGGCATGGGTAAGCCATAGGCCGACGAACTCGGTTTCGGTGGTCACGGCGATGTGGGATGGCAGGGCCGCCATACAAGCATCGAGCAGATGGCGATCGTGATTTCCCACGACTAGGGTGACCGCCATTGACCTTTGCTCAAGGAACGCCGCCCAGGGCGTCAATACCTCAGGCACCACACCATCTTTGGCGTGGAACCAGTCCCCCAAAATAAAGAGCTGTTTTGGCTGCAGGCGATCGCACAGCTGAGCGAGCCGGTTCAAGGTGGCATGGCTGACCTGCGTTGGAACCGGGATGCCAAATCGCTGAAATGTCTCCGACTTGCCGACATGGAGGTCGGCAACGAGTAAGGCTTGCTGGTCTGGTAGGTATATGGCTCGCTCCGGAAGAAGCTGCACCGTTAGGTGGTGAACCTGAATATCCATGGAGGTTTGCTATAGCGACTGTAGGCGATCGCTGCTGTATAAGTGGGCACCATAGGTGGGCAACACTTCAACGGCTGGTTATAATTGACGCTCTAGGCTAAGCATAGAGCTGACGTTATAGACCGGGTGCCGTTAACTGTATCAAACTGTCCTGACTAGCGGCATATAGCTAGAAGAGATAACTGGCAAGTCCCCCGATCACTAGAGGCTATCTATTATGAGTCTTGGCATCTTTACAGCTTCAGTCGATACTCAAAATTTGAACAACGCCAACGTCGCTGAGCCCGCCATTCCGCTCTCAGTTGATGCTCTCGGTGAGAGGCTCTTAGAGGCTATAGAGGATACTGCTCTCGTTGATCCCGGCATTGTGCCGCTCATTGATGCCAGCACGGATCCTGAGGCGCTCCCATTTAGTGCGACGGTGCTAACCATTCTAGACGCCACCGACGCAGACGACGGATTTACCGAACCGGCCCAGGTTGTTGGCTTAGCCAACGAGACGACAGACGATGTTTTAGCCATGGGGTTTGCTGACCCGCTAACAGGAGAGCTATTCGCAGTCGGCATCTCAGGGGATCTTGTTGCCAATGGCGCGGTGCCCAGTGGCGCGGTGCCCAGTGGCGCGGTGCCCAGTGACGCGGTGCCCAGTGACGCTATCGCGAACCCCTTAGCGGAGCCAGTNTATATCATGTCCGACGCTAGCTCGCTTACCGGCCTATCCGTCTTTGTCTTTTCCGGCCTAGATAGCGAAGCAGCCGTTGTCTTAGAACCCAGCCTTGACGTCAGACCTAATGCCAGCTTTGGAGCCACTCCACCTCCTTCCCCAGAAACTGGCTTTGCGGCCAATGCTGTTGCCGATGCGGCCATCTTCAGCCCAGCGGCGTTACTTGCCCCTGACATGATGTAGCGATCGCGTCGCGATTAAGCGCATTAAGCTACATGTCATCGCCACTGCTGGCTTTGAGGGCAAAGATTTTCTCAATAACGTTGGATACCACGCGGTCTGGGGTAGAGGCCCCAGAGGTAATACCAACCTCGATCGTCCCCTCTGGAAGCCAGTTTGTTTGACGGGTCAGCGGCTGGTCCAATGGCTTGTGCTCCACCTGATTGCCAGGACCAATACGCTCAGCGCTGTCGATGTAGTAAGAGGCGATGCCGTGATCCACAGCAATTTCCTGAAGGTGGGCCGTGTTGGATGAGTTGTACCCACCGATAACCACCATCAAGTCCAGAGGGCGCTCAATCAGCTGATACATAGCATCTTGCCGCTCCTGGGTGGCGTCACAAATGGTATTGAAGCTCATAAAGTGGTCTGTCGCGGTGGTTGGCCCGTACTTTGTCAGCATCGTCCGCTCGAATAGCTTGCCAATACGCTCTGTCTCTCCCTTGAGCATCGTGGTTTGGTTCGCTACCCCTACCCTCACCAAATCCCGATCGGGGTCAAATCCGTTGGAATGGGCATGGCGAAATTTTTCCATAAATTCGCTTCGGCTACCGCCCTCAAGAATGTAGCGGGCGACATACTCTGCTTCCTCCATATTCAACACCACAAGGTAAGTCCCGGCAAAGGAGCTAGTGGCAACGGTTTCCTCATGCTTATACTTGCCGTGAATAATTGAGGTAAAGTCTTTTTTCTTGTGTTTCTCCACGGAGTTCCACACTTTTGAGACCCAGGGACAGGTGGTATCCACAATGGTGCAGCCCCGGTCGTCTAGGGTTTTCATTTCCTGAACGCTGGCCCCAAACGCCGGTAAAATCACGACGTCTCCTGCCTCAATTGGCGAGAAGTCCTTGACGTCGCCATTGACCGGAATAAACTGCACCTGCATATCCCGCAGCCGCTGGTTCACTGACGGATTGTGGATGATCTCGTTCGTGATCCACAGACGCTCCGTAGGGAAATGTTGTCGCGTTTCGTAGGCCATGGCCACTGCCCGCTCTACCCCCCAGCAAAACCCAAAGGCCTCTGCCAAGTGAATGGTGACGTTTCCTTGGGTGAGAGTGTAGTTGCGATCGCGTATGGTTTGGATCAAAGAACTTTGGTACTCCGTCGTCATCTGACCAGAGACGTCCTTCTCGTGGCCAAACCCTTTACGGTGATAGTTCTCAGATTGATTGAGCGATCGCTTGAAGGTCTTAGTGTCCATGCTTTGCGTCTTCGGCCTGTATATTAATGACTTAGGTGATGACTTGGGGCGCTCATGCTGCGCTAGCTGATATCCTACCGACTTTAGCCTAGCAAAGTCCGCCTCAAGCCAGAGATGCAACTTTGTGCTGCCGTCAATCCGGTGGAGTTCAACAGACAGCTCAACAAATGGTGTATCTGCAGCCCAATGCTCACCCTAAGAATTGTGGCGAGGAGTTGTAGGAAGCTTGTAAAGTATGACAACATCAATAAAGTTTGCTCCCTTGCTTAAAAATTATCCTTAATCAAAATCAAACAGGATTTCGCTGACAAGCGTGGCCTTAGATGGCGAGTCTGACAGACGCTTCTGGAGTTTTTCCTATGAGAGTCTTGGTTGTAGAAGACGATCAGACTGTTGCCTGTGCTCTGCAGCATTTGCTGTCTGACTATCATTACGTCGTTGATATTGCCGCCGATGGCGAAGCGGGACTGCAGATGGCGAACGCTGACTGCTACGACCTGATTGTGCTAGACGTTGTGCTGCCTCGGCTCGACGGGATTAGCGTCTGTCAGCAGCTCCGTGCCCAAGGGCGTCAGGGGCCTGTGCTGCTGCTGACTGGGCAAGACGGAAAACACTGTAGGGTTAGTGCCCCATCGGTAGGAGCCGATGGATGCGTCGTCAAGCCTTTTGATGCCGAAGATCTAATGGCGCAGGTGCAGTCGCTGTTGCATCGCAATGTGACAGATAGCGGGGTCAGTGGTGAGGCCAACGGCAGGTACACATCACAGCAGGCTCCGCCACCGGTTGATGACCAGCTTCGAGCGGCGCTGCAGGAGCTGCATGAGGCCAAAGCGGAACTTGCTCAGCAAAACGAGCAGCTCCGGCACACCCAGGATAGTCTGGAGCGCGAGCGTCAAAGTCATCAGGCAACACTTCAAGACCTCTGCGATCGCCAGCAGCTGGCCAAAGAGCGCAAAATGGCAGAGGCGCAACTTCAGCAGCAGTGGCAGCCGGAACGACTGATCGCTGAAATCACGCGATCTATTCGTCAGACCCTTGACTTGGATCAAATTTTGCAGTCTGCCGTAGACCAAGTGCGCCAGCTTCTACAGACCGACCGCGTGATCATTTTTGGCCTCCGCTCCAACAGTCACGGCGTGGTCGCCGCCGAATCGGTAGGAGACGGGTGGCCCGCTATCTTAGATACAACAATCCGAGACCACTGCTTCACGGCCGACTACGCTGACCTCTACCGCCAGGGGCGCGTTGCTGCTATTGCAGATATCTATGCAGCTGACGTCAAATCCTGTTACTTGGACTTGCTACAAACGTTCCAGGTGCGGGCAAACCTCGTGGTCCCAATTCTTCAAGAAGATAATCTATGGGGCCTTCTAATTGCCCATCACTGCTCATCACCTCGGCAGTGGCAATCGGGCCATATTCAGCTGCTGACCCAGGTCGCGGAGCAGCTCGGCATCGCCATTCAGCAGGCTGAGCTATATCAACAGGCCCGCCGTGAGCTAGCTGAACGTCGCCAGATGCAGACGGCGCTGCAGGATAGTGAAGAGCGATTTCGCTCGTTGGCAGCCTTTGCCCCGGTTGGGATTTACCAAACTGACATTGAAGGGCACTACGTCTACAGTAATTCACAGTGGCAGAAGATTGCGGGATTGACCCTGGAAGAGAGCTTGGGAACAGGGTGGGAGCGAAGCATTCACCCTGACGATCGCTCCACCGTGTTTGCAGCCTGGAGTCGCTTTGTCCACGAGCATCGAGACTTTTCCCTTGAGTTTCGCTTTCTCACCCCTCAGGGGAACGAGCGCTGGGTCTATGGTCTAGCGACGGCGATTTACTCTGCAGCGGGGGAAGTTGTCGGATACGTGGGAGTGAACGAGGACATCACCGACCGCAAGCGGGCCGATGCCGCCTTACGGGAGAGCGAAGCGCGCTTTCGCAACATGACCGATGCTGCCCCGATCATGGTTTGGATGTCGGGCGTCGACAAGCGCTGTTACTATTTCAACCAGCCTTGGCTCAAATTCACGGGGCAACCGTTAGAGCATGAGATAGGAGATGGCTGGACTAAGCATATTCACCCCGATGACTATAACGACTGCCTTGAGACCTACATTACGTCCTTCAACGCCCGCCAGTCCTTCGAAATGGAGTATCGCCTGAGGCGATACGATGGGGAATATCGCTGGCTATTAGATACAGGCACCCCTCGATACGATACCGATGGCACGTTTTTGGGATATATCGGATCCTGCGTTGATATCAGCGATCGCAAGCAGGCGGAGCAAAGAATTCGTGAGCAGGCGGCGTTGATCGACATCGCCACAGATGCCATCTTTGTGCGAGACCTAGAAGATCACATCGTATTTTGGAGTCAAGGAGCAGAGCGGCTCTACGGCTGGACGGCGGATGAAGCCATAGGCCAAACTGCCCATGAGCTATTTGGTCGCGATCCCCGCTCAACAATTGAAGCAGTGTTAGATGCGGTGACGCAGCGAGAGGTTTGGCAGGGGGAGCTGGCCCAAACCACGAAGTCGGGCCGCCGAATTCTGGTCGAAAGCCGCTGGACCCGAATGCCAACAATTGCCGGGCAGCCCCAGTCTCTGTTGGTTGTCAACACCGACATCACGGAGAAGAAACAGCTCGAGGCTCAGTTTCACCAAGCTCAGCGACTAGAGAGTTTGGGACGGCTAGCAAGCGGCATTGCCCATGACCTAAATAACGTGTTGACCCCCATTCTTGCCATTGCCCAATTGCTGCGACTGCCGAGGCAGGGCCTCAGTGAGCAGACCAAGGCGCATTTAGAGCTCGTGGAGCGTAGTGCGAAGCGAGGGGCCAGTATGGTCAGGCAAATCTTGACTTTTGCCCAGGGCAGCTACGAAGATCCCACTGCTGTGGACCTGCCGCCGCTGCTGAGCGATGTGGTAAACATGGCTCAAAAAAGCTTCCCAGAGTCCATTGAAATCCGTCGATGCTTCAATGCTACAGAGGGTGAGCTGCCGCCGCTAGAGCCAGTGCTTGCTGATGCGACTCAGCTGCACCAAGTTTTCATGAATCTCTGCGTCAATGCCCGAGATGCCATGCCGGATGGTGGGGTGCTCACGATTTCGGCAGAGGCTGTAGTCGTTGATCGGGCGATCGCCCGGTTGAAGGCAGATGTTGCTTCAGGATCTTACATTCGGGTCACTGTGACCGATACGGGAACAGGAATTGCCCCTGAGGTCCGCGATCGCATGTTTGAACCTTTCTTCACCACCAAAGGGGTCGGGAAGGGCACCGGCTTGGGGTTGGCGACGACGTTGGGCATTGTCAAAAACTACGGTGGGGTTTTGCAGGTGGTGAGTGAGGTTGGTGAAGGCACCGAAATCCAGGTCTATCTGCCTAGCACTCAGGCAGACCCAGCCGCAGATAACATGCTGCAGAATCCGGTGGTTGGTAGCGGTCAATGTGTTTTGGTTGTCGATGATGATGACGCGGTGCTGCACAGTACCCGGTCACTGTTGGAGCACTATGGCTATGGAACGGTGGTTGCCAACGACGGGGCAGAGGCGATCGCGGTGTATGGCCAACACCGCGATGAGGTCCAGATGGTGGTGCTTGACGTAATGATGCCCACAATGGATGGCATTGCGCTGGTTAAACAACTGAAACAGAGCAACCCTGGGCTGAAGATTATTGCTATTAGTGGATTGATAGAGAATCAAGAGGCGGCCCTAGAAGCTGGTGCCGATAGCTTCTTGGTCAAGCCTTATGCCCTAGCTGAGCTGCTGCGCCAGGTTGATGTTTTGATGCAGACAGCGTGATGTAGGCAGCATGATGCAAACAGCGCGATCTCGACGCAGGTCGAGCCCCCCAAGACAATGCTCTCCTTGTGACTCACTCATTTTGAGTGTGACGCGAGAAGACATACACCCGCTGCGTCTGGAGCTGAGGGCTCAAATCAGATGGCTTAACAATGGTGTTCACAGCCTGATCTCGTTGGGGTAACCCAAAAATCTGGCGGTCCAGCTTCACCTGCAGATTAGCCATAGGGTCATGGCCAGGAGACACCATGAATTCTAGCTGCTCCACCATAGGCCAAGTCACCACATGATCTAGGATGGCGGCTACTGCTTGGACATAAGGATGCTCTGGATTCTCGTACCAGTTAGCGGCAGCGATCGCCGGTTGATCCAACCCAAGGTGGCAAATAAGGTGAGAGCGATCAAACAGGGCCAAGGCGACGGATCGGGCCTCTTCCTGCAGCAGCAGATTTTGCGACTCGCACAGGTGCCGCAGCTTTTCTAGGCGTTCGTAGCGCAAGTCCACCGCCGGATCATCAGACCACTGCAGCGCCACGGTGACCAAATAGGTCTGCAGCAGCAGGTGCCCCAGTTTTTCTGCTTTGGTGGCGAGATAGGAGGCGTTATGGGTATTGGCCTCGATCAGCAGCGGCACCCGGTTGACCATCTCCAAGCCGTAGCCCTTGAGGCCTGCAATCTTGCGGGGATTGTTGGTAATCAAGCAAAACTGCCTGACGCCAATATCGTTTAAAATCTGTGCCCCCATGCCGTAGTTGCGCTGGTCGGCGGGGAAGCCCAAGCGCTCGTTGGCATCGACCGTGTCTAACCCTTTGTCTTGGAGAGCATAGGCTCGCAGCTTGTTCACTAGACCAATACCGCGACCTTCCTGCCGCAGGTATACCACCACCCCAGCTCCAGCGCTATTGATCATCTTCATTGCCGCCTGGAGCTGCCCGCGACAGTCACAGCGCAGGGAGCCCAAAGCATCCCCGGTCAAGCATTCTGAATGGACCCGCACCAGCACCGAGCGATCGCGGAATGTTTCTGGGTCGCCTTTGACCATTGCCACATGCTCGGAGCCATCCAGCTGGTTGCGATAGGCATAGACTTTGAAGTCTCCAAACAGGCTCGGTAGGTTAGCAATGGTTTCCCGCTGAACAAACCGTTCGTGCTGCAGCCGGTAGCTGATAAGGTCCGCGATACTGATGAGCTTTAAACCCCGTTGCCGAGAATATTCAATCAGCTCTGGCAACCGCGACATAGAGCCATCAGGGTTTTGAATTTCGCAGATGACGGCAGCGGGGTACAGCCCAGCCAGCTGCGCTAAGTCAACCCCCGCCTCGGTATGCCCTGCCCGCCGCAGAACGCCGCCGGTCTTAGCCCGCAGCGGAAAGATATGGCCTGGTCGCCGCAAATCGCTGGGCCTAGCCTTAGGGTTAATGGCAATTTGAATGGTGCGGGCGCGGTCATCGGCAGAAATGCCGGTGGTTACCCCAAGGTGAAGGGCAGCGTCGATGCTGACGGTGAAGGCGGTTTGTTCACTGTCGTCGGTTTTATGACTCACCATCAGCGGCAAGTCAAGCTCATCAAGGCGATCGCCCGTCATGGCTAAGCAGATCAGACCACGGGCATCCACCGCCATGAAATTAATCATTTCGGGGGTCGCGAACTGAGCTGCACAAATAATATCCCCTTCGTTTTCTCTATTCTCGTCGTCGACGACCACAATCGATCGCCCCGCGGACAGCTCAATGAGCGCTGTTTCTACGGAGTCAAACTTGAAGTTCAATGCTGGTTCTGGCTGGTGCTGCGATTCCACAAGAGCGCTCAAAACTATAGAAAGTGATATACAACCCCATGGTTGCCTATATCTAAATCTTATCGCTGATTTCTTCCCCTCGCCGGTTACGAGAATCTTCCCGTGATGTGGATGGATACCCCATGCCGTACACTTTGAACTACAATTCAACTGCAGCAACCGGGGCAGGCACAGGGCAGGTCAAAAGCTATGGATAATTCACGAGTGCCAATTGGCATTGTCGGAGCGTCTGGATATGGCGGCGTTCAGCTGGTTCGGCTCTTGCTAGAACACCCGCAGGTTGATATTGCCTATTTGGGGGGTGACAGCAGCGCCGGGAAGGCTTTCGCCGATCTGTATCCCCATTTAGGGCATCAGATCACGCAGTCCATTGAAGCCATCGACTTAGACCACATTGCTGAACGCTGCGAGGCTGTGTTTTTGTCGCTACCCAACGGCCTCGCTTGCGACATGGCTCCCAAATTGCTGGAGCGAGGATGTCGGGTGCTAGATTTGTCGGCGGATTATCGTTTTCAGGATTTAGAGACCTACAAAGCCTGGTACGGTGGCGATCGCAGCGATGGAGTCGTCGCCCGCGATGCCGTCTATGGCTTACCAGAACTCTATCGCGATCGCATCCGGGAGGCGTCCCTCATTGGCTGTCCGGGCTGCTACCCCACCGCTAGCCTGATGGCGATCGCCCCCCTAATAAAGCAGGGATTGCTGGTGCCTGGCAGTGCAATTATTGATGCTAAGTCGGGTACCTCGGGGGGAGGGCGCAACGCCAAAACCCATCTGCTGCTAGCCGAAGCCGATAATTCTCTGGGCGCATACGGCGTAGCCCGTCACCGTCACACGCCGGAGATTGAGCAGATCTGTAGCCGACTGGCTGGTCACGAAGTTATGGTTCAGTTCACGCCCCACCTGATTCCAATGGCGCGTGGGATATTGGCCACCGTCTACGCGACGCTTCGGGATCCGGGACTGGTCCGAGAAGACCTGCTGACCATCTACAGCGCCTTTTACCGGGACTCCTCCTGGATTCGGGTTTTGCCCAACGGCGTTTATCCGCAAACCAAGTGGGCATTGGGGACCAACCTGTGCTATATCGGTATTGAGGTAGACTCCCGAACAAATCGCGTTATCGTCATGTCGGCGATCGACAATTTGATGAAGGGGCAGGCGGCGCAGGCGGTGCAATGCCTCAATATCATGATGGGCTGGGATGAATCCCAAGGCCTACCCAAGCTTGCCTTTTATCCCTAAATTAAACGCCAACAGCGCTGGAGATTGTTCGTCCCCAGCGCTGTCGGTATTGAGGCTAGCGCAGCTTAGCTAAAGTTAGCCGCATCGGTCACGTCAGTGCCAATCACAATGGCAAGCCGCTCATTTGTGTCTGCAACGCGAATCACTGTGTTGTTACCGCGGACTCGCAGAGACAGATCGTCAAAGCTAAAGCTCTTGGTCAGGCGGATAGTGTCCGTGCCCTTCTGGAAGCCCTCAAATAGGTCAAACCCGCGAGCGCTCTCTAGAACATAAGTATCCGCTCCAGCGCCACCCCGCAAGGAGTCGCGGCCAGCACCACCAAACATGACGTCATCCCCTTTGTTGCCACGGATGATGTCGGCCCCTGGGCCACCGCGAATGATGTCATCGCCCTTGTTGCCGGAAAGAATGTCGCGGCCTTGTCCACCGCGAATGACGTCGTCGTCGTCTCCACCATTGACCACATCGCGAGCGCCGCCGCCGTTGATCTTGTCATTGCCTGTTCCGCCGTTGATCACATCGCGGGCCGTACCACCATTGAGGATATCAGCGCCATCATCCCCAAAAATCTGATCGCGGCCAGCATTGCCATTGATGGTGTCATCACCGCCCAGTCCAGCAATGAGATCGTTGCCGCCAGCACCTGAAATCACGTCAATCTCGATAGTTCCTTCGATCACCTCAGAGGATGAGGTGCCTGAAATCGTGTTTGAGGGTTCAGGCGAAACGACCGGAGGCATCGTTGGCGTGGTTGGTGTGGTTGGTGTGGTTGGTGTGGTTGGCGTGGTTGGCGTGGTTGGCGTGGTTGGCGTGGTTGGTGTGGTTGGCGTGGTTGGCGTAGTCGCATCATCATTGTCTGCAATAATGACGTCTGCCTGATTCGTTGCACCAACAAAGGCGTTGCCGTTGTCGGAGGTTAGAGTCAATCGAATCCTTTCGCTATTCTCATCGAGGGCATCTTCAATAATAGGAACCGCGACAGTCGCTGTATCCTCACCATCTGCAAAGGTCACCTCGATGGGCGTCGCGGTGTAATCCACTCCCGCAGTGGCAGAATCTACCAGAGCAGTAGCAGGCGCATCGGCCAAGTTTACGGTGACGGTAACAGCGCCAAGCGTAGAGCCTTCCCGCACCAGGTTCACTGTTGCGGTGCCGTCACCTTCATCGACGTTGACAGCTTGGCCGTCAAACGAGACCGTACCGAGGGCAACCGGGGTAAACGTGAGGGAATCGACTCGAGACCGTTCGTCGGCGTCTAATGTGCCCGTCAGGACGATTTCCTGGCCTGCCTCAACAAATCTGGATGTTCCAAAGGAGCCGGTTAGTGGGACGTTGCCATCCCCTGGAGCAGATTGATCGAGAACAATGGGAGCGCTACCGACATTCAGTGCAATGCTGCCGTTACCATCGTCTTCGTCGATATAGTCTACACCAAGGTCGTACAGACCAGTAGAGCCCGTAAACGTAAACGTTGCTGTACCGGTTTCTCCATCGGCCACCAAGGCCCCATCGAGCCTGATGACGTTACCAGCATCGACGTAACCAGAAAGTGCAAAGTCTGCGTTGTTTTCTGGCTGAAAAATAATTGGATCCATCGGTATTATCCTTTGTTGAATTAGTGGGCTTTTCTAATGCAAGGGTTCAGAGATTTTGAATAAAACCATAGCAACAATATTTGGCTGAAAATATGCAAAAGCCGCCAGAATTACTAAAACAATCTCAAGGCCACACCAAAGGTAGCTGCTTCACTCAATTGCCCTAACACAAGTGGCGATCGCCATGGGGACTACAGCATCTTTTGTAGGGATAGAAAACAGGAATCACGAACGCACCAGTGACTCTGAATTCCGAGCCTCAGTCGATGGGTTGCCTCTATACAAGATATTAATAATTTCGGCAGCGTAAATAACAAAACAAATATTTCGCTAAAATAGGCCGGAAAAGCAAGCATCTTGCTTAATTATGCACCTTCAAAACCGGTTCAAAATCTCTGAACTTACAGTTCTATTTGCCATCTCAACTTGGTAGGAGAAGAGCAGCAAAATGATCTTGTCTATAATCACTACAAATAGATTATCAAGGCCAAATCTAAACGGTCAGCAGCATTTCAATAGCTTCACTATGGCTTGATAGATAACCGGCAGCATGTGAGAGTTTCTTGATATTACATGTATTGCAGCAGGGCTTGCGCATTAAGATGTCGATCTCTGTTCTGACATGCTTTATGGCAGCCGCCTCAACGGTCTGCCGTTGTCGGCATTGAAGTGTCAGCCTCCAACGGTTTTTCGAAATCGCTGCCACTCCAATATTGCCGCTGGCTGGTGTGAGACCCTGCGCTGCAGCAGGGCAACCCCGTCTTCAAAGTCAATCAAGCCATATCGATTTTGGTCAATGAGCTGAGCGACGCGAGGCACCATGCGCCGAAGGCGGTTAGCGTCATCTTCAAAAGCGACACCATATTGCTGCAGCTGCCATAAATCAACAACAGCATAGTCAACCGCGATCGCCTCGTCGTCATTATTTCTGAGGCGCAGTGCTGGAAATCGGATGATTTCTCGGCGACTAGATAGATGGGGCACGATGTGGGTCGTGGCCGAAACGCTAGCGTTCTCAGGGATTTGGTCTAACAGGCCTCGAATGGTATTCACATGAGACCATTGCCGCCCCAAGGGAATATAGACCTGCGGAGTGAAAGAATCTGGCACAACGAAGGACAGGGCTCTGTTCGGATTGGAGGTGATTGTAAACAGGAGAGACAGACCGATGCAGATGACCCAAAATCGCTTGCGCCAGGGAGATTTAATGCCATTGGGATGCTCGGACCACCACAGAATCGTGCCGTAGAACACTCCGGGAACAATGGTGAGGGCATAGCGGAGATTGATTGCAAGAGCAGTGCTGTCGTCACGGACAAAGAGCTTGATCAAGGGAAAGGCATTGAGCGCCCAGGCGGATGGAGAGATGGCCGGGACAAAGGCAAGGGGAAGCCACTGAGCCAGCAGGTATTTCACCGTTCGATCTGCTGGCGTGACTAAGTCTGAGATCAGCTGACCAGGGCGAGTGAGTAATCCTCTGATCACATCCAGCGTCGTCGCCTCGTCCCCATCCACATAGGGCGCGAATTGCTCGATCATAAAGCGGCGGGAAATATCCTCGGAAAACATCGGCATGATTACATTGGTCAGGGTCAGCATATAGCCCAGACTGACGGTGCATACCGATAGTCCCAACAGCGGAAAGCGGCGACTGGCGATGAGATAGCCGCCGATGCTGAACAAGATGACCCCGGCATCTTCTCGGATTGCCAAAATTACCGCCGCCGCTAGCCAGAATACCCACCAGCGGCGCTGCTCCAGCGCCAAGAATAGGGTGAAGACGAACAGCGGCACCTGGCAGAGGTCGTGAAAGTTGGCCAGGCTAGGGCCAATCACAGCATTGGCCGCATAGAAGCTGACGGTGATCAAAGTTGCGATCGCCACCCCCACTCGCTCCCGCGCCAGCCGGTACAGCAGCAGCCCCGCCACCGTCAGCAGCGTGATTTGCAGAACTAGGAGCGTTGCAGGATGGGGCAATAGGGCATAGAGGGGGAGCCACAGCAGCAGGGCGGGGGTAAAGTGCTGACCCAAGCGATGGTACGACACAGAAGGCAGCTCACCATCGTGGACCACAGGGGTTGACAAGGTTGAAGACAGAGAACTTTGAAATGGTCTACCGTGGCTGCCGTTCCAAAATACCTGGTTGAAAATGCCCTGGTCAAAAGAGGCATAGGAGGGATACATGCTGTAGTGGCGATGCAGCAACAGCACAACTAGCACAATCCAAAACAAAACAGCGGCAGCGATCGCCCCTTGGCTCAGGCCAAATCGCGGGCCAAACCGCTCCCGCACTGCCCACTCAAACCGCACCCCCGTTAACTGCTGCTTCATTGCGACGGCATCTCCCGATCAAATGTCTGGTGTGCTGACTTAGTTCATGTAATTGTGCAGTAGCGCTGCCAACTTCGCCTTTGTCTGTTCAGGGGCGCTATCTAAAGGCGTCAAGATAGCGTCTTTGAGGGCTGAATGAGCCGCTGACTGAGGCGGATTGGCTCGGAGCCGCTTTACGGTCTCCCGGATGACCGCCTGGGCGTTGGCCGCGTTTTTCATCAAGTTACCAATCACCAACTCTACCGTGACGCTGTCATGGTCAGGATGCCAGCAGTCATAGTCTGTCACAAGGGCCAGGGTCGCGTAGGCGATCTCCGCCTCTCGGGCTAGCTTCGCCTCGGGCAAGTTTGTCATGCCAATGACCGCCCCACCCCAGCTGCGGTAGAGCTGCGACTCCGCTTTAGTAGAAAAAGCTGGGCCTTCCATACAAACATAAGTCCCGCCTCGATGTAGGTGAAGTCCTGGAAAATCGAGCTGAGTGATGGCGTCGGCAATCACCCCGGACAGCGCTGAGCATACCGGTTCAGCAAAGGCAATGTGGGCTACAATGCCCTCTCCAAAAAACGTGGAGGCTCGGCTCTTGGTGCGGTCAATAAACTGGTCTGGCAGCACCATATCCGTAGGGCGCATGGTCTCTTGAAGCGACCCCACCGCCGATGCCGAAATCAAGTACCTGACGCCCAGCTGCTTCATCGCATAGATATTGGCCCGAAAGGGAAGCTCTGAGGGGAGGAGCCGATGACCGCGGCCATGACGCGCCAAAAACGCAACTCGCGCGCCTTCCAACGTTCCTGTGATGATGGCGTCAGATGGTTGGCCAAAGGGCGTATCTACCTGGATCTCTTCGATGCCTTGCAGCTCATCCATCTGATAGAGCCCACTGCCGCCAATAATACCGATGGTTACGTCCATACCGCGCCTTTTCCATGTCTGCCCAAGCATTCTACTGAGATAGAATTCCTAAGCGCAACAGTGGAGTCTAATCATTCAGGTGGGCTGCAAAAGCCAGATGCCGCTGTAGGTTGTGCCAGAGTCATCGGGCTGTACTAAAAGAAAGTGCAGCCCCTTGCTCTTTTGACACCGCTGCTGAAAGGTATGGCCGGCCTCGGCCACATCGCTATCTTCAAACGTCGCCAAAATCCAGCGATCGCATAGTCCTGCCTCTAAAATCAGGCCATCTGGTGGCCCAGGAATATGGCTCAGACTAACGGGGTTTTGCTCTTGAAACCAATGGGTCAGCCGCATCGACTGTCGACCGCCGTCAATAATCACGCCAGGGATGGGAATATTGGAGGCTAGCTTGAGGGTGAGGGGATGGAGAAACGAAGGTGTACTGCGGATGGGAATCGGGTTATCGTCGATGAAATCTATCAGATCACCGGCAGCGATCGCCCCAAAGCGCCACCGATCGCCCCAAAGGTTTTCTGGAACAGGTACGGGAGGGGGAGATTCGACTGAGCTAGGCTGATAGGGCTCGCCACTATAGGCCGCCATCGACTTGTAGATGCCGATCCGGTCTTGAAGGTGGGCTTTGAGCAACGGGGTACGCCGGGTTGCGACGACAGAAATGGATAACGGCTGAGTCGCCGCCTGCAGCAAGCTGAGGCACTGGGGACGAAAAACCTCAAGCTGGTCAGGACGTCGATGGTGATGCAACACCGCCTGCAGCTGCGCCGTAAGCCAGGACGCCGTTGCATCACTCTGCAGGCAAAAGGCATGGGCGATAAACTCCTCTTCCGGACAGCAAAGGACAAGCTCCCATACTGGCTGCCCCTCATCCCTCAGCGGACGGCGGTAAAAGTCGGCCTGCCAGGTGATCATAGGCTGTCCTCTGTTGAGCTGTCCTCTGTTGAATTGAGCTGCGCTTTTATCTGAGCCAGCTGTGCCTGCAGCGCGAACATATCTTGGCGGGTTTCAATCACCAGGGTCGCGAGCTGGTCGTAGCTTGGCGAGACTGCGGAGCTAGCGTCGAAAGCTTGCGCCTCCGCGATGGGCAATTCTTCTCGCCGCTGCAGCCGATCAACCTGCCCACCGAGCTGATTGAGCTGTGACTGAAGCGATCGCATGTCGCTCTCGAGCCGAGACAGTCGGAATGATGTCTGCTGAGCACCTTGGCTCCAGGCCAGGCGAGGAGATAAAATAGCCAGCAGTAGCAGTCCTACCACAACAGCAAGCCCGAAGCGCTTCAGCCAGACTAGCCTAAAGCTTCGCGCCGCAGTCGGGACAGAAGTTATGCTTCGAGTGATTTTCCGCACCACAGCTTCCACAAATCAAAGAGGTTGGCTCACGCTTTGAGCGCTCTGGCAGTCCTAGCATGTGGGCGTTACTCTTACCTGGCTCCACCATTGGGTAGCAGTTTTCATCTCGCTTCACATGGACATCCATCAGCACAGGGCCGTCATGAGCCAGCATGTCAGCGATCGCTGACGAAAGCTCTGAGCGCTCATGCACCACAATGCCACGGACGCCAAACGCATCGGCTAGCTTAACGAAGTTGGGCATACCCACTTCCATATTGGAGGAGGAATAGCGCTCGCCAAAGAAAGCCTGCTGCCATTGCCGCACCATGCCCTGCCAGGCATTGTTGATGATCACAATTTTGGCAGCTATGCCGTACTGGGCTAAGGTTCCTAGCTCTTGAAGATTCATCTGAAAGCTAGCGTCACCGCTGATGCAGATCACATCTTCTTCCGGTAGGGCAACCTTGGCTCCCATAGCGGCGGGCATGCCGTAACCCATGGTCCCGAGCCCAGCGCTAGAGATCCAGCGTCGCGGGCCGCTCTTCAAAAACTGAGCCGACCACATTTGGTGCTGCCCCACATCCGTCGTGTAGTAAGCATGGGGTGCTTGGCGGTTGAGCTCGACGATGACTTCCTGTGGTGAAATGACGCCATCGTAAGTTGGGGCAACCAGGGGATAGTCCTCTCGCCAAGCGCAAATACGGTCCAGCCAAGCGGCGGTTTGCTGAGCATCAACGCCATAGTTTTGGCTTAGATCTCGCTCTAGGAGGTCGTGCAATACCCGCTGCACATCTCCCACAATAGGCACTTCAGGAGCCCGGTTCTTGCCCACTTCCGCCGGGTCAATGTCAACGTGAATTACTTTGGCACGAGCGGCAAATTCGTCTAGTTTGCCCGTCACTCGATCGTCAAAGCGGGCACCCACCGCAATCAGCAGATCGCACTCGCTGACAGCAAAGTTGGCGTAGGCGGTGCCGTGCATACCCAGCATCCCTACGGACAGCTCATGATGCTCATCGAAGGCACCCTTGCCCATCAGCGTTGTGGTGACCGGAATACGATAGCGCTCCGCAAGCTGTTTGATTTCCCCATGGGCATCTGAGGTAATTGCGCCACCGCCAACATACAGCAGCGGACGCTGCGCCGCGCGAATTAGCTTGAGCGCCTGGGCAAGCTGGCGTGAATTGCCTTTGAAGGTCGGTCGGTATCCCGGCAGATTGACGCTGCCGGGTTTGACGGGGACATAATCAAATTCTTCAAAGCCAACGTCTTTGGGCACATCAATGAGGACTGGTCCGGGACGACCGGTTTGAGCAATATAAAAAGCCTCTGCCACGATGCGGGCCATGTCCTGCGGATCGCGGACCACATAGGAATGCTTGACGATGGGAAGGGTGATACCAAAGATATCGGTTTCCTGGAAAGCGTCGCTACCGATAGCGGGACGAGGAACCTGCCCCGTGACGACAACCATCGGAATCGAGTCCATTTGCGCTGTGGCAATCCCCGTTACCAAGTTTGTTGCGCCAGGGCCAGAGGTCGCAAAACAAACGCCGACCTTGCCTGTAGCGCGCGAATATCCGTCGGCAGCATGGGAGGCAGACTGCTCATGTCTGACCAGAATATGCTTTAGCTTCCCTTCGGTCTCAGCCTCATACAGCGCGTCATAGATGGGAAGGATAGCGCCTCCGGGATAGCCGAAGATGCGGGTTACGCCGTGACGATAGAGACTGTCCACAAGCGCGTAAGCCCCAGACGCTCGCATCGATATAGCGTCGGTCTGTCGGTTGACAACGGACGGCGTCGCGAGTGATGGGGAAGCCTGATCGCTGGTCCGATCAGCCCGATCAGTAGAGGTGCTAGGGAGAACGTCACGCATGGCGATTGAGAAACCCTGTATCGTGTTAAGTGGATCAGTTGTTAAGTGGATTCAGTTGGCGGTTGGCTTAAGTCGGCGGTTAGTGATGTTGTTCTGCCGCTGCTCGAGGTGAATATATTACCGTAAGTCTAGCCTTCATGCTAGCGCTTGTCGCGCTTCAGGCACCTTGAGACTACATGAAATATTATGGACAACGCTCGACTGATTTTGTATAGCAAACCAGGCTGTCATCTGTGCGAGGGTTTGCATGAAAAGCTATCCGCCCTTCAGCTTCCTGTGACCCTTGAGGTGCGGGACATTACCACTCAGGCTGACTGGTGGGAACGGTACCGCTACGAGATTCCGGTACTGCACCTGCAAACGGCTGAGGGGACCAGGGCAATTCCGCGATTTTCGCCCCGAGCCTCGGCAACGCGGGTGGGGCAGATCCTACAGCGATACATGGTAGAACAGAGCTAGCGCCATGGGGAGGTGCTGGCCTTATTGTGCTGACATCAGATTATGAGGGGAGCCGGATGAAACTACGACAGCTTTTGGCAAGTTTACCCACACCCATGAATGCTAGGGCCGACGGCTTGATTCACGCTGCATTGGATACGGCGGTAACCGGACTATCGACAAATTCCCACACCTGTGAGCCAGGAAACTTGTTTATGGGTCTCCCCGGAACGCGGGTGGATGGAGGCGAATTTTGGGCCAGCGCGATCGCCTCCGGTGCAGCGGCGGCAATCATCTCTCCAGCCGCCGCCCAGGCGGCCCCTCCCACAGATGAGGCCCTTGTCTTAATCTACGCCGATGTTCTCGACGTTTGCGCCGCCGCAGCCGCCTGTTTCTATGGCAATCCATCGGCGCAGCTGCGTCTCATTGGCGTTACCGGCACCAATGGCAAGACAACAACCACGCACCTAATCGAGGAAATCCTGGGTCAGGCCCACACCACGGCTCTGCTCGGAACGCTCTACACCCGCTGGCCGGGACATCAACAGACCGCCCTCCATACGACACCCTTTTCGGTAGAGCTACAGCGTCTGCTGGCCGATGCCCTCACGGCAGGCTCGACCCATGGGATCATGGAGGTCAGCTCCCATGCCCTGGCTCAAAAGCGGGTGGCCGCATGCCAGTTTGAGGTGGCAGTGTTCACCAACCTGACTCAAGATCATCTAGACTATCACCGCGATATGGATGATTACTTCATGGCCAAGGCGACGCTGTTTACGCCAGCCTATCTGAAGGGCCGAGCGGTGATCAACTGTGACGATCCCTATGGACAGCGGCTGATTCACCAAACTAGCGCTGACGTCTGGACCTACAGTACCCTGACCCAAAAAGCCGATTTCTGGACGGAAAACCTCAGCTACGGTTCTCAAGGCGTCAGTGGGATGCTGCATACGCCAGCAGGCAGCATCCCATTTCAGTCGCCTCTGGTCGGACAATTCAATTTGTCGAATTTACTGGCAGCGATCGCCGTGGCGCTGCATGTCGGGATGCCCCTAGAGCAGATCACCGCTGCCCTGCCTAACTTTACCGGGGTCCCAGGCCGCATGGAGCAAGTCCAGATGTCGCCTGACCAAGACATCACGGTGATTGTAGACTATGCCCACACGCCAGACAGTCTGGAGAACTTACTGCGGGCATCGCGTCCCTTCGCAGCAGGGCGGCTGATCTGTGTATTTGGCTGTGGGGGCGATCGCGATCGCACCAAGCGACCGCAAATGGGGGCCATTGCCGCCGAATTATCAGACTGGGCGGTGGTCACATCCGACAATCCCCGAACCGAAAAACCAGAGCAGATTTTGGCAGACATCGTCGCTGGGATGGACGGACAACCCACGGTCATCAGCGATCGCGCCCAGGCTATTCATCGGGCGATCGCAGACGCGCAGCCGGGAGATACAGTCTTGCTGGCAGGCAAAGGCCATGAAGATTACCAAATTCTAGGGACAGAGAAGGTGCATTTTGACGACCGAGAGCAGGCTCGCCTGGCGCTACAGCATCGCGAAACAACTTGACCACCGGGCGAGGATGAATTCAGTGATGACATGGACGCCATAGTGCAGCTGAAATCAAGGCAAGATCAGTGATTACACTCGACTTTTTAAACAAATGTTTCGAGGATGCTTGTTTCAGGGTAATCAAGGGATAAGTTCCCTTTTTGAGCCAGATCCCAACATGCTGACAAGCGCTCCGAGACTTACCGCCATGACATCGCTTTATGAAACCCTTCACAATGCTGACTGTCTATCTCGTGAGCTGACCCTTAGCCCTGCCGCGTTTAAGTCAGTCATCAGCGCTGTGTTCGATCTTCTGCGGCAACATCGGGTTTCAGCAGCGGTGATCGCCAAGCTGCCCCGTGAAGCAATTTGGTACGAGTCCCTCGAGCATTACCACCAGAGCTCGCGCTGTCACAGCTCTATCTATCTTCTAAAGCCGCAGCAGCGCCGATCGGCCTACGGCGATTCTCAAGACGCTTGCACCGGGGTTTGCGATAACGGTCCATCTAGCGCAGGACGATACACCATAGCCCCCCAACCGTCACAGACAAGTGAGATTTGGCTACCTAGCGATAATCCTCTACGTCGTGATTTCTTTATATTGATTCTCTCCCCTGAGTTTCAGGGTCTATTTCTTAGCCATCGGCAGCCCAAAGACCGATCAAAGATGGCTCAGACTGCCGCCGCGATGGATTCGTCAGCGGAAATGCTGCCACCCTCTGAAGAGCAAGCGCCAGCTAGAACAGGCCTTCAGAGTCTCCAATCCTTCGACCCGCGCTGTATTCAAACGGGCCTCAATGCCATTATTCGCTATGTCGAGGCCTTGCAGCTACGCGCTCAATCTCCCCGCGAACTGACCCCAGTGCTGGAGCAGTGGATCACCTTATCTGAGCAGATGATCGGCTGGCAGCCCAACGCGTCCCTATGGACCTCTTTATGGACACAGCAGCAGCAGCGCTGTGAGAAATTTCGGCAAAGCAATACTGTATTGAAGCCGAAAGCTGCCGTGACGGACGAACTACAGGTGACGAATCACAAACTTGCTGAGTCGATCGCTCAAAAGACCGAGTTCTCGAAGCGGGTGGGGCAAGAGCTGCGCGCCCCCCTTGCCAGCATGAAAACGGCGCTCTCAATTTTGAGTAGCCAAAACCTAAAGCCGATACAGCGCCAGCGCTATATCGATATGCTCAGCCAGGAGTGCGATCGCCAAAGCGCCTTGATCAACAGCGTGCTGGAGATCATCCACCTCGATGAGCTAGGCGACCACGTCGCCATGGAGCCCGTCAAGCTGATCGATGTTGTTCCTGGTGTTGTCAGCACCTATCAGCCCTTGGCCAACGAGCAGGATGTGATGCTGGCCTACACGATCTCCGACGATCTGCCTGCGGTGGCTTGCTCAAGCTCGTGGCTCAAGCAAATCGTGATCAATCTTGTGCATAATGGCATCAAATTCACTCCCCCCAATGGCCGGGTTTGGGTGAGGGCCACGGCCAAAGCCGATTACATTCAGCTTGATGTCGAAGATACGGGTATTGGCATTGCACCCGGCGACATTTCCAAAATTTTCGAGCGATTCTACCGCATTCGATCTAAAGCCGAGAAGGTAGAGCTAGGAGCCGGGCTTGGGCTGTCGGTTGTTCAGCAACTGCTGCAAAAATGCGGGGGCAAAATCCATGCCAGCAGCGAAATCACTAAGGGCACAATCTTTTGCGTGTCATTGCCCATCCATAGAGCGGGCTAATTAACTGCGCTGCAGAAAGCCATAGCACTAGCGACAGGCTATTATAATAAAGTGGGCCGCTTAGAGCCCATCCTACAGCATGTTTTTTCTCGTTAGACTTTATTTTGGCGATCGTCTAACATCAACTCCTTGGCTAACGGTTAAGAGGAACAGCGGGTATGAAGCGATTTCGATTCCGGTGGAGTAGGGCACTGAAATATCCGCTGTCTCAGGCCATAACTCAAACTGTCGGGCGGTTTGGTGTGACTCCTAGGCGGCGACTACATTCCTTAGAGGCCGCGATCGCCGTCGTCCAAGCAGAGCGCGATCGCTTACGGGAAGAGCTGCGGGATTTGGTAACCTACACCGATGCCGAAATTCTCCAGCTCAACCAAGCCATTGATGAACTACAGCAGGAGCGAGATGAACTACAGCTCAAGCTGTGGAGTTTAGAAGAGGCCGCGTCCAACTTGGCTCGCTCAGAGGCTCAGGAGAGCAGCGCTGAGACCACAGCGTCCCCTTACCCTGCCGTGACCGTTGTTGATGCTATTGCTCAAGAGAGCTCTGACGATCTCTCTGGGCTGCGGCTGGCGCTAGTGGGCGGCCATTCTGCAACGCGACGGGGCGTGATTCAGGAGCTAAAGGGACGCTACGGCTTGAAGCATTGCGTCGAGATTCCACGGATGACAGAGTCAAATACCAATCGCAGCCGCGTCAAAGCAAAGATAGGCCGTTGCGATCTGGTGGTAATTATTACAGGCTACATGGGCCATCGCCTGAGCGAAATTGTTTACAGCCTCAAGGCTGCTGACTCCCTAGCGGGCGATGTCCTGCAGCTCAACTGTCGCGGCAAAAGCGGGGTGGTGCGAGAGATCATCAAGCATTTGGGTGAGGTAGAAGGCTAGGGCTCACGTAGCACATAGCCCACTCCGCGCACGGTCTGGATCAGCCTACTTTCGCCCTCGGCTTCTAGTTTGAGACGCAGGTAGCGGATATAGACTTCAATGATATTGGAATCGCCCATAAAGTCATATCCCCACACCTCCTCCAAGATGCGATCGCGAGTCATCACTTGTCGAGGATAAGATATCAAATACTCTAGCAAGTCAAACTCTTTTGCCGTCAGGTCAATAGAGCGACTGCCGCGAAACACCTCTCTTGTCTTGCGATCGAGCTTTAGATCTTCAAACTGGAGCACATCGCTATCGGTCTCTAAGGTCCGGCGCAGATGAGCCCGAATGCGGGCCAGCAGCTCCTCAATACTGAAGGGTTTGACCAGGTAGTCATCTGCCCCGGCATCTAACCCAGCAACGCGATCGCTAATTTCGTCCTTCGCCGTCAGCAAAATCACCGGCACTTGGGAGCCTGTGGTCCGCAACCGGCGACATACCTCTAATCCGGTCATGCCCGGCATGAGCCAATCCAAAATGACAAGGTCAGGGTCGGTATCGCGGATTGTCGTCAAGCCGGTCAACCCATCGTGGGCTACGGTGATCTGATAATCTTCATAACCTAGCTCTAGCTCAATAAAGCGAGCCAGTTTTTCTTCGTCTTCGACCACTACGATGTGAGGTTTCATCGGCATCTAATGATAACGGTAGAGAAATTGTAAAGGTACTTCCCTTGTCTGGCTCCGACGTAACGCTGATGCGCCCCCCCATGCCTTCGACAAGGGTTCTGACAAGAGACAGCCCCAGTCCGGAGCCTCCGGTGGCGCGATTCCGTGCAGCATCCACCCGATAGCAAGGGTCAAAGATACGCTGCTGATCCGGCAGGGGAATACCGATGCCGCGATCGCACACCTGGATAATAGCACTGTCATCTCGGCGCTTTAGCTTCAGCGTGACGGGCTGATCTGGCCTAGAATAGCGCAGGGCATTATCGAGCAGCTTGAGGAGAACCTGCCGTAAGCGGTCCGGGTCAGCTTTGATGAGCGTCGCCGAGGAGGCAAGATAATTCTCAGTCTCCTGCTGTTGGGTCGAGCTGCAGTCGCTATCATCCTGGTGGGTGGCGCAGGGATAGCCCAAGGGAGGGCTATCGACGATAATGGTCCGCTGGCTGCAGGATTCAACCTGTTTAGCAACAGTCTGCAGGAGGGCTGACACATCGACATCGCTGGGGCTGAATTGAAGGGTTCCACTGTCCCCTCGGGCGAGGCTAAGTAAGTCCTCTAAGATTGCGATTGAATGCTCCGTCTCGGCGATCGCTGTCTTTAGGGCGTCGCGCTGGGGCGGTTTGAGGTTGTCACCTCGCCGCTGTAGGCTCTGCAAGTACCCATAGCTAATGGTCAAGGGTGTTCGCAGTTCGTGGGAGATGTCGTGGGTAAATTGCCGCTGCTGATCTAAGGCCTTGGCTAGTCGGGCCAGCATCGTTTCACAGGTTTCAACTAGCTCACTAACTTCCGCAGGGGCATTTTCTAGGCTGACGCGGACATGGCCCAACTCTTCTAGCTTGAGGTGAGCAGTGATTTGGCTCATTCGCCTCAGCGGCCTGAGGGAGCGCTTGACATAGAGCGCAACGGTGACCACTAAAATAAGTAAGGTGAAGGCAGCGGCAGCACCGAGACTCTGCGTAAGGTCTGCTAATTGCGCTCTGTCTTCTGTGATATCGAGAAATACATATAGCGTCGGTGACTCGGCCTGATCGATCGGAAGGGGACCACTGCACACTAGGTAGTCTCTGCCGTTGACGGTGGTTATGCGGGTGTCTATCGCGGCGGAGCTTTTGGGCCTTGGGTCCTCTGCTCGATCCATTTGGGCCATGAGACGATTGACGATTTGGTAGTCTTGCCTGGCTCCCGCAGATCGGGTCGTGAACTCACCACCGAACATCGCAACAACAAACATGTTGGAAAACGAGCGGAGGTCAATGACCTTCTGGACCGCTTCATCCAACGGCAATGTCCCACGGTAACGCTCGATGTCCTGAGGAATTTGTGCCACAACATTGGTGACCTGTTGAACGTGGCGACCAACTAGAATCTGCTCGGTTTTCCAGCTCATCCATGCAGCCATGGTGCCAATACTGAGGGTTGCCAGCAGCGCAACGCCTAGGGCTAAGCGTGTCTGTAAAGACGATGGACCAACCCATTGGCTGCTGTACCGCGATCGCTTGAGCATAAACTGACGCCATCACAAACCTTTGGAACCGGCATACTCGCAGGCGAGCTGCCAATGCCTCATGTCGCTAGCTTACACAACTCAACAGTGGATAGGATGAGTTTTTCCTGAACGGCCGGTGAGTGGTGGCAAATGCTGGGTGACCGAGGGCTATATCAAGCTCTACATGCTGTGGCAGAACACCATGCTGCGGGCAAGCACCAGTGCAGGTGTCGTGGCAAAGCGGGAATTCTGTTATGGCGTCCTAGCTGCAAATGAACAGGGGACGAGCAAAAGCAAATAAAGACAGAAAACCGGCAATTGCTGCGGATTGCCTGAGAATCGTCCTGTAATAAGGTGGAGGCACCAGGCCCTATGCTGGATAACGTTAATTTTTGCTTGTAGAATCTGGAAAGATTCCGGATAAGCTAGGCTTAGAAGCCTTATTCGGCGTTAGGGTTGAGATCAGTAAGGTGTCGTACCGTACCGAGAGACGCAGTCAATGGTCGAGGTGTTAAAGATTGGAAGCCGCTCCATCAGCGCTGATGACGTTCTGCCACTGATGGCGGGATACCAGATGCTCCCAAAGTTTGTTCAAGAGCTCGTGATTGACGATGCGATCGCAGAGATGGAATGCACGGCCGAGGAAGAAGAGCAGGCGAAGCAGCGATTCTACGCCCAGAACAAAATTGAAGATGAGGCGTCTCGGCAGTCTTGGCTAGCGGTCTATGGGATGACGGCTGACCAACTAGAGACCCTGGCCACGCGAGAGCAAAAAATCGAGATGTTCAAGCAGCAAACCTGGGGTCCAAAGCTAGAATCTTACTTCCTTGAGCGTAAGGGCAAACTCGATAAAGTTATTTATTCCCTGATCCGCACCAAGGACATTGGTATTGCACAGGAGATTTACTTTCGAGTTCTAGAGAGCGAACAGCCATTTTCAGAGCTAGCTCGGGAGTATTCCCAAGGGCCTGAAGCCCAGACTGACGGACTAATTGGACCTGTTGAGCTGAGTGTGCCCCACCCCAATCTGGCCCAGATGCTCTCGGTGAGCCAGCCGGGGCAGCTTTGCCCACCAACGCGCGTCGGGGAGTGGGTTGTCATTGTTAGGCTAGAACGCTTCGTCCCGGCTCAGCTCGATGACCCAATGCGTCAGCGATTGCTGAACGAGCGCTTCCAGCTGTGGCTCCAAGAGCAAACCAGAGAACATGCCCGGGACGCGATGGAAACCCTTGCGGCACCGCTGTCGTCCCAAAGCTAACAGGGCTCTACTGCTGCAGCCCGTCTCTGCCTTTTGATGCACTTACGATAGTGTAAACCCACCGCATTTTGATTCATATTTCGCCTTCGCTGCTGCTCTATCTGATACTGCTATGACCTATACCAGAAGCACAATTCAAGAGTTTCTTGAAAGCATCCCACCCTTTAACCGGCTCCCCGAGACGAGTGTAAAACAGCTGGCCTCTCGGCTCAAACTACTGCGCTACCGCATGGGCCAGGCCATCCTCGTGCGGGACAAGATGCCGGCAACAATCGCCATTATTTATGAAGGACAGGCGCGACTGCTGGCCTATGATCCACGCACCGAAAAGCCCCAGACGCTTCAGCTCCTTCAGCCCGGCGCGGTGATGGGATGGGTAGGGTTAGTGCGGGGTATCCCCTGTGAGACGGCGATCGCATCCACGGAGACCATTTGTCTGACGATGCCAGCCCTCGACTTTTTAACCATATTGAAAAGCGAGCCGGTTTTAGCTCAGACCTTCCGCCAGCGGGTGTCCCTCCTCGAGTCATTCGACCTCATTGGAGCTGAAATTCACCGTCGTGCTGTCGGCGAAGCGGACCTGAAGCAAATGGCGATGGCGGGCGAAGCAGAGGCGATCGTCGAAAGCCTTCCGTCTGGCAATGTCTCTCTCGATCGCCTAGATTTCAATCGCATCTGGTTTGTCAGCGGCGGCGGTGCTGTGGAGAATCACCCCGTCGGCACCCGTCTAGATGTGGATCCCAACAGCGCGTCATCGCTCACCGTGACGGGATCATATCCAGCACGGCTAGTCGGATTTCCAAAGGCGGCGCTGCGGACCAAAGCGCTGCCCGCCATACCTGCCGACAGCACAGAGTTGGCAACATCCGCTGCAGATGACGCATCTCCGGCAGATGTAGACGTCCCTTATGCTCCTGAGCGGCCCGCCGCGCTCGAAGCCCCAATCTTTCAAGAAGAGAGCAACCGCAAGAAAGGTCCTAGCGACTATCCTTTTGTTTCCGGTCGAGGTGATATCGACGGAGCCATGGCCTGCTTTCAAATGTTGGCCAGGCATTTCAATCTGCCGTTTCGCCGAGACGTGGTGCGGCGCGTCCTATCAGAGCAAGTAGAACGCATGGGGGGATTATCCCTAGAGCTGTGCGGTGCTATCTCTGAGATGATGGGCCTCCATGCCCAGCTAGTGACAGTTCCAGCAAATGCACTGGGTCGCCTAGAAGCGCCGGTGCTGACCAAGTGGCAAAACAATCTCGCCCTGATGTACGACATCAATCCCCAAGAGGCGATCGTTGCGCTGCCAGAGAGCGGAGTTCTGCGACGCAGCATTGACGATATCGCAAAAACTTGGGGCGAGGATACTGAAGACGGGGGGCGCACCGGTCAGGTGCTCATGTTCCGGCTGACGAAACAGTCTCCCCAAAAGAAGTTTGGCCTCAGCTGGTTTTTACCCTCGCTGGTCAAGTATAAGCGTGTCCTGATTGAGGTGTTTGTTGCCTCTTTCTTTGTGCAGCTGTTTGCCTTGGCTAATCCCCTGATGATTCAGGTGATTATTGACCGCGTTATTGTCCAAAATAGCTCCGATACCCTGCAGGTTCTCGGCATCTTTTTGCTGGTGATCGCCGTTTTTGAGGCCATTCTGACGAGTCTGCGCACCTACCTGTTTGTTGATACGACCAACCGTATTGACATGGCGCTGGGCTCAGAGATTATTGATCATCTGCTGCGGCTGCCGCTGCGCTACTTTGAGCGCCGTCCTGTGGGAGAACTTTCCACTCGCATCAACGAGCTAGAGAATATCCGTCAGTTTCTCACGGGCACAGCCCTAACGGTAGTATTAGACGCCATTTTCTCGGTGCTCTACATTGCCGTCATGTTCGTTTACAGCTGGCTGCTGACCCTGGTCTCCCTGGCGACGGTGCCTCTGTTCGTGGGACTAGCGGTCATCGCCTCTCCCCTCATCCGTCGTCAGCTCCGCCTCAAAGCCGAGCGCAACGCCGAGACCCAGTCCTACCTGGTCGAAGTGATGAGCGGCATTCAGACGGTCAAAGCTCAAAACATGGAGCTGAGGGCAAGGTGGCAGTGGCAGCAGCGCTATGCGCGCTACGTGAGCGCAGGATTCAAGACCGTGCTGTTCTCGACAGCAGCGAGTTCGACCAGCGGCTTCTTTACGAAGCTGTCAGGGCTGCTGGTGCTGTGGGTAGGGGCGGCGCTGGTCCTCAGCGGAGACCTAACCCTAGGCCAATTGATTGCGTTTCGCATCATCTCGGGTTACGTCACGACACCGCTACTACGCCTGGCGCAGCTGTGGCAGAACTTTCAGGAAACGGCGCTGTCTATCGAGCGCTTGAGCGACATCGTTGATGCTCGACCAGAGGCGGATGAGACCGAGCGGCAAAACATTCCTCTGCCGCCAATCGCCGGTGTCGTGAAATACGAAGATGTCTCGTTCCGCTTTAAGGACAGCGGTCCTATGGTGCTCAACAATGTCAACGTTGAGTTCGAACCTGGCGCTTTTATTGGCCTTGTGGGCCAGAGTGGTTCTGGAAAGAGCACCATGACCAAGCTCTTGCCGAGACTCTACGAGCTAGAGCACGGACGAATCATGGTGGATGGCTATGATATCGGGAAGGTTGAGCTGTATTCCCTACGTCAGCAGATTGGTATTGTGCCCCAAGAAAGTTTGTTGTTCGAGGGCACAATCCAAGAAAACATCGCCCTCACGATTCCAGATGCATCATCTGAAGCCATCATTGAAGCCGCTAAAGTGGCCGCTGCCCATGATTTCATTATGGAATTGCCCAATGGCTATAATACGCGAGTAGGGGAGCGGGGCGCGTCTCTATCTGGTGGCCAGCGCCAGAGAATTGCCATTGCCCGGACGGTGCTGCAAAATCCACGCATGCTGATTATGGATGAGTCAACCAGCGCCTTAGACTACGATACTGAGCGTCGCGTCTGTCTGAACCTGGCCGAGACATTTCGGGGTCGTACTGTCTTCTTCATCACTCACCGGCTGAGCACAATTCGCAACGCTGACACTATTTTGATGATGGACAAAGGATCGGTTGTTGAGCGGGGAACCCACGCCGAACTCATGGAATTACAGGGGCGCTACTACTGCCTCTACCAGCAGCAAGAAACCCAAATGTAATATTTTGCTAAGCGCAGCGCTGTTCTAGATCTCTAGATGAATTGGCGCGTCAGATCAATCACTCGCTTGTTCAGAACTATCGCAAACAGCAACCATGCAAACACGTCAAAATTCAGACGCAAACAACCCTCAATCGAGTACGAGCAATGGCCAAAACGGTAGCCCGCGTTCATCAGGTACGCTGGCGGCTGGCCAGGCATCAGATGTTGCTTCCCAGCCTTCGAGCATGGCAACTCAGGGCAGTAAAGGGCGAGCGGCCCAAGTCGATGTATTCGATCAGCCCGTCATTCTAAAACAGACGCCCCTGTGGTCCCGGGCGATTCTCTGGGGCATTGTTGGGGTTGTGACGTTTGGATTCACCTGGGCCTGTTTAGCCAAGGTTGAAGAAGCTGTCCCGGCTACGGGAGAACTCAAGCCCCAGGGGGCAGTGCAAGAGATCCAGCCTCCCGTGGCAGGAAAGGTCGTGGAGGTGCTAGTGGAGGACGGCGATCGCGTCAGCAAAGGCGAACTACTCGTTCGGCTTGACCCCACCGCTTCCGAATCGGACTTGACGTCCCTGGCCCAGGTGCAAAAGTCTCTAGTTGCCGAGAACCAGTTTTACCGCTCTCAGCTGAGTGGCGCGCCTGTCCCCTCTGCTGTCGAGCTTGCTCAGCTCAAGATTCCGCCCGAAGTGCTGGCGCTGACGTCAAGCCGTCTCACAATCATTGAGGAAAATCAGCTCTACGGCTCTCTGCTGACAGGGGACGCCTCGACTAGTTTGGACCCGCTACAGCGCATCCGCTTGGGCGAACTGCGCAACGAAGCAACCTCCCGCATTGCAGCGTCTGAGCTTGAGGTTGAGCAGCTCCGGCGACAGCTCAACCAAACTCAGCAGCAAATTGTCACGGCCCAGGAAACCTTCAACATTGAGCAAGGTATTCTGGAGCAAATTGCGCCCCTAGTGGAAGAGGGTGCCTTAGCCGATATTCAGCTCCAGCAGCAGCGGGTTGAAACCCTCAATCGCCAGTCAGAACTCACTCGGCTGCAGCAGGAAGAACGGGTCATCGCTGCCTCAATTGCTCAAGCGGAACAGCAGCGCAATAACACCGTGTCCGCCTCCCGCAGCGATATCTTGAACCGGATTGCGGAAAACAACAAGCGCTTAGCTGAAATTGATGGTGAGCTGAACAAGCGCATTGTTGAAAACGACAAGCGCCTAGCCGAAATCAACGGCCAGCTGCAGCAAACTGAGCTACAGCTCAGCTACCAAGAGCTGCGATCGCCCATTGATGGGGTCGTCTTTGACCTGCAGGCTCAAGCAGACGGGTTCGTTACGGCCAATCCTAACGAACCCGTGCTCAAAGTCGTTCCGGGAGATGCCCTCGTTGCCGAGGTGTTCATCACAAATCAGGACATCGGATTTGTGGAAGTAGGGATGCCAGTAGACGTCCGCATAGACACCTTCCCCTTCAGTGAATTTGGAGATGTTGAGGGGGCACTAGAATCCATTGGGGCGGATGCGCTTCCCCCGACTGAAGTTCGTCAGTTCTACGCGTTTCCTGCCAAGATCGATCTCGATCAACAGTATGTCAGCATCAACGGCAATCCCATCGAACTTCAATCGGGTATGTCAATCACGGCAAATATCAAAATCCGTAAGCGCCGAGTCATCACGCTCTTTACCGACCTGTTTGTCAAGAAGATTGAGACCTTAAAGACACGTTAGCCGATATCAAATATGCCGCCCCCAAATCTAGGAGCGGCATATGAGCTTAACCCAAATATCCAGCGAGCTGTGGGCAGGTCCAAAGCCGAGAGCAGCCCTGCGGCCAGCTTGATGACTTTCTCCGAACCACCTTTGGCGAACAGCTCTTACTTGACCGCCCGATATCGGCGGTAGTGGACTTTGAGCCCCAAAATGATTGACGTCAGCATCAGCGTAACCATGTTTGCCGTGATGACAGGCAAATCATGCACGTAAGTTCCATAGATGAGCCACATCAAAATGCCAGCACACAGAATGATCAGCATGGCCCAAGAAATATCTTCTGCGGACTTGGAGCGCCATACCTTAACGAGCTGAGGCAAGTAAGCGAGGGTTGTCATTGAACCCGCCATCATACCTAGAACTGTGACTTGATCCATGTCTTTGCCGAAGTAGTATTTAAATGATTGTGTTAAAGCGAAGACGATTATATTAGAGCAATATCAACGCATGATCAACTTCCTGGCGGAGCCGGTTGCTAGTTAAATCGCACGTGCGATGGAGCCTACGGAAACAGCACCAGATAGGGTTGATTGCTTACTCAAAGACAAGTTAACACAGACGTTGACGGCGGTGGGGCGAGTCAACCAAAATTGATCCAAAGGAATAACTTATCGATTCAATCGAGCTTATCAATGGTCATGGACTAACCTAAAGATAGGTGTCGTGCAATTGACGTTGTAGTCAAACCACCCATATGGATCTACCCAATTGAATTATGTATCGGGTACGATTGGATACTATATAGGATGATTTGAGGAGAGATTGTGCCACAAGATGGACGATCTAGTGCGGAAGCGCTTCAGCCGGTAGACGTTCTCAATGTGGATGGCGTGGGCGATGTTGTCCAAGGTGAGCAGAAGTTCAGACGGGCGCTTGACGCGATTACCGTAGGCGTCTGCTTTATGTCGCAGATCGGTATTATTACTGACGTTAACCAGCCTCTATGCAACATGTTGGGCTGTGGGGTTACTGACCTACTCTCTAGGCCCTTCGAAAGCTTGCTTCACCCAGAAGACCGTTTGGCTCGAGATGCTTCCGAGCTCAAGCACCTATTCGGGGGCGAAACAGGTACGCACCGGGCTGAGCTTCGCCTCCAGCATCAGCAGGGGCGCATTCTGTGGGGAGAAGTGACAATAACCGTGATGCAAAACCCACAGTATTTGATTGCTCAGGTTGTAGACATCACGGACCGTAAACAGGCTGAAATAGAGCTAGAGCGAAAGCTAGAGCGCGAGCGCACCCTATCGGCTATTGTGAGCCACATTCGTCGCACCTTAGATATTGACCAGGTCTTTGGCACTGCTGTCGACGAACTGCGCCACGTGCTGCGCTGCGATCGCGTTGTCATCTATCGCTTTAACCCAGACTACAGCGGCATATTTGTGGCGGAGTCTGTTGCACAGCAGTGGGTATCCCTGCTAGAGCCGGCCCTAAAGCAGAAGCTTGTAACGGCCGTTGGCACTGATCGCTGCGTCGTCAAGCAGATGGACGGCCTCGATGTTACCGTGGCCGACACCTATCTACAGGAAACGGGAGGGGGCCGCTACCGCCAAGATGGTCAGTATCTATGCATTGACGATATTTACGAGGCTGGTTTCGAGCCCTGCTATGTGGAGCTGCTAGAGGAATTTCAGGCTAGAGCTTATTTGACGGTGCCTTTATTTCAGGGGGAGCACCTTTGGGGCTTGCTGGCCAGCTATCAGAACAGCGGGCCCCGGCATTGGGACGACAGCGACATTGAAATCGTTGTCAAATTCGGAGCACAGTTGGCGATCGCGATTCAGCAGTCCGAGCTATTTACCCAGCTACAGCAAACTTCGGCCGAGCTGCAGCAGACCACTGCCGTCGCCAACGCCGCCAATGCAGCTAAGAGCGAATTTTTAGCCAACATGAGCCATGAGCTGCGCACGCCGCTCAACATCATCTTAGGGAATACCCAGCTTCTCAGCCGTGACTCTGCGACCTCAGATTTGAAACAAGACAAACTGCAGGCTATTCTGCGCAGTGGCGACTATTTACTATCCCTCATCAATCAGGTGCTTGACTTATCCAAGATTGAGGCGAAGCAAATGGTGCTGCAGTCAAGCTGCTTCAATCTCCTCGATTTCCTCGATGGGCTACGCTTGATGATGCAGCGCCGGGCCAACAGCAAAGGCCTCAATTTCCAGGTTCACCTAGCGCCAAATTTGCCCCAGGCCATCTTTGGCGATCGCGGCAAGTTAGAGCAAATTTTGGTCAACCTCATCAGCAACGCCATCAAGTTCACGGAGCAGGGCAGCATCAGCCTGCGGGTGTCACGACTCAGCGATTCGCCACAAGACCAGTCGCCGCAGGACCAGTCATCATCGACCATATGGCTGCAGTTCGAAGTAAAAGATACGGGCATCGGTATTGCACCAGAGCACCAGCAATCCGTCTTCGACGCCTTCGAGCAGACCAACGCCCTGCCAATGGCCGGCGGTACAGGTCTCGGGCTAACCATCAGCCGACAGTTCGTCGATTTGATGAAAGGCACCATTACCGTAGACAGTACGCCGGGGTGCGGGACTCAGTTTGTCATCACCATCCCGATTCATTCGTCTAGCACAACTTTTATCGGCCAAACCGACAATCCCTCAATTATCGGCGTTGCCCGAGGATTTTCGACCCACAGACTGCTGATTGTCGACGACATTCCAGAATGTCGCCAAGTCCTGATAGAACTTTTGAGTCAAATTGGATTTGAGGTTCAAGATGCGGCCAACGGGGAAGAGGCCGTGAGACTGTGGCAAGCCTGGAAACCTGACCTGATTTTGATGGATCTCCGCATGCCGGGCGTCGATGGCTATCAGGCCATCCGCCGCATTCGTCAGCAGGAGGAGACAGACCAGGCGGTTAAGATCATTGCGATAACGGCCAGCGCTTTCAGCGCAGATAAAGCTCGTGCCCTAGACATCGGCTGCGATGCATTCATTAGTAAACCAGTGCGCGAGTCTGAGCTTTTGGAGGCGATCGCTGAGCTGCTGCCCGTGACATACCTATACGAAGCCCCTCCTGAAGAAAAATCTCTACCAGAGCTATCACCAAAGCTGTTGTCCCAGCTTTCCTTACCTCAGCTGCAGGCGCTACACCGAGCTGCCATTTTAGGGGACGACGTTGCTATTTTAAGACTACTCAAGCAGCTGCCTGAGGTTGACCAAACTGTAGTTAGCGTCACGCGGGCCTATGCATGCCAATTCAACTTTGGCCCGATTGCAGATACGGTTCAAGCCGTCCTCAATGGCGCAAGCAAGAGCATTCGCACCGATAGGTGACCATGTGGGCCAAGCACAAAAGACATTACAAAAAGGACTCGCCCTGTAGCAATTGCACGCTCCGCTGCCCGTAAACTGCTGCCCCTTAGGCCAAAGCCGCTGGCATGCGGGGCAGGGCAGGCGCAACATAAGATTTGGCATCGAGACATCCCGACGCGATACAAGTAATGCGTATTATTATATAGATCAGGGTACTCGTGACTTAAAGCATCTGCAGTTTCTAGGATATGTTTTTGCTATCGCTACAATTTCTTCATGACGTCAACTACGTTACAGTCCCGGCCAATTTCCCGCCCTGCCCCCCCCGCTACAATACTGATTGTCGATGACCGGCTCGATAATCTTCATGTTCTGAGCCAAATTTTAGAGTCCGAAGGCTACTGCGTTAGAAAAGCAACCAGCGGCGATATGGCCATTCGCAGCGTGGCTGAGTTGCCCCCAGACCTGATTCTGCTTGATGTCAATATGCCACAGATGGACGGTTATACGGTCTGTCGCCGCCTCCGAGAGCAAGAGGGAAACCGCGTCCCCATCATTTTTGTCAGTGCTCTGAACGCTGTCAGCAATAAGATAGAAGGGTTCAATGCTGGTGCTGTCGATTACATCACCAAACCCTTTCAACCCGATGAAGTTTTAGCCCGCGTCGACCTCCAGCTAAAGGTCCAGCGACTTCAAGAGCGACTTCAAGTCCAGACAAGCGTGTTAGAGCAGCAAAACAAACAGCTGCAAAATGAGATTGTGCAGCGACAGCAGATTGAGCAGACCTATCGCAGCCTGTTTGAGAATGCAAGCGAAGGTATTTTCCAGATCTCTCCTGACGGACACTATATTGCCATCAATCCAAAGCTGTCGTCTATTTACGGCTACAGTTCTCCCCAAGAGATGATGGAGGACGTCACCAATGCGACTCAGCAGTATGCCGATCCCGCCAGCCGTGCTGACCTACTGGACTATGTGAAACAGTACGGCAAGGTGATGGAGGTCGTTTCTCAAGTGCGCTGCAAAGATGGAGCGCTGATTTGGGTCTCAGAAAACGTTCGCGCTGCGCTAGCTGCTGACGGCCGCGTCACTCACTTTGAAGGGACCGTTCAAGATGTAACCCGGCGCATCTATAGCGAACAAATTATTCGGCAGGAGCAGCAGCGCTCTGATCAGCTGATTGCGGACTTGCTCCCGCCGCCCATTGCTCAGCGACTCAAGTCATCATCTACGCCCTTTGCCGATACGGTCAATCCCGTAGGAATTCTGTTTGCTGATCTGGTGAGTTTTACAGAATTCTCAGCAGCGGCTCCCCCCCAGCATACGGTTGCCCTGCTGAACCAGATTTTCTCGGCATTCGACGAATTAGTCGACCAGCATGGACTTGAGAAAATAAAGACTATTGGAGATGCCTACATGGTCGCCGCTGGTGTGCCCACACCCTGTCCCCATTCCCTAGAAGCGATCGCTCAACTGGCCTTAGATATGCAGGCTGCGATTGGCCGCTTCTACAAAGTTGATGGACGGCCATTCCAGCTACGAATTGGCCTTCATGTTGGTTCTGTGGTGGCTGGAGTTATCGGCAAGCGCAAGCGAACCTTCGATATGTGGGGCCATGCGGTCAACTTAGCTAGCCGCATGGAGGAAACCAGTCCGGCTGGGCGGATTCAGGTTTCATCTGATGTCTATCGACAGCTCAAAAAAAAGTTCGCGTTCAAGCGTTGCTCTCCTCTCCAGATTCAAGGCATTGGGCGGACGCAAACCTATCTGCTCCAAGGTCGCCGTGCTGAGTTCGTGGCTGGTGGCTGATGCCGCCAAGGCCGACGTCACCCATACCACACCATCAACCAAAAGACAAGTTGTTCATAGATAGCATTTTCCAATGTATCCGGAAAAGCTGTACTGATTTGGAAATAGTAAGCAGTTGAAAGCTTGACAAATCAAACAGCATAGGTAGCAACGCGGCAAGCTACTGCTCGTTTCAATGCGGCCTTCTAGATGTTATTGGACAATGCTATGATTCACTCCGCTGAATTGCTCTATTCTGCGTCAGAGTCCCACGGCTATAGGCAGCGGCTCAATACTTGGGCTGTCGTCCGCCTACTGCCCAACATGCAGCGCTCTATCGTAACTCGTTTTCGGACCCGCTCAGATGCAGATGGGCATCTATCGTTTCTACGCACCCACATGCCTAAAAGTCAGTTTCAAGTGATTTTTGACCCTCAAACGGACCTCACCGAGAAATAGCGCCTTTTGCTTGAGGCTAGAAAACCTTGAGGCTAGAAAAACCAGCCGTAGCTGTGTAGTCCTTTGCCCAAAAGGTTGACGCCTAAGTAGCAAATCCAAACTGCTGCAAACCCAGAGACAGCGAGGATGGCTGGCCGTCGTCCTTGCCAGTTTCGGGTAATGCGAGCATGGAGGTAGGCTGCAAACACAAGCCAGGTGATCAAGGCCCAGGTTTCTTTGGGATCCCAGCTCCAGTAAGAGCCCCAGGCCTCGTTTGCCCACACGGCTCCAGAGACAATACCGATGGTCAACAGCGGAAACCCAAGCCCGATCATACGATAGCTGATGTTGTCTAGGGTATCGGCGAGGGTGAGGCGCTGGGGAGAAAGGGCTACAGGGCTATTGATGCCGGTTGCTGTAGCAGGCCGATCTAAGAGGGCGGTACGGACGCTAACGCTCTGGGTTACATCTGAAGATGCCGCAGCTGCAGGCTGGGGGGTATCGACAGCATCTTGCCCAGCGCGGCGCAGCTGATATTTGACATCGCGATAGCCGCCTGTCCCAACCGAGCTGCCGCGCAGCTCTACGGCCTGCCCCCGCGTGACCACCAAGAAGGCGATCGCCAGTAGAGCCCCGACCATCAGAGCCGCATAGCTGAGCAGCATGATACTGACATGCATCATGAGCCAGTTGGACTTGAGGGCGGGCACCAAAGGTTCGGAATGCTGCATGCTAGAGGGCAAAGAAAGGGCCGCAAAGGCCGTAATTCCCATGGCAATGGGGGAAGTGACAGCCCCCACCAACCGGCTGCGGCTCATGCGCTCAGCCAGCAGCCCCATGGCAGTGACGCCCCAAGCCACAAAAAACAGAGACTCGTAGAGGTTGCTCATGGGAAAGTATCCTCCCTCCAGCCAGCGACCGCCAAGTAGGGCAGCAATGCAAAGGTTACCGATGGCCAACCCCCCTGTACCGAGGCTTGACAGAATCGGCAGGTTAGGGAAAGCAACTCCAGCCCAATAGAGCAGCATTGTCGCCAACAGCACGGCGAAAGATGTGTTGTCGAGCCAGCCTTGAAGTGATACTAAATCCATGGGTTATGCCTTGACCAGTTGCGAAGGGCGGTTAGGTGCGCCAGTAGTATAGGATACTGAACGGCATCCCATCCTCTACTCTAATCGTAGCGATTCTCGGGACTGCAGGTCGGATCTGCCGCAAATCCTTAATGTTTTAGACTGGTGCCTGCCCTGCTGGCTAACTCTACTGGTCTGCATGTTGCAGGAAGGCCACCATTTTGTGGGCAGCGGTCTCTAGCACCTCGGGTGGATGCACCAAGGCTAGGCGGATGTAACCTTCACCATGGGGACCAAACCCGGCACCCGGCGCAGCGGCAACCCCGGTCGCTTTGACTAGCTCTGTGCAAAAGCGGATGGAGTCTTGACCCCATGGCGCGGGCAGCTTAGCCCAGATATACATTGTCGCCACCGGCATTTCCACAGCCCAGCCCAGGGAGCGCAGCGTTTTCGCACAGGCATCTCGCCGCTGTCGAAAGGTCTCTGCCACAGCTTTGACTGAGTCCTGGGGACCCCGGAGCGCTGCGATCGCTCCGCTTAAAATGCCGCGATATTGGTTGAAGTCCACCGCTGCTTTCACCTGCCGCAGGGCACGAATCAGCTCAGCATTGCCAATGGCGTATCCCACGCGAAAGCCACCCATGTTATAGGACTTCGACATGGAGAAAAACTCAATGGAGCAGCGTTTGTCGGGGTCGGCCTGAAGCACTGAAGGAGCTGGTCCGTCCTCAAACACAATGTCGCCATAGGGAAAATCATGGACCAAAACAATGTCGTTTTGCTGGCAGAACGACACGGCCTCCTCAAAAAAAGACAGCGGGGCGATCGCCGTCGTTGGGTTGTGGGGATAGCTCAGCACCATCATTCGAGCTTGACGCCGCACATCATTTGGAATGTCGCTCAGCACCGGCAGGAAGTCATTTTCAGCCAGCAGAGGCATGGTGTAGATGCGGCCATTGGCTAGATGGACTCCCCCGGCATGGGAGGGATAGCCAGGGTCCATGAGCAGGGCCACATCCCCAGGGTTCATGATGGCTAGGGGCAGGTGGGCCGTACCCTCTTGGGAACCAATCAGAGACAGCACCTCTGTCTCCGGATTGACCGATATTCCGTACTTGCTCTCATACCAGGCTGCTGCCGCCTTGCGGAATGCCTGGGTGCCGTGGTGCAGCAGGTAGCCATGGGTGTCCGTATCCGGCAAAGATTGAGCGATCGCCTCTAGCACCCTGGGAGGAGTTGGCAAATCCGAAGACCCCAAAGATAGATCGATCAGCGATCGCCCCGCAGCCCTAGCTTCAGCCTTGGCCTGATCCATATCGGCAAAGACATTCCGCTGAAGTGGTTTCAGTCGCTCCGCAAACTGCATCACCCGTCCCCTATGCTGCTGTCGATAGATGGGTATCCAAAAAGGTCGTGAGTCGGTCCTTCGTCACTGCCCCTTCAATGGACTCCACCGGCTCACCGTCCCGGAACAAAATTAGCGCCGGGACCCCCTCTACGCCGCAGGTTGCCACCGACTCAGGGCTGGCGTCTACTTCCATTTTTGCTACTTTCAGCGTGCCGTAGCTGTCGCTGATGCCGTTCATGACTGGGCTCATCAGCCGACAGGGGCCACACCAGGGTGCCCAGAAATATACCAGCACAGGCTGCTGCTGACTGGCATCAACGACGTCTTTTTGAAACTGAGCATCGGTAATTTCGGTTACAGCCATAATCTTGTCCTTGTCGCTCTCATTGCATCGCCACACCATATCTAGATTAGCGCGTTCCCGAACCCTTAAGGCCGCCAGGGGTAGTCGCTAAAGTCCGGAGGGCGTTTTTCCAAAAAGGCCTGCTTCCCTTCCCGGCCTTCTTCTGTCATGTAGTAGAGCAGGGTTGCGTTGCCCGCTAGCTCCTGTAGCCCGGCTTGCCCGTCGCAATCAGCATTGAACGCGGACTTGAGGCAGCGGATGGCAATGGGGCTTTTCTGCAAAATCTCCTCGGCCCAGGCCACCCCTTCTGGTTCGAGCTGCGATATGGGCACCACGGTATTGACTAACCCCATCTGCAGCGCTGCCTGGGCGTCATATTGGCGGCACAAAAACCAGATTTCGCGGGCTTTTTTTTGCCCTACGCTGCGGGCCAGATAGCTGGCTCCAAACCCCCCATCAAAGGAGCCAACTTTAGGGCCGGTCTGACCGAAGATGGCGTTGTCTGCCGCGATGGTGAGGTCGCAAACGAGGTGCAGCACGTGACCGCCGCCGATAGCGTAGCCTGCAACGAGGGCGATGACGACCTTGGGCATAGAGCGGATCAGCCGCTGCAGGTCTAATACGTTGAGCCGGGGGACGCCTTGGTCATCAAGGTAGCCCGCTTCGCCCCGAACGCTTTGGTCGCCCCCTGCACAGAAAGCGTATTTGCCGTCGGTGTGGGGACCTGCGCCCGTGAGGAGAACGACGCCGATGTGGGGGTCTTCGCGGGCGTCAAGGAAGGCGCTGTACATTTCAGAGACGGTTTTGGGGCGAAAGGCGTTGCGCTTATGGGGGCGGTTGATGGTTATTTTGGCGATGCCGCCAGCTTTGTGGTAGTGGATGTCGTCGTATTGGCGTATGGGTTGCCATGTCACCATGGGGTTGAGCCTGAATTCAGCTTCACTATTATCCCTATCAACGCTCCCTGGGGTTTGCAAACGTGATGGATTATGGCGATTGGCAGGCATGGCTCAATACCAATTCACCATCGGGTAATTGATACACCCCTTGAGGCTCAACGATGAGGTCGCCAGGTTGCCAGCCTTCTTCGGGGATGGGCTGTGCGTCTCCGGTGTCATATCCAGTGGTGCTGTTGCCAGGGCGATCGCGCAGTCCTTCGGATCCAGTGATATTGAAGCTGCTGCTGCCGTCGTCGTTGCGGGCAACGCAGCTCCCGGCGATCAGCGATTCGGTGTTGAGGATGCCTTCAGGGAGGTCGGCGAGACTGTTTTGCAGGAAGCTGGTGTCGGGGGTGGTAATGGTGCCAGATGCGATCGCGCCGGATGCGTTGACGTCCACTTGATTGTTGCCGTCGAAGTTGAGGGCGCTACCGGGTGGAGTGGGCTCACTGAAGAGGCGGGTGAGTGTAATATTGCCGCCAACTGCGCTGCCTGAGCTGGAAATGATATCGCTGTCGTCGAAGGCGATTATAGCGGTTCCACCGATAGTGATGTTGCCGCCATCGCCGAGGCTGTTGGTAGTGATGTCGCTGCCGCCTTGCAGAATAGCGAGACCGCTTTGACTGGCATCGATACAGATCAATGGCCTAGGGCCAAAACGGTACTGTGCATTGAGCGTCAGCAGACCCGCAAGGGCAAGTGCTCTATGAACAAGGCGTACCACCTTACTTCAGCTGCCACTACCGCAACGGCACAGCTCGAAGCAATCCGCAAGCACTGGAGCATCGAAAATCAGCTGCACTGGCCCAAGGATGTGGTGCTCAAAGAAGACGACAGCTACGGCAGAGAACCCAATGCGCTACTGGTTGCATCGGTGTTTCGTTCGATTACCATCAATTTGCTGAGGCTACACGAATTCGAATCTCTCACCTCGGCGCTACGAGGGCTTGCCAACCAGATTGATGAGATTTTCCAACTCCTACAATGAATCAGCCCTGAGGATAGATTACGACCGTACTATCCGGCTCATCCTGGGTTTGGGATGCAGACAAGGTCTGAGACGGCGATCGCTATGTCAGGGAAGGCTGGAGAGCAAACGATGCCGTGGCGCGAAGCCCCTAGATGCGTCAATTTCTATTCACATCCTAGCGCTGTGGACGGCTACTATCCAAGTACCGCACTAGACTCCAAATCACTAGCATCAAGCATAAGCCATAGGCTCACGGCCCGTGATAGTGACCAGATGTTTTGCCGGATTTGTCCATAGAGAGAGCGTCTAAAGTAAGGAACAATAGCAAACCATACGCTCTTCCACAGGATCATTATCGATGGGAAAACTTACCGTTCAAGTTCGCACGCGCGATAATTTGCTTGACTTGCTAGCACAGGGGCAATCCCCTGCGTGGATCATCGGTAAAGAGCGAGACCGAGAGATTACCCATGTCCATGTCGTCAATTGGGACGGCACCCAGCGACTTGAGGGCATCTACGATCCTGCTAGCTACCGTGTACAGGACGATCCAAGACGGTTAGTCCTCAAGTTTGTTGACGCCCATATCGTCAACTGTGCCGTTGACTTCTCCCAAGCTCCGCAGGCTGTCGTCCGATACACAGCGGTTGAGCCTGAGGATCCTCCGATAGAAACAGACAAAAGCGCCAGGTCTGATTGAGTGACATCCTCCCGACAGTGACAGCAGGCTGTACAGCGCGGAATTCCTCAGTAACTCCCAGCTACTGCCAAGACGTTTCCCAAAGATAGTATTTATACTTCACAGGAGCTTAGCCCTATGCGAGGGCCTGCTGTAGCAGGCCCCCAAAAGCTAGCCTAGGGTTAGACTTAGCCAACTAGCTCTTTGACCTTTTTCATGATGCCCGTCGGGTCAATGCCCTGGTGAGGGAACTGCTCCCAAAGGCCACCGCTGCCCTCTTCATGGGTACCCAAGAAAGCGAACTTCGGCCCGTAGCCTCGCTCCAAGAGCCAAGAGCCAAAGCGGCTCCCCAGTCCCGTACGACGGTTGAACGATTCCACCGTCAGCACGAATGGGGATTGGCCCACCTTTTTCATCATGTCCTCATCGACGACATTTAGCGTTGCCTTGTTGATCAAACCAACGTCGATGCCCTCTTGCTTCAGCCGCTCCACGGCATCTACAGCCCGATATAGCGCCTCACCAAAAGCAACGATGTAACCGGCGGTACCTTCGCGCACGACCTCATCTTTTCCGGGGGTAAAGGTGTAGTCGCCACCAAACATCTCGTTGCCGTCAGCATCTAAGACCATCGGCACCTTAGAGCGGGTGGAAAAGATAAACCGCAGTCCCTCATCGTGGAACACTTTCTTGACGCAGGCCCGCATCTGGTTGGCGTCTGCGGGGAAGTAGAGTCGGGTGGGATAGCTGTCGTCCAATCCACCGTCGGCGAACATGTTGTTGAGACCAAAGTGACAGGTGTTGTCTGCCATGTCGTCAATGCCGGAATGGGAGAAGTGACACAGCAGGTTGGAATTGTTAAGCCGCGCCATGGTGATTTCAGAGATGCACATCTCTAGAAAGGCGCTGAAGGTGGCGAACACGCCTTGCTTACCCTTTTCCATACCGAAGCCAGCGGCGGCGGCTAGGTTGCCCCGCTCCATGATGCCGCCGCTGATGAACACTTCAGGGTGGGCTTTGCGAATTTGGGCTAGGCCGCAGGAGCCCTCTAGGTCGCTATCAATGACGAGGACACTATTCTTGCGGGCCTCTTCGCTCATGCCCCCTAGCACATCCACCATCGCCTCACCAAAAACATTGCGGTTGGAGCCTAGCTTTTCGGTGGAGCCGATGAAGCTGTAGTCATTCTTTGGCTTCTTGATGCCTTTTAGGTGGTCGGCAGCGGCTTGATACCCTTTAGATTCAAGGTAGGCGATCGCCCCATCCACCGAGATCACATCGTGGCCATGGTTAGAGCCCTCCAGTCCTTCAATACCGGGGCACATGGGCCGCTTATTGATAACCGCAATAGGACCAGGGGTGTTGACGGCTTCGCAGATGCGGCTATAAAGCCCGTCAATATCTTCACCATCACCCTCAATCACAGTGAGGCCATGGCCTTCCAAAGTGCGCTTGACGCTGAAGCCAGGGAGATAGCTTGATGGGTTACCTGCAATAGTGACGTCGTTGTCGTCAATCAGCAGTTTCACGTTGAGATGCTGCGCCACCGAAAGGCGGGCGGCCTCAGCGTCGTCGCCTTCTTGCTGAGAGCCATCAGATCCAAGGCAAAACACTGTCTTGCCGGGGTTGGCGAAAGCCACACCATTGACGTAGGGCCACATATGCCCCAACCGCCCCGAGCTGAACTTAACGCCGGGGGTTAGGCCTAGCTCGGGGTGACCCGGCAGCTTAGAGTGGGCCATGCGGTAGTTCATCAGCTGCTCGGCAGGCAGGTCGCCATCGAGAGTCGCCATTAGGTACTGCGTCCCTACCCGGTGTCCAGCTTCATCAAAAAAGATGGGCACAAACTTATCATCGCCGCCCTTGAACAGCGCATCTAAAATCATCACCTCGGGCACTGTGTCGTAGGGACCGCCGGTATGCCCCCCTACCCCGTGGGCTGCGCCAGTTGCCGTAAAGAAGACAATAGCGGCGCGGCACAGCTCGATATTGGCCTTCAGCGCCTCTCGTTGGTCATCGGTCAAGGTCGTGGTGCTAGGGTCTAGGGTGATGCGTTTGTAGGCGCTTAGGTCAATTGGGAAGGATGTCATCAGTCTTAAAAGTCCTTTGTGTGTGAGATGGGCGGCACATGCCAGGGCAAGCGATCGCCGGTGAGCCAACGAACGAATTGATATCCAGTGTTGGTGAGCAAACTGCTTCTAGATTGGTCTTCGACTCGCAGCAAGCACCAAGGAAATTCATGGAATTGCTCAGTGCATAAACGACCTACGGTGCATCGCTAAGACAGCACCATGCCGGTGAGATGGAAACAGCGTCACCCGATAGCATAAATGCAGATAGATAAGTTCATCTAATTTATCTGCTATGACATTACCGCAATCGGGATCAGGGTTTCAAGCCAAGCCCAAAGATATTATGAGTATT
>JGI12210J13797_10857476_pt1 | contig 53785 bp, 49 predicted proteins | sample ElkSlonscriptome_3_FD_13797 | JGI IMG/M metagenome (IMG submission 13797) | reverse complement strand
CGCATCGTTTCCATAAAGCGCGGATTGCGGGCCGCGGATCACTTCGACACGACTGCCGAATTCTGCCTGCAACGTGCCGATATCATATTCGCCGCTGCCCGGATCAGACACTTCGATCCCGTCGACCAGCACAAGCACGTGGTTTGCCTCGCCGCCTCTCAGGCGGATCTGGCTCTGACCGGCAACGCTGGAGACTGTGACACCGGGAACATCACGCAGAACATCAGCAATGTCGCGAATCTGGCGTTGTTCGATCTGTTCGGTGTTGATGATGGTGGCTGAGCCGGTGAAATCAGAGATGTCGATCCCGTCATCGCGCCCGGCCGACACGACGATCTCCCTTTCAGTCCAAAGCGGAGGGGGCATGGTTTGGTCGGATTCCGGCGGTGCTTCATCCTGCGCCACCACAGGCGCGCTCCAGGCCAGCCCGGTTCCCAGCGCAGCTACAGCCGCACCGCTCAACAATTTCGTAAATTTCATCTCGCCATATTCCTTTCAAGCGAACAACATCAAAGGCCTACCCGGATCACTCCGGACAAACCGCCAAGTCGTCGCTCGAAACGAACTGTATTCGCGCCGCACCAATCCCTGAGCGAGGCTACAAGCGACACGCTCCGGTCGGTCTCCTGGCTCACGGGTCAGCGTCGCTGGCGCACCTTCCCGGGCCGATTGGCCCAGTGGCTGCCCCCGAAAAGGGAGCGCGCGTCAGAAACTCACCGCTTACAGTTGCAGGGACAGCTGCGGAATCGCGCAGCCCATATCTGGGGTCCAGATACAGACAGGCGCTCACCGCATTCCCGTTACCGGTGCGTGTCCAATCCGTTAGACATGAGGAGTGTGAGGCGCAAGTGCTGCCGTCACCTGTTGCACACTGGTGGAGCCGAGCGGAATCGAACCGCTGACCTCGTCATTGCGAACGACGCGCTCTCCCAACTGAGCTACGGCCCCGTTCCAGTGGCTGTGATGCGGGTGCGACCTTGGCCAACACTCGATCAGGCCGCGCGCTTTAACGCGGGCGGAGATGGCTTGCAAGCGCGGGCCGCTATCATCGCGCGGGGTTACTGGGGCGTGCCCGCTCCCGCGTCACCAACGGCATCCGGCTCATTCGCCAGCGGTTCTGTGATCGGCTGCGAGACGACGCCTTCGCGCACCGGAAGCACCGGAACGACGGCACCTGTATCGGCGTCAGTCACGGTGCTGGAGGCTGCTCCGGGTGCGGCCAGAGTGGTGGACGGATCGGCATATTCCACGGCGGGGACGATCATGCTGCTGGCTTTGGCTTTCTGCACCGCGACCCAGCCGGGCTGAGAAGCACCATATCGCGCGCCATACTTCGCATCCCACATCGCCGAATTGGTTTGATAGGCTTCGTATTCGATAAAAAACCTCTCGAACGGTGCTTCCATGTTCGGGAAATTGGCCATCGCAAAGGCGGCAATGTCGCTGGGCTGTGTGGCCAGATAGCGATTGGAGATATCCAGCACCGCGCGGCAGAAATTGCTGCGTGCTGACGGCAGCGCGAAGAAATTGTAGACTCGCGTCATGTGCTTCTCACGCGCCAGCAAGGCAGCGCGGCGGCTGCCTTCGCTGCGGCGATAGGCATTTTCGATCCTGTCATTAACCCGTTTAAGCACACGTGTGTTGCCGTTGATCAGACCTCTGTAGCCTTCAAGGATCGGGGCATATTGCGGGCCTAGGCAATTGAGCGCGGCCACGTTCCACGCCGACCGGAAATGCCAGACTTTCTCGTCATCGGTGAGATCGACGTTCACCGTCAGACGCCGGCCCGACGCATCGCGCCCCGGTACCACCATGACATAGGCGGATCCGCCCGGCGGCAAGGGGCGATAAGGGATGGTTTCAACGACCGGTGGCGGCGGAGGAGGCGGAGGAGGCGGAGGGGGCGGCGGGGGCGGTGTTGCGCAGGCCGCCAACATCGCCACACCCGTCGCAAGGGTGATGATCCGCAATCCCGCAGGACGCTTTCTATCAACCGCTTTGATACCAACTGCCACGTTTTGTTTCATATCGGCGGCGTCTTTGTTCGTCCCTGTCATCGTGACCGGTGCCTCTTTCGAATGTCGTTCTTTTCCAAGGACTACGGCCTAACGCCTTTCACAGCGATGAAGCGGCATGCCCGTTTCCGCCGCAGGCGTTAGGCGTCCGAGGGCGCAAAGAAAATGCCCGAGGCCTGATAAAAAGGCCCCGGGCACCAAAATTGCACATTTGTGATGCGGGAAAGCCCCGCTTCGCAGTTGAGCGCGCTGCGTTACTCGCGGCTGCCGAGGAAGCGCAGGAGGAACAGGAACATGTTCACAAAGTCGAGATACAGGCTGGTTGCGCCCATGATCACGGCCTTGTTGATGAACGCGGTTCCACGCAGATGTGAATAATCGGTCTTAAGACGCTGTGTATCGTAGGCGGTGAGGCCTGCGAAAATCAGGACGCCGAGGCCGCTGATCACGAAATCAAGCGGCCCGGACTGGAGGAAGATATTCAGGATCGACGCAATGATCAGACCGATCACACCCATGATCAAGAATGTGCCGAAGGCCGAGAGATCCTTTTTCGTGGTGTAGCCAAACAGGCTCAGACCCGCGAAAGCACCAGCAGTTGCGAAGAATGTGAGCGCAATTGACGGGCCGGTGTAGACGAGGAAAATCCACGACATCGAAAGGCCCATCACAGCCGCAAACGACCAGAAGACGATCTGGAGCGTGCCATAGCTCATTTTGTTCAGGCCAAAGCTCATCGCCATGATGAAGCCAAGCGGCGCAAGGGCGATAACCCATTGCAGCGGAGTGCCCAGGAACATCGCCGTAATACCCGAAACCGCAGCGAACAGCGCGACGATGCCGGTCAGGAGGACGGCAGCCCCCATATAGTTGTAAATCGAGAGCATGTAGGAACGCAGGCCCTCGTCAAATTTGACGCCGGAGGTATCACCACCAGCGCGCGGCACCGAGCCAAAGCCCTGCGTCCGCTCAGTATCATTCCAGTTAGCCATTATGGATCCCTTTGTCTCCAAATGCGGCGCACAATACGCCCGCCATTACGTCATCAATATCGGGTCTAGCCGCGCATTTTTCAAGCAAAACCCGCATCATCCCTTCGCGTTTGTTCAGTTGTAGTTACCATCGGATGAACAGGCTCTGAGATATGGGATTATTTCTCGGCCTTTTCAGCCTGCGCGCTCAATTGCGCACCGCGCTTGGCAGCGGCATCAAGTGTCCTTGTCAAAAGCTTGGCCAGAGCATCATCCTCGTCCAGCACATTCATACCCTCGCGCGTCATCCCGCCGGGGCTCGCAACGCGGTTCGCCAGTTCGCCGGGAGAAATGTCGGAAGCCGCGGCCAGGCTGGACGCGCCATCGACCATGGCCTTGGCCAGAGCTCCCGCCTGCTCCGGCTCCAGACCCAACGACACACCGGCCGCCGCCAAGGCGTCTATGAAGCGATAGACAAAGCCAGGCCCCGATCCCGCCAGCGCGGTGGCCAGATCGTAAGTGCCCTCGTCCTCCAGCCACACCGCCGTACCCAGAATATCGTAAAAAGCGTAAATCGCCGCGCGCTGCGCTTCATCAGCGCCCTGCTCCATAAGAATAACTGGCGACTTGTTGATGCGCGAGGCAAGGTTGGGCATCACCCGCACATGGGCACTGGCCTGCGGAAAAGCGGCGCGCAATTGCTCCAGCGTGATCCCCGCGAGCAGTGAATGCACCGCGCGATCCTGACCCAAGGACGAGAAGGTGAGCGCGAGTTCCCCGAGTTGCTGCGGTTTGAAGCCCAGCATCACGGCATCGTGCCACTGCGCTGCGACTGCCTCTTGCCTGTCGGCAAACACTCTCACACCAGCCGGAAAGTCACGCGGGCTGCGGTTGAGGATCGCAAAACGATCAGGGCTTTCACCCGCAGCCAGCCATCCGGCCAGCATTGCGCCTGCCATATTGCCGCAGCCGATAATCAGTAGTTTTTGAGTCATGGTAAGGCCCTAGCACATTCTCGCTCAGGTCCAGCCGATCAGGCTTCACCCACTGCATCAACCATTGCCGCTTCCAGTGCGTCGCGCGGCGACTTGTCGCCCCACAGCACAAACTGGAAGGCAGGATAAAAGCGGTCGCATTCGTCAATCGCAGTTTCCACCAGAGCCTGCGCCTGGTCCAGGCTCAGCATCCCGTCATCGCCCAGCAAAGCGCCATGGCGATAGAGCAGGACGTCGCCGTTCGACCAGATATCAAAGTGGCCCAGCCACACCTGTTCGTTGACCAGACTAAGCAATTCGTACGCGCGCTGTTTCTTCTCATCGGACACCCGGATGTCGGGCAAGCAGAGAAATTGCAGCACATTGTCCGCGCTGCGCCAGATCGCGCGCAATTGGTACTTGGCCCAGCTGCCCTGCACTTCGCCTGTCATCTCGTCTTCGGATACAACCTCACAATCCCAGCCCCGCGCCTCAAACAAGGCAGAGAGCATTTCGACGGGCGCGGCGTCATCTTCGGAAGAGTAGTCTTGCTGGCTCGCTCTCATGGAGTGCGCCTTATCGGATTGAGTCTGATCGGGGCGGGGGTGCGATGTATCATGCCGCTTCAATGCGCCTGCAGGTTAAGGCTTGGCAATGCGGCGCGCCGGTCTTGCTGGGGAAAGGCGGGTTTGGCTGTTCAAAGCTTGTGAATACAAAGCGGTGGAAAGAGCGAAATTACATCGCTTACGGCCTTGTAAGCTTCTGAATTTGTGTACCTTCCGGGCTGGTGTAGGAGAAAGTTTCGATACCCCTTTTCTTCAGCGCATTCACCAGGTCGCGCGCCTGATCGGGCGACTCGACCGGCCCGGCGAGCAAACGGTTGGCCTGGCCCCATGGCACGGTATGCGGATCAAATTTGCCGAGCAGTCGCGGCGCCTTGCGCGAAAAACGCCGCCAGTCAAAACTCAGCGCCTTAAGGTCACGCCCGGTGGCAAGCTGCACCCAGATCCGGCGCGGATTGGCGGGTTTTTCCGGTTGGGACTCTTTGGGCTCCGGCTTTGATTTGGCTTTTGCCGAATCCTCGCGCGGGATCTCGATCGCCGCCAGATCCACCGCGCCTGCCGCTTTGCTCGCCTGAGGGTCTGCGGTGGGTGCAGGATCGCTTAACAGATCACCGAAAGCATCCGCCACCCGCGCAGGTGGCTGCGACGCGGGTGCAGGTGCTGGCGGCGCTGACTGTTTCTCGACCACCCTCACCGCGGGCGTTGCAGTCGCCACTCTAGTGACGCGAGTAGGCGCAGCTTCGGGGCCGGTTTCCGGCGCACTTCCCAATTGCTCGCCCGCAGGCTCAAGCCGGTTGCCTGCAGTGACTTGCGGCGCCGGGGTTGCTGCTGCCAGCGTCGCGGTGGATTGGCCCATCCCATCACCCGGAACATAGGCCGCAATCTCGAGCGTATCGCGGCCGATTTCAGCGGCACGCGGGAACACACCCAAATTGGCCGCCGCCGCCTGCTGGGCTTTGGTCAAACGCGGCATGAACTCAAGATAGGGCGTGATGCGCGTCGCCAATGCGCGCGGCATCACCGCATCCACAATCGCAGCGGCGCGCGATTGCTCTCCCATAATCGCCAGACCAAAAGCACGGGCACGAAAGGCAGGAAAATCACGCCGCTCCACCAGCGGTCGCAAAGTCGTCTCAAAGGCGGCTGCATTGCCCGAAATCGCATAGCTCAACGCCAGGCGACGGCGCGCTTCCTTGCTTTCGGGCGTATCGTCCTTGGCAACCGCCAGATAACGCGCATAGGCAACCTGCGCAGCGGCCTGATCGCCTACCATATCCAGCGCGAGCGCCTGGTCAGAGAGATATGCCTGCGGCCTTGCCCCGGCCCCACCCGCTGCAGCAAACAGCGGAAGCGCGGTGACAGGTCGACCGGAGCGCAAATAAACCGAGGCAAGACCCAGCGCGACCTTGGGATTGTCCGGCTCCAGTTCGCGCGCGCGGCCAAAGAACCCGACTGCGGCATCCAGATCGCCAACCGCCACCGCTGCATTGCCCGCGTCCAGCAGCGCGTCCATGCTGCGAGGCCGCTTGGCAAGGCGTAAGAGAGCGCGGTTAAGCCGCTGCACTTCTTCTGGTGGCAAAGCCTGTGTGACCGGGCGCGATGTCATGGTTTGCGCCTGCGCGGCATGCGGCATTGCAAAGGGAGCCGCAGTGGCCAGAGTGACGGCGCACCATACAGCGCACGTGCTCAATGCCGCCCCCAAACGATTGAATGGCAAATGGGGTGAGGAACGGCGCGAATTTTGAGGACGAATAATCTGCATGAGAATCAAGCCGCTAACGCATCGCGCCTGCACTGCCAGTAGAGAAAGCGTTCAAGCAAGACGAGGGGTGCGTCCTCTCGGGTGGAATGTGGCTCTCAGACAAACAGGGGCGCTCGGGTAAGCGCAGCTAGCGATTACCCGATCTGCGCGAACACTTACTGGTTGTTCTGCCGCCCGAGGAAGCGCGGGATGCTGAGCGCAGGTGCGTCGCCGTCATCTTCCTCTTCATCCTCGTCCTGTTCATCTGAGCCGGAACTGCGCGACAGATTGGCCATGCGTTCAAACAGAGTACTTGCGCCTGCTTCGCCCGCTGCGCCGCCGCCGCCGCCGGAGCCGCCTCCACCAGATTGGCCAGAGGATACGCCCCCGGAGGATTCACTGATGTCGGAGGGTTCACCGGAGCCGCCATCGATGTCGGAGAACTCCGCATCCATTGTTGTCGGACCGCCCGCAGTGCTGCCGGAAAGATTGGCGAAGCCGGAATCGTCAGCCGGATCGGGTAAAGCTTCATCCGCATCGGCCTGTGTCAGGTCAAAAGGTTCGTCATCCGCGCCGCGCAATCCGGCGAGAGGATCGACGATGCCGTCAACATCGTCTTCATATTCGCCCATGTCATCACCGGCTTGCATGCCTGTGAGATCAAACGGTTTGGCCTCTTCGCCCTCGTCATCGGCTTCCTGTGCTTCGGCGACGGGATCAGCGAAGATCGGAGCCTTTGCAACGGGAGCAGGTTCTGGCTCGGGTTCAGGTTCAGTCTCGGGTTCATCTGCAATCGGAGCAGATTCCGGCGGGGTCAGGACGATCGCCTCGGGCTCTGGCTCTGGCTCAGGCGCCGGTTCCGGCATGGGCGCAGGCTCAGGCTCAGCTTCTGTCTCAGCAGGCGCTTCCGCTTCACCCATCAGATCAAGCACAGGGCGCTGCGGTGCGCGCGTCGTCGACATCATCGAACTGGCAGGCTTGGCCGCGACAGGCTGGCTGTCATCCGCCTCAATCCCGGTCGCCACCACGGAAACGCGAATCTTGCCTTCAAGATCGGGATTGAAGGCGCTGCCCCAAATGATGTTTGCATCTTCATCGACAAGGTTGCGGATATGGTTAGCCGCGCCGTCGACTTCGAACAGCTTCATGTCCTCGCCGCCAATGATGGAGATAATGACACCCTTTGCGCCTTGCATCGACACTCCATCGAGCAGCGGGTTGGCAATCGCCTGTTCGGCAGCATCCTTGGCGCGGGTTTCTCCTTCGCCTTCACCGGTGCCCATCATCGCCTTGCCCATTTCGCTCATGACAGAACGCACGTCGGCAAAGTCGAGATTGATCAGGCCGGGCATCACCATCAAGTCAGTGATGGAACGGACACCTTGCTGAAGCACTTCATCAGCCAGCTCAAATGCCTGTTTGAAGGTCGTATCGGGGCTGGCGATCAGGAACAGGTTCTGGTTCGGGATGACGATCAACGTATCAACGTGATTCTGCAATTCATCGATGCCCGCCTCGGCAGCGCGCATCCGGCGCGTGCCTTCGAACAGGAACGGTTTGGTCACAACGCCGACGGTCAACACGCCCTTTTTACGCGCAACCTCTGCGATCACAGGAGCTGCGCCGGTTCCGGTCCCGCCGCCCATGCCCGCCGCGATAAAGACCATGTTCACGCCTTCCAGCGCTTCCTCGATTTCAGCGACGGTCTCTTCAGCGGCGGCTTTGCCCACTTCGGGACGCGCGCCCGCACCAAGGCCATTGGTGATATCAGGGCCAAGCTGGATGCGCTTTTCGGCCGGGGATGTGCTGAGCGCCTGCGCGTCAGTGTTTGCAACGACGAAATCGACGCCCTCGATCTCTGATGCGATCATATTTGCAATCGCATTGCCGCCAGCGCCGCCAATCCCGACAACCGTGATCTTCGGGGCCAAGTCGTCGCTTGCCGCAGGTCCAATATTGATGCTCATCCGCTGATCCTCCAGACGCCTCCCCGGTTTGCGGGGCAAATACAAGTCAGGCGCCTATTTGTCTGTGACACATTCGTGATGCGTCGTTTATACCGCTGTTACCCTTATCCACAGCGACCCTTACCATTCAATAAGCGTGAATGTTCGCTAAAAAACTCGCCTTAACACCACTTTGGCGCAGATTGTCGCCCCATCGCAACCTCAACACGCGCCGCATGGCTAGAAGTATTCTCGTGAAGCACGCCATAGACGCGAAAGAGCGGCCAAAGGGTTAAGCCCCCCCGCCGGACTGCGCACATCCTGAAAGCGCGGCTTCAGGGATTGAATGTCTTTCGGGCTTGCCGCCGCATACAGGCACAAGCCGGCAAGCGTGGCAAAGCCGGGTGTGGCATGCGCCTCGGGCAAGCCTGTCAAAGTCGGCGTACGCCCCAGCCGCACCGGCATCCCCAGCGCGCTTTGTGCAAATTCGGCCAGACCGGCCAGTTCCGCGCCGCCGCCGGTCAGCACAATCTGTCCTGCGCCCGGCCCGGTAAAGCCAAGCTGTTTGAGCGCCGTACCGATTTCCTGCGTGAGTGCAGAGAGCCGCTGATTGACCACCGCAATCAACTCGGCGCGGGAAATCCGGTTCTTTTCATCTGCCCCGCGCGCCATCGGTCCGCTGGTGCCGTCTTCCCAAGTATCATTGGGGCCGTTCACCGGGATCATTTCGCGATGATCGCCAAGGCTGGCAATGGCCGATCCTGCAACGCATTTCAGGCGTTCCGCCTGAGAGCGCCTGATACCAAAGCTGCTGGCAATCGCATCGGTGATGTGACCTGACCCCATATCGATCGCGCGCAGCCCCACCAGCATCCCGGCGGCAAAGACCGAAACATTGGTGACATCGCTGCCGATTTCGACCAGTGCAACGCCCAGATCGCGCTCTTCTTCGGACAGGCAGGCATAGGCGGAGGCCAGCGGCGCTGCGACCACGCCATCCACGTTAAGGTGCGCATTGTGGACCGCCTCCTTCAAATTGCGCAGCGGCGCGCCCTGTGCCAGCGTCACGTGGACATGCACGCCCAGCCGCTCTGCATGAAGGCCCAGCGGATCGACCACGCCATGCGCGCCGTCCAGTGTGAAATGCGCGGGCTGCGCGTGCAGCACTTCGCGGCCATCGGGCTGAACCCCGGCGCGGGCCTGCGCCAGCAGATGCTCGATATCCTCTTCTTCGATCCGGCGTCCGCCGATCTCGATATCACTCGGGAATACATAGCTTTCCAGCCCTGCGCCCGAACACGCGACCCACACAGAGTTGATCATTGTCTCCGCGTTCTGCTCGGCCCGCTCCACGGCATCGCGGATTGCATGGGTCGCAGCCTTGCGATCCACGACATAGCCGCGCTTCACCCCGGCGCTGGCGCGGTGGCCAGAGCCCAGTATGACCAGATCGCCCGTTTCGGTTTCGCCCATAATCATGGCGGAGATTCGGAAGGAGCCAATATTGACCGCGCCGAATGTGCGGATCAGGCGCGCCTTCGCGACGGAGCGTTTGACGGCGGGTTTGGTTGCCTTGGAAGCCTTGAGCCCCTTTGTTGCGGCGGCTTTGGTTCTGAGTTTAGCGCCGACCATTACGATGATCCCTGTGATGGCCCCTGTGCCAGTTCGATCCGGTCTGCCCGGCCAGGCTCACGCATATAGATGCGCGGCGGATTGCGCATGTCAAAACTTGTAACTTTGCCACCGATCAAGCGGTACTGACCATCCAGATTGGCGAATTTGACAAGAGCGCTGGCCGATGTCTTTGCGCCTTCGGGCAGTGCGAGCACCTGCCCAGTGCCAAAGGTAAGGTTCCAGCGGCGATTGCCGACCCACTCAGCGGCTTCGATCTGGGATTCCAGCGCGGGCGCAGCGGCCAGCAGCGCGTCCAGATTTGCAACCTGCCTGGCCGCGCCCGGTCCGCTGAGCAGCAGCATCCCTGCCGATTTTTCGCGGCTGACTGGCGCAAGTTCGTGGCCCTCCATATCGATAAGGACCAGATGATCGGGCTTTTGCAGCACCGCGTGCGGCTCTCGCTCGATAACATCAATCGCCAGCGTATCGGGCAGCTGGATGGAGACGCGGGCATCCCGCACCCATGGCAGCTCTTTCAAATCAGCCCGTAATTGCTCGATATCCACCTGCGGCATCGCGCGGTTCTTTTGCCCCAGAGCAAGCGCATAGACCTCGCTTTCATCCAGCCGCTGAGTGCCGGACACGCGCACCGTGCGCACGGAATAGCCGGCATCGCTGGCAAGTCGCGAAAGCTCTGCGTGCGCCATGGCGGGCACGCCTGCGATATTGGCAATGGTCGCGGCCAGCAGCAATCCTGCCGCGACGATCATCGCCATGAAAACGGTGCTCCACTGCTCTTCGGTTAGCGGAATGATGCCCATCATCCGGTCAATCACGCCGGTGGTCTGCGCCTTTGCCCGGCGCGCACCGGCGGCACGGCTTTGTGACTTGGCAGCGCGGCGCACACCCTTGGTGGCGGAGCGTTTGATCCTAGCCATGCGCGGCCTCCCGGTTTGCGGCCTTGCTGACCGTTGCTTCGTGTCTGCGCAGTGCATCCTTCACCAGCAGATCGACCAGCTGCGCGTAATCAATACCTGCGTGGCGGGCCTGTTCGGGCACAAGGCTGAGCGGGGTCATGCCGGGCTGTGTGTTTGTTTCCAGCACGAACAGCCCTGCTTCACCCGCTTCATCNTCCCAGCGATAATCGGTGCGGCTGGTGCCGTGGCAACCCAGCGCAGCGTGCGCTTTCAACGCATATTCCTCGCACAGGGCCGCGATTTCCGGCGGGATTTGCGCGGGGCATACATGTTGCGTGCGCCCTTCGGTGTATTTGTGCTCGTAATCGTAAAAGCCGCTCTCGATGATGAGCTCGGTCACGCCCAGGGCGCGCGGACCATCCTCGCCGTCAATCACAGCCGTCGTCAGCTCGCGCCCCTTGATGAAAGGCTCGGCCAGCAACTCGGCAAATTCCTGCCACGGCCCTGCGGCATCGCGGCCGATGGGATTGCCAACATTGCTGTCCTCGGTGACGATGGCGACGCCTACGCTGGAGCCTTCATTGACGGGCTTGAGCACATAGGGGCGAGGGAGCGGATCACGCTCGAACAGGTCGGCAGACGCGACGATCCGCCCGCCCGGCATCGGGATGCCATGCGGGGTCAGCGCCTGCTTGGTCAGCTGTTTGTCAATCGCGATCACAGAGGTCGCCAGCCCCGAATGGGTATAGGGCAGACCCATCAGATCGAGCATGCCCTGAACACTGCCATCTTCCCCCGGAACACCGTGCAGCGCGTTGAAGACGACATCGGGCGCGGCCTTGGCCAGCCGCGCGGCCACATCGCGGCCCATATCAATCGGCGTCACACGATAGCCCTGCATTTCCAGAGCATCGCAGACGCCATGGCCGGACATGAGGCTGACCTCACGCTCGTTCGCCCAACCGCCCATCAGAACGGCGACATGGGTGGCGGCCTGACTCATGGCCGCCCGACCCGCTTGATCTCCCATTCCAGCTGGATGCCGGAATGCGCATAAACCTTGTCGCGCACGATCTCGCCCAGCCCTTCGATGTCCGCGCTGGTGGCATTGCCGGTGTTGATCAGGAAATTGCAGTGCTTCTCGCTCACCTGCGCGCCGCCATTGCGGAAGCCCCGCAGGCCAGCATCGTCGATCAGTTTCCAGCTTGAATGGCCCGGCGGGTTCTTGAAGGTCGAGCCGCCCGTCATGCTGCCGATGGGCTGCGCGTCCTTGCGCTGGGCGGAGATGCGCGTCATTTCCGCTTTGATTGCTTCGGCATCGCCGAGCTCCCCGGAAAAGCGTACTTGCACAACAATCGCGCCCTCGGGCAGCGCGCTGTGGCGATAGCTGTATCGCAATTCAGCATTGGTCAGCGTGACGAATTTGCCATCAGGTAGGATCACATCGCAATCCACCAGAACATCGCATGTCTCTCTGCCATAGCATCCGCCATTCATGCGCGTGACACCGCCGACCGATCCGGGAATGCCGATGAAGAATGCAAGATCAATTCCCGCCTTCGCCGCGCGCCGCGCCACGATGCTTACAGGTGCAGCCGCCCCTGCGGTCAGCGTGGTGGGGTCGGTCACTTCGATGTCCGCAAATTCCTTGCCCAGCTTAATCACGACGCCGGGCACGCCGCCATCGCGGATGATCATGTTAGACCCCACGCCCAGCGTCATCACGGGCAGAGTGCCGTCCAGCCGCTCGCAAAAGGTTCTCAGATCGTCGATATCAGCCGGTTCAAACAGCCAGTCGGCATTGCCGCCGCTTTTGAACCAGACATGCTTGGCGAGCGAGGCGTCCCTGGTCAGCTTGCCGCGAATGCCTTCAGTGGGAACAGGCGTATCCACGCCGCCCACGACAGCACAATCAGGGGCCATGCCGTTGTCCTGACCGGACGCATCATCGGGTTGGGTCATTTCACTCATGCGTTGCGTTCCACACCAATCGCATCGGCAAGGCCAGCGGCCCAGCGGGTGATATCCCCCGCACCGAGGCACACGATGATATCGCCTGCGGTAATCTCTGCGGCCAAGGCGGCGGCAAGCGCTTCGCGATCCTCGATCGTTTGCGCGCTGCGATGGCCATGCGATTTGAGGCCATCGACCAAAGCGGTGCTGTCCACGCCGGGCATAGGAGCCTCGCCTGCTTCGTAAACCGGGGTGATGTAGACTATGTCCGCTTCGTTAAAGCAGGTCTGGAAATCCTCCATCAAATCATTCAGCCGCGTGTAGCGGTGCGGTTGTGCAACTGCGATTACCCGCCCTTCATTGTCCGCGACCGCCTCTCGTGCCGCGCTGAGCACGGCACGGATTTCAACCGGGTGATGAGCGTAATCATCAATCACGCCGACGCTGCCACCGTCCAGATCGACCGCGCCCACTTTCGTGAAGCGGCGGCGCACCCCGCCAAAGCCGCCAAAGCCTTCGCGGATGACATCATCGGAACAGCCCATCTCGATCGCGACGGCAATCGCAGCAAGCGAATTCTGGACATTGTGGCGCCCCGGCATAGGCAGATGCACACCTTCGATCCGGCGGTCTTCCTCGCCGCGCTGGCGCACCATCACATCAAAGGTGTTGCCGCCGGACGAGGGCCGGATGTTCACGCCGCATATATCTGCCTGAAGCGAGAAGCCGTAGGTAACGACCTTGCGATCGCGCACTTCGCCGATCACCGCCTGCACCTCAGGGTGGTCGACGCACAGGATCGCCGCGCCATAGAACGGCACATTCTGGATGAATTCGAGAAACGCCTTCTTTACCCCGTCAAAATCGCCGTAATGATCGAGGTGTTCCGGGTCGATATTGGTAACAACGGCCAGCGTGCCGTCGAGCCGCAAAAAGCTGCCGTCGCTCTCATCAGCTTCGACCACCATCCAGTCACTGTCACCCAACCGCGCGTTGGAGCCATATTGTTCGATGATTCCGCCATTGATGACGGTGGGATCCACATCGCCCTTGTCCAGCAGAGCCGCGATCATGCTGGTTGTGGTGGTCTTGCCATGCGTGCCAGCGACCGCGACCGTGGATTTAAGCCGCATGAGTTCGGCGAGCATCTCCGCACGGCGCACCACGGGAATGCGGTTTTCCAGCGCGGCGACGACTTCAGGATTGGTCCGGCGCACGGCGGTGGAGGTGACGACGACCGCCACGCCCTCCACATTTTCAGGCGCGTGGCCGATATGCACAGTGATACCGCGCGCGCGCAAACGCTCGACACTTGGCCCCTCGGCAATGTCGGACCCTTGCACCGTATAGCCCAGATTGCCCATCACCTCGGCAATGCCGGACATGCCGATGCCGCCAATGCCAACAAAGTGGATGGTGCCAATATCAGTGCCGACGCCTTTCATCGTGCGTCTGTCTCCTCGGGCAGATCACGGGTGGCGGCTTGCGGTTTGGTCGCGATGGCGGCGGCTCTGGGGGCGGTTTCACCCACGCGGATCACATCCATCAGGTCAATCCCGCCAAGGCTTTCGACGAGATCGGCAAGGTCTTTAACCGCCTTGGGTCGCCCGCAATTCCATGCGCCATGCGCTGCGTTGGCTAGACTTTCGGGCTTTTGCGCCATCGCTTGAATCTGCTTGGCGAGTTCCTTTGGCCCGAAATTATCCTGCCGGATCATGCGCGCGCCGCCCGTCTTTACCATCTCGCGAGTGTTCACCGCCTGATGATCGTCGGTCGCAATCGGCAGCGGGATCAAGATTGCCGGACGACCCACGGCAGTCAGTTCGGCAATGGTCGAAGCGCCCGCACGCCCGATGAACAGATGCGTATCCGCCAGCCGTTCATGCATATCCTCAAAATAGGTGCCGAGTTCGGCTGGAATGTCATGCTCGTTATAGCGCTCGCGCACACTATCGAGATCTTCGGCGCGGCATTGCTGGGTGATCTGCAGGCGCTGGCGCAGCGGCGGCGGCAGCATGGCGAGGCCATCGGGCACCACTTCGGAAAGAATACGCGCGCCCTGCGATCCGCCGGTCACCAACACGCGCAGCAGGCTTTCTTCCGTAAGCGTCGGAAAATCCTGATCGCGCAGGGCCAGCACGTCCTCGCGCACGGGATTACCAATCAGATGCACCTTGTCCGCATATTTGCCTTTGAGGCGCTCGACGTGCGGATAGGAGGTCGCAATCGCATCCACGCGCCCCGCCAACAGACGATTGACGCGCCCCAGTACTGCGTTCTGTTCATGCACGACCGTAGGAATTTTCGCCGCTGTCGACGCCAGCAAGGCGGGCAGAGCGGGGTACCCGCCAAAGCCGATTACCGCGCTCGGCTCGAATGTCTCAAACAGGCGCAGCGCCATTTGCCGCCCCTCAAACACCGCGCTGATACCCGCGGGCCATTTCAGCGGGTTCTTGCCAAAGCGTCCGGCGGGCAGGACGTGGGCGGGCACCGTCTCAGGCTTACCCGGAATGTTCGCGCCGCGCTCATCCGTGATCAGAGCGACATGATGCCCGCGCGCCTCCAGTTCTGTCGCCAGCGCAAAGGCCGGGATCAGATGCCCCCCCGTTCCACCGGCGGCCAGGACGAAATGTCGGCTCGCACCATTGAGCACATGTTGCGGGTTTTGAGAGTTCATGCGGCGGGCTCCTTCCGGTCATTTGGCCGGTCATTGGCCTCACGTCTGGCGAGGCGGCGCTCAAAAGGGTTTCTCAACCCCGGCAGGTCGCGCTCAAGATAGGGATTGCGCCGGGTAATCGCCAGCAATAGCCCAAGGGTGAAGCAGACCGCCAGCATCGAAGACCCGCCATAGCTGATAAGGGGCAGCGTTGTGCCCGTGGCCGGAGCCAGTTTCAGGTTCACCGCCATATTGATGAATGCCTGCCCGCCAAACTGCGCGATCAAACCGGTGCCCGCCAGCAAAGCAAAGATATTGTCCTCGCTCGACAGGCGGATCAACACTCGGGCGACAATCGCCAGATAGAGAACGACGATGGCCGCGCAGGCGATCAGCCCGCCTTCCTCACCGATCACGGAAAAGATGTAATCTGTGTGCGCCTCTGGCAGTGAATATTTGCGGTTGCCAAGCCACAATCCGTTGCCGAACCACCCGCCATTGAGCAGCGTGCGATGCGCCAGATCCACCTGGTCAAACGCGGTCCCGCCGCCCAGAAAGGCATCGACGCGATTGCGGCCGTTTTCATAGAGAACATAGACCAGCCCGAAACCGCTTGCGCCCAGCGCGATGATCCCTGCGATTTTCCACATGGCGATGCCAGACAGAAAAATGAGCACGAACCATGTACCGGCAAACAACAGCGTCTCACCCAGATTGGGTTGCAGCATCAGCAGCGATCCGATCGCCAGCGTGATGCCGGTTGCAAACCAGAACACCGGCAGATGCGGATCGCGTAGGCGCCAGCTAAGTATCCACGCCAGCGCAATGGCAAAACCGGGTTTGAGAAACTCGCTGGGTTGCAGGCTCATCCCGACATTCAGCCAGCGAATTGCGCCCTTCTTTTCCACGCCGATGACCGGCACCAGCAGCAGAGCCACAAACATGATGAGCGCGACGAGAATGGCCAGCCGCCGCGCATCATCACGGCTGGCCAGCGACACCGCAATCATCCCGGCAAACCCGGCGCATAGGAACACGATATGCCGTTTGAGGAACTTGAACGAATCAACGGTGACCTGAGAAGTGGAAAGCTGATCCGCACTGGCAGGCGATGCGGCCAGCACCGCAGCGGTGCCGACCGCCATCAGCAGGATGATGAGGAACAGCAGGACGCGGTCAATCTCGCTCCACCACACACGCACCAGCTCTCGCCAGCCGCGCCGCACTGGCACGGGCGCGTGGAAGGTTGCGCCACCTGTACCCAAAGGGCTGCCCGTACCCGCAGGACCAATAGCGCGCGCACCGCTCATGCCGCTGCATCCTTCAGGAAATCGTCGGGAGAGGGATCAACGCTGCAATCGGCCATCACGCCAACCAGCTGGCGGAAATGCTCGCCGCGCTTTTCGTAATCGCGAAACTGGTCATAACTGGCGCAGGCAGGCGAGAAGAGCACGATGTCCCCGGCGCGCGCAGCCTCCTGAGCGCGGCGCACGGCCTCTGAAACCAGTTCGCAACGCTCAACCCGTGGCACACGCCCCGTCAGCAAATCGGCAAAGCGCGGCCCGGCCTCACCCACGGTATAGGCGACCGCCACATTGGCGAGATGGTCTTCGCATGCGCCCAGCCCGTCTTCCTTGGCAAGGCCGCCCACGATCCAGTGAATGCGCGGAGCACCATCGGCGGGCGGGAATGCAGCCAAGGCGGGCGCGGTGGAGGCGGTGTTGGTTGCCTTGCTGTCATTGATATAGATGACGCCCGCATCCTCGCCGACATGCTCCATGCGGTGCGGCAAATTGCGGAAACGTGGCAGAGCATGTCGCCATTGCGCCTCGCTCACGCCCAGTTCCTCAACCAGAGCGACCGCGACGGCGACGTTTTCCAGATTGTGCGGGCCTTGCAGGGTCGGCCATTCGCCTTGCAACGAGGCGAGCCGTTCCATGTCGGCTGCAACTGCGCGCCCGGCGGGGCGGCGGGTCTGCTCCACTTCAAAAACGCTCAACCCCGGATCAACAAGCGCTCCGAACACGGCGAAGGAGCCTCCGGACTGCATCGCGAACAACCGCGCCTTCGATGCGGCATAATCCGCGAAGCCGGCGTATCGATCCAGATGATCCGGCGTGATATTGGTCAGCGCCGCCGCATCGCAATCCAGCGAAAACGTCAGATCAATCTGAAAGCTGGAAAGCTCCAGCACATAGACGCCCAATCCATGATCATTCGGGGCAAGCGGATCCTGCGCCATGATCGCCTCACCAATATTGCCGCCAAGCACGCTGGGGATACCTGCCATGTGCAGCAGATGGTGGATCAGTGCGACCGTGGTGGATTTGCCATTCGTGCCCGTCACGCCAACAACCTTGTGCGCGGGCAGATGGGGGCGGGCCATGGCGAACAGTTCAATATCACCAATGATCGGCACACCGCAATTCGCCGCATGGGCGGTGATGGGATGGGTGTTGAGTGGCACTCCGGGCGATACGACCAGACCGTCAAACCCGGTCAAATCCATCTCCAACGGATCGGCAAGTGTGCAGCGTCCCTCAAACGGAGCGCGCGCCACATCCTGCCGGTCCCACACGGTCACCTGCGCCCCGCTCTCCAGCAACGCCTCAGCCGCCGCCGCACCGGACCGGGCGAGGCCCAGAACAGCAAAGCGTTTATCGGCGAAGGCGGGAGAGGTAATCATCGCAGCTTCAGAGTCGACAAACCGGCCAGAGCCAGAACAATCGCGATGATCCAGAACCGGATCACAACCTTGCTCTCGCTCCAGCCCAATTGTTCAAAATGGTGGTGGATCGGGGCCATGCGGAACACGCGCTTACCTGTCCGCTTGAACCAGAAAACCTGAATGATGACCGATACCGCTTCGAGCACGAACAGACCGCCAACAATCGCCAGCACCACCTCATGATGCGAGGCAACGGCAATCGCACCCAGTGCTCCGCCCAAGGCGAGCGAACCGGTGTCACCCATGAACACCGCCGCCGGGGGTGCGTTAAACCATAGGAAGGCCAGCCCGCCCCCCATGATCGCAGCACAGAATATCGCCAGCTCGCCTGCGCCCGGCACGTGCGGAATGCCCAGATATTCCGAGAAATCCGCACGTCCGACAAGATAGGCGATGATCGCGAATGTGCCCGCCGCGATAATCACCGGCATGATCGCCAGTCCGTCCAGCCCGTCTGTCAGGTTCACCGCATTGCCCGCGCCGACCATCACAATGGCGGCAAAGACATAGTAGGCCGGGCCCAGCGGGATCGAGACATCGGAAAAGAACGGGATATACAGGTTGGTGTTGATCTGACTGACGATGATATAGCTCGCCACGCCTGCCACCAGAAATTCGGCCAGCAGGCGGACCTTGCCCGATACGCCGTGATGCGAGTTCTTTGTGACCTTGTCATAATCATCCAGAAACCCGATCAGGCCAAAACCGATGGTGACGGCAAAACACGCCCACACAAACGGATTGCGCGGGTCCATCCAGATCAGCATCGCCAGCGTTAGCGAGATCAGTATCATCAGCCCGCCCATGGTCGGCGTGCCAACCTTGGCCTGATGGCTTTCCGGCCCGTCAGCGCGGATCGGCTGACCCTTACCCTGGCGCACACGCAGCAGATTGATAAAGCGCGGCCCGATAATCAGGCCGATAAACAGGGCCGTGATCAGCGTCGCACCCGCACGAAACGTCTGGTATCGCACCAGGTTGAACAGGCCATCAAAGTCCAGCCATTCCGCGAGAAGATACAGCATTAAGGGTCCCTTTTGCGCATCACTCGGGCGCGCTCGTGAAGTGTGTCACCAATTTGCCGAGACCGACCGAATTAGACCCCTTCACCAGAACCGCATCACCGTGGGTGAGGGAATACTCGTTCAGCGCCGCGATCGCCTCGTCAGGCCCTTGGCAATGGGCGAAGCCGGGGGCCTTGCCAAGCGACCCGGCGCCCGGTTTCCCCAATTCGGCCACCAGCGCGCGCATTTCATCGCCGACAAGGATCACATGGTCGATCTGCGCCTCACTCAGAGGCTGCGTCAGCGCGGCGTGGAATTTGTCAGAGAAATCGCCGAGCTCCTTCATACTGCCCAGCACGGCGATGCGGCGATGCGCAGGGGTCTGGCCCAGGCTGCGCAGGGTCGCGCGCATGGAGGCCGGGTTCGCATTGTAGCTTTCATCGATCAGCAGCGCTCTGCCGCCGGTGGCCGCAACGGAATGGCGTGCGCCGCGCCCTTTCAGCCCGCCCATTTCCGCCAGAGCCAAGCCTGCACTGGCCATGTCTCCGCCCGCCGCGCGCACCGCTGCCATGACCGCGAGCGAGTTGGATATCCAGTGCTCACCCGGCTCGGCAATGGTGTAACACAGGCGCTGATCGCCCAGTTCTGCGGTAATCAGAGAGCCCCCGGTTGATGTCGGGATCGCATCGAGCAGTCGCACATCAGCATCTGCGCTGCGTCCGAAGGTGACGATGCTGACGCCCAGCTTTTGCGCATGACCGACCATACGCGGCGTGTGCTCGCTGTCAGCCGGAATGATGGCGGTGCCGCCGGGCATCAGCCCCGTGAAGATTTGCGACTTTTCATCGGCAATCGCCTCGATACTGCCGAGGTTTTCGATATGTGCAGGCGCGATGGTGGTGATGATCGCGACGTGCGGGCGAACGTGATCGGCCAGCGGCGCGATCTCGCCTGCGTGGTTCATGCCCATCTCGAACACGCCGTAACGCGCGCGCGCTGGCATGCGTGACAGGCTGAGCGGGACGCCGACATGATTATTGTATGATCGCACAGAGCGATGCGCGGCCCCGCTGCTGGCGCGGTCCAGAGCGTTGAAGATCGCCTCTTTCACGCCGGTCTTGCCGACTGATCCCGTCACCCCGATGCGCACCGCCTCGCTGCGATCGCGCGCTGCTGCAGCAAGTGCATGCAGCGCGGCCGTGGTGTCTTTGACGAGGATGTGCGGGTAATCGTCAGGATTTTCGGGCGACCGGTCCACAATCGCGGCAGCCGCGCCCTTTTCAAACGCCACAGCCAAGAAGCGGTGGCCGTCCATTACCTCCCCTTTCAGCGCGACGAACAGATCGCCCGGCTTCACATCGCGGCTGTCCATTTCAACACCGGACACCTGAAAATCCCGGTTCGCTGTCCCGCCTGTGACCGCCGCAATCGACTGCGCATCCCACAGGGCCAGCGGTAGAACATCGCGCGCACCCAGCGGCCCGGTTGTGGGCCAAGCGCGCAGCATCGGATGCTGTTTGGCAGCAAGTGCACTCATGCCGCATCTCCCTTCGCCAGCGCCCCAGCGCATTCACGTGCGACGTCTACATCGTCGAACGGCAATACCTTCATAGTGTCTCCCGACCCGATAATCTGCCCTTGCTCATGCCCTTTTCCGGCGATGAGAATAATGTCGTGTTTGCCCGCAGACTTGATTGCAGCGGCGATAGCTTCGCGGCGTCCGCCGACTTCGCGGATGGCGCTTCGCGCACCGGCATTTCTCGCGCCTTCAAGAATGGCCGCGCGAATGGTGGCGGCATCCTCGCCGCGCGGATTATCATCGGTCACGATGATAGCGTCGGCAGCATTTGCGGCGACGGCCCCCATGGGTGCGCGCTTGCCCGTGTCACGATCCCCGCCTGCTCCGAATACGACGATCAGCTTGCCTTGCCGCTCTGCATCCACATGTGGGCGCAGCGCCGCAATCGCGGCATCCAAGGCGTCTGGCGTGTGCGCGTAATCGACATAGACCGGCGCGCCCTGCGGCGTGAGGCACGCCCGCTCCAGCCGCCCGCGCACCGGCTGCAACCGGGCCATCGCGTCAAAAACCTGTCCCACGGGCGCGCGTGTGCTTATCGCCAGCGCGGCAGAAACCAGCGCATTGGCGGCCTGGTATTCCCCGATTAGCGGGAGTTTCACCGTGCGGCCCTCGCCCTCATGCTCAATCGTCAGCGTCTGGCCCAATTGGCTGGCTTCGCGCGCCGCAAGGCGCAGGAAATCCCCGTCCTCACCCACCGTGCGCACGATCAACCCGCGCGCTCTCGCCCGCGCAATCGCTTTATCGGTCCACTCCGCGCTTTGCGCGCCCGCATGGATCACCGCCACCGCGCCGGGTGCCAGCACTTCGTCAAACAGCCGCATCTTGGCCTCGAAATAGGCCTCCATCGTTCCATGATAGTCCAGATGATCGCGGCTGAAATTGGTGAAGGCGCCCGCCGACACCATCAGCCCCTCATTGCGGAATTGCGACAGGCCGTGGCTGGAGGCCTCATATGCTACATGCGTCACACCCTCGCGCGCCAGCCCGCTCATATTACCGAGGAAAGTCACGATGTCAGGCGTCGTCAGGCCGGTCGAGATGCTGCCATCCGGCGTCGTGACACCCAGCGTCCCGATGCTGGCGGCACGCTCTCCGCACATCCGCCAGACCTGCCGCGTCATCTCCGCGCAGGAGGTTTTGCCATTCGTGCCCGTCACCGCGACGATTGTGTCCGGCACAGGGGTGAAGAACCCGGCGGCCAATTGCGCGAAGGTCTGGCGCGGTTCATCGCTGGCGATATGGACCGCGCCTTCAACGCGCGCTTCGGGACGCGCAACCACGGCCACCGCGCCCGCTTCGATAGCGGCAGGGATGAAGTTTTCGGCATTGAAACGCTCACCCACAAAAGCGCCAAAAACCGTGCCCGGTGCAACCTTGCGATGGTCGATGGCAAAGCCGGTAACGCTTTCGTCAGCCCCTTCGTTCAAAGCCAGATCAATGCGCTGCGTGAGCGCGCCAAGCCTCACTTGCGTCCCTCCACAAGATATTTCAGATCGCTGATATCAACGTCGCGCGTATTGTCAGGCCGCACACCCAGCATGGGGCCGGCGCGGCGGATCAGATTTCCGACAATCGGGGCGGCATTCCATGCGGCGGTGCGCCCTTTTATCGCTCTGGTAATACGCGGTTCGTCCAGCGCCACGACCACCACATAGCGCGGGCGATCCATAGGGAAGGCAGAGGCAAAGGTGCTGATCAGCTTTGTCTTGGAATACCGGCCATTGACCAGCTTTTCCGCAGAGCCCGTCTTTCCGCCCACGCGAAAGCCGGTCGCGTTTGCCTTTCGCCCGGTGCCGTAAATCGCGACCATCCGCAAAAGCTGGCGCATGCGCTGGGAGGTGGACGCCTTGAACACGCGCTTGCCCGGATTTGCCGTGCCCGGTTCCACCTTGCGCAAGGTGGCGGGGCGGAAAATTCCGCCATTCACCATCGCAGCATAGGCATTCGCCAGATGCAGCGGCGTAACCGAAAGCCCGTGTCCGTAACCAACCGTCATGGTGGTCAACTGCGACCACTTGCCCTGCGGCCAGTAAGGCTTGCCGCGCGCTTGCAGCTCAATGTCCGGGGCGACATTCATACCCAGATCAAGCATGACCTTGCGCAGTTGTTCCCCGCCGAGTTCATCAGCCACGCGCATCGTCACCGTGTTCGATGAATAGGCCAGCGCCTGCGGGATATTCAGCCGGTCGCCCTTATCCTCGAAGTCCTTGAAAGACCGGTTCGCCACCTCGACCGGCCGCGCATTCCAGCTTGCGCTGAGATCGCGGACCACGCCTGCATCGATAGCAGCAGCAACGGTAAGCGGTTTGAACACAGAGCCCAATTCGCCCGTCAGGTAACTGACGCGGTTGGTGGTGTTATCGGCATCTTCCTGCGAAATCTTGTTGGGGTCGAAATCGGGCATGCTCGCCATCGCCAGCACTTCGCCCGTGTCCACATCCAGCACGATCCCCGCCGCGCCCTTGGCCTGCGCCAGCTTCATCCCGCGGCCCATCTCATCCTCAAGCGCGCCCTGCACCCGCACATCAATCGACAACGGCACAGGGTTGGCGCGCAAGGTCTTATCACTTAACTGTTCATCCAGCGCCTTTTCCATGCCGAACGCGCCAACATTCTCGCCGTCATCATTCTCGATCACACGGCCCAGAACATGCGCGGCAAGCTTTCCTTGCGGATAATGGCGGCCCATTTCATCCGGTGTCTGCACCGCAACTTCGCCCAGCGCCCAGACGCGGTTTGCCTGTTCGGGCAGAATACGGCGCAGCAGATACCCGCCTTCGCCCGATTTGAGGGTGCGCACCGCGCGCGTTTCATTCAGGTCGGGGAAAATGGCCTTCAGCTCGCGCGCAACCTCTTCGGGAGAGCGGACCAGCGGCGTACCGCCATCCTTCATCGCCTTGGGATAGAAATAGAGTGAGCGTGCAGGATATTCGCTGGCAAGCGCCGCGCCGTTGCGATCAGTGATTTCACCGCGAGCAGGCACCAGACTGTTGGAAAAGCGGCTGACCGAAGAGCCTGCTTTGTCCATTCCGAGCCATGCAATCTGGACCATCGCCACCAGCGCAAGCGCCGCAAATCCGAGCACCAGCCAATACACCCGTTCGCGCGCCGACAACAGCATATGGGCGCGCTGCTGCATCAGATTGATACGGCCCATCTGCGGTGAAGCAGCGATGGCGGGGGCCGGTGTGGCAGCTGCGCCCGCGCGGGCAAGCGTTGCACCGATGGAGGTCCTGCGCTTCGATTTCGTTGCAGGTTGATCGTTCGTTTTCTTGCCTGCTTTACCCAGCAGATCTGCGGCGCTGTCAAACAGGCTGGGCTGCGCGTCGCTCAGGGATCGCGCACTCGCGTTCATTCCGCAGCCTCTGGTGTGTAGCTTACCTGAGTTGTCTGGGCGCGCGTGGTCTGGGCTTTCGCCTGACGGATGGGCGAGGCTTCGATCAGCATATCGCCAAAGGCCTCGGCAAAGGCTGTTCCGGCGGTTTCCTGTGTATCGAGCGCGGCCAGCGTGATGGGTTCCCCACTGACCGGAGAAACCATGGCGCGCGTTGACGCGGCAGCGCCAGACGCTGCGCCTTCCGAGCCAGTGTCCAGACGCGCAACACGGATCGGCAAAGGCGCATTGGGGCCAACCGGCTGACCAAACGCTGCAAGGTCACGGCGCGTATCAAGGTACTGGTCCGCGCGCGGAGCCGTGTAACCCAGATCGACATTGTTCCACAGCGCCAGTTGATGCTGGCTGGCGCGCGCCTGAAACTCGGTTTCCAAGCGTTGCTTTTTCTTTTTCAGCGAAAGGATCTCTCGATCTTTCAGCACCACTTCATTGCGGACGGCATGCACCGTGACACTCAAGACGATGAACGCGGTAATGCACACTGCCAGCACGGCGCTCCAGCCGATCTGGCGGCGGCGTGATCCAGTCATCTTTACAATCTGGGTCATCACATCATCCTTTCGTGAGCAATGCCCGCACCATCAAAGCGCGAAGGCGCAGCGGTGCGGATGGCATGGCGCAGCACGGATGAACGGCTGCGCGGGTTGCGTTCGATCTCTGCCGAAGACGGACGGATCGCTTTGGAAACCTGCGTGAAAGTGGGCGCGGGTCCGGGCACTTCACCCGGCAGATGACGCGACACCGCGCGGCCTGCGCCCGATGCCTCTTTGAAAAACCGCTTTGAAATCCTGTCTTCAAGGGAATGGAACGATACGACCGCCAGCACGCCGCCCTCGCGCAGCAAAGCCTCTGCCGCGGCCAGCCCGGCGCGCAACTCGCCCAGCTCATCGTTTACATGAATGCGAACCGCCTGAAACGATCGGGTAGCGGGGTCTTTCTTGTCATGCGGCTTGTATCCCAGCGCGCGGCGAACAACGCGGGCGAAATCGCCTGTCGTTTCCAGCGGGCGTGCGGCTACAATCGCGCGGGCGACGCGGCGCGACTGGCGCTCTTCGCCATACTGATACAGCACATCGGCAATTGCGGCCTCATCGGCGGTGTTGAGGAAATCCGCTGCGCTTTCGCCATCAGCCGCCATGCGCATGTCGAGCGGCCCATCCTGCTGGAACGAAAACCCGCGTCCACCTTGATCCAGTTGCATCGAGGACACGCCGATATCCATCACGACGGCGTCGACTTGCGGCACGCCCAATGCGTCCAGTTCATCAGCCATTTCTGAAAAGCGACGTTCATGCAGGGACAGCGCCCCGCCATGACGGTTCACCATGTCGGCACCAGCCGCAATCGCGGTGGGATCGCGGTCAAACGCATAGACGCGCGCGCCACCAGCCAGCAATTGCTCCGTGTACCCGCCCGCGCCGAATGTCGCATCGACAATCGCCATGCCGGGCGCGGGCTTTACCGCCGCGATGACCTCTTCGATCAATACAGGGATATGGGGCGCAGTCATGACTTGCCCCCTTTCGCTTTACCCTTGGCCGCAGCCTCGGCCTGAAGGCTGGCGCAAGCGGCCTTTGCCATCGCCCAGCTGTCACCCATCTTTGCAAGTTCGGCCGGATCCCAGATCGTGAAGAAGCGCCCGCCGCCCTGAAAATACAGGCTGTCACTGATGCTGGCGAGGCCGCGCAGATAATCGGGCATGATGAAACGGCCGCTGTCGTCAAACGGCACTTCAAGGAAGGTGTGCAATTGCGAGGACCGTTCATCATAGTCGAAATCGCGGCCCAGTTTCAGCGCGCGCTCTTCTTCTTTTTCGAGCTGCGCGTCGAACTCGTCCTTGCGCGAGAGGCCAAAGCCGACAAGGCATTGCCAGCGATCATGTTTGGCAAGGCACAGGATTTTGGAGCCCGCGCCGCTTTCCTTCACAGCCTTGCGAAAGGCAGGAGGCAGGACATAGCGACCCTTATCGCCCGCAGGCGAAAAGGCTTGTCCACTGTATCCTCCAAAACCCGACACGCGTGCCGATCCCCTTCATCTGTGCTGCCTCGGATCACTCCCCATTGATCGATCCGGCGCTCAAACCAGCCTGTGTGCCGACATAACTTCCCCGACCGCACCCGCAGATGAGCGGGCACGTCGCGCAAATCGAAAAGATTCACGCGGGGCACAAAAACGTGTTTGATGGTCCCTGGTATTATCGGGGATATGCCGGGGTTTCTAGGGGTAATATAGGGATTTTAGGGGATTGAATGGTAAATATATGATTTACTTAGTCTTTCCCTCACCCATTGCTTCCGCAAAATGGAGCGACACAGTCGATGTTCTCGTAAGATTCCGCGCCATGAATCTGTTTTGTCGGCCAAATCCCCGAGGATTCCCGATTTTCCGGCTTCGGAGTCGCTCTCGAAAACGCAGCTTCCCGCAATATTCCCGAATTGTCCGAAACAGGTGGTCACGCGCCACTCCCGACAGGGAAGGCATGACCGAAAAGCGCAAGAAAAGCCTCGCCTTTTTCGCCTGCTAGCTCGCGATGTTCGAAAATGGCAGCGTCGACTGCAATGGTGACGGTGCCTTTACCGACAGTGCAGCGGGCAAGGATTGCTGGCTTTAAGATTGTGCAATGGGTTGGCGCGCCTGCGGCTTGCTGAAGCTCTCCACCAATATGGACGGGCAGTTGCGTCCCGTCCAAATCCACAAAACTCAGCTCCTCGCTCTGGTCAGGGTCAAATGTCACCTCCAGCCCCCAGCGGGCGACAACAGGGGGGATCAGCGCGCCGATGGTCGGGTGGCGTGGGTCGGTCAGCGCGACATCGTAATGTCCCGTAAGCGCCGGATCGAGCACCAGCAACGCCTCACCCCCGGCCCGCACCCAATCATCCAGCGCGACATTGTCAGCAGGCGAAAGTCCACGCGGCTGGATGATCGCAAGGCGCTCCACATCGGCAAGCGGATCTCTCTCCTCGCCTTTGCCGCTCAGCGGCGCAATCGGGGACAGCGTATCAAGCGGGGCGAGAGCAAAGCGCTGTTCGATTAATGATCGGCTCCACGGCTGCGGGGCGGTACCAGAGGCAATCGCCATCATGTCGGCGTCCAGCGGCCAATAGAGCGGCAAGCTGCTCATCAGCGCGAGAGGCTCATTGCCACGCGGCAGATCCAGCGCGGTGGACACCTCCGTCGCGTGACTGTGGTCAGCAACAGAGTGGTCAGCGCGGGGGTGATCGGCGTCGCACCCCGCCACACCCATTCCGGGCAAAACCCAGGCCAGAGCAATCAATGCGCCGAATGCTTCACGCAGTTTTTTAGGGCGCATCGGTCCCGACTTGCGGTTCTGTTGGCGGAGTGTCGGGCACGGTCACCGGTCCCAAAATCGGTTTGGCGCCCTCGCCAAGGTCAGGCGGCAGCTGGGACTGGGGCTGAGGCTGGACCACTTCGGGCTCCACCGGAATATCGGGCACCACTCCTGCATCGGCCAGCGGATCGCGCTGCGGGGGCGCGGAGGTCGGCTCCGTCGTTGGAGCGGCATCGGGTACAGCGGCCTCTTCGGCCCGTTCGGCCTGATTGCCGATAACACTGGCCAGACCAACCAGCAGGATCATTGCAAAAATGCCTGACAGTCCGACTTGCAGACGCTGGAGCGCTTCGGCCCGCGTGCCGCCCAGTGGAGCTTCAGCCAGCGCATCGCCCGACGCATCCTCGCCGTCTTCATTCAAGGCAGAGCTAAACAGGGGCCGCGACATCTTGCGGCGCCCATTCTTCGGAGACACAGCACTGCCTCCAAACCGTCCGAAAAGATCGCGTGCCGCCATAGTGACGCGTCCTATCAGTCCTCGCCCGCCTGTTCCAGCCAGTCAAATACGGGCAGGCCCTTCGCCCTCAGCCAGTCAGCGTTGTAGAGCGTGGAGAGATAGCGGAAGCCGGTGTCGCACAGGATCGTGGCGATCTGCGGGTTCTGGTGACCCTCTGCAACCAGCTGCTGGCCCAGTGCGACCGCCCCGCCAACATTGATGCCGGACGAAAGACCAAGGCACAGCCCCTCCTCGCGCAGCAGGCGGCGGACCCATTCGATGCCTTCCTCATCAGAAATGCGGAATTGCGTATCAATCGCCGCGCCTTCAAGATTGGCGGTGATCCGGCCCTGCCCGATCCCCTCAGCCACCGAAGAGCCTTCGGATTTCAGCTCACCATGTGCGTAGTAATTGTAAAGCGCCGCGCCATGCGGATCCGTCAGGGCGATGCGGATATCGGGGTTCTTTTCCTTCAGGCCCAGGCCCACACCGGCAATCGTACCGCCTGTGCCCGCAGCGCAGGTGAAGCCGGAAATCTTCCCTCCGGTCTGCTCCCACAGCTCCTTTGCGGTGCCTTCGATATGCGCGCGGCGGTTGGCAACATTGTCGAACTGCCCCGCCCAGATCGCGCCTTCGGTTTCCTCTGCCATGCGCCGCGAAACATGCTGAAAATGCGCAGGGTCCGAATATTTGGTCGGCGGGACAAGTACCAGCCGCGCACCCAAAGCGCGCAGCGTATCCATCTTTTCCTTGGACTGGTTGTCGGGCATCACGATGACCGTCTTATACCCCAGCGCGTTGGCCACCAGCGCGATGCCGATGCCGGTGTTCCCCGCTGTCCCCTCAATCACAGTGCCGCCGGGTTTCAGCTCGCCGCGCGCCTCGGCATCGCGGATCATATACAGCGCCGCGCGATCCTTTACGCTGGAGCCGGGATTGGCGAATTCGCACTTACCCCAGATATCGCAGCCCGCCGCCTCACTCGGCCCGGCGAGGCGGACCAGAGGCGTGTTGCCGATCAAGGCGAGCGTATCGCCGATAGGTTGAGTGATGTTCATGGGGCGGGAGGTAAGAGCCTACCCCCGCGCCCGCAACCAACTTTAATCTTCGGGGCTGATAGTAACCTTCATTCCGTCCAGCTCCGGCGTCAGCGGGACCTGGCAGGACAGGCGCGAGGTTTCATTGCGATGCTCGGAGGATTCCAGCAGGTCATCCTCGTCTTCGCTCATCGCGGGCAGCTTGTCCTTCATCGCCGGGTCGATATAGACATGGCACGTCGCGCAAGAGCAGCATCCGCCGCACAGCGCCAGCAACTCGTCAAAGCCATTGTCGCGGATCGCTTCCATGACGGTCAGGCCATCCTCGACATCAATTTCGCTTGTTTCCCCGTCGCGATTGGTGACGATCAGCTTGGGCATGAGGCGTATCTTCCTTCTGGCTTTGGTAGATGTTGAGCGCAAGAGGCGCGCTATCGGTAGAACAGGCAGGCTGCTAGGATGTTCCGACGGGCAACGCAATATGGCGGGGCATCGCAAAAAAGGGAGGGCGCGCGGCGCATCGATGGGACTTACCGCCGAACAGATCAAATACGGGCTAGATAGTCTGGCAGGCACAGACGCCCGCGTGGCCGGGCAATTGGAGCGTGTTGGATACCCCGAACCGCGCCTGCGGGATCGCGGCTACAAAACATTGCTGCGCACCATCGTGGGCCAGCAGGTAAGCGTCGCGGCGGCATCCTCGATGTGGAACAAGCTTGAGGCGGAACTGGGCGCGGATTTTACGCCCGCCTGCCTGTTAAGCCGCGATTTCGACACGTTGCGCGCCTGCGGATTGTCGCGCCAGAAGCAGGGCTATGCCCGCAGCTTGTGCGAAATGGTCGAAGCGGGCGCGCTGGATTTTGACGCGATCCCTGCCGATGATGAGGACGCGATTGAGTTGCTGACACAGATCAAGGGGATCGGACGCTGGTCAGCCGAAATTTACCTGCTGTTTGCAGAAGGCCGCGCCGACATCTGGCCCGCCGGAGACCTTGCCGTGCAAGAGGGCGTCAAGCGCCTGCTGCAACTGGAAGAACGCCCCAAGGAAAAGGAAACGCGCGAATTGGGCCAGCAATGGTCCCCGCACCGCGGCCCGATGGCGATCTTCACCTGGCATTATTATGCCAATCCTGCGCTGTAATCACGCCCTCAAGTCATCCCGTGCCTGACACGGATGACGTGAAACATAACCCTTGCCAGCACAATGAACAGCCGTATTATGACCGCAATACACCTTATTCATGTGACACCCTGCTTGAAATGGAGAGACCCCGATGCCCATCTTCACCAAATCACTGACGACGCGTCTGCTTTCTGCCACTGCGGCGATCAGTGCGATTGCCATTCCCAGCGCGGTATCCGCCGACGCTCACCAAGATAAAACAACTGCCGGAGAGACAATGACCCAAACCGCCGCCGCGAAAGCTGCCCAAGCTGCTCCCCTGATCCCGCGCGATGCCCTGTTCGGCAATCCATCCAAGGCACAGGGGCGGATCAGCCCGGATGGAAAGTGGATCAGCTGGCTCGCGCCAAAGGACGATGTGCTCAACATCTGGCTCGCGCCGAGCAATAATCTTGATGCGGCCAAGGCTGTCACCAGCGCCACTGACCGTCCGATTCGCAGCCACTTCTGGTCGCCCGACAGCAAGAGCGTCGGCTATATTCAGGACAAGGGCGGCGATGAAAACTTCCTGCTTTATAAGATCGATGTTGCGAGCGGCGAGGAAACCACCCTCACCCCGTTCGAGAACACGCGGGTCGAAATCATCGGCTCGTCCGAGACGATCAAGGACAAGCTGCTGATCGGGGTGAACAACCGCAATCCGCAATTCCATGACGTCCACCTGCTCGACATCAATACAGGTGAGCTGGAGCTGGTATACCAGAACGATAGCTATGCCGGGTTCATGGCGGATGACACGCTGACCCTGCGCATGGCGATGCGCCAGAACGAAGACGGTGGCACCGACTATTTCGAAGTGACGGATAATAAAGTCGCGGAAGAGCCTTTCGAGACGACCGCGATGGAAGACTCGCTCACTACCTCACCGGCGGGCTATACCACCGACGGATCGATCCTGTACTGGCTGGACAGCCGGAACCGTGATACTGCTGCGCTGTTTGCTCAGGACACTATGACAGGCGAAAAGACCCTGATCGCGCAGAATGACAAGGCCGATATCGGCGGCACCATCCGCGACACCAAAACGGGCGTGGTGCAGGCCTATTCCGCGAACTATCTCACGACCGAGTGGACTGCGATTGATCCGGACATGAAGGCCGCGCTCGATTGGCTGGATGAACGGCTGGACGGCGAATTCGGCATTTCCAGCCGGACCGATGATGACCAGACATGGATCGTGTGGAACGACCCGCTGACCGCGCCTTCGCAAAGCTTCATCTATGATCGCGCCGCTGAAACGCTCACCCCGTTTTATGTCACCCGCCCCGAACTGGAGGGTGCCCCGCTGCAAAAGATGCATCCGGTGGAAATCGCCAGCCGCGACGGACTGACACTGCCGTCTTATCTGACGCTACCGCCCGGCTCTGACAGCGACGGCGATGGCCGTCCCGATGAAGCGGTTCCGATGGTCCTTCTGGTCCATGGCGGACCCTGGGCGCGCGATGAATACGGCTTTTCCAGCGGCGTCCAATGGCTCGCCAATCGCGGCTATGCCGTGCTTCAGGTCAACTTTCGCGGCTCCACCGGGTTCGGCAAGAACTTCCTCAATGCGGGCAACCTGGAATGGGGCCTGAAGATGCATGACGACCTGATCGACGCCACCGACTGGGCGATCAGCGAAGGCATCACTTCAGACGATCAGGTTGCGATCATGGGCGGTTCCTATGGCGGCTATGCGACGCTGGCGGGCCTTGCCTTTACCCCTGAGAAATTCGCCTGCGGCGTCGATATTGTCGGCCCGTCCAACCTTGAAACGCTGCTCGGCACCATCCCTCCCTACTGGGCTCCGCTGGTGAAGATCTTCCATGAGCGCATGGGCGATCCAAACACCGAAGAGGGCCTCGCGCTGCTCAAGGCCGCGAGCCCGCTTTACAAGGCGAATCAGATCATGAAACCGCTGCTGATCCTGCAAGGCGCGAACGATCCGCGTGTGAAGCAGGACGAAAGCGACCAGATCGTGGGCGCGATGAAGGAAGCGGGCATCCCTGTGACTTATGTGTTGTATCCTGATGAGGGCCACGGTTTTGCGCGGCCTGTGAACAACATCGCCTACACCGCGATCACCGAGAATTTCCTTGCGACCTGCCTTGGCGGGCGCAGCGAACCGATTGGTGACACAGTGAGCGAGAGCACTGCCCAGATCCTTGAGGGCAAAGAGCATGTGGCCGGGCTGGAAGAGGCGCTGGCTGATTAAGCCTGCCCCGCCCGGGCTGATCGCTGCAAATGGAAATGGAAAGGGGAATGACATCCCCTTTCCCCTCCCCTAAACAGGTTGCAATTCGCAATGCATGGGAGAGGGATCACACATGAGCACACATTCGGGCGCAGGCCCCAAACGCTCAATTTTCATCACGGGCGGAGGCTCGGGCATCGGGCGCGCGACCGCATGGTATTTTGCGCAGCGCGGCTGGTTTGTCGGAGTGTCCGACATCGATGTGACCGGGATGGAAGACACCCTTGGCCATATCGAGGGCGGCTTCAAATACATGCACAAACTTGACGTGCGTGATCGCGAAGGCTGGGACACCGCGCTTGATGCGTTCTCCACCGCTGCGGGCGGGCGGATCGATGCGATGGTCAACAATGCCGGCATCGGCACGGGCGGCGCTTTGGCAGAGATGGACACAGACGAGATTGATCGCTGCCTCGACATCAATCTGAAAGGCGTGCTGTACGGCGCGCAGGCGGTCTATCCGCACCTGAAAAAGACCGCGCCCGGATCTGCCCTTGTCAACATCGCCAGCGCCGCCGGGATCAACGGCAACAGTGGGATGAGCGTATATTGCGCGACCAAGTTTGGCGTGCGCGCGGTGGCAGAAAGTCTGGACGCGGAATGGGCAGAGGACGGGATCACCGTCAGCTCGGTCTGCCCCAGCTTTATCGATACGCCGCTGCTCGATGGCACCGGCAACCGCCGCTCGAACGAGCGCGTGCGCGATACAGTGACCGCGGCTGGGCTGGAAATCACGCCGGTCGAGGAAGTCGCCGAAACCATCTGGAACGCAGTGCACGGTGATGATTTGCACTATCTGGTTGGCAAGACGGCGAAACAGCTGAACTTTGCCAAGCGCTGGATGCCCGGACGCATCCGCAAGCAAGGCCGCAGCGCAGCCTCGTCATTGCTGGGGCGGTAAACGGAGGCAGGCCTGCCGCCTAAACCAGCGCATCAATCGCGCGCGCCATATTGGCATCGCGGCGTGACAGACCGCCCGCATCATGCGTGGTCAGCGTGATCTCTACCTTCGCATAGACGTTGAACCATTCGGGGTGGTGGTCCTGACCATCCGCTAACAGGGCAACACGGCTCATAAAGCCCCATGCCTCGGAGAAGTCGGCAAACTGGAACGTGCGCTTGATCGCCTTGCCTTCGCGCGTCAGCTCCCATTCGGGATGATCTGCCATCAGGCGGTCGCGGTCTTCGGGGCTGAGTTCGGGGACTGTCGTCATGATTGGTGGGCCTTCGTTAGTGGAGTTGTTTGAGGAGTAGCTTTTCCCTAACGCATCACGCAATGCAAGGTTCTGATGCTCCCATACATTCTGCCGCAATCATGGCGCGTGACCTTGCCTGTATGCGCGGCGACCGACTGCTGTTCCGGCGATTGACGCTGACACTGGGTGCGGGCGAGGCCTGCCATATTACCGGCGCAAACGGAGCGGGCAAGACGACACTGATCCGCACTTTGGCGGGGCTTTCGCTACCCTATGCGGGCGAGGCGCAATGCACTGGAGCCGTCGGCCTGCTGGATGAGCGCGCCGGGCTGGATCCTGAGCAGCCTTTGGGCCGCGCGCTCGATTTCTGGTTTGGGGTGGACCGCGCGGTTGAGCCCGAAGAGATCATGCGGCGCCTGCGCCTCACCGACCTTGCCGAAGTGCCGGTGCGGTATCTTTCCACCGGTCAGCGAAAGCGCGCGGGGCTGGCGCGGCTGCTGGGACAGGCGGCCAATGCATGGCTGCTGGATGAGCCACTCTCAGGGCTCGACACCGCCTCGCAAGGTCTGGTGGAGGAACTGGTGAGCGAGCATGTTGCGCGCGGCGGTACGGCGCTGATCGCATCGCATCAGGCGCTGCGGATCGAGGGTTTACGCATGCTCGCACTCGAAGATTTCGTGCCGCCCCGTGAGAGCTTGGAACAGCCGGCGTGATCTGGCGTCTTCTTCGCCGCGACCTCGCGCTGTTTTTCCCCTTCGCAGGCGGGGGAGCGGCGCTGCCCGTCGTGTTTTTCGTCGCGGTGGCGATGCTCTATCCCTTTGCCGTGGGTCCCGATGCAAACACCCTGTCGCGCACCGGTGGAGGGGTTGTGTGGATTGCCGCACTGCTCGCCGCGATCCTTCCGCTCGACCGGCTCGTAGCGCGCGATATCGAGCTGGGCCATTTCGACCAGCTGCGCCTGCGCGGTGTCAGCGAAGAGGCGATGATGGCGGTGCGCATGGCGGCGCACTGGCTTAGTTTCGGCCCACCGCTGATCCTCGCTGCGTTTCCTGCGGCGGCCTTGCTGCAACTGGACGGGCCGACGCTGCATCTGGTGCTGCTGGGCTTGCTGGCAGGCACGCCGGGGCTGGCGGCGATTGGCCTGATGATCGCCGCGCTGACGGCAAGCCTGCGGGCAGGTGCGGCCTTGTCAGGCCTGCTGCTCATCCCACTTGCCCTGCCCATTCTGATCTTTGGCGCGGGCGCGCTGGCGCGGCAGGACGCCGCCAGCATCGGCTTTGTCGCGGCCATTTCCCTTGGCCTTTTCGCCATCGCGCCGTTTGCCGCGGGAGCCGCAATCCGCGCCGTGCGTTGAAGACCCATGCACGGGACACTCGACTATTTTTTTGCCGCCCACCGCACCCCCATGCTGGATGGACGTGCGGCTAATATCTGGCTGGGCCATATCGCGCTCGGCCTGTTGGTGTTTACGGTGCTCGCTTTCGGGCTGAAGGCGGTCACCACGCCAGAAGTTCACGCACGTTACACACCGATCGTGGTGATCCACGCTCTCAGCATGATTGCATGGCTGATGCTGTTAATGGCGCAAGCCTATCTGATTGGACGCGGGTCACTGGGATTGCACCGACGGCTTGGCCAAACCTCGATCACGCTGGTTGCGGTGATGAGTGTTTCGGGCGGTATCATCTCGGTCAATATCGGCGAGGAACTGGGCCGCCCCGAAGTGACCGTGGTCAATCTCTTTGCCTTTTTTACCTTCCTGCCGCTCTATGCCGCCGCGCTGTATTTCGCCCGCCAACGCGATATTCACACACACCGCCTCGCCATGCTGATCGGCACGCTTGCCTTCATGACGCCCGCCTATGCGCGCGTGGTGCAAGTGGTGGGCCTGCCCGACCCCGTCGCCATCGCGGTGGACGTGGCCCTGACCGGGGCGATTGCCGTGGGCTATGACTGGGCCGCGAGCGGGCGGATAACAAAGGCGCTCATGTGGATGCTGGGCTTCAGTTATGGCCTTTTGGCGGTGATGATCGGCATCCTCATCGTTTGGTTTATATAACGTCAGTTTGACCCGCTTAAATGTCGAAGCGATCCCGGTACCGCTCCACTGTTTCGCGGCGCAGCAGTGATAGCCAGAGGGGTCATTGTTGCGGCTACGGTCGCAAGAGAAACCTTGTCAGCCGCTTGCCTGACGAGACTCCAGCGCTATCAAGCCGCACTCAGAACAAACGTCTCATCGTTCTGAGGCAATTCCTTGCCGAAGTCCGGCATTACGAACGGCTCGGCCTCGCTAAGGCGCAGGGCAGCTGCCTTTGTGTCTCGCTTCTTTGTAAAATGATCGATCGCGGTCCCCGCCAAAGCAGCGGCATCGCGTTTCGCGACCACGTATGAATAGATCAACCCATCGACGAGGATCGCGCCGGTTTTCCCCGACACTGCGGGCACTTCATAGAGCATCCCGACGATGATAGCGCCAACGGTGATGCACAAAAGCCAGAGTGAGATTTTTGACATGGAGGCGATCCTGATCCGAATGGGTCTGGTCGCCGTATTGGCTAATTCTTGTGATGAATAAGTGTAGTGACGCCGTTAACTTTACGTTTCCGGGGCGAATGAGGCAGACGCCGCTACGCCTACCAGTGCTTGCAAAGAAAGCCGGCGTTTTCTTTTAATAAGGGGGTTTGTCCTTACCGGTCGGGCTTTTGGTGAAGATTTCCACGCCGTCATCCGTGATCGCCATCGAATGTTCGAACTGCGCCGAAAGCGATTTGTCGCGCGTTACTGCGGTCCATCCATCGCCCAATACTTTGGCCCATGGCTTGCCCAGATTGATCATCGGTTCGATGGTGAAGAACATGCCCGGCTTCAGCTCAGGCCCTGTCCCAGCTTTGGCCGCATGGACCACTTCGGGCGCGTCGTGGAACAGGCGGCCCAGACCGTGCCCGCAAAATTCGCGCACCACGCCATACCGGAACTGGCGCGCGTGGCCCTCAATCGCGGCGCCAATATCGCCGAGCCGCGCGCCCGGTTTCCCCGCCGCCTCGATCCCCAGCATCAGGCAGTCGTAAGTCACATCGACCAGACGCTTCGCCTTGATCGGGGGCTCTCCGGCAAAGAACATGCGGCTGGTATCGCCATGCCAGCCATCCAGAAGCGGGGTCACATCCACATTCAGGATATCGCCCTCTTTAAGCAGTTTTGGCCCCGGAATACCGTGGCAGATCACATGGTTGATCGAGATGCACGAGGAATGGGTGTATCCGCGATAGCCAAGCGTCGCAGGCACCGCCCCGCCGTCCAGCATCATATTGCGGATCGCGGTGTCGATGCTCTCGGTCGTCACTCCCGGCTTTACCAGATCGGCAACCTCGTCAAGGATCGTCGCGGCGAGATGTCCGGCCTTGCGCATGCCGTCAAAACCGGCCTCTGTATGAAGCTTGATCGTGCCGTCGCGATAGACGGTCTCGTCACTGTCGATGAGCTGATATTCTGTCATCCGGTTAATATAGCGAACCGCTCGCAAAATTGCGAGAGTTAGCGGCCCCTACTCCCGACCTGGAATTGCAAAAGCCTCGCGATATTCCGGCTTTACCACGTCAATCAGGCCCTGCGATACAGGCACCTGCACCTGATATGTCCCCTCCGCATAGGGTCCGGCGATGTAAGGCCCTGCCAGAAGTGAAATCTCGTTGAGCGATTCTTCATCGGTGGAAAACGGGATCATCACCAGACGATCCAGCTCGGGGCATTTGCCGAAAACTTCATCATCATCACGATAGGCATCGCCGCGCCGCTCTTTCTGCAAATCCTTGAGCATGGCGCAAAATGTCGGGCGCACCGCATCGATAAACGCGCGCTCTGATACGAACAGGTCCATGGGGTCCAGCGCTGCGCCTGCCCCGCCATTGGCTTTGCGATCCCATAACAGGACATCGAAAGACATCATTCCATGCGCACCGCCGCTATACCGGTACTTCTCCGCGCCCAGCGAGAGAAAGCGCGCCGTGTCCGCTCCGATTTCCCAATCGGTACTAAACGACCAGTTGACGCAGGTTTCGCAATCGCTGCCGGCGAATTCCCCCACTGCGGACCGCCATTCCTGACCCGTGCTGGCGAATTCCTCTGCGCGCCGCTTTTCCAGAACGGTCACAAGGCCCGCTATCACATTGGCTTCTTCAGGCCAGTCATAGCCAAATTCTCGCGTGGCCTTGCCTGATCGCTCCATGCTGGCGAACTTGTATCGGCCAATTGTCGGCTCCGCGCTGTTTTCGCCATCAGCTGGAGCAGCGTCCTGCGCAGCCGCGCCGTGCTCACCAACCGGCCCCAAAAATCCGGCGGCAAGACCTGACGCAAGCGCCAGCAGCAAAGCCATATTCCTCATCATCACACCGCCCCTTTCTCCAAACCGGCGTCAATTCTCGCGTGACATGTGTAACGGCGCGATTATGGACAGGCTATGACTGATATTACCGATTGTATCCAAGCGGATCGCGGCCAGGACGCGATCACCATCCGGCTCGTGACCAAAGCGGGTTTTGAATCCCTCAACAAATCGCTTTCGGCGGGCCAACGCGCCAGCCTTGAAGGGCAGAAATTTGACGGCAGCGCAGGGCAAGTGGGCATCCTTACTGAGGGGGACAGCTTCCTTGCATTGGGCGGCGTGGCCGATCCCGATGCACTGACCAGCTATTGCCTCGCAGCCCTCTCGGAAAAGCTGCCAGCAGGCACGTATCGGCTGGCGGACGAGGCGCAGCCGGGCGCTGCGCTGTTTGGCTGGATCACCGCGCATTACAGCTTCACCCGTTACAAGGATGAGGAGGATCCCACCGGCCCGCGCATCCTGCTGACCGCGCAACCGGGCCGCATCGATGCCGCCATGGCAGAAGCGCAGGCGGAAATGCTGGTGCGCGATCTGGTCAACACCCCTGCCGAGGACATGGGGCCAGCCGCGCTGGAGGCCGAGTTCAAGCGTCTGGCAAAAGCCCATGACGCCGATCTGACCGTGACGAAGGGCGATGCGCTGGAGCAGGATTATCCCATGATCCATGCGGTGGGCCGTGCCGCCGCGCGCCACCATGCGCCGCGCCTGCTGCATCTGGAATGGGGGCCGAAAGACGCGCCCGTTCTGGCGGTTGTGGGCAAAGGTGTGTGCTTTGATTCAGGCGGTCTGGATATCAAACCCGCCACCGGAATGCGCCTGATGAAAAAGGATATGGGCGGCGCGGCGCATGCGATTGCGCTGGCAGGTCTGATCATGGGCGCGGGGCTGAAAGTGCGCCTGCACCTGCTGGTCCCGGCGGTTGAGAACGCGATTGCCGGATCGTCCTTCCGACCCGGCGATGTTCTTAAAAGCCGCAAGGGGCTGTCAGTCGAGATCCATAACACCGATGCCGAGGGACGGCTGGTGCTGGGCGATGCGCTGACGCGGGCGAGCGAGGAAGAGCCCGACCTGATCATCGATTTTGCGACTTTGACCGGTGCCGCGCGCGTTGCCCTTGGCCCTGATTACGCCGCGATGATGGCCCGCCGCGATGAAACCGCGCAGGCCCTGATTGAGGCCGGAAAGGAATGCGAGGACGAGCCGTGGCGCCTGCCTCTGCCAGAGGCCTATCGCGAATATCTGAAGAGCGACATCGCCGATATCGTGAACGCGCAGTCCAACCCCTATGCCGGCGCGAGCGTTGCGGGACTGTTCCTTGACCGCTTTGTCGGCGCCAAAGCAGACGGGACGCCGCTGGACTGGGTGCATTTAGACACCTTTGCATGGCGCCCATTTCCAAAGCCGGGCCGTACCAAGGGCGGCACGTCCTATGGACTGCGCGCAGCGTTCCATATGCTCAAATCACGCTACTCATAGGATTGGCGCGGGACAGTCAGCGCGACTAACTTGCCCGAACGTCCAAGTGCAGCTAATCGGCGCAATCCTGTCATACAGGCCAGAACAAACTGAAACCTGCGGCGATTAAGGATTAAGTCTGCATGAGCAGCCGCGCGAACAGCGCTAATGACAAGGGCGCGAACAGCGCTGAAGACGAGGGCGCACCGCGCTATAGTGTGCCGCAGGGGATACTGGGTCTGAAAGGCCCGGTGGAAAAGCCTGCGCCTGGCACCCTCCCCTTGCGCGGAGACCTCGCTCATATCGCGCTCGCCGGGACGCATCTGGCGGCGCATTACGTGATTCCGCAAATCCGAGTGATCGGCGCGCAGGGTGCAAACGTGATGGAAAACACCCGCGATGACAGCCCCGTCATCACACGTTTTGATGCGGGGACTGAGATCGAAGTGCTCGATGCGGCGGGCGCGTGGGTGTGGGGCTGTATCGGTCCCGAAGGGCCCAGCGGCTACATCAAGGCCGACTGCCTCAGCGAATAGAACGGCTTGGGCGGGCCAGAAAGACGACAGACATGGCTACACGTATCTTTATTGATGGAGCCGCCGGAACGACCGGCCTTGAAATCCGTGACCGGTTGCGCGGGCGCGACGAATTTGAATTGATCGTGCTGGATGATGCCAGCCGCAAGGACGAGGCCGCGCGCCGCGACGCGCTGCACGCCGCCGACATCGCGATTCTGTGCCTGCCCGATGATGCCGCGCGCGCCGCGGTAAAGCTGGCGGAAGGGTCAGACACGCGAATCATCGACGCATCATCCGCGCACCGGGTGGCCGATGGCTGGACCTATGGCTTCCCCGAACTGGTCGGTCGCGAGGCGGTTGCAGGTGCCCAATTTGTGAGCAACCCGGGCTGCTACCCCACCGGGTTTCTCGCGCTGGTCGCGCCGCTGGTGCGCGCCGGTTTACTGCCCGCTGACTGGCCTTACACCGTCAACGCGGTGAGCGGATATTCGGGCGGCGGCAACGCCCTGATCGAGCGATTCCGGACCGAGGCGGACCTCGGCTTTCGCACCTATGGCCTTGACCTGGCGCATAGGCATCGCCCGGAAATGAAGCGCCATGCGGGCCTGAAGCACGGGGTGATCTTCGCCCCATCGGTGGCGCGCGTTTATCGCGGGATGCTGGTTGAGGTGCCGCTGCATCTGGGCGCGATCAGTGGCGATCTGACCCCAGATCAATTGCGCGACGCGCTGTCACAGCATTACGCCGGATCGGGCGTGATTACGGTTGCCCCCAAAGAGCCTGCGGCTGAACTGGTCCTGCGCGAAGATGAAGCGGCCAGCGATGCGATGACGCTGTATGTTTTCGGCAATGAAGGCGGCTGGCACACCCGCCTGATCGCCCGGCTCGACAATCTGGGGAAAGGCGCATCGGGCGCGGCGATCCAGAACCTCAACATCATGTGCGGCCTGCCAGAGACGACGGGTCTGAGATTATAAGGGGGTGAGGCTCCAGACTTGCTCAAAAATTAGGCACAGCAGGCAATCAGCTAACAACGGTTGCGCTGCGCTGCACAATGTTGCACTTTCTTTAAGCAGAGGGGATGATCCTTGCGCGACGCAAAGGATACGCTACCCCCTTGTGACAAGCCTCGGCCTGATTCTTGGTCGATATGAATATCCGTGTGAACTGGCCACACGAACTTTTGGGGATCGAAATACGTGAAAAAGATCGAGGCGATCATTAAACCCTTCAAACTGGACGAAGTCAAAGAGGCGCTCCACGAAATCGGCGTATCCGGCATCACCGTTACCGAAGCGCGCGGCTTTGGCCGGCAAAAAGGCCACACAGAATTGTATCGCGGCGCGGAATATGTCGTCGATTTCCTGCCAAAGGTTAAACTCGAAGTCGTCGTCAGCGACGAACAGGCCCCGCGTGTGGTTGAAGCCGTCGCGGGCGCAGCCCAAACGGGCCGGATCGGCGACGGAAAAATCTTTGTTACCGCCATCGAAAGCGCCCTGCGCATCCGCACCGGGGAAACCGATGATGACGCGGTCTGACATCAAACTTTTTTGCACTGACACTCCCCTAAAAAACCATGGAGAACATCGAATATGGCAACCGTGAATGACATCCTGAAGCAGATCAAGGATGAGGAAATCGAGTGGGTCGACCTGCGTTTCACTGACCCGAAGGGCAAGTGGCAACACCTCACCATGGCGGCCAGCGCCATGGACGAAGACGCGCTGGAAGACGGCCTGATGTTCGATGGCTCCTCGATCGAGGGCTGGAAGACCATCAACGAGTCCGACATGATCCTTAAGCCGGACATGGACGCGGCCTATATCGATCCGTTCAGCGCGACCCCGATGCTCAGCCTGTTCTGCAACATTGTGGAGCCGTCGGACGGCCAGCTTTACAGCCGTGATCCGCGCTCCACGGCGACGCGCGCCGAAGCCTATCTCGCCTCCACCGGCATCGGCGACACCATCTATGTCGGGCCGGAGCCGGAATTCTTCATGTTCGACGATGTCCGTTTCGAAGACGGTTATGCCGGCAGCGGATACGCCATCGACGATATCGAATTGCCGACCAACACCGGCAAGGAATACGAGATGGGCAACATGGCCCACCGCCCGCGCGCAAAAGGCGGCTATTTCCCCGTCGCCCCGGTTGACAGCGCCATGGACATTCGCGGCGAAATGGTCGCCACGATGATGGAAATGGGCCTCAACATGGACAAGCACCACCACGAGGTGGCCGCCGCCCAGCACGAACTCGGCATTACCTATTCCTCTCTCACCCGCGCGGCGGATCAGGTGCAGGTCTACAAATATGTCGTGCAGCAGGTCGCCCATGCCTATGGCAAGACCGCGACCTTCATGCCCAAGCCGATCAAGGAAGATAATGGCAGCGGCATGCACAGCCACATGTCGATCTGGAAAGACGGCGCACCGACCTTTGCAGGCAATGAATATGCCGGTCTGTCGGAAAATTGCCTGTTTTACATCGGCGGCGTGATCAAACATGCCAAGGCCGTCAATGCCTTTACCAACGCGACGACCAACTCGTACAAGCGTCTGGTCCCCGGTTTTGAGGCACCGGTCCTGCTGGCCTATTCAGCCCGCAACCGCTCTGCATCGTGCCGCATTCCGTATGGCGCGGGTGAGAAAGCCAAGCGCGTCGAATTCCGCTTCCCCGATGCGATCTGCAACCCCTATCTCGCATTCTCCGCATTGCTGATGGCGGGCCTCGACGGGATCGAGAACAAGATCCACCCGGGTGAGGCGATGGACAAGAACCTGTACGACCTGCCGCCTGCAGAACTCGCCGAAGTGCCGACCGTGTGCGGCTCCTTGCGCGAGGCTCTCGAAGCGCTGGAAGCAGATCATGAATTCCTGTTGAAGGGCGACGTGTTCTCGATCGACCAGATCGAAGCCTATGCCGCGCTGAAATGGGAAGAAGTGATGCGCATGGAAACCACACCATGCCCGGTCGAATTCGACATGTATTACAGCGCGTAAGCGTCTAACGGCGTTTTCACTTGGAGTGAGGAGCGAGTGAATGCTAAAGCCCTCCCGGTTAAACGGGGGGGCTTTTTCATGTCTGGACTGCTTCGGTACTGGCGACACGCTATCGCCATTGTCCTGCTTGGTGCTGGCAGTACAGCATTCGCGCAAAGCAATCCGGCGTCGGCAACGGATATCGCCGCAATCGATGCCCAATGCACCGGAGGCGATGTTGAGGCATGCGACACACTCATCAAGCGATACAGATACGGTCAGGGCGTTGCGAAGGATCCTGCGCGAGCGGCACAGATCGAATTGCGCGCATGCAAGGCCGGCGATGGGAAATCCTGCGAATATTACGGGGTCATGATGAAAACCAAGCGCCCGGGCTATCCCGCGTATGACAGCGCCATTTACGCCGACATGATGAAGCGCGCCTGCCTTGCCCAGACGAGAGCAAATTGCCGTTCGGCCAATGGAATAGCCAACAATCAAGCCGTTTACACCGCCGCAGAACGCGCCGCGATTTATAAGCAGGTCTGCGCAACTGGCAGCGCATCCTCGTGTAACAAGGCCGCCTATGCCGAAGGAGAGAAAGGCAATTGGGCCAACGCCCTCTCGCTCGCCCGCACCGCCTGTTCGCGCGGCAATTCTAACGCCTGCGCCAATGTCGCGGCCTATCAGGCGCGCGCCGATAATGCCCGACGCGCACAGCAAAGAAGCGCGCGCCGCGCCGCACCAACATATACAGAGCGCCCAGTGCAACAGACCACATCCGCGCCCGCGGGACGCACCTTTAAAGGTAACAGCAACGCACGCTCGGGGACTCGTGCCTGCACCAAGTCTAACGGCGGAAAAGGTAATCAATATTGGTATTACGGCTTTGACAACCGAAAGAAGTACGGGCCGTGCATCTGAGTGATCTGCGGCGTGGCTCTCTGCGCGAGGCACCGGATCGCAATACCCAGCCCTACTCCTCGACATAACCCTTGCGCGTTTTCTGAAGGATCAGCTTGGTCGCCTCGCGTTTGGCCCGCGCCTCATCGTCAAAGCTTTTGGTGACCGTCTGGCCCTTCGTGCCGCTGCGCCCGTAATTCACGCCCAGATCGGTCCCGCGCTGGGCGATGCGCCAGAATTTGTCGGACGATCCGCGCTTTAACCGGAAAGTCTGCCAATCATCGGTCGATGGTGGGGCGACTTCATCGACTTCGGGCACTTTGGGCTTGGTCCGTGGCACGCTGACGCTGGCCGCTTGCAAAATGTCGGCAAAGGGATCGTCATAGCCCTCCGGCAGTTCCCCACGTTCCAGCTCCGCCTCGATCATGGCGATCACCGCGTCCTTGTCCTGCCACAATGAATGCGAGGAGATGTCGATCACCTGCCAGCCGAACGCGCGCAGGATCGTGGGTTTGAAGACGAAGCGTTCGTAGGTTTTGTACGCGTCGGCGGCCATTGGCATAGGCTTTCTTGAGCGCCTTGCCTTCCGCATCGAGTTGCGAGGTGGAGAGCGTGGAATGGCGGACGCGGGCGAGAAAGTCGTTATGGGCAAGCGCCAGAATGGTCTGGGCGTTCTGTTTGGCAAGGATAGATCGCGCCTTGGCCGTGCGGCGCGACAATTGCCCCAGTCGCGCGGCGTCAAAACGCTGCAATTCGGGCCGGGTGCGAAAGAAACCTTGCAGCGCCTCATCCATCACCAGCGCTTCCATACCAGCTGAGCTCTCGGCGACATTGCGCAGGAGAAAGCCGGTCTTGGCAACAGCTGAATAGGCAAGCGTGAGGAGCGGAAGGATATCAGGCAATTCCTCCAGCCCTTCGCGCATATCGCGGATCGTGTCGGCAGGGTCAGCCAGCGTGATACGCCCGGCATCTTCAAGGGCCCCATCCAGCCGGTCCCTGAGCGCCAGCAGATCGGGCAGCATGTCCGCGAGAGTGGCAATGTCGGCAGTGCCGGAACCGCCGGGGTTGAACAGTTTTTCAACCCGCGATCCTCACGCCGTCTGGCCGCAACGCCATCACGCGTTTCCAGCAGGAGCGCGGGCGCATCGGTGCCGAATGCCACGCCCATCGCTTGCGTGGAGGCTGCTATCTCCGCCTCGGCATTGTGGAGCGCGACGAGCTTTTGCAGAGCGCTGGTAACCGTGGGCTTCACCGCATGGGCCGCAAAATCATAGCGCGCCTCAACCGAGGATTTGAAGCTGCGCCATGGGCCGCTCAGGAATTTGAGGAAAGACGGCTCCTTCGCCTCGGCCAGCGCCAGTGGCCCGTCCGGTCTCTCAACCACGCTGTCCGACGTGATCGAGGCGACGTAGCCACGCAAATCAGGCGACAAGCCATTCATATTCTTCGCGATCGATCGGAGGCTTTGGGCGGAACAATGGCACGGCGCGATGCTGCAATGTTGGCGCGTCGGGATCAAGGGTCATCTGCGCCTCATTTTCTGCCCTGATTTCCTACGCTATTTTCCTACAGGCCCCCTTTGTGCCTAATACGCTGACCTCGCTTTTCCCCCTTTCCCGATTCCATCGAGGTGATTGCATGTCCGGTTCAAATTCCCCTTCCGCTGCTACCAAGACTACCATTCGCAAGCCGATCTTTGACACGGTACGCACGATCCTTCGCCGCGGGTTTCGCCAGCCGGAAGTCGATGCGATTGACAGCGCGATAGAGCGGTCGATGACGCGTGCCAGCGTACGGGACGGTATGGGGGCAGGTCTGGAGGCCGATACTTCGCCTCAGGACAGTGTGTCAGGTGTGTCAACCGTTCCTCACATACGACGAGCCGAACGTGTAAAAGGCAGCCCGAAACGCCCCATCGGTAAGGCCGGAGCCGCGCTGATCAAGCAGTTCGAAGGCTGCGCGCGGCTGCGGCGCGATGGCATGGTGGAGGCCTATCCCGATCCGGGCACAGGCGGCGATCCGTGGACCATCGGCTGGGGCGCGACCGGTCCGGGGCTGGAATTGGGCGAACGCATCGGCCCCGGCACAGTGTGGACGCAAGGGCAATGCGATGCGCGGCTGGCCGATGATCTGAAACGCTACGCCCGCGACGTGGCCCGCGCAATTGGGGACACGCCCACTTCTCAGGCGCAATTCGATGCCATGGTCAGCTTTCACTACAACACCGGCGCGATAGCCCGCGCAACGCTGACAAAGCGGCACTTGGCAGGCGATTACGAAGCGGCGGCGCAGGAGTTCAAACGCTGGAATAAGGCCGGCGGCCGCGTGCTGAAAGGCCTGGTGCGGCGGCGCGCGGCCGAGGAGAAACTGTATCGCAGCGGGTGAGGAAAGGGTGGGGAGTCTTATGAACTTCCCAATTCGGGGCTGCTCCTCGGCACGATCGCTTTCGTAATCGATCCGCGCTCCATAGTCAGGCGTTTATCCGACCATTAATAATCCCGGCTGATCTCGACGCCCACCCGGTCGCGCCCGATGGTTGTCACCGTGCCGAGCAACGCCAGCCATCGGGTGATCTGGTACTCCAGCTGGGTCGCTGAATAACCGCGCCCGTCCGTGATGATCTCGATATAGAATTTGCGCCCGAGATTTTTGCCCAGAGCCACCCCGGTGCTGCGCCCGATTGCCGGGTCGGCGCTGACAATGCGAAGCTGGTCAAGACCGATGGACTGGCGCAATTTGCCAATAGGATCGAGGCCTCCGCCACCCCCGCGCAAGGAGGCGAGCGCCGCGCCCAACTGCACTGCGTCCGTTGCAGAAAGCGAGGTGACCGAACCGCCGAACAGCAATTGCGCAAGAATCTCCTCCTCGGGTAGAGCGGGTTCGGAAGAGAATTCGATCTCGGGCGCTTGACTGTTGCCGGTGATCGCGATGTTGACATCGTAATCGCCTGTGTCGGTTTCGGCAGCGATATCGAGCCGCGGATCGATCGGCATATCGACATCAAAGCGGATGCGCCCGCGGGTAAGCTCAAAACGGGTGCCCGCAAAAGTGTATGCGCCGCGCACCAGATTGGCCTGACCACCAATGCGCGGATCATCCACCGTGCCGCGCAGGGCGATGTCGACACCCCATTCGCTGTCGAGCCCCAGCCCGTCCACCGAAACGCGGCTGACCGCCCTTGCATCGACCAGATAGCGCCACGATCCGCCTGCACTGCGGGTGGTCTGGGCACCATTCTGATTGGGGAGATTGATCTCTCGGGTGGTGATATCGGGCAGCGCCATATCCTCGGCGGCATAGCCCAGTTTCCAGCTCGCCCGGTCAATCTCGACCCGGCCTGCAATCGTGCCGCCCACGCCGTTGGAGACGATGCGCAAAGGTCCGGTCAGCGTCGCGTCCAGCCCTGCGGCGTTCAGCAGGCGCGCATCCTGGGTGGCGATGCGCAAGTCGATGCGCGGCCCGCGCGTTGCACTCATCGCGCCAAGGTCCACGGTGCCGCTGCCGCTGACTGTGCCGTCGCCGCGCGTCTTGCCGGCAAAGCGGGTGAGTTCGAGCCGCGACCCGACAAAGCGCCCGCGCGCGCTGACATCGGTGACATCGGTGCCGGACACCGCGCTCTGCAATCGCAGGTCGTCGCTGGCCAGTTGGCCGGTGATCTCGGGCGATTGCAGCGTACCAGTCGCCTGTGCAGAGACGGTGACGGGGCCGGTCAGATCAAAGGTCTCAATCGCGGCCAGCCGCCACAAGGATTGGGCAGGCCCATCGTAATCAAGGCGCGCCGCCAGTCGCCCGTTCATGATCCGGTCGGCGAAAGCGCCTCCGCCGCCAATGCCCTGAATGCTGGCGCGCACCTGACCCAGCCGACCGTTTTCGCTGTCAAAGCGGGCAGCGGCGCGCAATCGATCGGGCGTCAGGTCCGCGCCAACAAGCAAATCGATCGGCTGGGAAGAAAGGATCAGGCCGGAGCGGGCAAAGTTGCTCACTTGCAAACGCGCGCTGCCCGTCGGTGCGCCTGCACCGCTTTGGCGATAGGAAAGCGAGCCGGACAGCCGCCCGCTAAGACCCAGCTCTGCCCCCGCCAGATCGGCGAGGCGCAGCGGCATGCGGGCCAGCTTGGCCGTCAGTTCGGTCTCGCCCCCACCCAGCGCGCCTTCAAGGATGGTGTAGCCATTGGCATACCCGATCTGTGTCGGAGCCAGCCGATAGCCTCCGCCCTCCTGCGGTGTCAGCACAGCGCGGCGCGGCATGGTAATCTTGCGACCGGCATATTCCCCGCGCGCCAGCAGCGCGATCCGGTCAGGCGTGAAATCGCCGTCCAGCTTCAGCGCGAACCGGTCCGCCCGGCGTCCCGCTATCGACGCGGTCAAATCGCCTGCACCATCAACAATGTCGGCATCCGCTGCAAACCGCGCAACACGCACCGCCCCATATTGGAAGCCACCGCCCTCAACCTTTGCCGCGATCCGAACCGGACCGGTCCCGCCAAACGTCCCGCTTGCATCGATATCAGCATTGGCGAGCGCAATCACCGTATCGCCGCCAAAACGGGCCTGATTGGCTGTCAGGTCGATATCAAAACCTGTTGCCCCACCGGCGGCCGGCTTGATCCGTGCCGTTCCATTCAGTCCACCACCGCGCAAGGCGAGGTCGCCCCTGACGCCCGCATCTCCCAGCGTCAGGTCACCGGTGACGTTTGTTCGATAAATTCTCAGCCGCTCTACATCCACGCGGGTCGGGCCGCTGGCAGGCAGAACGACACCCAGCGCCCCCTCAAACGGGCCAAGCAGCGACCCGCCATCAACGTCCAGCGCAAAGCCGTTCTCGCTTGGTGCAATCCCCACCCGCACATCTTTCAGGCCTGCCGCCGGGAGCGGGCTGGCAAGCACCAATTGCGCGCGGGGGCCGTCCTCCGCGATTTGCGCCTCGATATCGAAGGCCCCGTAATCAACATGACTCCCCCCGCCCGCGATCACAAAGGCACCATCCTTCAGCCGCGTATCGAACGACGCATCCAGCCGCCCGCTTTCCAGCTGAACCTCGCGCAGCACGAGGGGCTGATCGCTACCGATGCCCAGCTGGCCGCTGAACTGCACATTCTCGCCAGCGATATTCGCGACCGTCGCGTTGGAAATCTCGTCGAGATTACCCGCAAGATTGGCTCTGATACTCCACGGGCCAGCCGTGCCAAACTTGACGAGCAACTTTGCCTCACCGTTGATCTGGCCAACTTGCGGCACCGCCACTCCAGCGGCTCGAACGGGTCCGGCAAGTGCATAGGCACCCGCGGACACATCCCCGCGCAGCACAATGTCTGCGGCGAGGCCGGGGAAGGCGATCCGCGTGACATCGCTGCGCAACCGTCCGTCGCGATAGGTCAGCCGCCCGCGCATCGACCCGTCCAGCAGGCGCGGGTCAACATAGTCCTGACCGGTGATGACGCGGCTGGTCGTAGTGTTCAGCGGCAGAGCAAAGGTGCCTCCGGTAAAGCTCGCATTGGCCGATTGTTCAATCCCTTCGATCCGCGCGACGCCTGTATCCAACGCCGCAGCGGTCAGCCGGTGCTCTATGGAAAGGTCGCTGAATTTGCCGGTCAGCGTCGCGGTCAGCCGCGCGTTTTCCAGCCGTGCCGCGCTCCCCAGCAATTCAGGATCGCGCAGCACCGCGCTGGCTCTGAACCCGTCAAAAGTGTTGTCGGCCAAGTCCACGACGCCTGCTCCGCGCAGATCGAGAGCGTCCGAAACAGCGGCCATCCGGCCATCGAAAACACTGTCTTCCAACGTCCCTCGCAAAGCGAGCGAGACGGCATCGCCTGCGGCACGGGTGAGTATGCCGTCTCCCGAAAGATCAGGGGTCAATTGACCCAAGGCACCAAAAGCACCCGCATCGTTGGTCAGTTGAAATGCGGCAACGCGGCTTTGCGTATCTTCCCCCTGCTGCCGCCAAACGGTCGCATATCCCAGCCAGCGGCTCCACGTACCCTCGCCTGCGATACGGGCCTCATACGCAGCAGAAAGCCCTGCGAGCGCGGCAATCGGGCCATCGGCGGCGGCGCGGTAATCGAGCGACAGGTCAAACCGATCACCGTCGGGCTCCGCATCCAGTAGCAATGCCAGGCGGTCTTCGGGGCCAAATCGACCATTTGCATCGACGAGAACCCGGCCCGAGCGGATATCCACCTCACCGGTGAAATCGACACGCTGCGCCTGCTCCCCCGCAAGCCCTTTGGCCAGCGTCAAATTCTCGATTGCCAGCCGGTCTACACGAATGTCGAAGTCCGGCAGCAAAGGAGCATCGGGGTCACCTGGGAGCAATTCGGGCAGGCGTTCCAGACGCGCGCGCTTCGCTGTCACTTCGCGAATATCCAGCCCACTCCAAAGCCAGTTCAGCGGTCGCCAGTCCAGCGTCGCCTCGGGGATGGTCAGAAACGCACCCTCGGGATCGTACACGGTCACATCGCGCAAAACCGCGCTGTTCAGCAGATCGCCCTCTATCCGGCCCACTGTAAAGCGCAGCCCCGATGCAGGCGCGGCGGCGGCAATCTGGTCTGCCACGAAGCGCTTGCCTATCGGGGTCGCAAGAAAGCCCGCGACAAGCACAAATGGCAGAAGCAGGAGCGCAATCGCCCAACCCAGCCGCTTTGCCCAGCGCCGCTTGCGCTTGCGCGGAGGGGTTTCGACCTCGCTTTCGTCAAAGGTATCAGTCTCTGCCATCAGAAGGCCTGCCCCAAGCTGACATAGACCGCGACGGGCGCGTCGAATTCGTCCGGGTTGAGCGGCACGCCGACATCAACTCTGATCGGGCCAAAGCTGGTTTTATAGCGCACGCCAACACCCGCGCCGAAACGGATGACGCCGAAATCAGGCGTGGTCCCGGTCGACACAGAACCCGCATCGACGAAGGGCACAATCTCGACCGCTCCATCCAGAAACGGGGTCTGAATGCGCGCTTCCAGATTGAATTCGACCAGAGATCGCCCGCCCGTCGGATTGCCATCGTCATCGCGCGGACCGATCGCCTGAAATGCATAACCGCGCACCGCGCCGCCGCCGCCCGAATACAAACGACGCGTTGGCGCAATATCAGAAACGCCTGCCCCGTTGATTGCCTGAACATGCGCGCGCCCGGCCAGCACCGTGGACCCGACCGATTTGTAATACGCCGCATCCACGCCCGTACGCATATAGAAGCTGGTCCGACCCTGTGTTCGGCTGACATCCGGTGCAACCTCGCCGATCACGCGAAAGCCTGTGGTCGGATCAAGCAGGTCATCACTGCCATCCAGAACCACGCGCCCGAACAGGCCCCCGATCAGATATTCCTGACGCGGCTGGTTGGTGGGAAAGAATGTCGAGTTGCGCTCGTTGCTGAGCAGAACCTCACCGCCTACAGCCCAGCTAAAACGTTTCTGGAACAACAGGTTGGACACTTTCTCAAAAGTTCCGCGCAGGGCGATGGTACGCGCATCAATCGCATCGGTGTCGATATCGCTGGCATAGGCGTCAATTGTCAGGATCTGGTCGCGCGCCCGGAAATTGGAGCGTTGAAAGCTGACGCTGGCGAGTTGTTCTTGCGTCCCGACAATGCCTCGCAGCCGTAATGCCCCTTCGGGAGGCAGCAGGTTGCGGTGTTCCCACCCCGCCTCCAGCCGGAAGCCTTCTTCCGTACCATAGCCAATCGCGCCGGACACAGTGCGCAAGGGCGCACGTTCCAGAGTGACGTCAAGAGCCACTTCGCCCGGCAGATTTTCGGTGGGCTCGCGCACTTCACGCGGAGTGATTGCAGCAGTGGAAACAAGACCGGTCGCCAGAACCGCTCTGCGCAAATCGGCCTGCAGGCTCGCCTGATAGGCCTGCCCAGGTTCAAACCGGGCAATTTGCGCAAGATGACGGCCCGAGAGGAAGTCAGGGTCATCACTCACCACACCGCCAAAAACATAGCGTCCGCCTGGCTCTACCGGCAAGGTAAGATCGCCTTCTTCGCGGGCGTGGTCGATCAGCAGCGACGGCTCTGCGACGGAAGCGAAAGGATAGCCGCGCTCGCCCATTTCAACGCGCAGATCGTTGATTTCCTCTGGGATACGGTCGGCATAGAGCGGGTCGCCGGGCGCTATTTCAAACGCGCTGATCAGTTCGCCGCCCTCTGGCATCGGCTCGTTATCGAGTTCACCCAGATCTATCTTGCCAAAGCGGTAAAGCGCACCGGGCAGAATATCGAAGCGCACCTGCGGATCGCGCGCCACCGCTTGGGCCTCATCGCTGGCACCATCGCCGCGCCGTCCGCCGGAAAGCTGGCGGATCACTTCGCCGTTGTAATACCCATAGGTGCGCAAAACCTCGATGAGCAGATCTTCATCCGCGCGGGCGCGCGCGGCCAATTGCGGGATGGTATCTTCGCCGCCATCCAGCGCTTCGATCGTGGACAGCGCTCCGAACCGCTCAATAAAATTGGTGCGTTCAGGAAAGCGGTCATTGTCTTTGGGAAAGGCGAGGATCAACTCATCGCTAAGTTTGAATTCCTCCAATTCCGGCAGTTCGACAAGGTCAGGTGCATCAATCGCGGCGAGCGCTTCAAGCTGCGGGTCAACTGATAGCGGATCGGGTATAGAGACCAGAGCGGGCGGGGGGGGGCCCTCCTGCGTGCCCTCGGCAGGAATTGCGGTTTCATCCCAGTCGGCAAACCATCCGCCTTCCAATGCGGAAGGTGTCGCAGGGACGGACTGCACTTCGACATCGTCTGTCTCCGTCGCGGATTGGCGCGAGGGCTGGCTGGCAACGCCGCCGCTTGCCCAAACGTCAGCTTCCTCCAACGCGCTGTCCGGAATAAGATCACGAAGCGAAGCCGGCGGCGGTGTGGCTGGTTCTGCTGGAGTTGCAGGCGCATCCGATGGCGCGTCTGAAGGTTGCGGCTCAACCTTCTCTTCTTGCGCCTGCGGCGCGCGGGTCTCCTGCGCCGCGAGAGGGAGGCAGGGGATGGAGAGCCCTGTCGCAAGAGCCCATGTCAGACCGGTGAGACGCAAAAAAGTATCAACCCTCGGGGAATTTAACAGGTTGTCCGTCTTTACCCCTAGCACCGCCCACAGTTCCACTTACTTTAGCCCGCGGAGCTGTCGCTTCAGCGATAAGACGAGCCTGTTCGTCCTTATCCATTCGCTGCCAGCCTTCGCGCGTCAGCTTTTCGAGCGGGCGATAGCGCACTTTATACGCCATGCGCGGCGAACCATCGACCCAATAGCCGAGATAGACAAATGGCAGACCATCGCGCGCGGCGCGCTGGATGTGGTCGAGGATGATAAAGTTGCCCAAGCCCGCGCGATCCGTGTGCTCGGGATCATAGAACGAATAGATCATCGACAGCCCGTCGCCCTGACGGTCTGTAAGGCAGGCACCGACAAGTTTGCCTTGAGAACCGTCACTCGTCGGCTCGCGATACTCGACCACGTAACTGGTGACAGGCGTGTGCTCGACCATATCGGCGTAATCGAGCTCATCCATGGCGGACATGCCGCCATCGGGATGGCGGACGCCCAGATACTTGGTCAGCAATTCAAACTGTTCGTCAGTCGCCCACGGGCGGCATTCGGTCACTACAAGATCGCTGTTGCGCTTGATATCGCGCTTTTGGGTACCCGACGGTTTGAATTCCGAGGCAACAACACGCACCGAAACGCAGGCCTGACAGTCCAGACAGCTGGGGCGATAAGCGACCGTCTGACTGCGGCGAAAGCCAATGCGGCCAAGTGCTTCATTCAGCTGATCCGCATGCGCACCCTTGAGCTCTGTAAACACCTTCCGCTCCTGCCGGTCGGGCAGATACGGACACGGCGCGGGGCTCGTCACGAAAAAGCGGGGAAAGCGGATCGGAGCCGTCACGGGTTGGCTGGGTCCTTGGCTGAGTGGGCCTTCGATGAAGGCGGATGGGAATCGGCGGTGTCTTTATTAAGACTTCGTTATGCCCGCTAGCGTTCCCGCGTAAAAGACCCTTAACCACAAATCAGGGTGAATAAAGTCTTACTTTGCACACTCTGGGCACACTCTGGGCACACTCTGGGCACACTCTGG
>JGI12210J13797_10002935_pt1 | contig 54087 bp, 46 predicted proteins | sample ElkSlonscriptome_3_FD_13797 | JGI IMG/M metagenome (IMG submission 13797) | reverse complement strand
CCGCAAGGCCGGCGCGGCGCCCAATTGCCGCGCGAGCAACAGCAGCGCCACCGCCAGCGGCACCACCAGCACCGGCCCCAGCCGCAGCGCCAGCCAAGCCAGCGCCAGCCCAAGCAGGCCGCCGACAGCGTAGCCGAGCCAGACCGGGCGGCCGCCATGCTCAGGCGCGCCCGCGGTCATGGACGCGCCGGCTAACCGTTGCGCCCAACGCGCGAGCGGTGCCAACGCCGAGATCGACAAAGACTTGACCAGTCTCACAGGATGGGACCGGATGTTAGGACATTGGCATGCAGCCGGCAGTCCGATGCCGAATCAGTCGAACAGGTCCGAGGCCGCGGAGGCGCGCGCGGCGCGCAGCAGCCAGTGCTTGAGCCTGGTCTGATCGGTGCAGGCCTGAACGCGGTCCATCTGCGCGTCGTCGAGCGCGAGTCCGCGGTCTTGGAGCAGGCTGAGGATGGATTCCACCAACGCGGCGGTTTGGCCCTCATCCCGAACGGCCTCTAAGCTTTCGTAACCGAAGCGCTGCAACAGATTGCGTAAGGTGATGCGCTGTCCGACTGTTCGGTCATAGAAGGCGTCCACCGGCACCGGATTGCGCAGAATACCGGGGGCCGTCAACTCGTCGCCGGAGCCGAGCACACGCATGGACTGGCCGCTTGCGTGCACCTCGACGCGTCTGGGGCCGAGCAGACGCACGACCCAAATGAGCTTGGTACCCTGGGCGAGCATGTCCGCGAGCTTTTCCTGCAACTCCCCCTCATCCTGTCCCTTGCCGGCATACTCCACCGCCAAGGAGGGCGCTGACTTAATCCAGCCGCGCTCGTCACCGGCGCCGGCCACGGCAATGTCGGGGGCTCGCAGCATGCCGGGCTCCGGGCTGAAACCGGCATCGACACCGGCCCACTCCACGTCCGGGTCAGAACCGATCGCAGCGGCACCGGTTAGGTTGCGACCGGCATGGTCGCGGCCCGCGGGGGCACAATAGATCGGATGCCCGTTGGACAATTCGTAGCGATCACCGTCGTGGAGTTGGTCGGCCCGGAACGGACCGGCGCTATCGTGTTTTTTCGGCTTAGTCATTGATTTTGGTTTTCACCCGAATGCTTGCTTGACTGGCCAAAGCTTAGGCGATTGTCTGAGACTTTCATACCAGATGATGCAGGATTGACCTTCGCCTTCAAGTACGCCGTTGTTCCATTCGTAGTGGAAGTCGGGGTGCCGATTGTACGCATCCCAATAGGTCTGCTCGGAGACCCGACGGCCGGCCTTGGAGCGTGGCTCGACGCCGTCGTGCTCCAAGGTCGCTTGGCGGCTGTCGTGCCGCGGTGGCGATTCGGCAGAGGCGGTTTGTGACATGGCTGTCTTTCGGTCTGATCCGGGCGGTCTTTGGGTGGTGCTAAGGCGATTTCTGTCATGAAACAGTCCGCCTGGCTTGTCTTCTCGCAGGCCATCTTTGTTGGTTAGTCAAAGCAGGCCAAGTCCGCCGGCCGGTCGATGTCGAGCAGGATACCGGGATCATCGGTCTCAATGCTGACGATCTCCCCGGCATGGTGGGCGAGCAGGGCGCGCGCGCCATGATCGCCCCGCAGGCCGGCGAGTTCGCCGCCCCAACGCCGATGCAGCCCGACCGGATGGCCGCGTCGACCCGCGTGCATGGGCGCCGCGATGGATGCGCCAGCCCTCAGGGCCTCGGTCACTGCCGCGATGGTCGCGGCCCTGATCCAGGGCATGTCGGCCAGCGCGATCAGCCAGCCGGCGGCATCGGCGCTTGCCGCGACCCCGCGACCGATGCTGCCCCCCATGCCCTCATCGGCCATCGGGTTGGTGACCAGCTGCAGGCCCGCGGCGCTTAAGACGGCAGCCAAGTCCCTGTTGCCGGGCCGAACGATGGCGATGGCCCGATCCACACCAGGGCACAGCGCGAGCGCCGCGGCCTGGCCGACCATGCGGCCGTCCGGCAGCGCCGCCATGAGTTTATCGGCGCCGAAGCGTCGGGCGCCGCCGGCGGCCAGGAGCAGGCCGACGATCGGCCTGCTGACCGGGGCTACAGACCGGCCATCAGCTGGGGTCATCAGACCAATTCAGGCCGTTGCGTGCGGCGGTCAGGCCGGCCAGGATCGACAGCGCGATCTCCGCCGGGCGCTTGCTGCCGATGCGGAGCCCGGCGGGCGCGTCGAGCCGGTCGATCTGCGCCGGGCTCAGCCCCATGGCCGCGAGCCGCTGGACCCGGCTGGCGGCGCTGCGCCGCGAGCCCAGGGCGCCGACATAGAAGGCCCGTGACGGCAGCGCCTCGATTAAACCCAGGTCATCCTGGCGCGGGTCATGCGCCAGGGTGACGACGGCGCTGCGCGGATCATCGGCCAGCATACGGACCGCGTCGTCGGGCATTTGGCGGCTGTAGCGCACGTCCGGCAGCGGGTCGGGGTCGGCAAAGGCCTCGCGCGGGTCACAGATGCTGACGCGGTAGTCGAGCATGCGCGCCATCCGCGCCAGCGACCGGGCGAGTTGGCCATCACCGATCAGCAATAGGTGCCAGGCCGGGCCAAAGACCTTGGTCACGGCGGTATCGCCGAGCGCCAGTTCCGGGTGCCCGACGCCATCGTCCAGGCTGACCTCGCCGGTGGCCAGGCAGACGCTGCGGGCGACCAGCTGGCCACCGCCGGCCCGCTCGATCAGGGCACTGAGCGCGGCGGCGGAGGTGAGCTGCTCGATCAGCAGCTCCAGCCGCCCGCCGCAGGGCAGGCCGACACGCAGGGCCTCGTCGCTGCTGACGCCGAGGTCGATGCGCAGCGGCAGCCGGCCGTCCCAGTCGCCGGCCCGCCAGCGCTCGGTCAGGGCCTGCTCGACGCAGCCGCCGGACACCGAGCCCGCCAGCGCACCATCGGCATTGATAGCCAGCAGCGCCCCGGGCGGGCGCGGCGACGAGCCCCAGGTGCGGAGCACCGTAACCAGGGCCACCCGCGCCCCGGACTGCAACCAATACAGTGCGCTGCCGAGCACCTCAAGGTCGGCCGACGTCGGCAATGCCTCTGATGGGGGGCGGGCGCTATCCTTCATCCTGTCAAAAGGCGGAGATACAGTCAGAGACCCAGTCAGGGATCCACGCAAAAATTGGGGGTCGAGCTCCAAGTCTCGACCGTTCAGGCTTAGGCGGATCATGGGGCCTCCTGGTCAGGGTGGGCGGCGATCGCGGCAGTGATCGACGCGTTCAGTTGCGCTGGTTGCGGCTTCTAGCGCAGATGGAGCCGAGGATCAACCGAAGCCATGGCGGCACGCCAAAAGCAGCCAGGGCGTCAAGATGGCATGAGCAGGGTTTCGACCTGAACCAGACTGCCCGAATCTGCGACAATACGCTGCATCGAGTCACTCGCATCGAGTCATTCACTGAGTGAGTCACCCATTGAGCAAGCACACAGGACCCCCGCATGAGCAGTTACGACGTCTATGCCCTAGGCAACGCGCTAGTGGACATGGAATACGAGGTCAGCGAAGCTGATCTAAAACACCTCAAGATTGATAAGGGCGTCATGACCCTGGTAGACCAGGCACATCAGTTGCGCATTATGGATTACTTGCGCGATCGCTATCACCAGCGCGGCTCCGGCGGCTCAGCGGCCAACTCCGTGATCGCGCTGGCCCAGTTCGGCGGCAGCGGCTACTACGCAGGCAAGGTGGCCGACGACGAACTCGGCCACTTCTACATGAAAGACCTCAAGACCGGGGGCGTCGCCACCCTCGACGACAGCTATCTGGACAAGGGCGACACTGGCCGCTGCGTGGTGCTGGTGACGCCAGACTCCGACCGCACCCTGTGCACCTACCTCGGCATCAGCGGCAACCTGTCGGTGCATGAATTGGACGTTAACGCCATCCGCGGCGCCCAATGGTTCTATACCGAGGGCTATCTGGTCACCTCCGACACCGCCCGGGTTGCCGCCATTGAGGCACGCAAGGCCGCCGAGCATGCCGGCGTGAAGACCGCGCTGTCCCTATCCGACCCAAACATGGTCAAGTTCTTCAAGGACGGACTGAAAGAAGTGATCGGCGACGGCCTTGACCTGATTTTCGCCAACGAGCACGAGGCCATGGGCATGGCGGACACCGACAGCCTGGACCAGGCCGTTAGCTATCTCAAGACCATTGCCCGCGAGTTTGCCATCACCCGCGGCCCAGAAGGCGCGCTGATCTGGGACGGCCAGCAGCTGATCGACATCGACCCGGTCAAGGTCGAGCCTATTGACACCGTCGGTGCTGGTGATATGTTTGCGGGGGCCTTCCTTTACGGTCTCACCCAGGGTTGGAGCCATCAGCGGGCCGGGGATCTGGCGTCGGCGGCATCGGCGTACTTGGTCACCAGCCTTGGACCACGGATCAGTCAAGATCAGAGCCGCGCAATATTGGATCAGTTTGTGTAGCCGAACGAACCAATCGTCTCGGTTTTGGATACGCCGACAAGACCGGTTCGAGAAGCCCAACGATAACCGACTATGCTCTAACCGTTTGGATTTGCAAAGTGCTTTTGGTTTTACCGCAGGACTCCCTGCATTGTGCAAGCAGGCCAGTCTACGTTCATGGTTCCCCGCCATCACTAATGAGGAAACACTGATGACAAAGACTACGTTGGCGTCGATACTCTCCACCGCGGCATTCGTTCTCACTACATCACCGGTTGCACAGGCAGGCTGTGGGGACCCACTCTTGTCAGGATCGACGATTAGCAATAAATTGGTGTGCGCACACAAGCCAGGACAAGCCGGCGACCCGAATCAACGCTGGTCTGAAATCCACAGTACCGCAACAGATGGAGGAGGGACCGTATCCCTTGGCGAACATGGAAGGGGAAACACCGACCCCGCAGGAACATACAAGGCCGACATTGGCACTTGGGAATATACAGATAGCTCGATCACCTACAACTACACTGGAGACGGCTCCTATACCTGGAATCTGCATGGTACTGACGGAACGACGCCGACGTCTTTCTGCGACGGCGGTAGTACAGAGATAGCACAGATCAAGACCGTCATTTCGATCCCACCAGCTGCCGCGACGAACCCCTGTGGCTGGTGACGCAGTTTTATTCATCACATTACCCGGCGCCGCGCCGCTGACGCGAATTGTCGGGTGACGCCTCTGTACTCCGGCGCAAACATAGCTGTCTGCCCTGCTCTTACACCTTGCTAGACTGCCGTTCCTCCGCGGTTTCTCACGCCTTCGCGTTCGCCGACCGCATCTCCGCTTCGGGTCTTCCGCCTGCTGCCTTTACGCCGCATATCACCGCCGCGGGTGAGGATCGCGGCTGAAAAGGCGCCGAAATAGAACAGCATCGCCGTCCGCGCCGCGTCCACGGTACTCCCCAGCAGACCAACACTCAAGAACCCAGCCAACGCCGCGGCAAAGGCAACCGCCTCCAAGCGCCCGGCGCGGATGCCGGACCACAGCACGCGGACGACGGTCGCCAACAGCAGCACCAACGCGACCAGACCGAGCAACCCTTGAGCAAAGTAGGTCTCGACGAATTGCTCGTGGATATGCCAGGCCAGGTCCTGATCGGTGACGAATAGCCAGCGCTCGGCACCCTCGTCGAAGCCGCCGTTGGCGATCAGATCGCGGCCATCCGGCGCGATCAGGCGCACATCGTCGACATCGATGACGCTTGTGCCGGAGTTGTAAAGCGACAACACGACCGGGCCATGCGGCCAGTGGCCACCCCGGCCGACTTTGCCGCTTTGTACATCGGCCTCCAGCCGCTGCCAGCCGGCCTCCGACTCCTTCGCTGACAGCGTGGTCCAGACGCAGGTAAAGGAGTACAGCAGCGCCTTTTCGCACAGTGGCAGGCTGAGCTTAGCCTGCCCGGTGGAGGCCGCGCGCAGCCGCACCGAGAGCCGATAACGGGTATCCGGTCGCACCGCGACGCGCTGGTCCAGGTAGACCGCCTCACCTTGACCCATACTGAGGAGACGCTCGCCGTCCTGGTCGACGACCTTGTAGGTCCCCGGCGGCACTTCGGCGCGTTCGGAAAAGAGATAGAGGTCCGGATAGCGCCCAAAGCCGGCGCCGAACAGCATCGGGGCCGCGCCCTCCCCCATCATGCCAACCGCGTGCTCCCAATGCCCGAGCCGAAAACGAAGATCGCCCGCGACCTGCGCGAGGCGTTGTTTGGCGAAGCCGGTGGTCAGGACCGGCACCGCGGCAATCCCAAGCGCCAAGACTAGGCCGCCAAGCAGCAGCCATTGGCGGCGCGACTTCAACATTCGCCCCGCCGCCAAGCCGAACAGCAAGACCAGCAGCCCCACCAGCAAGCCGCCATAGCCGCCACGGGAGAAAGTGACCAGCATCGCATAGCCGGCCAGCGGCACCAGCAATGCGCCCAGCCATTTGGACCAGTGCCCGGAGACGGCGAAGATCCAGATCAGCAGCATCGGGAAGGCAAAGGCCAGAAAGACCTCGATATAGGCGCCGCCCGTGTTCATGCTGGCGAAGGGTCCAGTCACCCGGAATTCATTGTCGAAGTCAAACAGCCCGACAAACACCTGTCGCTCCCAGAGCACGACCAGACAGGTCCAGACGAGCGCCACCAGGATGCCGTGGATGAACAATCGCGCCGACAACGCCGAACCCAGCAGGCGCCGACTGCGGCGCAACAGCGGCACCAACAACAGAGCCCAGAGCAGCCCCTTGCCGACAAACCAAGCCTCCAGTGGCGTGTGCGATGACGACACCGCTAAGGCCTCGTCCCGCGCTGGCGCAAGACCCAGCGCCATGGATAAGGCCCAACTTAACCAGAGCAGAGCCAGCGCAAGCGGCAATAGCAGCCTTTGCCAGCCCGCGGAGCGCAGGCCCGACAACCGAAAGCCGACAATCGCCAGCGTCATCAGTACGACAAGATCCAATTCGTTGAGTAAGACTCGCCCGGTGGACCGACTCCAGTCGAGCGTGGGCAGAAAGGCAGGGATCGCCGCTAGCCAAAGCCAAGGGAAGCGCCAAAGCAAACCGGCATAGATGGCCAGTGCCAGCGCTAGCAGTACCTGTCCAACCGGGTAAAGGACCAGGCCGACCAAGGCCGCGGCGCCAAAGCCGACGAGATACAAATAACCGAAAATCTTCGGCTCCGGCAAAGGCGGCAGTGGCGGGAGCAAGCCGAGCAGACGGGAACCCGCGGACACCGCTGGCGCCCTCGACCGCGGCGAGGCGCGCGCATCAACGGCGTCTTGTGAAGGCTGAAATTGCGCCCGCCAATTGTCCGGCGGGACGGCTCGCGACGGTGCCATGGGTCGCGCCTGGACAGGCTCTAAGCCCTGTGTCAAGGCTCGAGCAAACCAGACTGCCGCCCAATACACCAACCAAGCGCCAGCGGGTGCAATGAAGAGGTTGCTCGGGTCAGGTCGTGCACCAGGGGCGAACAGCTTGCCCCCCTCAACAATAATAGCGAGCGCAATGGCCAACAGCCCAGGCAACCATGGCGACGAGCGCCGCCGCGGAAACGCCGCGGCGCTGGCCCAGGCAGCAAGCCCGACCGGCGCGTACATGGCAAGCTGCGATAGCAGGCTTGCCATGGCGATTGGCTCGGAGGTCCAGTAGTGATAATAAAACGGCACCCAACCCAGCTCAGCCATCCGGGCAAGCCCGCGATCAAGCGTCATCCATGGACCGCTGAACCAGCCAGAGACCGCAAACAGCAGCAGCAAATAGGGTGCAGCAAGAAAAGGCAACGCGCGCCGCAGCCAAGCGGCCAAGGTCTGAGTGCTGATGCGCGTTATCAATAGCTGCCCGACGATGCTGCCGAGTAGCAGGCCGATGCCCCGCGGGGGTAAAGACAACACCTGACTGACGCCAGAATAGAGCAGCAATTGCAGCGCTTCGAGCACCGCGCCAATGCCGACACCAACCCAAAACCAGACCATGGGATGTCGCCGCGGAAAGATCAGCGTTAGCATCAGCCCGATGGGCGCAATCGCCGCGACCTCACCGAGCCAACGGGCAAGGCATCGAACCCACTGATCGCAACTGCCGAACAACCACCTGTTGGCGTTCGCGCCCAACCGTTCCCGCAACTCCTGAACGGAGACCACGAAGTCGAACGGAAACAGCGACAAGACGAGATAGCCGATGGCGAAAACCACCAGTGCGGCGACCACGGAAGCACGTCCGCCACGGACAAAGGCAACGCCAAGCTCAAACAGGCGTTGGCGACCAAAGACCCAGAGCAGCACGCCGATCCCGGAACCGATGGCCTCGGCCAATAGGTCGTTCAGCGATACCGTGCGTGGCGCAAAAAAGATCTGTGTGAATTCAACGCCGACCGCGATCGCCAGGCAGCAGGCGAGTATGAGCAGGGCGCCAAGATAGGACACAAGGCCCAGTGGCCGAAGCCCGAGGATCGAGACACAGCCCAGAAACGCCAGCGGCACGTACAGGACGATGTTCGCGACCCAGTCCGCGCGAGACAGGGCGCCGAGTTGCAGATAGCCGATATTGGAAAATCTCGCCAGCGCCTGATCGAACGGCACATCGCGCCACTCAAGCGGCACTAGGCTACCATAGACGACGAAGACAAGATAAAGAAGAAAAACGAGGGACCAGCGCTTCCGATCAAGGGCGTACACCGCCTCCCCGCTGCTGCGCCGCGGCACGCCAACTAGTCCATTCCAACCGCGGGCCGTACTGGCGATTCCTGCATTGTTTTCGACTGACGCTTGGAATACGCAAGCCAAGCCGGATACTGAGAACAGGCCAGCAACAGGATGGTGGCGAGATAGGCCAGGCTGTAGCGAAGGAACAATTGCGCATCACCAACGCCATAAGCAGTGCGTCCAGGGCTGAACAGGAAATCCAAAGCGGATAGGTTGGATTGCGGTCCGCCGATTTGTGGCTCCAACGACAAGAACAAGATGCCGAAGGACAGCGGCAAGAACAGGACCACGGCGAACAAGGTTGCCAGAAAGCCCTTCAATAGGTGGGCCGCGCGCTCGGCCACCACGGACGCGGCAAAGGCCAAACTCAGTAGCCATAGCGCGAACCCGACCCAGGCCAACGGCCCGGCGCCTGAGCGCAGGAGCACCGTGATATTGTCGGTGGCCGCGCTGATCACGACGATCCAATAGCTGACGAGGAGGAACATGAGTTGGAACAGCAACCACCAGAGCACCCGCTCAGGGGCATAGGCCCGCGTGACCCCATAGAGCAATGCAGTGCCGCCGGAAATGGGCAAAGACACCATTAGGAACAGCCCGACGAAGCGGATGAGCCGTTCCAGTTCATTCGGCATCGCCCAGACATTCTCGCCGATCAGATCTTGCACGCTGGTGATCGGGGTGGCGAAGCGAAATCCCAGAAACACGATGATCGCATGCACCAGGATGCCGACGGGAAACAGCCAGACAAACAGGCTCGGCAGCCGCACCAGTTGCAGGCCCATAACGGCCGGCGGCCCGAGCGCGAACAAGACGATCAGCGCAAACAACACCGCTTGCGGCAAGCTGGGGCTATTCCCGAACAGTTCCCGGATATGGTAGGGGGCACCGGGTAGGACCGCGATCAGATACAGCAGGGCGGAGGTCAGCAACAGGATGATCAGTATCCGAACCGACCAGAAAACGCCGACCTGCTTTAGCCCATCATAACCGCCATCGTCCATGCCATCATGGCTCTGATCGTGTTGGATCGTCATGAAGCAAGCCCTAGGTCACCGGGAGATCGCTGTGAGCGGATCAAGGGTAAGCAAATCAATGGCCAGCAGATCAATGAAAGGCCGCCTCGCAAAGCGACAGCAGGGCGGCGGGGAACATGCCCAACGCGAGCATCGAGAGACCGTTGACCGTCACCGCGAATCGAGCGCCAGCGCTGGCATCGACCGGCGCAAGGATCTCGGCCTTATCGAAATAGATCATCTTGACCACGCGCAAATAGTAGAAGGCTCCGACGATTGAAAAGGCGACCGCGACCAAGGCCAGCCAAACCATGCCGATGTCGATCACCGCCTGCAACACCAGCAGCTTGGCCATGAAACCGACCATTGGCGGTACGCCTGCCATTGAGAACATCACCAGCGTCATCATTGCCGCGAGCCAAGGATCACGATCGCTGAGCCCTTTGAGGTCCTCTAGGTTTTCGGCTTCAAAGCCCTTGTGGGAGATCATCACCAGCACACCGAAGGCGCCGGTCGCCATCAATGCGTAGACCACCGCGTAGAACATCGCGGCGGAGTATCCTGCCGCCGTGCCAGCGAGCAACCCCAGAAAGATGAAACCGACGTGCGAAATGGTGGAGTAGGCCAGCATGCGCTTGACGTTGGTCTGCGCGATAGCGACCAGGTTGCCGATGCCCATGGAGAGCACTGAGAGAATGATCAGGATCTCGCCCCAATCCCCCTGCAGCCCCGAGAGGCTATCAACCAGGATGCGGGCGGCCATGGCAAAGGCCGCGATCTTAGGCGCGCTGGACAAGAACAGCACCACCGGTGTCGGGGCGCCCTGATAGACGTCCGGCACCCACATATGAAAGGGCACGGCACCGAACTTGAACGCGATGCCTATGATGACGAATACCAGCCCCAAGACCAACACCTTGTTCTGGAGGCCCTCGACGCTGGCCACCTCGGCCACGGCCTCGAAACCTAGAGCGCCCGTGGCACCATAGAGCATTGAGATGCCGTACAGCAGCAAGCCCGAGCCGAGCGCGCCAAGGACGAAATACTTCATCGCCGCCTCGGAGCCCATCTTCGAGTCTCGATCGAAGGCGACCAGTGCGTAAAGGCATAGGGCCAGCAATTCCAGACCGAGGTATAGGGTCAGGAAGTCGTTGGCCGAGATCATGATCATGATCCCGAGCAGCGCGAGCAACATCAGCACGTAATACTCGCCGACCCAAAGATCGCGATTGCGCAGGTAGCTGCTGGAATAGACAAAGGACAGTAGGGTGACGACTAGCACGGCGCCCTTGAGTAGATCGCCCATCGGGTCGCGAACGAAGGTGTCGGAGAAGGCGGTGGTGGTCTGATCACCACCGATGAGCCCAACGACACAGAACGTAAAAAACAACCCGACAATGGTGAGCCCGTGATTGATGCCCTTCTGATCTTCGCGCAAGAACAGGTCCGTGATCAACACGGTGCAGGCGGTGACCAGAATGGTCAACTCAGGCAGGATGGTATAGAGATAAGCGGCTTCGAACGGCATGGTCGGTATCCGGCTGAGTATCCGTTAGGGCTTGAGACTGGCGACAGGCGTGGCCACTGCCGGCAACTTGCTGACCTGGACCTGTTGCACCAGGTTGACGATGCTGGGCTCCATTACCTCCACAAGCGGCTTGGGCCAGATACCGATGGCCAGCGTCGCCGCGGCGAGCATGCCAAGGTTCAGGGTCTCTCGGGTATTCAGGTCTTTCAGCTGCGCGACCTGCTCGTTACCGACCGGCCCGAAGATGACCCGCTTAACCATCCAGAGCGTAAAGGCAGCGGCCAGTATCAGCGTTGTCGCGGCCAGGAACGCATACCAGAAGTCGGCGCGGAAGGTCGCCAGGATCACCATGAACTCGCCGACGAAGCCCGAGGTCCCAGGTAGTCCGGCATTGGCCATCGCGAAGAAGACGGCGAAGGCACCGAACCAGGGCATGGTGTTGATGACGCCACCGTAGCCTGAGATCTCACGCGTATGCATGCGGTCGTAGAGCACGCCGACACAGAGAAAGAGCGCCCCCGAGATAAAGCCATGCGAGATCATTTGCACCATACCGCCTGAGATGCCCATAACCGCACCCTCACTGCTGCCGGTTTGGCGCACGATGGTGAAGACGATGAAAAAGCCCAGGGTCACGAAACCCATATGCGCAATCGACGAATAGGCAATCAGCTTTTTCATATCCTGCTGTACCAAGGCTACGAGGCCGATGTAGACCACGGCAATCAGCGACAGGGAAATGATTAGCCAGTCCAGCTCGGCGCTGGCGTCGGGAGTAATCGGCAGGCTGAAGCGCAGGAAGCCGTAACCGCCAATCTTCAGCATGATCGCGGCCAAGATCACGGACCCGCCGGTTGGAGCCTCGACGTGCGCGTCCGGCAGCCAGGTATGCACCGGGAACATCGGCACCTTTACCGCAAAGGCTAGCAGGAAGGCGATAAAGACCAGGATCTGCGCGGTCATGCCGATTTGCAGATCGTGGAAATCGAGAATGCTGAAGCTGTCGGCCTGGAACGCCATGTAGATCAATGCGATCAGCATGAATACCGAGCCAAAGAAGGTGTACAAGAAGAACTTGATGGTGGCGTAGACCCGATTCGCCCCACCCCAAACCCCGATGATGATGAACATCGGGATCAGCATCGCCTCCCAAAAAAAGTAAAACAGGATCGCATCCAGCGCCGAGAAGACGCCGACCATGATCCCTTCCATAATCAGGAAGGCGCCCATGTAGTAGGAGGGCCGATAGGTGATGACGTCCCAACCCGCGATGATCACGAAGATACTGATAAAGGTCGTCAGTAGGATCAACGGCATCGAGATGCCGTCGACACCAAGAAAATAGTCAATCTTCAGCGAGCCAATCCAGGTCGAGCGCTCGACGAACTGCATCGCGGCACTGCCGGAATCAAAACCGAACCAAAGCGACAGGCTAACCAAGAAGGTCAACACCGCTACGCAGAGCGCGATCAATTTGGTCAGCTCGGCGGCCTTGTCGCCACTCGCGATCACCGCGGCGCCACCGAAGATGGGCAGCCAGATAATCAGTGTCAGCCAGGGAAATTCAGCAAGCATGCCGATCATCCTTCCGCGTGCGGGTTATCGTTAGCATGTTATCTCTCCGCGCCGATCGCATCAGAAGGTGACAAACAGCGTCAGCAGCACCACGAGCCCGATGATCATCGCGATCGCGTAGTGATACAAATAGCCGCTCTGAAGATGACGCACCACACCGGCGAAGACGCCGACCATGCGCGCCGAACCATTGACCACGGCGCCGTCGATCAGGCCGCGGTCACCGGCGTTCCAGAATAGGTTGCCGAGACCGCGACCACCGCCGGCAAAAACCTTCTGGTTGAAATCGTCGAAGCCATATTTGTCCTGCAATAGCTTGGTCACCGGGCCGCCTTTCCGCTGTAGCTGATCGTCGATGCCCGGGTTGCTGCGATGCAGGAACCACCAGACGAAGGTGGCCAGCACAAGCCCCCCCATGGCAAGCCAAAACGGCAAAGCGCCCATGCCGTGCAGGATGAAGGCCGCCTGCCCATGCCAGTGCTCGGCGAGCATGTGCAAGGAGTCGTGCTCAGGCTTGACGGTGATCGCATCCCCAAGCCAATTGGTCACCAGCATCGGCTCGATGGTGAACCAGCCGATGAAGACGGACGGGATCGCCAGCGCGATCAGCGGCAGGGTCACGACCCAGGGCGTCTCATGCAGATGCGAGCGGGTATGCTCCTCCATCCGCGGCTTGCCGTGGAAGACCAGATAGTACATGCGGAAGCTGTAGAGCGCGGTGACGAAGGCACCGAGCGTCAACAAGACCCAGCCGAAGCCGGCACCGAAGACATGCGAGTGCCCGACCGCCTCGATAATCGCGTCCTTGGAGAAAAACCCGGAAAAACCAGGAAACGCAATCAGCGCCAACGATCCAACAAGGGCCGTGATCCAGGTGATGGGCATGTATTTGCGCAATCCGCCCATGTTGCGGATATCCTGATCATGGTGCATCGCGATGATCACCGAGCCCGCGGCCAGGAACAGCAACGCCTTGAAGAAGGCGTGGGTCATCAGATGGAAGATGCCGGCGGCGTAGGCTGAAGCCCCGAGAGCCGCGATCATATAGCCCAACTGCGACAGCGTCGAATAGGCCACGACGCGCTTAATGTCGTTCTGCACCAGCCCGATCAGGCCCATGAAAAAGGCCGTGACGGCACCGATGATTAAAACGAACGACAGCGCCGTGGTCGAGAGTTCAAACAGCGGCGACATGCGCGCCACCATGAAAATGCCCGCGGTGACCATGGTCGCGGCATGGATCAAGGCCGAGATCGGCGTCGGGCCTTCCATTGAGTCCGGCAGCCAGACGTGCAGCGGCACCTGTGCCGATTTGCCCATGGCCCCGATGAACAGCAGGATGCAGATCAGCGTCATCAGCGACACGCCGCCGAACACCGCGATCTGGGTATTGGCGAACTCCGGTGCCTGAGCGAATACCTCGGCGTAGTCCATGGAGTTAAAATACATACCGATGGCGGCGATGCCGAGAATAAAGCCGAAGTCGCCAACGCGATTGACCAGAAATGCCTTAAGATTGGCGAAGATGGCGGACTCACGCACGGACCAAAAGCCGATCAGCAGGTAGGACACCAGGCCCACCGCCTCCCAGCCGAAGAACAACTGCATAAAGTTGTTGGCCATCACCAGCATCAGCATCGAGAAGGTGAACAGCGAGATGTAGCTGAAGAACCGCTGATAGCTGTTCTTGCCGGTCAGCGCCCCTTCCGGCCAGTTATGCGCATCGTCGGCCATATAGCCAACGGTGTAGATGTGCACCATGAAGGAGACGAAGGTGACCACGGCCATCATTAGCGCGGTGAGCCGATCGACCAAAAAGCCGATCTCAAAGCGCATGCCTTCCGACACCATCCAGGTATAGACGGTGCCGTTGAAGCTGGGTTCGTCGTGCCAGATAAAGCGTGACACCACCCAAAGCGACAGCAGCGACGAGATGCCAACACCGATGAGGGTAGCCCAGTGCGCGCCAGCGCGGCCGATCTTGCCGCCGAAGAAACCGGCAATGACGGCGCCAATCAGCGGGGCGAGGACGATCGTAAGATAGACGTTCTCCATGTGCTCAGCCCTTCAGCATGTCGAGCTCGTCGACGTTGATGGTACGCTGGTTGCGGAACAGCACCACGAGAATGGCTAACCCGATGGCGGCCTCGGCCGCGGCGACGGTAAGAATGAAGAACACGAAGATCTGCCCGGCCGCGTCATCGAGAAAATGCGAAAAGGCGATAAAGTTCATGTTCACCGCAAGCAACATCAGTTCGATACACATCAGCAGCAAGATGACGTTCTTGCGGTTCAGGAAGATGCCGGCCACCGCGATCGAGAACAGCACGCCGCCGAGCAGCAGATAGTCGGACAGGGCGATCATTCGGCCTTCTCCTCTTCGTTCTTAGTCTTGATCTCGGTCCGGGTCTCAGGTGAAGCAGTTACCGCGGGAACCGGCTTCGGAATGCGCTCCGGCGCCATCGAGACCACGCGGATTCGATCCCTGCCCTTGCGGACAAGTACCTGCGCGGATGGATCGATGGATTTCGTCTCCGGCCGATGGCGCAAGGTCAGGCGGATGGCCGCGACGATCGCGACGAGCAGAATGACCGAGGCGATCTCAAACTGGAACAAGTAGGTGGTGTAGAGTTGCCTGCCGAGCTCAGAGGTGTTGCTATACCCGGCCGGCTGCGCCTCGGGCTTGGCAAACTCCGCAAGCCCAAAGTTGGAAGGGCCAAGCACCAAGAACAGGTTCAATACCATCACCGCCGCAACGATCAGACCGACTGGCAGGTAGCGGATGAATTGCGTGCGCAACGATGCAGTGTCGACATCAATCATCATCACAACGAATAGGAACAGCACCATCACGGCGCCAACGTACACCAACACCAGCACGATGCCGAGAAACTCCGCCTCCAGCAACAACCACAGGGCCGCGCTGCTGACGAATGAGAGCACTAAATAGAGCACCGACTGCACTGGATTGCGGCGTGTTACGACCATCCCCGCTGAAAATACGGTTATGGCCGCGAACAGGTAGAAGAGAAACTTTTCAAAACCCATAGGGATTTCCAGATGCTTTGTCGGTCGAACCAATGGCTCGGCGGACGTTGCTGACTCCAAGTGACGCAAGCATCTAGGACGCGAGCATCTCGTCGTTATGGTCATTCCGGGCAAACCGCATCCGCGGCGAGGCAAGCCCTTACACCCGGGGCTGATCCCGGGGTTGGCCTTGATCGGCAGCAACAGTCAAAGAATAGCCCTTGCTTGCCACCGATAGGGTTGCTATCGATTAGGCTGCTACCGATAGGCCGCATCCGCCGTGCGCGCCGCGGCAATGTCCTGCTCGTACTTGTCACCGATCGCGAGCAGCTTGTCTTTGGTCATGATATTTTCACCACGGTTCTCGAAATGATACTCGTAGACCCCCGTCTCGACGATGGAGTCGACCGGGCAGGACTCCTCGCAAAAGCCGCAATAGATACATTTGAACAGATCGATATCATAACGCGTGGTCCGGCGCGAGCCGTCGGCGCGAGGCTCCGCTTCAATGGTGATCGCAAGCGCCGGACAGGTCGCCTCGCACAGCTTGCAGGCGATGCAGCGCTCCTCGCCATTGGGATAGCGGCGCAGCGCGTGCAGACCCCGAAAGCGCGGTGAGATGGGCGCCTTTTCCTCTGGATACTGTACCGTGAACTTACGCTTGAACAGGTATCTGCCGGTGAGACCCATGCCGCGAAACAGCTCCGTCAGCATCAGGCTATTCAGGTAGTTGCGAGCGGATTCGATCATATTTGTCAGTTGCTCGTTGGGAGTGGTTGGTTACGAGACACCAGGTACTCGTAGCGACTCAGGTCACCGGCGACCACCAGGGCGGAACCTCAAGTAACTTGCCGAGCGCAACCACCAAGATCCAAACGATGGTGATCGGAATAAAAACCTTCCAACCCAGGCGCATGATCTGATCGTAGCGGTAACGCGGAAAGGTCGCGCGCAGCCAGAGGAACAGGAACATAAAGAAAAAGGTCTTGAGCACAAGCCAGATGATACCTGGCACGAAGGCGAAGGTGGCGCCTAAGACCGGCATGCCCTGGAAAGGCGACAGCCAACCGCCGAAGAACAGCAAGGTGGTCAGCATTGCGATCAAGACCATGTTGGCATACTCCGCGAGGAAGAAGACCGCGAAGGCCATCCCGGAATACTCGACATGGAAACCAGCGACGATCTCCGATTCGCCCTCGGCGACATCGAAGGGCGCGCGGTTGGTCTCGGCGACGCCGGAAATATAATAGATGCCGAACAGCGGGAACAGCGGCAGCCAGAACCAGGTTAGAAAGTTGCCGGATTGGGCCTCTACGATGGCGCTCAGGTTGAGGCTGCCGGCGGCCACCAGCACGCCCACCAGGGCAAAGCCCATCGCGATCTCGTAGGCGACAATCTGAGCCGCGGCACGCATCGCGCCGAGCAGCGCGTACTTAGAATTGGACGCCCAGCCAGCGATGATCACGCCGTAGACGCCAAGCGATGTCAGCGCCAGCACGTACAGCAGACCTGCGTTGATGTCCGCGAGCACCAGACCGGCATCAAAGGGCACCACGGCCCAGGCGGCCAACGCCGGCGCGATGGAGATAAGCGGCGCAAGCAAGAACAGACCCTTGCTGGCTTTGCTCGGGACTATGACCTCTTTTACCATGAGCTTCAGCGTGTCGGCGATAGGCTGCAGCAGCCCGCTCCAGCCAACCCGGTTCGGGCCGATGCGCACCTGCATGTAGCCGATGACCTTGCGCTCGGCATAGGTAAAGTAGGCTACGACGCCGAGCAGCGGCAGAATGATCACGATGATCGCGAGGATGCTCTGCAACGGCAGCGGCAATGCTGCCCACAAGTCCATCATCATGCCCTTTCCCCCTGTGCTCGGTCGGCCGTGAGCGATTGGACCCTCATCGGCCCGATTTGTGGACCTAACTGCTCGCTGCCGAGGACGGCGGCAGGAATCCGGCCGCAGCCCATGGCCATGTGCTCATCGAGTCGAACAGTGACTCGGGCGCGGCTGCTGCCCTGGCTGACCTCGACCGGATCGCCATTCGTCAGACCGAGCTTGGCCGCCTGATCCGGATGCAACGAGAGTCCGAAGCCGTCCGCAAGGGGTGTGCGTTGCAACGACGGCGCCGCTCGCACCAGTTGATCCACCGCATAGATGGGCACATTGCCCACCCGCATCAGCATATTTGCCGAGCCGGTTACCGGCGTGGACGGGCCTACCTGGTCGTAGCCGCCGCGCAACGCGTTATCGGGCGCCACGGCGTTGCATAGTTCGCGCAACTCGTCGTGGACCTGCTTGGCGCTGGCATAGTCGAAACCGCCTAGCTCGAGCAGATTGCCAAGCACCCGTAGCACCTTCCAACCTGGGCGCGCTTCGCCGGGAGGTGCCACGGCCCCCTGGAAGCGCTGCCAGTCACCGCTCGCGTTGACGAAGGTGCCGGAGGTCTCGGCGAACGCGCTAATAGGTAACAGAATGTCGGCCACCGCGTCCAACGATGGGGTTTTGAAGGCGCTGCATGCGACAACCAAGCCGGCCTGATCGAGCGCGGAGAGGGCCGACGATGGATCGAGCAGATCAAAAGCGGGGTCGAGCCCCCACAAGACGTAGGCCGCGCGCGGCTCGGTTAGCATCGCGAGCGCATCAAGACCGGCCTGCGGCACGGCTTTCGCACCGGCCGTGAGATGCGGCAGCGCACCGGCGAGCGCGGCACCGACGCTGTTGGCCGCGCGCGGCAAGAAACCAATGCGGCAGTTGGCGGTCGCGGCAATCTGGTAGGCCAGCGCCTTCATGAGGCTGAAGTCGGGGTCGGATTCCGCCAGTGCGCCGAGGAGCACCAGTCCGCTACCCGAGTCACCGGCAGCGCGTAGCGCGTCGGCGGCACTCTGATGCAGATCGCCGGCCTGCGCCTTCTTGATCAGGTCGCCGACAGCACCCGGCCCTGAACAGCCTAGCGCCTTGGCGATCGCGGCCAACGTTTGGGGCAAGCACCCGGGTGGCGCGATGAACTGCCCAGCCGGATGTGTCAGCGCCAGCTTGTAGGGGTTAACCAGGCACACCCTGGCGCCGGCTAGAGCGGCCTTGCGGATGCGATGGGCAAGCAACGGCTGCTCCTGACGGATATCGCTGCCGATCACTAGCACGCCGGTCTGTCGCTCCAGTTCGGCAATAGGCATGCCAAGCCATGGCACGGCGGGATCAGCGGCATCGCCGCGGAAGTCCTGTTGCCGCGGGCGACTGTCGATGTGCATGCCGCCGAGGCCGCGCAGCAGCCTTTGCGCTAGATACAGTTCCTCTAGGGTCGCGCTGGGCGATGAGAGCCAGCCGATCTGCGCCGCATCAATGTCCTTCAGACCTTTGGCGACCAGATGCAGCGCCGACTGCCAATCCAGTTCTTGCCAGGTACCGTCGCGCTTGACCATCGGTGCGGTCAGACGGGTGTCGCTGTTGAGTCCTTCGTAACCGAACCGATCGCGATCGGAGATCCAGGTCTCGTTGACGGCCTCATTGTCGCGCGGATGGACACGCTTCACTCGGCCACCGCCGACATGCAGGTTGAGGTTAGAGCCAACGCTGTCGTGCGGCGCGATGCCCTCCTCGCTGGTCAACTCCCAGGCGCGGGCGGTGAAGCGGTAGGGTTTCGAGGTCAGCGCACCGACCGGACAAAGGTCGATGATGTTGCCGGAGAGTTCGTGGGCGACGGTATGCTCGACAAAGGTGCCGATGCGCATGTCCTCACCGCGCCCGGTGGCGCCCAGCTCACGCACACCGGCGATCTCGGCACCAAAACGCACGCAACGAGTGCAGTGGATGCAGCGCGTCATCTCGGTGGCGATCAGTGGTCCGAGGTCCTCGTCTTTGACCACGCGCTTGCGCTCGGAAAAGCGAGAAACGTCCTCGCCATAACCCATCGACACGTCCTGCAATTCGCACTCGCCGCCTTGATCGCAGATGGGACAGTCCAGCGGGTGGTTGATGAGCAGGAATTCCATGGTTCCGCGCTGGGCGTCCAGCGCCTTGCGCGAGCGAGTCTGCACCTTCATGCCGTTGCCCACGGGCGTCGCGCAGGCCGGAACCGGTTTGGGAAAGGGTCGCCCGCCCTGCTCCGCCTCAACCAGGCACATGCGGCAGTTGGCGGCAATCGAGAGCTTCTCGTGATAACAGAAGCGCGGGATCGCGATACCCTCGCGGTCCGCGACGGCGATGATCATCTCGCCGGGCATGGCCTCGCAGGTGCGACCGTCGAGTTCGATGGTAATCTTGTCCGACATCTAGGATTTTCGCTCCAGCTCGCCGCCAATTGACGGTCTTCGGATCGACGCAGGCGTTATCGCGGTTTCAGGCCGCCTCGACCATGGGTTTGCCATGCTTAATCAAGTATTCGAACTCGTGCCGATAGTGCTTCAAAAAGCTTTGCACCGGCATCGCCGCGGCGTCGCCAAGGGCGCAAATAGTGCGGCCTCCGATACGCCCGGCGACATTGTCGAGCAGGTCGAGATCGCTCGGGCGACCCTGACCGTGCAGAATACGATGCAATACGCGCGATAGCCAACCCGTGCCTTCGCGGCATGGCGTGCATTGTCCGCAGGATTCATGGGCGTAGAAGTGTGCTAGATTGGCCAACACCTTGACCATGCAGGTACCCTCGGCGATGACGATGACCGCACCGGAGCCGAGCATGGAACCGGCCTTGGCGATGGAGTCGTAGTCCATGTCGGTCTGCATCATGACCTCGCCCGGGACCACCGGCACTGACGACCCGCCTGGGATCACGGCCTTGAGCAGCTTGCCGTCCTTGACGCCACCGGCCATTTCCAGCAGATCGCGAAACGCGGTGCCCAGCGGCACCTCGAAATTGGCCGGCTTCGCGACCTGGCCGGTGATCGAGAACAGTTTTGGCCCGCCGTTGTTGGGCCGGCCCTGGCTCAGGAACCACTCGCCACCCTTCTCCAGGATCACCGGCACTGAGGCGAGCGATTCGGTGTTGTTAATCGTCGTCGGCTTGCCGTACAGTCCCGCTTGGGCCGGGAACGGCGGTTTGAACCGCGGTTGCCCCTTCTTGCCCTCTAGGGATTCCAGCAGCGCCGTCTCTTCGCCGCAAATATAGGCCCCAGCGCCGAGATGGGTGTAGAGGTCGAAATCGACCCCGGAACCCAGGACATCCTTGCCCAGCAGCCCAGCGGCATAGGCGTCTTCGAGTGCGTGCTCAAAATGTGCGATGGGCTGGTAGAACTCACCGCGAATATAGTTATAACCAACGGTGGCGCCGATGCAGTAGCCGGCGATGGCCATCCCCTCAATGAGTTGATGTGGGTTGTAGCGCAAGATATCGCGATCCTTGCAGGTGCCAGGCTCGCCCTCGTCGGAATTGCAGACGATGTATTTCTGCACCGGCGCGGTGCGCGGCATGAAGCTCCATTTCAGGCCGGTCGGAAAGCCGGCCCCGCCGCGGCCCCGCAAGGACGAGAGCTTGAGTTCCTCAATGATCGACCCCGGGTCGGGCTTGTCCTTGAGGATGCGCTTCCATTGCACATATCCACCGACCTTGCGATAGCTATCGAGGTTGTGCCGCACCTTTTCCTTCAGGTGCATGGTGCGAAAGCAGACGCTGTTTTGGTTACTAACCATAATGACTTGGCAGGATCTGTTGTCGTTCGGTTCTCGTTGGGCTTCGACAGTCAGTCGAGCTTTTTGATGAGCTTGTCGATGGCATCCGGCGTCACGCACTCGTGATAGGTCGTGTCGACCATCACCGCGGGGGCATGACGGCAGGCGCCGAGACACTCGAACTCCTTAAACGTGAACTTGCCGTCGGCGGTGGTACCGCCGGCCGTGACATCGTATTTTTTTTCGATATGCGCCATCAGATCTTCGGCCCCACCGAGCATGCAGGAAACGCTGTTGCAGACGCTGATCTTATGGCGTCCGACCGGCTCCAGGTCGTACATGGCATAGAAGCTGGCCACCTCGTAGACCGCCACCTCAGGCATGTCTAGATAGGCGGCGATCTGATTCATGAGTTCCTTGGTCAGCCAGCCGCCGTTGTGATCCTGCGCCAGGGTGAGTGCCGGCATTACCGCCGACTGCTTCCACTCCGGCGGATACTTGGCGACCTGCTTGTCGATCTCGGCGCGGATCTCCGGCGTCAGCAAGGTCTGCTTGTCGACATCGTGAATAACGGCCAAGGGTGCAGTGCGAAAACTCATCAGCGGTCGATCTCCCCAAAGACAACATCCATAGTGCCAATGATGGCGACCACGTCGGCTAGCATATGACCCTTCGCCATCTCATCCATGGCGGCCATGTGCGCGAAGCCGGGCGCGCGCACCTTCAGTCGGTAGGGCTTGTTGGCACCGTCCGAGACGATGTAGCAGCCGAATTCACCCTTAGGCGCCTCCACCGCTGCATAGGCTTCACCGGGTGGTGGGCAGTAGCCCTCAGTGAACAGCTTAAAGTGATGGATCAGAGCCTCCATGTCGTCCTTCATGCCGACCCGTGCGGGCGGTGCCACCTTATGATCGTCGAGCATGACCGGTCCTGGATTGGCCCGCAGCCAGTCGACGCATTGGCGGATGATGCGGTTGGACTGGCGCATCTCCTCGATTCGAACCAGGTAGCGGTCGTAACAGTCGCCGTTTTGTCCCACGGGGATGTCGAAATCGCAATCGGCGTAGGCGGCGTAGGGCTGCTTCTTGCGCAGGTCCCAGGCGATACCGGAGCCGCGCAGCATCGGGCCGGTGAAGCCCAGGTTCAACGCGCGCTCACCGTCGACGACGCCGATGCCGACGGTGCGCTGTTTCCAGATGCGATTGTCCGTCAGCAGCGTCTCGTACTCGTCCACCAGGGTCGGAAAACGCTTGCTGAAGTCTTCGATGAAGTCGAGTAAGGAGCCTTCCCGAGGCTGGTTGAGTTTGCTGATCTCGCGCTTGCTGTGCCACTTGGTCTTGCCGTCCGGAAATCTTGGCATGCGCCCGGGTAGGTCGCGATAAACGCCGCCGGGACGATAGTAGGTGGCATGCATGCGCGCACCGGAGACCGCCTCGTAGCAGTCCATGAGGTCTTCGCGCTCGCGGAAACAGTACAGAAATACGGTCATGGCGCCGACATCGAGCGCATGGGCACCGAGCCACATCAAGTGGTTGAGGATGCGCGTGATCTCGTCGAACAGGGTGCGGATATACTGGGCGCGAACCGGCGCCTCGATACCGAGCAACTTTTCTATGGCGCGCACATAGCCGTGCTCATTGCACATCATCGACACGTAGTCGAGCCGATCCATGTAGCCGATGCTTTGGTTGAAGGGCTTAGACTCGGCCAGCTTCTCGGTGCCGCGATGCAGCAACCCGATGTGCGGATCAGCGCGCTCTATGACCTCGCCATCCATCTCCAGAACCAACCGAAGTACGCCGTGAGCGGCTGGGTGTTGGGGGCCGAAGTTGAGCGTATAGTTTCGAATCTCAGGCATTGGCGGATTTGGTTCCCGACTTGTTTCCAGACTGCTCTCCCAATTGGGCGTTCGGATCTTGGTCGGACAGATAGCGGCTGTCGTTGCGAATGACCTTAGGCACCAGCACGCGCGGATCGATCTCGACCGGTTCATAGACCACTCGCGCCTGTTCCGGGTCATAGCGCATCGCGACATGGCCGCTGAGGGGGAAATCCTTGCGGAACGGATGGCCGACAAAACCATAGTCGGTCAGGATGCGGCGCAGGTCAGGATGACCGCGGAACAGGATGCCGAACAGATCGAAGGCCTCGCGCTCGAACCAATTGGCGGCAGCCCAAACGCCGACGACGGAATCGACCATCGGCTGTGCGCCGCCAACATAGACCTTAATGCGCAAGCGCCGATTATATTGCACGGACAATAACTGGTAGACCACAGCGAATCGCATCGATTCGTCGGTTTCGAACTCGACATCGCGATCGACGCCGCGACCGAAGCCGGTGGTGGACGCATCGGTCGTTTCCCACTCGGATCTGCCGTAGGCGGCGTAGTCGACGCCGCAGAGATCAATCAATTGCTCGAAGCGCAACGCCTTGTCAGTGCGCAGCGTCTGACAGATGCCGAGCAGCTCAGCGGATGGCAGCGTCAGCGTCAGTTCGCCGAGGGCGGATTGCAGGACGAACTCGTCGCCTGACCAGCGCTCGGCCAGTAGTTCGGCAAGGTTGTCCAGTCGCGCGTCGCCGGTGGAAGAAAGCAGAGATGTCATGTTGCGATACGGCTCGTTGGCTCGGAATCTTGCTTAACCCTTTGATGTAACTCGACTTGATTTTACTCGGCGGCTGAAACAACCCATCCCGCTAGCTGAAACAACCAATCCGCTTAACTTAGGCTCAGATTCGGGTGACTCGAGTTAGGTGCTGAGGTGTGTCGGCACAGCTACCTAACGGGCGATGGTGTTGGTCCGGCGGATCTTGTTCTGCAGTTGTAAGATGCCGTAGAGCAGAGCCTCCGCGGTCGGCGGACATCCGGGCACGTAGACGTCCACTGGCACGATCCTATCGCAGCCGCGAACGACCGAATAGGAGTAATGGTAGTAGCCTCCCCCATTGGCACAGGAGCCCATTGAAATGACCCATCGCGGCTCGGCCATTTGGTCGTAGACCCGCCTCAGGGCCGGCGCCATCTTGTTAACAAGCGTACCGGCGACGATCATCACGTCGGATTGCCGCGGGCTCGGACGGAAGATGATGCCGAATCGGTCCATGTCGTAACGCGCGGCACCCGCCTGCATCATCTCGACGGCACAGCACGCGAGGCCAAAGGTCATTGGCCACAACGAGCCGGTCCGAGCCCAGTTGATGAGCTTATCGGCCGATGTGGTTACGAAGCCCTCTTCGAGGACGCCTTCTATACCCATGCGTCTGCTCCTACGTTACTCGATGCCGCCAAAATGACGGCGGTTGGTGGTTTCCGCAACTCTCGGCTTGAGTTTCCTCAATCCCATTTAAGCTTGCTCACTCCCAGTCGAGCGCGCCCTTGCGCCACTCGTAGATAAAGCCGACGACGAGTATGCCGAGGAAGACGAACATCGCAGTAAAGCCGGCTACGCCGATTTCCTCCAGTACCACTGCCCATGGGAACAGGAACGCGATCTCCAAATCGAAGATAATGAACAGAATGGCGACCAGATAGTAGCGCACATCGAACTTCATGCGCGCATGCTCAAAGGCCTCAAAGCCGCACTCGTAGGGTGAGTCCTTTTGCTGATCGGGCCGTCGCGAACCTAGCACCATGCCGAGCGTGCGCGCCACGAACCCAAGCAGCAGCGCAACGACGATGAAGATCAGAATATGGAGATAGTCCTCTAGCACCAAGATGCCTCTTCTATTATGTGTTATCTAGCGTTACGATCAGGCTCCCGCAGTCTAGTGCAGCGATACCAAGGTGTCAAGCCGGGATATAAGCTATTACCTGATATTTTTCAGAAGCTTACGCTTTTATAAACCGCAAAAGAAAAGCGGCGTTCGCTGTAGCGAAGCCGCTTCTGTATATGGTGCCGACGGCCGGACTCGAACCGGCACGGCTTGCGCCACTGCCCCCTCAAGACAGCGTGTCTACCAATTCCACCACGTCGGCATTCTAGGTTGTGACGCCCTGCGAAAACCTAACTCAAGCTTACTTGAGCTTGAGCATGCGTCGAGTATAGCGCATGCCGTTCAGTCAGTCGTCGGCACCGTATCGCGATCATCCGCAACAGGTGTCGCCTCGACGCCGATATCAGGGTCAAGGGCCAGAACATCAGATCCAGGGGCCGGAACATCCTGAGGCTCCACCCCAGGCGTCGGCATGTCGAGCGCCGCCGCTGCGCCTTGCGGAGAAGCATCTGGCGCCGCTTGCACAGCGGGTGGCAACGGCACGTCGCTAGGAACCTCTCCAAGGCCATCGGTGGGCCCACTTGGGGGGCCATCCGAAGTCGCGTCGAAATCGGCGGCTGGCAAATCCGGCATGGGCACATCTTCGGAGCCGATCGCCACCGGAGCCGGCGGCGGCTCGACGCCGTCCATCAATCCCTGAGGCTCTCCGACCTGCGCCGCGAAATATGCGAGCGCTATGCTGGTCAGAAAGAACACCGTCGCCAGGATCGCCGTGGTCCGGGTGAGAAATGATCCGGACCCTTGAGCGCCGAACACCGTACCCGAGGCACCGCTACCGAACGCTGCGCCGGCGTCCGCACCACGACCATGCTGTATCAAAATAAGACCGACCAGCCCGATAGCCAGGGCAAGGTGCAGCACCGTCAGTATCAATTGCATCAGAAAAATCCGCTGTCAACGAGCCGTTGCCGGCTAGCCGCTGTCGCCTTAAGAATCAGCACCAGGTCTCGTTATCGGGTCGCGGCCCGCCTTTCCGGTCTCGCACGGCTAATCCTGAGTAGGCGGCGAATCCCAGAAGGGCGGATCAGCGCAGCGCGTCGACCGTGACCGCTGAACGCTTAGCCGTTCGATTATTCAGGCTAGGCGTTGGTATCGCCAGCTTTACAGATACCCAGGAAGTCCGCCGCCTTCAGCGCCGCGCCGCCGATCAAACCGCCGTCGATATCGGTTTGGCCGATCAACTCGTCGGCGTTACCCGGCTTCATGCTGCCGCCGTAAAGGATCTGCAGCCCATCGGCGACGGCTTGACTCTTAGCCGCGACCCGAGCCCGCAGGAAGGCGTGCACCTCTTGGGCTTGCTCCGGGGTCGCGGTAACACCGGTACCAATGGCCCAGACTGGTTCGTAAGCGACAACGCCCTGTACCAGGACATCGGCGCCGTGGGCGTTGATGACACCGTCGAGATGCGCGGCGACGACCGCCTCGGTCTTGCCTGCCTCGCGTTCTTCGAGGGTCTCGCCAACGCAAAGAATCGGCGTCAGCCCATGAGCCAGAGCTTGCGCATACTTGCGCGCGATGATGGCGTCCGTTTCGCCATTGAAGAGACGACGCTCCGAGTGACCAATTATGACGTATGTGCAGCCGAAGTCTTTGAGCATCGCCGCCGAGACCTGGCCGGTGAAAGCACCAGTTTCTTCCCGCGACACATCCTGCGCACCATAGCCGATGCTGGTTCCGGCCAGGATATCCTCGGCCAGATAAAGATAAGGAAATGGTGGGCACACGGCCACGGCTGCACGGCTCACAGCCCCGACACCGGCCTTGATACCGTTCAGCAACTCGATCGTTTCGGCTTTACTGCCGTTCATCTTCCAATTACCGACGATTAAAGGCTGTCGCATGGTAAACCCCTGCTCGAAAAGCCCGGCATCATAGCGGCAAGGTTGCTCCTGTGCAAGCACCATACTGGAAAATTGGTTTGAAAATCCGCGTTGGCGCTTCCAAGAACCGGGCGGACTGCATTAGACTGCCGACATGGCTAAAGGAAAAAAAACCGGTATCAAGGGCGGCGGCAACACCATCGCGCTGAATAAGAAAGCGGGGCACGAGTATTACATCGAGCAACGTATCGAGTGCGGTCTTGTACTGGAGGGCTGGGAGGCGAAGAGCCTCCGCGCCGGTCGGGTACAGCTCAAAGAGAGCTACGTGAAAATCCTCCACGCGGAAGCATTTCTCATCGGCGCCCATCTCTCGCCGCTGACCTCGGCCTCGACTCACATCACACCCGACCCCACCCGCACCCGGAAACTGCTGCTGAAGCGCGCCGAACTCAGCCGCTTGATCGGTCAGACCGAACGCGCTGGCTATACGCTGGTACCCACGGCAATGTACTGGAAGCGCGGTCGCGCCAAGCTTGAGATCGGCCTCGCCAAGGGCAAGAAGCTGCACGATAAGCGCGCCACCGAGCGCGAACGCGACTGGAAACGCGAGAAGGAGCGCATCTTCAAACAGGGATAGTGCTTCACCCTTCAAACCTCAAATGCCGCCCAACAAGGAGCCCAAGATAGAACTAACGACCGATCAGGCCCAAGCCCTCGCCCGCGAGATCAAGCGCTGGGGCGAAGAGCTCGGCTTTCAGCAGCTCGGGATCGCCGATTGTGACCTCGCGGAGGCCGAAGCACGTCTAGAGCGCTGGCTCGCGGACGGGCGGCAGGGCGACATGGAGTATATGGCCCGCCATGGCAGCAAGCGCAGCCGTCCGGCGGAACTGGTGGCGGGCACGCAGCGGGTGATCTCGGTGCGCATGAACTACCTGCCGGAACCGCGCGAAGCGCTGGAGGCGGCGCTGAATGATCCGGCGCGGGCCTTCGTCTCTCGCTACGCCGTCGGGCGCGATTATCACAAGGTCTTGCGTCAGCGGCTGAAACGGTTGGCGCAACGTATCGAGGGACGGGTGGGTACGTTCGGATATCGCGTGTTCGTGGACTCGGCGCCGGTATTAGAAAAACCCCTCGCGCAGAAGGCCGGTCTCGGCTGGGTTGGCAAGCATTCCAACCTGATCCACCGTCAAGCAGGCTCTTGGTTCTTTCTCGGCGAACTCTATTGCAATCTGCCGTTACCGCTGGACAGATCGGCCGAGAACCATTGCGGGCGCTGCAAGGCCTGTATCGATGTGTGCCCTACCGATGCCATCACGGCCCCTTACCAACTCGACGCCCGACTCTGTATCTCCTATCTGACCATCGAACACCCGGGGCCGATTCCCGAGCCGCTGCGCGCCCGACTTGGCAACCGCATTTATGGCTGTGACGATTGTCAGATGGTCTGCCCCTGGAACCGCTTTGCTCGAGAAACGCCCGAGGCGGATTTTTTTCCCCGGCAAGGTCTCGACAGCGCGACGCTGTTGGCGCTGTTTTCCTGGGACGAGGCCGAATTTCTGCGCCGCACCGAGGGCTCCGCGATCCGCCGCATCGGCCATACGCGCTGGCTGCGGAATATCGCCGTGGCCTTGGGCAACGGGCCACCGTCAGAGGCGGTCCGCGCTGCGCTGCAATCACGCACACAGGACCCGCGCGCATTGGTCCGCGAGCATGTCCGCTGGGCATTACAGGTGCAATCGGCGGCCGAAACGATCTGAGCCTGGCTACCGCGACATCGCGGTAGCCGAGCAGCCGAGCGTTCAAACTCGCAAAAATTCCTCCCGATAGTGCTTTAGCTCGTCGATGGACTCGCGGATGTCGTTCAGCGCTAGATGCTTGTTCTGCTTCTTGAAACCGTCTACCACGTCCGGCGCCCAAAGCTTGGCCAGGATCTTCAGGCTGCTGACATCGAGATTGCGGTAGTGCATAAAGGCCTCCAGCCGTGGCATGCAGCGGGCCAGGAAGCGCCGGTCCTGACAGATGCTGTTGCCGCATAGTGGCGATTTCCCCGCAACGCACCACTTTTGCAAAAACGCAAGCGTGTCGCGCTCGGCCTGCCGGTCGTCGAAGGTACTGTTGCGCACGCGCTCCAACAGTCCGGACTGGCCGTGATGGTGCCTATTCCACTCGTCCAGCGCCGCCAGCACATGCTCGGGCTGGTGGAGCGCGATCACCGGCCCCTCGGCCAAGATCGTCAACTGCGGATCGGTCACCACGGTGGCGATCTCCAAGATCAGATCCTTGAATGGATCTAGACCCGTCATCTCCAAATCAATCCAGATCAGATTATCCTCTTTGCCCATTGGCTTCTCCCCCATTGACTGCTCCCCCATTGACGTCTCCCGGGTTGAGACAGGATATGCCGCATAGTAACGCGTTCACCGAGCGCCATGGCCAGCGAAGACTGATAAAATGCCCGCGGATCGGGGACGATATCCCCGAAAAAACCAATGCCCAAAACGTGATCAGGAAAACGTCATGCGTCGATTCAAGACCCACCCGCTATCCGTTGCCGCCCTATTCTCCGCTTTGCTGGCCGCTGCTTTGGCCGCGAGCATCTCACTGAACGCGGCGGCCGAGGGGCCGGACGCCCATGCGCTCTATCAGGATAACTGCACCAGCTGCCATGGTCCCGAGGTCTACACCCGCGCCGACCGCAAGGTCACATCCAAGGACCAACTCAACACCCAGGTGCGCATGTGCGAACAGAATCTGGGGCTGAAGTGGTTCGACGACGAGGTCCGCGGCGTCGCGGCGCTGCTGAACCAGGAATATTATCAATTCGGCGATTGAGCGAACGCCCGGGCCCAGTGCTGATCCGGCAGCGGCTTTATGCCTAGACGGCGCTTATCGGGACGGCAGTTGGAGCGCATCCGCGCCATTCAGGACCGCCGCCGCCGCCGGCTGGAGGAACGCAGGGAGCGCCTGCTTGACGATCGCGCCGAGGCTGGTGCGACGGCATACGATTCCGCGGAGCCGCAAGCCGGTCGCATCCTGGTGCGTCATGGTGCCAGCCTGGTCGTCGAGGACGAGTACGGTCAGGTTCATCGTTGCCAAACGCGCCGCAACATTGGCCATCCGGTGTGCGGGGATCGGGTCGTCTGGCAACCCGCCGAGGCAGGCGCTGGCGTCGTCATCGCGCTCCAGCCGCGCGAGAGCGCGCTGAGCCGACCGGATTACAGCGGGCGCGACAAGGCGCTCGCCGCCAACATTTCGCTGATGGCAATCGTCATTGCCACAAGTCCCGAGCCGAGTGGTTATCTGGTCGACCAATACCTGGTCGCCGCGGAACTCATTGGCGTTGCCGCGATCATCGTCATCAACAAGATGGACCTACTCGACCCCGACGAGCAGACGCGGTTTAGACAAGGGTTCGCGCACTATGACAGCCTCGGCTGCCCGGTGCTCGCCGTCAGCGTGAAGGGCAACCCTGGGCTTGGCGCCCTACTACCACAGCTGGCGGAGCAAACCGCGATCCTGCTCGGACAGTCCGGCGTTGGCAAATCGTCGCTGATCAAAACCTTGCTGCCAGACCAAGACGTGCAGATCGGCCGCCTGTCCCAGACCACGGGTTACGGACGACACACCACATCCGCCACCACCTGCTATCGGCTGCACAACGGCGGCCAGCTGATCGACTCCCCTGGCGTGCGTAGTTTTCGCCTCGGCGCGATCAATCGCGCGGATCTGGAACGCGGCTTCCGTGAATTCCCCCCTTATCTCGGTCACTGCCGCTTTAAAGACTGTCATCACCTGCACGAGCCCGATTGCGCCATCCGGGCAGCCGTAGAAGCCGGTGAGATCGCACCGCAACGGCTGCGCAATTTCCACCACCTTGCCGCTCAGGCGCAGCGTCAGATCTAAAAACGTCAGTTGAAGCGAGCGTGCCTAGAGGACAAAGCGATGGCCTACTGGTTGATGAAATCCGAACCCGATGCCTTCGGCATCGACGACCTTGCGGCACGGCCCAACCAGACCGAGCCCTGGGACGGCGTGCGCAACTATCAGGCACGCAACATGATGCGCGATCAGATGAAGGTCGGCGACCAGGTCCTGTTCTATCACTCCAACTGCAAGGTCCCCGGCATCGTCGGCATCGCCGAGGTCGCGGCAGAGGGCTATCCCGATCACACCGCCTTTGATCCCCAGGCAAAATACCACGACCCAAAGAGCGATCCCGACAACCCCCGCTGGTACATGGTCGACCTGCGCTATCTGCGGCATCTCAAACGCACCATCAGTCTGACGGAACTCAAAGAGCACGCCGCTGGCGCCCTAGAAGGCCTCGCCCTGGTGCGCCGTGGCAACCGTCTTTCCATCATGCCCGTCACAGCGGATCAATGGCAGTTTATCCTCTCCCTTGAACAGGAGCAGCGTCCCTGACCGCCACAGCGAGAGATCAGCTTGCGTCGATGAAGGCAGGCATGGCGGACCTCGGGTCACCAGTACAGGAGATCGATCAGCCGAATCCAGGTCCTCCAGCACATCAATGAATATCAGCCTCTTTGCGCTCCTGCCGATTCCGCGAACAACGAGATCGAATCGGAGTTCAGGGACAACAACAGCGTATCACCATCATCGCGGTCCTCTCTAAACGGCGGCAGACGCAGCACAAACCGCGCGCCGACTGCTCCCGGCTCCTGGCTCAGCGTACCGCCGCCCCCCTCAATCAGGCGTCGGGCGATGGAGAGCCCAAGACCGGTACCCTCCCCCTCGGCCTTGGTCGTAAAGAACGGCTCGAAAATGCGCTCGCGGATCGGCTCCGGCACGCCGGGACCGGTGTCCTCAACAAACAGCTCAATGCGGTGCTTCGCCGCGCGTCCGCCAATGATGATGCGCTTGTCCTTGGTCTCCTTCATCGCATCGCAGGCGTTGAGTATCAGCTTCAGCAGCACTTGCCGCAATAGTTCCCGCTGACCGAGAACCGCGCGCAGATGTTGCGGCACTTGGTTTTCTGCCAAGACGCCGCCGCGGTGCAAGGCTGGCGCGGCCAGTTCTAGCGTGCTGGCCGCCAATTCCGCGGGTCTAATGGCGCGGCGCCGCTCGTCGTGCTTGCGCCCAAAGTCGACTAGGTTCTCGGTTACGCGCGACGCACGCTCGATGTCACGCTCCGCCTTGCCGAGCCAGCCGGCCAAAGTCGCGCATTGCAAGCCAGACAGATGATTGTCCGCCGGGTGAAGGTCCAGTCCGGCGCGCACATACTGGACGTAGTTCAGTGCCCCCATCAACGGGTTGTTCAACTCGTGGCTGACGCTGGCCACCAATTTGCCCAGGGTGACTAGGCGCTCGCTATGCGCCAGCTCGGTGCCAGCGTCGTAGAGGTGGCGAACCGCCTGCTGGAGCTCCGCGTTGACCTGATCCAGCTCGGCGGTACGCGCTTGCACCTGATCTTCCAGCGCGCGATTCGCGGCTGCCAACTCGACCTCAGTTTCGTGCAGGCGTCGGGTCTGCACCGCAAGCCGCTCGGTCATGCGGTCGAAACCCCGTGCCAGCTCGCCAAATTCATCCTTCCGACCGTTGTCGACTCGATACGCCATGTCGCCAGCACCGACACGCTCAAAATCGCGGCGCAAACGCGTTAAGGGCCGGGACAGATTCTGCCACAACAACCAGAGCAAAACCGCCGCCAGCACCAAAGCGGACGCACTCACCAGCACGACGATTCTGTCGGTCCGGCGCAGGTCTGCGAAGGCATGCTCGCGCGTTTGCACGCTCAGCGCTTGCAGCGAGGCCGATAGTTCGCGATTAATGGCCAACAGGTAGGTGTTCAGCCTGGCCCGAAGCTGCCCCTTTACGGCATCGTCATCACCGGCCGGGCCGAGAGAGACAACGCGGTCGAACTGCTCAACAAGCCGGATGTGCTCGCTCTTGACCCTTTCTAACAGCTCCTTGCCGACCATGTCGCGGCAGCACAGCTCATCATCAAGCAACGCCGAGAAGGAGGCATCGCGGGTGCGCCATTGCGAGTGCACCCGGTCGCTCGGGTAGAGCAGCCACTCGTTGGACAGGGTCGCCAACTCCCGAGCGCCCCCAACCAGTTCATCCAGGTTGACTTGAACATCCGCGAGCTCGGCGCGCCCCCGCTGCTGATGGACCGCGGCCACAGTCATTAGGGCGAGCGTCCCGAGGATGATACCGGCGGTGACACCAATATGGGTCAGAATGCGCATAACTTATCTTGATGCAACCCGTTCGCTCAGCGAAACAGCGTCGCCGCGAGCGGGTGCTCGGCCAACATCGGGCGCATGTCGATCAGGTCGGGATAGTTCGTTGCATCTGCGCTTGCAAAGCCTGATCTGCGTTGATCCCTCGGTCCGAGTTGATCACAGGCGGCCCCCGCGCTTCACGCCGTATCCGGCCATGAATCCGGCACCGCATCAAGTCCGACCAGCACCTGCTCTCTGTTCGACATATCGCCGATGATCCGCCGGATCGGCAGCGGAGACGACTTTATCAGCGTCGGCGTCGCGATGATGCGCGCTTCCTGCGCCGCCGCGGGGTCCTCCATGATATCAACAATTTCCAGCAGATAGCGATCGCGCAATTGCTGCTCGCAAATGGACTTGATGCGCTGTACCGCCCGCTGGCTGTTGACGCTGCCGCCGATGATGTAGAGCCGGAGCTGGTACTCATAAACACCTGGCTCTCGACCACCGGTCTCTTGACCGTGGGACTCTTGTTCACTGGGCTCTCGTTCACTGGGCTCTCGTTCACTGGGCTCTCGTTCACTGGGCTTGGGCATGCTCACAGGGCCCCGGGCACCAGCGAGCCAGCCGTTCTAGGAGTCTTGAAACAATTCATCCAGTCGCTCCAATTCACGCGGAGAGATGTGCTGGCAACTTGTCCACCATAGGCATTGAACCTATACTCATGCTCATCTCAGTCGTTGTCAGGCGCCGGGATGATATCCAGCCCCGACAGCACCAGCTCTTTGTCGGATAGGTCGCCAATGATGCGCCGCAACGGTGGCGGCAGTTGCTTGATCTGGGTCGGGGTCAGCTCGCCTCCAAATCCGCAAGCACGCGCTTGAGCTTGGCGACGTCTGACAGATCGCCGACCAGGCGGCGCTCCAAATTGGGCGCGTGGATGACAAGCGTAGGCGTCACAAATACCTTTGCGCTATCGGCCAGACCCGGCTCGTCCAAGACATCAATAATGTCGATCCGCAGCGATTGCTTCAGCGCCGTTTCTGCAAACTCGGACACGCGTTCGCGGACGGCTCGGGTGTGGTCCGAATCGCCAGTAATAAAGAGCTGCACAGAGCATTCCGATGCGACGATCGATTGGGTGTTCATTCGTCCGACTCCTCCGTCAGACCGACCAGACCGCCTTCGAGAATGGCTTGGGCGATGGTGCGAATCTGCTCGGCACCGAGTGGCTTGCGGGCCAGCTCGAAGTTCAGTTGATCATCGCGCGCGGCTCGCAACTCCTCCATGAACTCTGGGTGAAAGGCCGTCACGATGTAGATCCGCAGCGACGGGTCCTCGGCCAGCACTCTGCGCATGACCTCCACACCGGTCATGCCCGGCATGTGCAGGTCGAGAAAGATCAGATCGGGCCGCTGCGCAAGCGCCAACTCGATACCCTCGGTACCGCCCGCCGCGGGCACCACGTCATAGTCCGGCAGACGGCTCAGCGCGAGCACGAAGGCATCGCGAATGCTTTCCTCGTCGTCGATGATCAGAATGCGATACGCCATATCAGCCTCGTTTCAAGTGTTCGGGTTCTGACGATGATGCCATCAAGTCGGAGTGTCCAGACACCAGCGTATCACTATTGCCACGATCCTTCGCCGCGCGTCCGCCGACGATGATGCGCTCATCCGCGGTATGCTTCATCGCATAGCAAGATGAAGCGATTGTTTCAGCATAACGCCTTGCGCTCGCGCAACAACTGCTCGATCTGCGCCGGGGCTTCCGGGTGACCGAGCAGCCAGCCTTGCGCATTGTCGCACTGATAGTCCCTGAGCAGGGCTAACTGGGCGCCGGTCTCGACGCCTTCGGCGATGACCTGCTTGTTCAAGCTGTGGGCCATGCTGATGATGCCCGCCACCAGTAGGGCATCGGCCTCGCCGTGAGTGATGTCCGTCACGAAGCTGCGGTCGATCTTGACGACATCGAAGGGCAGCTTACGCAGCAGCCCGAGCGATGACCAGCCGGTGCCGAAGTCGTCCATGTGCAGCCAGACCCCCAGCTGCGTGAGCCGCTCCAACGCGAGGACGCCAACCGTTTCGTCCTCGACAATGGCGGTCTCGGTGAGCTCTATCGTCAGCAGCCCGGGCGGAATCGCGAAACGCTCTAGCGTCTCCTTGACTAGATCCGGAAAATGGCCATCGACGAGCTGCACCGCGGAGACGTTCACGGCAACTGGCACCAGATCGACACCAGCATCGCGCCAGGCGGCAAGCTGCGCGCAGGCCTGCTCCACCACCCACAGCCCGACTTGGTTGATGCGACCGGATGCCTCTAGCAACGGGATGAAGCGATCCGGCGCCACGTTACCAAAGATCGGGTTTTGCCAGCGCAACAGCGCCTCCGTGCCCATCATCATGCGATCGGCAACCCGGCCGATGGGCTGGTAGGCCAGACGCATCTCGCCGCGCTCAAGGGCGGTGTTCAACGCCTGCTCCAGCCGCAGCGACGCAGCGTCGGTCTTCTCCATGGACGCGGCGAAGAGCCGAAAATTTCTGCTGCCGTCGCGCTTGGCCGCATACATGGCATTATCCGCGTGGCGCAGCAGGGTGTCGGCATCGGCCCCATGGTCTGGAAACACGGCCACGCCAATGCTGGCACGGATGGTTAGATCCGTCTCGCCGGCCCGTAAGGATGAGCCAAGACAGCCCTTCAGCTTGGCCGCGACGGCGTCCAGGTCCGATAGCTGCTTGATGCCTTCGATCACGGCGCTGAACTCATCACCGCCAAGCCGTGCGACCATGTCCGAGGCGCGCAAACACCGACTCAGGCGCTGAGCGATCTCACGCAGCACCTCGTCGCCGGCCTGATGGCCGAGGCCGTCGTTGATCGCCTTGAACCGGTTCAAGTCCACAAAGAGCACGGCCACGCGCTGACCGTCGCCGCGCGCCCGTTCAAGCGAACGCTCCAGTCGCTCGTGAAACAGGCGCCGGTTGGGCAGTCCGGTCAATACATCATGCAGCGCCAGGAAGCGGGCGCTTGCCTCCGCCTCCTTGAGCTCGGTGACGTCATGCAACATCACCAGAAAGGCTTGCTCTCCCTGCCACTCGGTCTCGGTGGCGCTCATTTCGGCGGTACCTCGGCTGCCGTCCCTCCGGCGCACCGCCATCTCCGAGCGCAGCTGGCCGCTCGGGGTACCGAAGGGCATCCCGATCAGCTCTTCTCGGCTCCGATGGAGCAGCATCTGCGCGGCTTCATTGGCAAAGCAAATGTTGCCTTCTCGATCCAGCAGAAGGATGCCGGAACGGTTGAGCTCGACGACGCTGCGAAAGTTGCGCTCGGTCAGCGCCAGGGCGTGTTCGAGCTGCTTGCGCTCGGTGATGTCCCTCATCACACCAAGACCGAACCAGCGCCCCCCCAGGCTGACGGAGGAAAGCGACAGTTCGATCTTGAGGGGTCTAGTATCGCGATGAACGGCCTCCAGTTCCAAGGTAGCATCAAGCGCGTCACCCCCGCCGGTCTGGCTCAAGCACTGCATAGCGGCGGCGATATCGGCGTTGCTTGTTGCGTTTTTGCCAAGAGGAGCGATCAACGCATGGATGTTACGCCCGACGGCCTGCTTAAAGCTATGGCCAAAGATCTGTTCAGCCGCGCGGTTCCAACTCAGCACCTGCGCCTGCCGATCAATCAGGACTATGGCGTCCCGGGCGGTTGAAACCAGCGCCTCAAGCACCGCATGGTCGAGCGCCTCAGTGCAACCTGTTCCGGCCATGCCCGGGGCCTGATTGGGGGCCTGAGTATGGGCCGGATCAGGGGCCTGGGTTAGGGGGTCACCCGAGGTGTCGGAATCAATCACTGCATTGCCCATCTGTGCGAATCCCTTGTCGACAAGTTGTCTTATTGTAAATCCAGGGCTCGTGGAGTGCGCCATGAAAGGCAGCTCCGCGCTTTGCCCTTCGACCGGCAACGATCAAGTGCATCAAGGCAGGCTCAACCGGTCTAGAGTAACACTAGCTCCCTTGGCCGATTTCCGCAATCATTGTGAACACGGCAATCGAGGTCTAGACTCTGTGTAGGGGCGAAGCGATGGGCGCTGGGGGAAGTGATGAGCACTCTGGGCGCTCAACAACCAATCGAATCTGAGCTTCAACGGAGCACCATGCATGCTGAGTCGTCCGCATACACCCTCGGCAGCGGCAGCGGAACTCACCACAATCTTTCGCCGGCTTGAGACGCACCTCGGCCTGGAGCTGCGCCCACGCGACCGACGCCGCGTCGAACAAGGCGTGGCGCAGCGCATGCGCAGCCTGCGGCTGACAGAGCTGAGCGATTATCTACCCCACCTGGCGACCGATGCCGAGTTCAATACCCTGATACGCTACGCAACCATCGCGGAGAGCTGGTTCTTTCGCGATAGCGGACAAATGCGCCTGATTCGTCACCTGCTGCTGCCCGAACTGATTGCCAGCCGTCGGTCACGGCGTCGACTGCGGATCTGGAGTGCGGGCTGCGCCAGCGGACAGGAGGCCTGGAGCCTGGCGATGTTGGTCGCCGATGCCTTGCCCAGCGCGTCGCGCTGGGATGTTCTAATTCTCGGCACGGACATCAACGCCGAGGCGTTGGCAAGCGCGAGCGCAGGGGTCTACACGGGCTGGTCGCTACGAGGCCTGAACGAGGCCAACCGGGAACGGTTCTTCACCCGGTCTGGTGAGGGCTGGCGCATCGCTGATCCGTTGCGACGCTGGGTAGATTTCAGGTCGGACAATTTAGTGGAGGGCTCCCCGCCGCCGATACAGGACGTTGATCTCGTGCTCTGCCGCAACGTGTTGATCTACCTACAGCGCGAGCGCCTGTCCGCGGTGATGACCCGATTCGGCGCGGCATTGCGGTCACAGGGGCTGCTGGTAACTGGACATTGCGAACTGCTTGATGTCGCCACTGTTGGCTTCGAGCCGCAGCATTTCCCGGAGGGTTTGGTCTATCGGCGCTCGTCGGCTACCCGCCAGGCAGCGCCCAATGGCGCTATCGCCGCTGCCAAGAAATCGCTGCCGCCACCGCAAGTCCCTGTTGGCTTGCAGGCGCAAGGCGGCAGTCCGCGGTCGCGTCTTGGCCAGCCGGCAGCGCAACCTGGCCGGCAGGGCTCGACGGGCTCCGCGACACGCACAACGAGAGCCGCCTGTGCACCGGCGCCCGATCCCCAAACCGATCTCGTCGCCGCAGCCGAGGCCCGCGCGGCGCGTGGCGACTATGCCGGCGCAACGGAGATCGCGCGGCAGGCGCAGCATGCCGCTACGCTGGATCATCGACCCATCTACCTGCTCGCGCAGCTTGCCGAGATCGAGGGCGATCATGCCGAGGCACTGCGCAAGCTGGCGCAGGTGCTCTACCTCGCCCCTGACTTCATTCCCGCTTGCCTCGACACCGCCGCACATCTCGAGCGGCTTGGCAATTTAGATCGCGCCATGCGTCATCGCCGCGCCGCACGCCGACTGCTGGAATCACAACCCGACGAGCGGGCCATGCAGCCACCTTATCAGTGCATGCGCATCGGCGCCCTCAAGACCTATCTTGACGAATTGCTGAACGCCGCCGACGCGGAACAGGATATGATTGGCTCGGACGCCGAACACCCAGCAGAGAAGCAAGCGCTTTGATGGGCTTCCTGCCCTCTGGTAACCCAATGCCTGCAACCACCAAGATCGAGACCGAACCGGTCCATACAGCGAATGGCGCGGCGAATCCCGAGTCCAGCGTCGAGACCGATGCCGAGTCAAACAACGAGGCCGCGCTTCAGCCCCCGGCCGAACTGCGTACCGACCAACTATTCCTGGTCTTTTCCGAGCGTGGTCTGCGCTACGCGCTGCCCGCTGGCGGCATCCGCGAAGCGCTGCGGCTGCCGCGCTTGACCGCGCTTGAGGAGACCGCACCCTGGGTGCTCGGGGCATTCGAGCTACGCGGCGAGTTGGTGCCCCTGTTGAGCCCGGCGCTCTGTCTACGGCATCCGCCGATTCCCGCCGCGCAGCTATCGGATGTTGCCGTTGTCGCCGACTGCGACGGCCATCCGTTGGCCTTTCACGCCGACGAGATCACAACCCTGAGCCCTGCACGCCGCGTGTTGTCGATACCGACCGATGCAAGCGGCAACGGCAACCTCATCGCCTATGAGATCGCCCTCGACGACGGTATCGCGCGGGTCTTGGACCCGCGGCGGTTACGGCTGCATGCCCTTGATGCCGCTGAGGTCTCGGATCTCCCGGACGGACGCCTAAACAGCTTTGAGCAGACACTGGACGACCGGGCGCTGCAGCAGCTCTCGGCACGCGCTGCCCAGTACAGCCTGGCGCCCGGCGCGTCCAGCAAAGACAGTAAAGAGACCTTTGTCTTGCTTGGTATCGGTGGCGAGACGCTGGCCGCCCCGGCGGCGGACTGCCTTGAGCTGGTCCGTATCGGCGCGCTGGTCCCGGTGCCTGGCACACCAGCCCAGATCCTTGGCTTCGGCGCACTGCGTGGCGAGATCATCACGGTAGTCGACGTTCGCTCAGCACTCGGCTTCGCAACCGCTGGCCTGTGGGAGCCGCCGCTCATGGTGATCATCCGTTTCCGCGAGCACCTCACCGGTATCGCCGTGGATGCCGCCTTCGCTATCCATCGGACTCGGCTCGGGCCATGCGAGGAGCTACCGCTGACGCTGCGCACCATCGGTGAACACTGGCTGCGAGGCGCCATTCGTATCAATGCCGACAGTTTGCGGTCAGAAGCGGAGGCAGACGGCACTTCTGGCTTGAGTTCTGGCGCGGCTTCTGGCCCGGCTCCCGGCACCAGTCAGGACCACCAGCACCCGCTCCCGGTCGTGGACTTAGACGCCCTGCTCGAATGGGGTCGGCTCGTCGTCGACATACCAGCATGAGCCTTCGGCTTGGCCCCTTGGCCCAGCCTAGAACTGGAAATCTGACCCAGCGAAGTCGGACTGCAGCGTTTGGTTGACAATCACCATGGGAGCCTAATCCATGACACGCATCAACAATGCCGACCGCGGCATACGCAATCGCTGCTGGATCGGGTTAGTCCCGATCGTGCTGCTGTGCGCCGCCAGCGCTTCGGCGGCAGAGCCGATGGGTATCGGCATCGGCACACAACCGTCCGCGGCGCTACTGCAGATCGCCGCGGAGCGCGGCCTGCTGGCCGCGCAGGGCATCGATGCCCGTATCAGCCGCTACGCCAGCGGCAAGCGTGCGATGCTTGACGGGCTGTTTACCGGCGCCGCCGACGTCGTCGGCGCGGCGGATACACCAGTGGTGGCCAACGCCTTCAAACGGCAGGACTTCGCCGTGCTCGCGGCCATCTTCCAGGCCGACGACGTCAACCGCATCATTGCTCGCCGAGATGCAGGCATCGACTCACCTGCCGATCTCCGCGGCAAGACCGTCGGCACGCAAGAGGCATCGGCGGTACACTACTTTTTGCATCTCTTTCTCGCCAAACACCGCATTGGGTACGACGAGGTAACGCTGAAGTTTTTCAACGCCGAGGCCTTACCAAAGGCACTGGCAGATGGCGAGATCGACGCCTTCTCGATGCGCGAACCCTTTATCGGCGAGGCACAGGCACTGCTTGGCGACAACGCGATTGTCTTCAAGGAACCCCGCTTGTTCCCGCAATACGAATTGCTGCTGGTGCGCCGCGACTATCTGCAAGCCCATCCGGCTAGGGTACGCGCGCTGCTGCGCGCGCTCGGCCAGGCCGCGAAGTTGATGCAGGATGATGCAGCGGGCATGACCGCCCTGATCGCCCGATTCATTGGTGGCGACCTCGCCGACGTGACCGAGGCGCTGCGTGGTTGGCGACCGCGCCTGTTCCTCGACCAAGCCATGCTGCTGGGAATGGAGTTCGAGGCGGAATGGATCATCCATGATGGCCTGACCAATCAGTCTCGCATTCCCAATCTGCTGCGAATCATTGACCCCGAGCCGCTGGCCGAGATCGACCCGGACGCGGTGAGGATGAATCGATAACCGACGACAGGACGCTTTGCATGCGGATCAAGCAACAAATCAGGGTGTTGGTAGCGGTCTCGGTGACCGCGGTGCTGAGCGTGGGCGCGGTCACCGGCTTCGCCGTCTTCACCCTAGCCAAGACCATGCGCGAGTACGAACCCCTGCACCCGATCATCGCCGACGTCGCCGCGCTGTCGAACCTTTCAAACCAGTGGTTCAAGCGCCCGACACAGCGCGGCCAGGAGCAATGGCAAGCATTGATGACCAGGCTCACAGAGCAGGCCATACCGGCCTTGCCCGACCGCGGCGAGCTTGGTCCGGAAGTAAGACAAGCCTTGATCGACGGCCTGAGGGACGCCGACGCAGACTTCCGCGAGGCGGTCTCGCGCGCCGCCGACAGCGATGCGAGCATCGCCGACGACCCCTACCTCAGGATGATCGACCAACGTATCGCCCAGGTGATGGAGCAGGCCATTGATGCGACCTTCCAGGCATCCGACAGGACCTTCGCTTGGGTGCAGCAGGACGCCAAGCGCGCCTATGCCGTTGTGGCCGCCGTCGTTGCCGTGGCGGCGCTCGGGGCCCTGCTGCTCGGCGCAATCATCGCTCGGCGTATCGGCCGACGGCTGGCGGAGTCGATGGATGCGGTGTCCACGGCCGCCGCGCAGATGGCCGCCGCCGCCGAACAACAACGGCGCATCGCGCTGCAGCAGGCCGCCTCCGTCAGCGAGACCACCACCAGCATGGACGAACTGGCCAGCTCGGCGCGGCGCTCCAACGAGCAAGCCACCAGTTCGCTTGCGACACTGGATCAACTCGGCGAGCAGGCCACCGAGGGTCGCGACAGCGCCGACCGCATGGTACAGCAGATGGCCCGCTTGCAGTCAGACGTAGACGCAATCAGCCAACAGGTGCGTCTGGTCGGAGAGCAGGCCGATCAGATCGATACGGTCACCATTGATGTCGCCGAGATCGCCGCCCAGACCAACCTGCTGGCGCTCAATGCCGCGGTGGAAGCGGTACGCGCGGGCGAACACGGCCGAGGCTTCTCGGTGGTGGCCGATGAGATTCGCAAGCTCGCCGACCAGAGCAAGCACTCGGCGGCCCGCATCCGCGCCCTGGTCGCGGAGGCGCAGAAGGGCTCGGAGATCAGCATCAAGGTCAGCGAAAGCGGGTTCGCGACCTTGCATCAGGCGGTAGCGGCGGTGAACCGATCCGGGGAGGTCTTTAAGCAAGCGCTGGCGGCGTTCGAGGCGATCGCGCAGCGCATGCAGCAGATCGCGATGACAAGCAACCAGCAGACCCAGGCGATTGAGCAAGCGGTGCAGGCGATGGAGGTCATCGACACTGGCGCCAGCGAGACCGCCAGCGCGCTGGAGCAGACCAACAGCGGCATCGAACAGCTGCGCGAGGTGGCCGAACGCGCAAGGGCAATGGTCTAGGTCTGTGACATCAGTATGATCGAAGACGAGGAACTTCGCAGCCTGTTCAGCGCCGAGAGCGACGAGCACCTCGGCGCCCTTGAGGCCGGTCTGTTGGCGCTCGAACAGGGCCGCGGCGACTCGACGACGCTGGACCAGGTGTTCCGCGATGCCCACAGCCTGAAGGGAGCGGCACGGATGCTGGAGCTAGAGGATATCCAAACCCTGATGCATAGCATGGAGGAATTGCTGCGCTCGGCGCGCGATCACCAACAATCGCCGGATGCCGCGGCGCTCACGGCCCTGTATCAAGCATTGGATGGCGCGCGCGCATTGGCCGCCGAGGCCGTCACTGGAAAGCCGGCCAACGTTGCGTTGCTGGCGCTGATAGACGCGCTCAAGGCAGTGGGGATAGATCCATCGAAGGCGGCCACAACCAGTCCTATCAGCCTACCCAGCGCGCATACGGACGAGCCCCCCTGCCCTATCGATGGCCCCTCCCTGTTGCCAGCCGGCGCCACGGGCGCAATCGCTGTCGACAGCGATGCCGCCGCCGACACCGGCATGCACAGCCCATGCGCCCAGGCCGATACCATTCGTGTCGACATTCGCAAGCTGGACGAACTCCTACGCCTTTGCGGCGAACTCATCGTGACCCAGCAACGCACGGCGCGGATCGATGACGGCCTGGATCATCTGTCTGCTGACCTGAACGAGCTGCGCCAGGACAGGCTGCGCCTTGCTCGCGGTGACCAAGACCCAAGCCGAACGATCGAGCGCTTGGCAGGGCTTGTGCTACGCTCCGGCGGCCTGCGCGATCGGCTGCGCGAGGACAGCGAAAAACTCCAAGGCCTGACCCAGCAGATCGCCGATGCCGTGCGCGATGCTCGGCTGCTGCCGTTGGCGACATTGTTCGCACTGTTTCCCCGCATGGTTCGAGACATCGCCCAGCAGGAGTCCAAACAGGTGGAGTTGGTCATTGAGGGCGGCTCCACCAGCGCGGACAAACGCATCATCGAACAGCTCAAGGACCCCTTGATGCACATCCTGCGGAACGCCGTGCATCATGGGATCGAGCTGCCCGAGCAGCGCCGCGCTGCCGGGAAACCGGAGCGCGGCCAGATCCGCCTAAGGGCACAGCGCTCAGGTTCAGCGGTGCAGATTGAGATCAGCGACGATGGCCGCGGCGTCGATCCCGGGCAGGTACGCTCGGCCTTGGCCCGGCTCGCCAACGCCAAGCACAGCGATAGCGCCGCGACCGCGTCCAGTGCCGCTGACGATGCTCAACAGGAGCATCAAGTACAACTGCTCAAGAGCCTGTTTCTTCCGGGTCTCAGCACCGAGCAACTGATCACCGATGTCTCCGGACGCGGCGTCGGCCTCGACGTGGTACGCAACTCCATCGAGGCGCTAAAGGGCAGCATCCAGGCAGCATCGGAGCACGGCAAGGGCTTTCAACTGCACCTGGAACTGCCAGTCACCTTGGCCACCACGCGTATCCTCCTGCTGCAGGTCGGCGAGTTCTTGCTGGGCCTTCCGATGGATGCGGTACAGACGCTGTTTCGGCCGCGTCCGGATAGCCTTTATCGGCTTGAGGGACGCCCGACGCTGGACTATGCCGGTCAGGCCCTCTCGGTGATAGAGTTGGCGCGGCTCATGGAACTGGGTGCGGCGATGCCGTACGAAGACCCACCCGATCACTGTGTCGTCGTCGGCCAGAGCGAACAACGGATAGCGCTGTTAGTGGATCGCATCGTCGGCACCGAAGAGGTACTGCTCAAGCCGATCGGCGGCGTGCTGCGGCGAGTACGCGGCATCGCTGGCGCGACAATCTTGAGCTCCGGCGAGGTCTGCCCGGTGCTGGCGGCCAACGACCTGATCAAGGCGGTCCAGCTTGACGCGTCCGGCCGATCGGGGTTGGGGCCTGGCGGACCTGGAGCTGGACTGGCCCAAGGGCCTAGAGATCAGACTGAAGGCGAGACCGAGCGTCAGCATCACCTGCTCCTAGTGGAGGACTCGATGCTGACACGGGTGCAAGAGAAGCGGCTACTCGAGTCGGCGGGCTATCGCGTGACCATCGCCGTAGACGGGGTGGAGGCGCTGGAGCGGCTGCGCCCGCCGCCCGCCCGGATCGGGACTGCCAGCGCGCGGAAGGCAGATCGTTTCGATGCCGTGATCACGGACGTCAATATGCAACGCATGGACGGGCTGCGGCTCACCGAGCAGATCCGCGCCGACCCGCGCCTGCGTTCGCTGCCGGTGGTGCTGGTGACCTCGCTCGCTTCCGAAGCAGACCAGCGCCGCGGCCTTGAGGCCGGCGCCAATGCCTACATCACCAAGGGCGGGTTCGACAATCGCTTGCTGCTCTCCACCCTGGAGCGTCTGGTCTGATGTCCACGACGGATAACGGCCAATCCCCCGCTGCACCGATACGTCTCGTGCTTGTCGACGATTCGCCGTTGGTCCTGCGCCTGCTGCGACGCGGCCTGGCGGCGTTCAGCGACATCACCCTGGTCGGCACCGCGGTCGACGGCGAAGACGCGCTATCGCTGATCGCACAGACCGACCCGGACGTGGTCTGCACGGACCTACACATGCCACGCCTAGACGGGCTGGGCCTGGTGCGTCGCCTGATGGCCTCCCATCCCAAGCCCATCATCGTTGTCAGCAGTGCCCTGGGGGAGATCAACGGCAGCGCCAAGGGCAATAACAGCGACAGCGTGTTTGAGCTGATGCGGGCCGGGGCATTGGAGGTCACGGCAAAGCCGCGGGGCGGGTTCGAGGCCGGCACCCCCGCGGACTATGTCGCCTTGGCACGCAAGATTCGCGTTGCCGCCGGCATCTCGGTGTTCCGTCGCCACGGCTCGCCCGGCGGGCATCGTCCAGGCGCGGATGCATCTGTCGCGATGCAGACATCACCGATCACCGAGCCTGAGTCGGTGATCGAGATGGTTGCAATCGGCGCCTCCACCGGCGGTCCGACCGCGCTGCTGGAGGTCCTGTCGAAACTGCCCCAGCGGCTCCCCGTACCCTTGGTGGGCGTGCAGCACATCGCCGACGGCTTTCTCCCCGGGCTGGCGCGGTGGCTTGACGACGGTAGCCCTGTCAGGGTCGAGATCGCCACGCCCGGACAGTCGCCCCAGCCTGGCGTATTCTACCTGGCAGCGAGCAATCGGCATTTGATTTTGGACGGCCATGGCCGCTTCCTTCTGACCGAGGGTCCACCCCAGGGCGGCGGACATCGACCCAGCATCGACTGTCTGTTCGAAAGCATCGCGGCGCGCCATGGCGGCAACAGCCTGGCCATCCTACTCACCGGTATGGGCAGAGACGGCGCCGATGGCATGGGAGCGGTGTTCCGCGCGGGCGGCATGACCGTCGCCCAAGACGAATCCAGTTGCGTGGTATACGGCATGCCCGCGGCGGCGATTGCCGCCGGTCATGTGCAGCTTGTACTGCCGCTGGCAGTGATAGGACCGGCCATCGCCGAGGCCGTGACCAAGGGACGCAACAACCTGATCCCGAACCAATACAAGGCCTAACGAAGCGCTGCCTCTGACCAATGACTTCCAACAGCGACCAGCCATCGACAGCATCGCTTTCCGCCGCCACCGTGCTTGTAGTCGAGGACAGCCCGGTACAAGCGGCGATGCTGGAGCGCGTCCTACTCGGGGCCGGTCTCAACGTGACCCTAGCGACCAATGGGGCTGAGGCGCTGCGGATCGTAGAGCAGACGCCGCCGGACCTGATCATCTCCGATGTCGTTATGCCATTGATGGACGGCTTGCAGTTGTGCCGGGCATTGCGCGCATCGCCGCGGACACCCCGGTTTCCGGTCCTCTTGCTGACCTCGCTTGCCAGTGCCGACGACATCCTGAGCGGACTCGCCGCCGGCGCCGACGACTATCTGATCAAGCCCTACGACAACAAACGACTACTCGACAAGGTCGCGCGGATGCTCGCGTTGAATGGCGCTGTATCAGCGAATGGCGCAGGCGCGGATGATGCCGCGGGCGGACCAATCGACTTCGAGCATGCAGGCCACCGGTATCGCATCGCATTCCGACCACAAACCATCCTGAGCCTGCTGACCTCGACCTATGAGCATGCAGTGCGCCAGAACGAGGAACTGAACAAGGCCCGGCAAGCGGTGCGTCTAGCCAATCAGGAGTTGGAAGAGAAGGTGGTCGCGCGCACCAAGGAATTATCGCAGGCGAACGAACAGCTCCAACAATCCCTGAAGCTGCTCTACAGCACCGAGGAACAGTTGATCCAGAGCGAAAAGCTGACGGCCGTGGGCACCATGGTCGGCGGCATTGTGCACGAGATCAACAACCCGGTCATGGGTGCATTGAACTATATCCAATATGCCATTGAGAGCACGACCGATGACGGCCTGCTGCTGGTCTTGCGCAAAGCAGAAGCCCGTATCGCGCAGGTGACGAAGTTGGTGGACTCCATGCTGCACTACGTGCGCCAGGATGACGCGGGCTTGGAGGCGGTCGACCTGCGTGCGCTGTGCGCTGAGACCCTGGAATTGATGCGCCCTGAACTGAAAACCAAACAAGTCGAACTCAACGACCAATTGCCGGCTTCTCTACCCTTGGTCTCGGCCAACCGGATCGGACTGCAGCAGGTCATCAGTAACCTGATCACAAACGCCATTGACGCGCTGGCAGAGACCAGCGGTAAGCAAATCTGCATCAGCGGTGAAAGCACGGATGGTCAGGTGCGGCTTGCGGTCGCGGACAACGGCCCTGGCGTTCCCGACTCGCTGCGGCCTCGGATCTTCGACGCCTTCTTCACCACGAAGCCCAAGGGCAAAGGGACCGGACTCGGGCTCGCCATCTGCCAGCGTATCCTGCACAGCTTCAACGCCAGCATCGCCTATCGCGCCAACCCTGGGCTCATCGGCGAGGGCAAGGGCGGCGCATGTTTCGTGGTGACACTCCAACAGGACCGCACCGATCAGGCGCAGAAGAACGGCGACGCACCGCCCCTGGTGGATTGACCGATACTTGCATCGGCGACGGCGGCGCCGCGGAGGACGCCTGGTCAGGCGCGTCGCAAGGACCCCGGGCCTCCGGACTCGCGCGGCGGATCTGAACCGCGCGCTTTCGGCCCTTGGCCCTCGGCCCGATCAGTGGTGCGCGTAACCGGCCGCCGCGAGCGCCCGCTCGATCTCATTGAGGATGGCCGGATCATCAATGGTGGCAGGCATTCTGTATTTCTTGCCGTCGGCGATGGACTTCATGGTGCCGCGCAGGATCTTGCCTGAACGCGTCTTCGGCAAACGGTCCACGATCAGTACCGTCTTGAAGGCGGCCACAGGGCCGATCTGTTCGCGCACCAGCTTGACCAACTCCGGACCAATCTCCGCAATGCCGTGCTCGACGCCGGCCTTCAACACCACCAGCCCCAACGGCAGTTCGCCCTTGAGCAGATCCGCCACACCAATAACGGCACACTCGGCCACATCCGGATGGGCTGACAGCACCGCCTCCATGCCGCCGGTCGAGAGACGATGGCCGGCGACATTGATGATGTCGTCGATGCGGCTCATGACGAACACATAGCCCTCATCGTCGATATAGCCGGCATCGCCGCTAAGATAGTAGCCCGGCTGTATGGCCATATAGGACTGCACGAAGCGATCGTCGTCTTGCCACAGGGTCGGCAGACAGCCCGGGGGCATTGGCAGCTTGATCATGATGCGACCGATATCACCCGCGGGGACCGGCCCGCCTTCGTCGTCGAGCACCTGCACATCATAGCCAGGGACCGCCTTGGTTGGAGAGCCAGGCTTGATTGGCAGTTGCTCAATGCCCAGACAGTTGGCGGCGATGGCCCAACCGGTCTCGGTCTGCCACCAGTGATCGACTACCGGAACCCCGAGCATCTTGCCCGCCCAATCCAAGGTGTCTGGATCGCAGCGCTCGCCGGCCAGGAACAGGGCCCGCAGTTTGCTGGTGTCGTAGCGCTTCAGATGTTCGGCATTGGGGTCCTCTCGTTTGATGGCGCGGAACGCGGTTGGCGCGGTGAACAGCACCGAGACGCCGTGTTCCTCGATGACCCGCCAAAATGCACCGGCATCCGGCGTACCGACCGGCTTGCCCTCGTACATGATCGTGGTGCAGCCATAGAGCAAAGGGGCGTAGATGATGTAGGAGTGGCCGACGACCCAGCCGACGTCGGACGCGGCCCAAAACACCTCGCCAGGTTCCATGTTGTAGATGTTCTTCATGCTCCAGGTCATGGCAACGGCATGGCCGCCGTTGTCGCGCACGACGCCCTTGGGCTGACCGGTGGTGCCTGATGTGTACAGGATGTACAACGGATCGGTGGCTTCCAAGGGCACACAGCCGATTGGCGCGGCCTCGGCCATGGCCTCGGCCCAATCCAGATCGCGACCCGGAATCATTTCTCCCGGACCCTGCTTGCGTTGCAACATGAGGCAGTGGTCTGGTTTGTGCGCGGCGGTCTCAATAGCGGCATCAAGCAACGGCTTATACAGCACCACGCGGTTGGGCTCGATACCGCAGGAGCCCGCCACCATTACCTTCGGCTTCGCGTCGTCGATGCGCGTTGCCAATTCGCGTGCGGAGAAGCCGCCGAATACGACCGAGTGAATGGCGCCGATCCGAGCACAGGCAAGCATGGCAATCGCGGCCTCTGGCACCATCGGCATGTAGATGATGACACGGTCGCCTTTGCCGACGCCAAGACTGGAGAGCACGCTGGCGCAGCGCGCAACCTGATCCTTCAGCTCGGCATAGGTGATAACGGTACTGCCGCCGGTGACTGGGCTATCGTGAATGATGGCCGGCTGATCACCGCGACCATTGTCTACATGTCGGTCGACCGCGTTATAGCAGGTGTTGAGCTGGCCACCGCTGAACCAGTGGTAGAAAGGCGCTTCCGGCGTCGCTTTTGAGTCATCAAGCACGCGGTCCCAGCGGCGATCCCAGTGCAAGGTTTCGGCGGCCTCGCCCCAGAAGCCTTCGGGATCGCGCATCGAACGATCGTACTCGGCTTGATAGCTTGGCTGACTGGCCATGTTCTTCCTCCGGTAGTTGTGGTGTGGGTGGTGGTCGGAGCGGTCGCCCAAAGCGGCGGCCGTCATTATTCGCTTAGGCGCGAAAGGTAGCGCAGCCGCGGCCGATAGACAAACCGCGGACCAAAATAGTTCACATCAAAGTCGCATTATCCTCGCCTTCGCAGGACGCGACGATAGCATGAAGTGCCGCCGCCGACCCACCGACCGATCGTCGGCGAGAATGCCTCATCGATCGGTCCAGCAAAAGGTGCTCAAGCAGATACTGGGCTAAACCATTGGAACCATAGCGAGATCTGCAAAGACGTGTGCAATAATGGCCTGCATCCATGGTCACAAGGTTGAACCACGGGGCCGTGCCGCGCCGGCCCGATGATCGCTGTGTGACTGACACCAACGAAGATCTCTGAGTGGACTGTGAACAAGAAGCATCATGGAAGCGATTTCGTCAATGGTCGATGCACTGGCCGCGGAACCCAGGGGCAACCTCCGCAAGCTGCTGCTGTTGCTGATCTGCCTGCTCTTGCTGGCGTTGCTTGAGCCGGCGAGCGTGGCGACGGCCGCGGATGCTCTGGGCCTTGGCACCGCGGCGCCTATCGCCGCGGCCACGGGGGCAATCCCTGCGACTACCGGCCCTGCGGCAATCGGCCCTGCTGCCATAGGCCGCCAACGGCCCGCCGACGTCGGCTTGTCCGAGGCGGTGATGGGCGATCAAAAGCCGTCTCCGCCCGAAGCATCGGTGCAGGGCAGTTTGCTTGCGTTGTGGACGCATCACCGCATCGGCGTGATCGCGCTGCCCATCGCAACCATCGGTATCGCGCTGCTGCTGTTCCGCCTGTCATTGCGCAACCGCCAACTCAGCGCGGCCCATCGAGCAGCGGTCGAGAGCGAGCGCCGCTTTCGCGCCACCTTCGACCAAGCCGCCATCGGCATGGCGCATCTGACGCCCAACGGGCGTTGGCTGCGGGTCAACCGGCGTTTTTGCGGCATCGTCGGCTATTCGCAGGAGGAACTACAGGCCAGGTCCTTCACTGACATCACGCATCCCGACAACATCAAGGCCCATAGCGCCCTGCGGCAGCGCTGCCTGACAGGCGAGATCGACAGCTTCCAAATCGAGCAGCGCATGCTGCGCAAGGATGGCAGCCCGCTATGGGTCGACAGCAGCGTCGCCCTGGTGCGAGGCGACAACGGAGACCCGGATTACTTCATCGCGGTGATGCCAAACAACGCAGCCGCGACCTGGTCGGCCGCCGGGTCCGGGAGGTCTTTCCGGGGATTGAGGCCATCGGACTGTTAAACCTGTTCCAGCAGGTCTACCGCACCGGACAATCGGCATCGCACCAGAGCAACCTTCAAGAATGCGAGCAGACCGTCGCTCGACTGCTGCGGCTGCTCGCCAAGCCCTATCGGATCGATGGAGAGGAGCTGAAGCTCTCAGCGAGCATTGGCGTGACGCGCTACCCCCTGGACAAGAGCGACAGCGATACGTTGCTGCGCCATGCCGATCATGCGATGTACATCGCCAAGCAGCGCGGACGCAATGATTTTCATGTCTTTGATCCTGATGCCGACGACCCGCTGATTGCCAAACTCGGCTTGACGCTTCGCATCGGCGAAGCGCTTGAAAATGGCGAGTTACGCCTGCTCTATCAGCCCATCGTGGATATGCGCACCGGCCGTGTAGACAGCATGGAGGCCCTGGTGCGCTGGCAGCACCCGGAGCGTGGCTTATTGCCTCCGCGCGATTTCCTACCCCTGATTGAGGACGGCGATCTCATCCTGCAGTTGGATATGTGGGTGCTCGCGCATGCCCTGGGTGACCTCGCCGGCTGGATAGAGCGCGGACTGTCGTTGACCCTATTCGTCAATATCTCCTACCATTCGCTGATCGGGGCAGGCTTCGTTGAGCGCGTCAAGGGCATGCTGGACGCGCATCCGTCACTGCGCGCGGATCAGATTGGCCTTGAGATCCTGGAGACGGCCGCCCTAACGACCTGGAACAAGTCACCGAGGTCATTCGCCAAGGCAGCGATATGGGTTTGCGATTCGCCCTGGACGACTTCGGCACCGGCCAATCGTCCCTGACCTATTTTCGCGACCTGCCAACCCAGGTACTGAAGATTGATCAGAGCTTCGTCCGCGACATGCTGCACGACACATCAGACCTGCGCGTTGTTGAAGCCGTGATCGGCCTTTCCCAAGCCTTCAACCGCACCGTCATTGGTGAAGGTGTAGAGACCAAAGCGCACGGCATGATGTTATTGCGCTTCGGCTGCGAACTGGGTCAAGGCTACGGCATTGCCTATCCGATGCCCCAGCAAGAGGTGGCTGCATGGATGGAGGGCTATCGCCAACCGCAGGAATGGCGTTCAGTGGAGGTTGGCACTTGGCGGCGCGATGACTTTCCGCTCTTGACAATGGAGGCCGAGCACCGCGCCTGGATCACCTCGGTGCTCCGACGGTGCAGGCACGAGACCGACATTGACCCAGCGCTGTTGGATGCCGACCATTGCGAATTTGGACGATGGTATGCTGGCGAGGGCAGGCTAGGGTACGGTCAGAGGTCCTTGTTCAAGGACCTAGAGCCCCTGCACCAACGCGTCCACGAGATCGCCTCTGAGCTGATGCTGACAAGCGACGGGGAGCCGGACGCGGAGCTGCTCGAACAACTCGACCATGCCAGCAACCGCTTTCTCGACCATCTAGCGATGCTGCAGAACGCCCCTATCGACAACACACTGGATCAGGACACGCGGTAGCGTCCCGAATCGTTGTTCCATTACTATTTCTTCCACCGGAACGGCGATCGGTTGGCCTATGCGCTGCCGCCCTGATAAACCACCGCATCATCAATACGAACCAGGCCACCGCCAATCACGCGAGCGGTCAAGCCCCCATGACCACGCATTGCGTTATAGCCGCCCGGGCCCAGTTCCTCTTCCATACGCGAACAGGGATGGGCAAGGCCCGAGCCCTCGAAGACGGCGTCCCCAATGCGGAATCGACGATCTTTCAGCGCCAGTAGGCTGATGCCCGAGACGACGATGTTGCGTCGCAGCCGTATCGGGTCGATTGGCGCTTCGTCCAGCAAGGCGCCGACCACTGCCAAGTGCTCGGCCTGGATCAGCGTCACTTGTCGCTTGCCCGCGTTTCGACTCCGGTAATGATCACCGGCGAGCCCGACACCAGCCACGGCCTCGACCGCCTCGCACAGGTCGATCGCACCCCGGCGCTGCGGCCTGACGCCGAGCCACAGGACGCGACCGGTGCGCGGAAAACAAGAAACTAGGGTCTCGATCGGATTCTCGGTTACCAGCCTGTGAGGGCGTTCGCCGAGGCCCGAACGGACATGGCTGCCGGGCGTTTGGGTCTGCGCTGTTTTTGGCGATGTTGGCATGATCAGCAGCTTCGTTTTGGCATAGAATTCTTTCAATTGGCGTCGCGCCGGAGGCACTCCAAGCATGCAGGCCAACCTGACCAGAACAAGACAGACCCAGGCCCAGACCCGGACTTGGACCCATAAACGGACAAGGTCATACCGAATCCAGACGCACCGACGACAGCCGGCCCTGCCTTGGACGCTCACAAGCCGCATCTTGCTCCCGATCGGCGTTGTACTGCTGTTGCTCTCCGGCTGCTCCAGCATGCAACTCGCGTACAACACCGCGGACTTCTTTATCAGAGGCTACGCCGACGATTACTTGGGCCTCGACGGCAGCCAGATGCAGCGCTGGTCGCCAACCCTAGAAGCCGCGTTGGCTCAACACCGCGAGCAGGAATTGCCCTATCTGGCGGCGTTCTTCAACAGCGCCCAAAACGAGGCCAGAAAGGGTTTCACCGAGGCCGGCGTCGGCTGCCTGCTCGACCAATTCGAGGTCATCTATCGGCGTCACTTCAGGCTGGCCGCCGAGGCCGCTGCACCGCTGCTGGCGGCTCTCGATCAAAGCCAGATCGACGCGCTGGAGCAAAGCTTCCGCAAAGAGGCCGGCGAAGATGCCTCAGACAATTCCCCGGCCAACGCCATCAAGCGTCAGCGCAAACGCGCCAAACGCTATGAGAACAACATGCAATGGTGGATAGGCAATCTGACCGAGGCGCAACGCGTCATCGTACGCGAAGTCACTGCGTCCATGCCAGAGACCGCGACCTGGTATGCGTATCGCGATGCCAAACGCGACACGCTGATTCGGTTGCTGCGCTCCGGCGCATCGGTTCAACGCATCCAGCGGTTCCTGACGGATTGGTTAGTTGAGTATCGCGACATGCCCGCCCCGCCGCGGCTAGCGCAGAGCGAATTGCGCACTGGCTTTACCGCTCTGCTGGTGCGCCTCGACGCCTCGCTGAGCAAAGCGCAGCGGCGCAAGCTCATCGACCGACTGGTTCGGTTGCGTCGCGACTTCATGGCGCTACAGCGCAGCGCGAGCATGGCACCGGTTGATTGCTGATCATTTATGCAGGTACCCTGTT
>JGI12210J13797_10744312_pt1 | contig 54447 bp, 51 predicted proteins | sample ElkSlonscriptome_3_FD_13797 | JGI IMG/M metagenome (IMG submission 13797) | reverse complement strand
CTACCCTCGCAGTGTTTTACGAGTTCATCAATACACACAATGAGGAAAAAAGATCCTGCTTGCATTTTATTATTGACCGACGGTCGGTCAATAGCTATATTGTGACCACTTGCACGGGAACAGTATCACTATTGACGCAAGAAACGAGAGCAGTGTCAGTGAAAGAAATGATCGATGCATCTTTTACTGAGCAGAAAAACCACACAGGGTTGCGGCCCACACAAAACATGAGACAACAAATGACTTCATACCACGCCTGCAAACTGTCAGGTTTTTTATGCATACCCTGCGTTGCCACGGCGTTGTCTTCAAAGGGCCCGGCTCTGCTGGTGATTTGCACACTGTTCTGCCTCTTCAACTTCCCTTTGACGGCGCACGCCGAAAGAACCCTGGGGGACGGCTGGTTCGGCGATATTCAAATCGGCGTCGCTAGAATCGATTCAAAACCTTCGGGAGTGGATGTTTTCGACGACACTGAAAAGCGCGATCTTCTCCGATACAAAAGCTCCGATGTGCCCGAAGAAATACCCCTGATCGAGGGTGAAATCGGCTACGGCTTCCAAAGCACCGGAACGGTGGTGTTGGCAGGCGGGGGAATAGAAGATCCGTGGCGAGTCGTCATCGGTCAGATGATGACCGGCTTGGGCCTGGTCTCACTCTTTGCTCTCTATGAAGAAAAAGAGGTGTGGGAACACCCGTATCTGACCGGAGCGAATCGCGATGAAACCAGTGCCACATCCTTCGGTTACGGAGTGGACTGGAACAATGTCCTGAATACCGACATCCGCATCTTTACCAAGCGGATGGAGATCGAGATCGACCATGATCAAATCGGAGACATCGTGCCGGACCTGCGCCGCGACGGCACCGATACCATCCTGGGTATCCGCTACCCATGGAACCTGGGACCCGGCGGTGTCCTGAGTAGTGGTATCAGCTATATTCTGATCGATCGGGACGGCGTAGCCAATTCAGGCCACGGTTATGCTGCGGAACTGAACCATATGCTGGAATGGGACAGATTTTCTTTCGCCACCGGCCTTGAACTGGTCGCCAGGGAGTTCGACGAAATCCATCCGGTGGTCAATGAAAAGAGAGAGGAAGCAGCATTTACCCTTTCCGAGACGGTTTCCTACGCCGCACCGTTCGGGCTTGAAAATTCTTACCTGTTCGGCATTGCGGCATACACGAAGACCGTCGCCGATATCACATTTTTCGAGGGTAACGCCCTCATCCTCGGCGCCGGTGTCGGCTGTCGGTTCTAGACTCATCACCAGGATTCCTGGCGGTCATTCAATAACGGAGGCATAAATGATTTCACGCTATAGATATAAACCGCTTCAGTACTTCTTCATCACCTTCTCAGTGACATTCTTTTTTTGGTTTGTCGGCGCGTGCATGAGTTTCCAAGAGGATGCAAACGGGTCACACATGTTGTTCCTGCTGGCTGGCCTGATTGCGCCGTTTCTCATCTCCATTGTCATGATCTTGAAATCCGGATCTACAGATTTACGAAACGACTTCATCAACCGGCTGATCGACCCCAGGCGCATCCGACCAACATCGCTGCCGGCGTTCATTTTCATTATGCCGATGTCGGTGGTGACATCCATTGTCATCTCGCTTCTCTTCGGCGAATCGCTGTCGCAATTTGAATTTTCCCCAGGCTTCTCCTTTTCCTTCGGGTTCATCCCGGCGCTGTCGGTCCTCGTGCTGGCTGCAGCCTTTGAAGAGCTAGGATGGCGAGGATATGCCTTTGACAGTTTGCAAAGCCGCTACAACTTCTTTATCGCTTCACTGGTGTTCAGCCTGCTCTGGTCCAGCTGGCACTTTCCGCTGATTTTCGTGAAGGATTCTTACCAGTATCAGATCTTACATGAAAATATCTGGTTCTGTGTCAATTTCTTTGTCAGCATCATTCCCATGGGTATCATCATCAGCTGGATCTGCATCAAAAACGGGAAAAGCGTGCTGGCGGCCATCGCCTTTCATTTCATCATCAACATGTCGCAGGAGGCGTTGGAAATATCGTCGCTGACCAAGTGCATACAGACCGTCGTTCTTTTACTGGTGGCAGCCGTAATCATCGTCATGGAAAAGGAGCTGTTTTTTTCAAAAATGCCCATTCTGGTCGAGGAGAACTGATGGAACCGTCACGGAAATCTTTTTCCCTGTTTCTCGTCATCTGGTCAGGTCAGCTCCTGTCCAAGATCGGCAGCGGCATCAGCGCATTCGCCCTTGGTGTCCATCTTCTTCAGACAACGGGGGCCACATCCGCCTATTCATTTCTGCTGATGGCGGCATTTTTGCCTTCGGTGCTGCTCGCACCGGTGGGCGGCGTTATCGCCGACCGAAAAGACAGAAGACTGATGATGGCAACCGGTGACTTAGGGTCCTCCCTGGGAATTGGCTTCGTTCTTGGCATGTTGATGCTTACCCCGGACGCCTGCTGGCCAATCTACCTCGGTGCCGCAGTCAGTTCACTGTTTGCCGCGCTCCAGTCGCCCGCATTCAAGGCCTCAATCACCGATATTCTTGACGAAAAGGCCTACGCCAAAGCAAGCGGATTTGTGCAACTCGCCGAAGCCTCTCAATACCTGCTTGGACCGATCCTTGCCGCTTTCCTGCTTTCCCGGTTCAGTCTGTCGGCGGTCCTTGTGGTCGATATGGCGACCTTCGCACTGGCCGCGCTGTCGGTACTGGTGATTCGGGAACGAATTGTCCGGCAGGGAGGGGGAAAAAAACCGGTGGATTTCTGGAAAGACTTCACCGACGGCATCCGCTACATAGCGGACAATCAACGAGTACTGCACTTATTGCACATCACCACGGCGATCACCTTTCTGGTGGGCATTCTCCAGTCGGTTTTCGTTCCTATGGTGCTCTCGGTTTCGGACAGCGGCACACTGGGCGCCGTCCAATCCATATCCGCTTCCGGAATGCTGATCGGCAGCTTTTTGATTGGCATGTCGAGCACGACCGGTGAACAGGGACGGGTGCTCTCGTTCTCACTGGTCGCGGCGGGTTTTTTCTACATCCTCATCGGCGCAAGCCCGAATGCCGTCGTAATTACCTGCGCCGCGTTCTGTTTCTTCTTCACCCTGCCTTTCGTCAACGCCACCCTGGAAGTGTCGTTTCGTCAAAGCATTGAAGACGACATGCAGGGGCGCGCCTGGTCTCTTATTTCCCTCATTACCCAGACCGGCATGGTGATGGCGTTCGGCATCGCCGGCCTTCTGGCCGACCATCTGGTCAACCCGCTCTTGACGGACGCCGGCCGATTTTCAAATAGCCTCGGAAGACTGATCGGCACCGGCTCTTCCCGGGGAAGCGGGCTGATGGTGATGGTCTGCGGTCTGCTCCTTTTACTGTATGCGCTGGTTTCAGTGTCACGTGGGCGGAGGCCGCAAGCGACATCGCTCGGATGAGACGCCGGTGAAAAGAACCTCCTGTCTCCCCATAACTGGCTAGGCTGAGTTTCAAGGGTAATCAGATTCAAGATCGAGCCGGTGATCATATGCTCGCGCGCTCACCCCCGGTTCCTGTCTCTTTGCTGTCTGCAGTGTTGTCTCCGTTTTGACGGACATTGCCATTTGTCAGAACTCTGCGCAAAAGTTCCTGCATACTTTCTATTTTATAAGGTTTGACGATCATACCCTTGAATCCGTATTTTTCGTACTGAGCCATTATTGGGTCATTGGAGTAACCGCTGGCCACTATTGCCTTGACCTGAGGGTCAATGGCTATCAGTTCCTTGATGGCTTCCTTGCCTCCCATGCCTCCGGGTATGGTCAGATCCATAATCACCGCATCGAATGGATTGCCGTCCTGCCTTGCTGTTTTATAGAGCTCTATGGCCTCTCGACCATCTTCGACCGAAGTGGTTGTGTATCCGAGAAAACTGAGAAATTCTGTCGTGATATCCCGTACCAGGGGGTCATCATCCATGAGCAGAATATTGCCATTGCCCCCTGCGGCGGCAATATCACCTTCCTCTTCGGAGCTCTGCTCAGGGAGGTCTGTCGAGGCCGGAAGGTAAAATGTAGCGGTCGTGCCCTTGCCTTCTTCCGTATCGATAGAAATATGCCCCTTATGCTTGCTGATAATGGAATAGGTAGTGGCCAGACCAAGACCGTAGCCGGTGTCTTTAGTTGTAAAATAGGGATCGAATATCTTGGGGAGCATGTGCTGAGGGATCCCCACTCCCTGATCAGACACCTCTATTCTTACATACCTGCCCGGTTCCAAATGAACTTTGTTCCTCAAGGCCACATCCATGTTCCGGGCGGTGATGAAAACAACTCCCCCATCCTGCATGGCCTGGAGGGCGTTGAACACCAGGTTGTTCAAGACCTGACTGATCTGGCCGGTATCTATGATAACAGGCCACAGAGACTCGGAAATATCAAACTCTGCCTTGACGTGGGAACCCTGCAGACAAAACTGAGTCGTTTCCGTGATCAAATCTTTGATGGGCATGGTCTTGGTGATGGGCGCGCCGCCTTTGGCGAAAGTCAATAGCTGCTGGGTCAGGGACTTGGCCTTCAGAGTCGCTTTTTCGGCAAGAGACAGCTTATCCAGAGCGCCTTGCTCTATGGAATACTTGATTCGCAAGAATGATAAGTTCCCAAGAATTGCCGTCAGGATGTTGTTGAAGTCATGAGCGATCCCTCCAGCTAGCATTCCCAGGGCCTCCAGTTTTTCCGCCTTTTGAGATTCCTGCAAAAGCTTTTTCTTTTCGGTAATATCACTGAAAACGAGGACCGCACCGACAATATTACCGTCTTCATCCCGGATGGGGGAACAACTGTCGGAAACATTTAATTCCCGGCCTTCCCTGGTCTCCAGAACCGTATCTTCCTCCAGGAGAACCACTTTGCCATTTGTCAAAACTGCGTCCACGGGGCTAGGGTACGGCCGGCTGCCCTCTTCGCCTTTGATTCTAAAGACCTCCGTGAGCGGTTTTCCATGACCATTGTCTTGGGAATATCCCGTCATCTTTTCAGCCATGCGGTTCATGAGCACGACTCTGCCGTGAATATCCGTGGTGATGACACCGTCACCGATGGACCGAAGAGTGACATCAAGCCGCTCTTTTTGAGAGGCAATTACTCGTTCGGACTCCTTTAGCTCGGTTATATCATGGAGAACAAAAACACTGCCTTCAGTCTCATCAGACTTATTAACAACAAGGGAAGCCGAAGCAAGACAAGGTATTTTCCTTTTGCCATTGTCAAGGCTGACTTCAAAGCCCACCTGGGCCGTATCGACCCTGAGTCCCTCCAGATTCACGCCGGACCGGCTCAGGGGAAGTACCTTGGATATGTGTTTGCCGATCAGTGCCTCTTCGGGAACCCGTAGAAGTTCCGAAACGGAATGGTTGTGAGTGACTATCAAACCATCAGCATCGGTGACCAGCACTCCGTCGGGCATACTATTGAGCACACCCCGGAAGTGATCGCGGCTGACTGTCGTCTCCTGAAGATGCCGGGCCAGCTGGCCGAGTTCTCTAGCCAGCATCCCCACTTCGTCACTGCGGCTCTCTGAAAGGAGGGGCTCATCATCCTTCAGGCCCATTCGTCCGACAAAAGAAGCCAACTCCCGAATGGGCATGGCCAAATGCCTGGCCAGCAAAAACGTTGTGATCAGAGACACCACAAGAACTATGAAGGCGACTACGGACAAGACCTTGATATTTTTACTTATCGCTAACTGCTGGATTTTAGCCAGCTCTGCTTGCAATCCAGCCACCGACTGATTGATGTTTCCAAGGGACATACCGATGCACACACCACCCAGCACTTTATCCTGAATCATGATCGGTGCCAGGCAATACATCAGGTTTTTGTCCCTGGCCCAGATTACCTGGGTTTGAAAAAGATCGACCACGGAAACGATGTCTGTGATGCTTTTGCCTCTCTCAACCATGGTGGCAGTGCCGTCGTGAAGGATCCGCCCCAGATCATCATACACATAGGCGAATTCTATCTGTTGCTGAACCTTGGCAGCAGTAAGAATATCCTGCATGGCCACGTATTCCCTGAGCATGATCGGGGTGATCACAGATTCAGCAATAACCCCGGCAAGATTGCGGCCCTGCTCCTCGACCTGTCTGGCAAATGCCGTATTCATGGTCGCAGCGCTGGTTGTCCCCATTTCGTTCATGATCTGTCTGGCATTGAGAAACAGAACGGCGGCAACCAGCAACAGCGTCAAGGTCACCAGGAAAAAAATGGAGAGAAAGTAGCGGGAAAATATACGCATAGGGTTACATGCCGGCTTTGTAATCCATATAGAGCGCCTGGAAACGAAGAATCTCAGAAGAAGGAACCTGATCGTATTTGGGCACATCGCTGAACTTAGTTACCACACCTTCTTCACGGCTTTCTCCATATTCATCCAGCAGCCTTTGCTTGACCCTCTTGCGAATGGATTCAGGCAATTCTTTACGTGCTGAAAGGAGTGATCTCGGAACGGGCTCGGTCTCGTGGAAGATATGAAGATCCTTCTTGATCTTGGGCGGGAAAAGGTCTTCATCAAGCCAGTCGGTATTGCTCAAAACGCCGGCCTGCACCCTATTTTCGTGAACCCAGATGGGAATATTTTCTTCGCTCCTGGCAAAGACGTAACCAACTCCCTTGTCAGGGCCCATGACCGTCTCAGGACCGGGCCATGCCATCTCGACAAGACGAAAACCCTCGCGCACGAGAATGGTCCTGGGAAGAAAGTAGGCTGAAGTGGAACCGGGATCTTCAAAGGCCAGAATCCTGCCCTGCAGATCGGAGAGAGAAGTGATGTTGCTGTCGTTTCTGGCGAAAAAAACCGTGTGGTACTCGGGAACATTGTTGCGCCACTCCCGCAGAAGTACCTCCACGCCGGCTTCTTCCACATAGAACATGGACGAGAACATGGTTTCGGAAATAAAATCAATTCTGCCGGAGTTGAGCATCTCCAGCATTTCCTGATTGCTTTTGGCGAACATGACCTCGACATCGGCCACCCCAAGGTCCGACAGATTGTCAGCGAGAAAATCAGCCAGCCCTGTAAAGCGTAAGAAATGCTTGCGGGGCTGTGATGTTACTTTGCCAACCCTGAGGACCACACCTTCTTCAACTGACGTGCTGCCATAATCTGTTTTTTGCCCGGCCGTCGCCGGCATGGCAGAGACAAGAAGAGGAAAAAGGAGGAAACACAAAAACTTCAGAGGTATACCTTTCATAGAAAACGTCCTTCTGTGATTATGGTGATTCTTCAGAGTTTATATCTTGAGAACAAACGCTAATGTGCAATGGTTCTTCATAGAATGGGTCGTTTCAAGACGCGTCTATATAACAGACCACCTTGACACAATGCGGTCGACAGGCAAGGATCATGAGGCCCAACCCTACTTTATCGCAATTACTTTATCTCAAATCCTTTCCACTTCGTCACCAACCGGCCCATCATATCCGCCTTTTGTCACAAATTCAATCAGTTTGCCGCTGTCGGGAGGTACACCAATTGCTTTAAGATAAAAAAACTCCCTTGCTCTCACCATTTCACCATAGGTCGTGCATGCATATCCATTGCCGGATTCCGGAGATGTTTGAGCTGGTTAGCGCCGACATGACCATGCCTGCCATGACCGGCGACGTTGTGGCCGTTGACCTGCAATGAGTTCATCCCACTATGCCGGTAATCATCTGTAGCGGCTGGAGCTCCCGAATTGACATCGTGGCAGGTACATCGTCCCAGAGGCTGTATCATGATACCAAGGGATGCACCGGATTCGGGAGCATAGTAATTGCACATACTCATCCAGAAGTTGCTCTTTCCATCTTCTTTATGGGTTTCTCGCGGTGGCATGTCTATTTTGGCATCGATGTTTGTCTCGATTTCGGGGGCGGTGATCAACTTGCAACTGTGCAGGACTTTCGAAATTGTACTCCCGTTGCTTTCGGCACCCTATTCTTCGTCGTAGCCTTTGCCGATGGCGGAAAACGGCAGTTCGATGTTCAGCCGTGGCACTTCCCTGCCGATCCAGGCGACAAAGGTATTGCTGTTGGGGCCGGGAAACCCTTTGTAGGTCTTCTTCCAGGGATAGTTTTCGGCCGCCTTGAGGACGTCTGCGATGAGTTCATCAACGCCTTCTCCCCTCTGCTCGCTAATGAGTCTGGGCTTGGCGCCATACCAATAGCGATCGGGAATATCCTGCCGGATGCGCACCACCGAGCCACCGCCTCTACCGCGCCAGCCGGTAACATCAAGAACGGTATAGGCTGATGCATGTGCCGGTTTGACGGCAATCCAGGTGTGAATGGCGAACCAACCGCGCCAGCCCCAGGCATCGGCACCGTAGACCTGCAGTACTGCCTCCGGAGTGCTCTGAGGGACCGGCGCGATGCCGGCTGAATCACGGCGGGCATTGTGCCAGCCATTTTCGTGGCAACCGCTCATAGTGACCAAGGCCAGGAGAACGATTACCTTCAAGGCCGATGTCAAGACAGTACAAACATGCTTCATCCTTTTCCTCTCGACGATATATGCGGTTAAACGGCGGAGGTGCTCATCTTACGAGATACCAGTATGAGAGTGGCTGAAACTCATGGGGTATTTCCCCGGCAGTTACCATCCTCTCCTAGGACGGGCTGTCATTATGACAGTCGAGACATCCGGTAAAAGCAGGATGAGTTGTCTTCGGTGCATCATCGCTGCCGTCCTCCGGACCGTGGCACCCCAGACAGTCGCTATCCTCTGTTATTCCCTCATGGATATCGGGAAAACTTTTGATTGATGGTCCATGAAATCCGAGATAATATCCATACCCGCAGCCGCTTATGCCTATGACGACACCAAGAATAATCGCCATTGTGTACTTTTTATTCATTGTACTCTCCCGTTACCCTTCCGTCTCTAAGACAAATGAATGAGTCAACCCTGTCGGTTACCTCCGGATCATGGGTTGCCATGAGAATGGTGCAATCGGTTTCAATTGCCAGACTGTGCATCAGATCCACTATCATTTTTCCGGTACTCGTATCAAGGCTGGCTGTGGGTTCGTCGGCGAGCAGCACTTTTGGGAAATGAGCGATGGCTCTGGCTACGGCCACACGCTGCACCTCCCCTCCTGAGAGTTCATGGGGAAGCGCTCTGGCTGCAGATCCCAGGTCGATACGCTCCAACAACCAGTCTATTCGTTTTTGTCGCCTCCTCCCGGCATAGCCATTGAGAAAAAGTGGAAACCCAATATTTTCGGCCACCGTCAGATATGAGAGCAGATTTCCCCGCTGGAAAATAAACCCCAGCTGATAGCGCTGGAATTTGCTTAAAGCACGGCTACCGAGTGCGCCGACATTAATATCGCCACACTGAATAAGCCCTGCATCGGGTTTCTCAAGTCCCCCTATGCAGTTAAGCACGGTAGATTTCCCCGATCCTGATTTTCCTACCAACGCCGTAAACTCTTGAGCTCTGATAGAAAAGGAAATATCCCGCAAAGCTGTCAGTTCACCTCTGCCCGAAAAATATTTTTTCGAGACGCCTGCAATGGTAATCATGATATCATATGGATCTCAAAATTTCTGCCGAACGCCACCTGACAATGAGAGCAGCAGGCCATAGCGCCGCAATCATGCTGAAAAAAAGAGCCGTCAGAGGTGGGGTGAACAGTGAAAACAGGGTAAGCCTCGGTAGTATTATAGCCGATACGGAAAAATACTGATTGTGGGAGGTAAACGCAGAGATGTCAATTCCGCCGAGCATCGACACGGATTCGACCGCCACCACTCCAAGAATCACGCCCGCACCACAGGCAAGAGTATTCATCATGAGCACTTGAAGTATAACGAAGAAAGACAGTTCGACGTGTGTTGCTCCCATCGACTTTATGATTCCATATTCACGAATGTTTCTGATGATGAAAATAATGAAGGAGCAGGCAATACCTATGGCAACAACGCTGAACACCAGAAAAATAACGATCCCCATAGAAATATATTCCAGGTCGATGAGCTGTTTGAGATCAGGCCTTGTCATCTCCCAGGACTGGAAACTGGCCTGCTGTCCAAATTGGCGCTGGAGGATGCCAAGGGCCGAAGCGGTGGGCGATTGAGGCGACAAAAATATGGCAGCAGTCCATGGCAGCTCCAGAGCCGGCAACAGATCGAGAGTGGAAAAGGCGGTCTTCCAGTCAAGCTGCGGGTTCGACGTGTGATATAGCCCGGAGACCTCAAGCTCAAGGTATGTGGGGCCGCTACCCGGATAAAACAGCAGTCTATCGCCTGCATCGACAGCCAATTCACCGGCAAGACTTTTGCTCAACAGTATCTGCGACCTGCCTTTCCGTGGATATTTCCCTTCGACAATCGCCTGATGAAAAGATGTAACCTTCTTTTCCCGTTCCGGGGCCAGGAGGCAGAGTGTCAATGGACGGATGGTGCTTCCCGCACCCACCGTTCCCTGGATGAAACGTCTTTTGAGAACTGCATCCACCCCGGCTACTTTCAAATCCAGGGGCCTTACGGTTTCATCTGTAACCATGCCAGTGACGTGTCCGGAAAACAGACCAACAGTGTTGCGAAGCATGGCGTCATTGACACCGACTGAAAGCGCAGAGAGAAAAATCAGAATTGAGACGGCAGAAACAACCATGACCGAAAGAATCAATGTTATCCGACCTGAACGCCGCAGAAAGGACCACGAGGTGGCAGCCCAGAACCCATAACGTGACAATGGGGGGGTCACTCTGCAGCCCGTTCGAAATCAACACCGATTCTTCTCTGGAAAAACTCCATTGCCGGAGAGATCAGAAATGAGTGATCATCCCGAAAAAGCCCACTGAGACCACTATGAAGAAAGTCTTTGGCTGTGGCGCAGGCAAGAGCGACAGATCTCGGAAAGTCGGAGAAGGCCCCATCCTGCTGCTCGCCTTGCCTCGGCAGGCGAAGATACTCCTGCAACCGTCGTCTCTCCTTTTCGCAGTCTCCGTGAAAAATATGTGAGACAAGGTAATTATGCCGTTTCATGGAGATATCCGAACCAATATCGACAATGTCATCCATGATCTGGCATCCCATGCCGATTGCGTAGAGCGCCTTCTTCATTGTTTTCACCTGCGATGGTTCGATCTTTTCTATCACCTCCGGGATATCCCAGGGACAGGTGAAGAGCACGCCCGTTTTGAAATGATGAACGGTGGACAGTATGCTGTCAGGCACAAGAATCTTCTCAACACCGGTTTCTTCGGAAGCTTCCTGAATACCGCTTTTGGTCATCGACTTCATCGAGACGGCAGAAGCGAGTGAGATCTTCTCCCGGTCAATATCGCCCTGTGCTCCAGCGTCAAACAGCAATCTGAACAATACCCTGTCTGAAATCATGATATCGATGACAGACCGAAAACGATGGCCTGTCTGCGGGATATCGGTATTAAGCGTCATTTTATACTCGTTATCCAGCAGATTATCGCAGCCCGTTACCATGCCCCGAAGGCACTGCAGTACAGCAGAATAGAGAATTCTCCGTTCAGGGCGAATGCCGGCACTATAGAAACTATACAAGAACAGGAGAGAAAAGAAGTTCTTTGAAGAGGAAAAATCATTCTCAGTCGGCTGAACCACGGTAACTTCGCATTCCTGGAGAATATCGGTCGCTATATTCCAGTATGTGGCCAGACCTGCCCGTAGCTCGGAGAGAAGCTCCATCATCGGCGGCAGTGTTTCGATGCTGGTCAATGCAGGGGCAGTATTGTCATTCTTCATCTTCCCATACCTGAGGAGAGGGGTTTGGCGGTGTTGAACAGTGCGACATAGCCAAAATAGCAGGCAACGGTCTGAGGGGCATCAAAACCTGCCTGTACAATCAGCTCCGGCAACACGCCGCGTATATTCTCGCCGATCTGCGGCTGCATGAAGAACCAGCGTGAAACATGGGATACCAGCCATCCCATGCTGGTGGTCGGCAAATGCATATCTGCTATTACCAACCGCCCTCCCGGCTTGAGAACCCTAAATGCCTCCATCAGCGTCGTCTTTTTAAGATCAAGGGGAACGTGGTGAAAAAAAAGACTTGAGACAACGCCATCAAAAGATGCGTCCTCAAATTCAAGATTTTCAGCGGCCATTATCTCGAAACGGCATGTTTGGTTTTCTCTCTTTTTTCGCGCCATTCGAATCATTTTCGCCGCAGCATCGATGCCGACCGCTTCCCCCCCTTCTCCCTCGCCCAGCGCATCGGCAATCATTCTTGTCAGGACGCCGGTGCCGCAGCCAATATCAAGAATTCTGCCGCTCTTTTGAGGGGCGAGAAGAGCGAGAATATGATTGTCATATTCCTTCTGTTTACCCAGTAACAGAAGAGGTTCACAAATATCATAGATGAAGGCTGCGTGATCCAGAGTACGACCACGAGTGGGAACTGAACGTAATACCATTCGAATGACTCCCGAAAGCTGAATTATACGGTATCGATAGGGCACATATGGACAAAGACAGGAGCACGAGAATATACCCGTCGTATACCGTTCCACAATACTGTCGTAACTCGTTTATTGAAAGTAATATATATTCTCAAGTACTCTTTTCCCTTTCTTTCAGCTCGCTCTTGGCAATAAAGCAGGTATCCCTGATATTTCCCTGTAATTCAGTCATTCGGAGACTCGCCGGCTGGCATCCCACCTCCACGCTCTGAGGCAGCCGGTCTTTTTCTGAGAGTTCCGGCCGTCCAGGGGCGTTTTCTTAAAGGTCTCTTCTGATAAAGAAATAGATGGTATTCATCGGTATGAACGAACTGGTCAACCTTTGAGGGAAGAATCGACGTGTTGAAAACCTGGGGGAAAAAGCACCCAAAGAATTGGATATGCTTTCCCCAAAACACCTGCCATTCTTGGTGAAGGCCAGGCACAACTACCTATGGAGGAGGGCTTTGAGTAAGCATCTTTTGGCAGGCCTTCCTTACACTGTTTCGAAGCAGTTCGGTTTCTAGTGGCTTGGTGAAGTACTTCCAGATCGCCCCCTGATTGATGGCCTCAATGATGGTCGAAACATCCGACTGACCTGAAAGAATGATTCGGACCGTATCCGGATACAGATTTTTGATAGTTGCCAGCAACTCAACTCCCGTCATACCTGGCATGAGATGATCGGATATGATTACATGCACCTGGTTCAAAGCCAACACTTCCAAGGCCTCCCTGCCGCTGGCAGCGGAAAGTACTTTGTACTCACCGCGCCGGAAGATTCTTTTGAGCACGCGCACTATCTGAGGTTCGTCGTCGACGACGAGGAGCGTAAACAGGTCCTGGTCCGGGGAGAAGTCGGTAAATGACCACTTTTTGCCCTGACGAAGCAGTGGTGTTATCTGCTCAACGGGCAGGGGTTTGCTGAAGAAAAAGCCTTGAAGAAAGTCACACCCCTGCCGACGAAGAAAGTGCAGCTGCGCCTCGGTCTCGACGCCTTCTGCAATGCTGTCTTTGTCCAATTTCTCAGCCATGGCTATTGTCGCCGAGACAATCGATGCATTAACCGGATTGACCGCAACATCGAAGACGAAGGATTTATCGATCTTGATCTGATCAACGGGGAGTTGGGAGAGCCAGACAAGCGATGAATGACCGGTCCCGAAATCATCGAGTGATATATGAACACCCAGCGATTTGAGATCACTGATATTCTGTTTTACCTTCACGGGGTTTTGCAGTACTGCACCTTCGGTCAGTTCCAGTTCTAGAAACTCAGGTTCAACATCTGCTACGTGAAGAAGCTGTTTGATATATGGCACCAGGTCGCTTCTATGAAAGTGTTTTGCCGAGAGGTTAACGGCCACCCTGATACCTGCAAGTCCCTGTTCTCGCCAACTGGCAATCTGCGAGACCGCCTGGCGCAATACCCACTCACCGATTGATACGATAAACTCGCTTTTCTCTGCGATAGCGATAAAAATACCGGGAGGAACCTGTTCATCCTCACTTCTGGACCATCGTAATAATGCCTCGAGACCGGTGATTTCCCCTGAAAGGGAGTTTACTTGTGGTTGGTAATGCAACTCAAGCTGATTGCGATCGATAGCATGCAGCAAATCATTTGCCAGGCTGCTTTCTGCCTTTTCCATTTCGCAGGAATCTGCAAAAGTATGATAGCCGTCTCCACCATCATTTTTGGCAGCCATCATTGCCAAACGGGCGTTTTCCAGCAACTCCTCCGCAGAGGCTCCACAGCGGGGAAAACTGACGCTGCCTATGCTGGCTGTCACGAAGACCTGCCGTTCCTGAACCGTGAACGCACTGCGTATTTCTCTGAGGAGACGTTCAAGCGTCTTTTTCGCCTGGACACCGTTTTCCCGTTCAGAGAGTAAAATGGCAAAAACGTCTGCCCCGATTCGTGCAACCACGTCATTGAGGCGGAAACAGCTTCTCAGACGGCGAGCTAATTCTACCAGGATCGCATCCGCAGCCTGGTATCCAAGGTTTTGATTGATCGAGTGAAAACGGTCAATATCGACATAATAAAGAATGATATTTTCTGCAGACTGTTGTTTCGTTCTTTCTGAAATGATCTTGTCAATATTAACAAGCAACTTGTTTAAATTATATATTCCCGTCAGTGGGTCGAGTTGAGAAAGTGTACTTTTCTCTACGGCCTGTGTATGTTTATAATATTGCTCTTCTTTGATCGCCCAAAAAGCGACCACAGCATCATCGTGATTTTTAACAGGTGAGATATAGACATGCTCCCAGTACACATCACCGTTCTTTCGCCTGTTGAGGAGTTCTCCCTGCCAGGATTCTCCCGAGAGTATCTTTGCCCACATATCTCGGTAGACAACCTGCGGTGTTTCACCCGATTGGAATATCCTGGCATTACGACCGATAAGTTCGTCTCTAGCGTATCTGCTCGATTGGCATTGACGGCTGTTGACATACGAAATAGTGCCATGCGGATCGGTAATGAGGATGCCGCTGGTACTGTTGTCTAGCGAGTATGCCTGTAATTCACTGATAGTTTCAAAATTCATTGCTGCCCATCACGTTTTTCCAGCTTGGCCTGAATGGAAATATGCTGCAGGGTTTCTCCTGCTTTCAACACCTTTCCGCTACACCCCTCACCTATCAAGTAGTTCCCGTATTGCTCTTGCAAGATCTGCTCGACCAACCGGCTTGGTGAGAATTGCCTCTGCATGTAGATCATGCGGGGTCTTGCCTGAGATTTTCCGGCTATAGCCTGTGCAGATGATTATCGGTATATCCGGACATATCGACGATACTGCCGCAGCCAATTCGTCCCCGGTCATACCCGGCATGGTCATATCCGTCAGTATCAGGTCGAAATCCGAGGGGTTCGATCGAAACAGCTTTAGAGCCTCTCCACTGCTGGTCCGGGTCGTTACTCTGTATCCGAGGTCGGCTAGTTGTTTTTTCAATATTTTCGTAATGGCAACCTCATCGTCAACCACCAGTATTCTCTCTTGGCCCCGGGAGATTTCTCCTTCTTCTGTATCCCGGCTTATCTCGTCGTCGACTGTGGGGAGAAGAATGGTGAAGGTGGTACCCTCTCCCAGACTGCTTCGTACCCTTATTTTTCCTCCATAGCTTTCCACTATCCCATAGACCAGCGAGAGACCAAGACCTGTTCCTTCGCCGATTTTCTTGGTGGTGAAGTATGGCTCAAAAATCTGGTCAATATTCTCGGGAGCGATACCGGCACCATCATCGGCGATCTGTACCTTGATGTAGTTACCGGTGGCTAAATCGGGGAATATGCTATCATCTTCCTCCACGACGACATCCTCAACACTGACATGTACCGTGCCCTTGTCTCCTTTCATGGACTGAACCGCATTAGTGCAAAGGTTCATGACCACCTGGTGAACCTGAATAGGATTACCCATGACATTGGATTTGCATCTAATATCTGATAATATCTCAATAGAGCTTGGTATCGACGATCTGAGAAATCGTATAACCTCTTTGATAATGGAACTGATTTGAATCGGTTGGCGTTCATCATTGGATTGGCGGGCAAAAGCAAGGATCTGTTTGACAAGCTCTTTCGCTCGCATACCTGCCGAATAGACCTCTTCCAGGTCACTCCTCAACGAGGTATCGGGCCTGGTCTCACCCATGGCGATTTCCGTAAAACCCAGGAGTGCAGAGAGGATATTGTTGAAATCATGCGCAATACCTCCGGCGAGCGTACCAATTGATTCCATTTTCTGGGCCTGTACAATTCGCGCTTCCATCTCCTCGGTTTTCTCCTCCAGCGCTTTCTGTTCACTGATATTTGTTATTAGGGCCATGACTGCCGGTTCATTCTCCCATTCAACCTGTACGGCATTGACCCGCAACCAACGGAGATCACCTTGACTGGTAACTGCCTTTATCTCACGATCAGGAGGAAACGCTCCTCCAGAGATGACCAACTGATAGAGTTTATCCACTTCCTGCTGCTCATCAGTATGAATGTAATTGAGATAGGGGGAGCACAGCAGCTCCTCTCTGTCGTACCCTAAAACATGCCCTATTCTCTGGTTTACATAGGCTATGTCACCATTTTGCAGGACTATGATACCCTCATTGGCATCTTCAAGCAGACGTTTGTATTTTTTTTCAGATTCGAGTAGAGCTCGTTCGGACCGCTTCTTCTCAGTAATGTCCCTAATCACACTTATTACTCCGTGGGTCCAGCCAGTCAGATCATCAACGGGAGTAACGGTAATTTCGGTCAGAATCTCCCGACCATCTTTGCTGAGCATCGTATAGGCGGTGCTGAATGATTTGCCATTTTCCAGCACCGGCTCACTGAGTTCAGCAAATCGTGCAAAAGCGTTGTCATCGACATGAAGCTGACGAGTGGACTTGCCGCGGATCTCTTCTTGACGATAGCCAAAGATCTTTTCGGCCGCTCCATTACAAACAAGGACCTTACGGTTGCGCGATTCGATCACCAGTACGGCCTCCTGGAGGCTGTTAAACACTTTCTCGAAGAGCAGCTTGGCCTGACGCAGTTGGTTCTCTTTCACAACTTTTTCGGTTATGTCAGCGACCAGGAGGAGAATAGCGGAGCTGCCCCCCCAATCCGTCAGGGAGAATTTAAAATCTGCCCAGTGAACATCACCGGTGTTATCGACAATCCTGCAAACATATCCACCGCTTTGCTGATCAGCCTGATATTGCTTAAGAGTTTTGAAAAAAGCAGGCCGGTCTTCCTGGTGTATAAATTCGGATAACCCTGTTTCATATAACTCAGGCGTCGTTACACCAAGAAGCTCTCCGGCTTTATTGTTACCGAAAAAAATAGCCTCTGTATCGGAGACCAGGACCGCTTCACTGGTGTTCTCTACCAAGCATCTATATTTCGATTCGGAAATCGTCAGTTTCTTAATCAACGCTTCGAGGCCTGTTATGTCAAAAGCAGAAATAAGAACACGATCGTACGTTTTTTCATGACCTGGCACAACCACCCAATGAATGTTCAGGGCTATCTCGTCCCTCCACTCTTCGGGCACAACGAATTGCTGCACCTCAAACTCCTGTCTGCATTCTACCAGCGCCTCCAGCTCCTTCTTCAGGAAGCTATATTCCTCATCCACAAAAAGCTTTGCACAGGGAGGCTTTGACGTATCTTGGTAACTGGAACCAAACAGCTTATATACCGGCTCATTGATATCCCTTACCCTGATTCGGGAAAAACACTGCTCTCGCAGTTCGGAGTTGTGTCCCACTCGCTCCAGGAGATCAATTCGGGAGGTTTGATCCCAATCATCGACATAGGCCTTGAGCTGCGAAAGATCGACCTCCCAGAGAGGGTGAGGAGTGTTTTCGAATGCTGTTCTATACCTCTTTTCGTTTTGTGCCAGCACTCGCCATGCCGCCTCGGGGGCAGCAAAATCCCGGCGCAGCAGGAAATACAGCAAAATAGCGGTAACCAGAACAAAGACTATTCCCTTTACTGTTTGTATATGGTTGAAAGAATGTCCTTGGACTGCCAGGTAATCAACGACAAGATCACTGAGCAGAATCCAGAGTCCAGCGAGGATGACATATTGCAGTACGATCCTGTAAATGCGCGTGGAGGCGGATAAATGTCTATTCATATATGGTTTGAGACACTGACTGGTGGCCTTTTTTGTCCTCCAGCATATTGTATGTCAAAAACTGGTCAGGGTCAAATTGTTAAATATGCATGGGTTTACGCAAAAAACACTCCATGATCTTGAGCCGGAATTCTATGAGATACCTCCCCCCCAATCGCACGTCTCTTCCTGCCGGAATAAACTTTTCAAGGGCCTCTTACCATGCTCATTTATGATAAACCATCATCGCGCTCTCTTCTTAAACCCGTCCCCGAGGAAGGGTGTTTACAACGGTCCCTGGAGAGTATACCCACCTTCGTGCTAATCATGAAAAAATGGTATGATCTTGTCATGGTGAGGATTGCAAGGTGATAATCTTTCGATATCCGCATTACATAACCCGGCATGGGAATCGTCATGCGAACACTTTTTTCGTCCTTCCGGATTGAGCGTACCTATGCCTCAAGGCATGGCTATCTTGACAAACACATCGACGACCACACCTTAAAATCTACCGGAAAACAATGGCAGACTCAGTCGCAATCTTTACGCTTTACAGATAGAAAGCCGGCTTCTGATATGCTGACCAGCCGCAATGACGAATGCTGTTTCAGCCGTCGGGCAACAGGGGGGACATTCTTTGGGCAAATGGCTTAAAAACGATACAATACACGATATGATACCGGTGAATGAGAACGTATCTTTCGTAAAACCAGCAACAGCTTTTTGCACGATAAGGAGCTGCCGTGTTTTTTGTTTTTTTTCAACCGTTCTCATGCTGCTCACCACTTTCGACGGTCACGTTCTTGCAGCAGAGCGCCTATTCATGGGCCTCTATGGCGGACAAGCAACCAGCAGCAGCATAAAAGAAATCTATACCCTTGAGGCAGAGACCGCCGATTCCTCCATAGCTGCATTTTTCCTGGGTAAGGAGATGGGAAGCTATGGAAACTTCTTCTCCTCCGAAATGGAAGGCCAGATAGTAAAACATACTGGTGACCAGGATCACTGGGAATTCAATGGAGTGTTCACCCTTCGCTGGCTGCCCTTTCCCTGGGACAATACCATCGACACCAGTCTGGCCGTCGGTCTCGGGCTCTCCTATGCCACCGAAAAGCCATTGATTGAAGTAGAAAAAAATGAAGAAAGCGATGAGTTGCTCGCCTACCTAATGATAGAGCTGGATTTTGACCTGCCGGAGCAGTCTAACTGGAGCATATTCGGACGCCTCCACCACCGCTCCGGAGCATGGGGGGTTTTTGATGGTGTCCATGGAGGCTCAAATATTCTCTGCGCGGGGCTCAAATACACTTTCAACTGACAGTTTCAGCGCCAATCTTTACCGCCTCTTCGCCGCTTCCTGCCAACGACAATCCCTTTGACAAGCAGCAAACAAACATATTTTGCAGTCCTTAACATAGGTGAGAAAGTCCTCCGTGTTCCAGACTCGGACACCCTCTACCGGCTTGTTGCTCCCGTCTATTTCCATCATATCGAAGGTCAGTATGCTGACGACGAGCTCGATGCCTGCGAAATGGGCCATCTTCTGCATTCCGGCAAGAGCGGAAATGTTTGCTTTTTCGTTTTTCTTGCGCATCATGCCGGGTATGGAGTCTATGACGCCGGACGGCATGTAGTTGGCCCATTCGGTTTTTCCCTTGACCACCCATTACGGTGGATATCGAATCCAACGTACGTATGACATGCTTGTTCATGACTGCCTCCGTGGTGTATGACTAGCCGTAGCCCAAGTCATCAAGGTCTGCGTCGCTGAATCCAACGAAATGGGCAACCTCATGGACAAGAGTTATCTCGATTTCGTCAATGATCTCCTCCCTGCTCCGACAGAAAGCTTCGAGCGGTTCCTGGAAAATATGGATGGTGTCGGGGTACAGAGGTGGCTCAGCCATGCTGCGCTCAGGCAGAGGCGTGCCTATATAGACGCCGAACAGTTCAGCATCCGGCGGCAATTTGAGGTCCTCAAGCAATTCTCGACCGGGCCGTGGCTGGACGGTGATGAGCACATTGTCAAGATAGCCTCTGATCTCTTCGGGAAGCCGGGCAATGGCCCGCTCGACCAGAGCGTCAAAGGTGCGACTACTGAAGTGATTATGTGCCGGCATAACTCTGCTCTTGCTCTCTTGACCCAGGAGGATATAAAGAGGTACCCGGTATTTCCGACATTCGGGCCCCAGAACCTCGATAAAACAGCTCTCACTTTCAAACCTAGCACCATTTCCCCAATAATTCCAGAATCAGCACATTCCATATTTTCCCATCGGTATTTGAGCGCGGAACCTCCAGTTATTCCCGAGTTTATAAAAGAATAATTTGATTACCCCTCATTCTCAGCAACTCGGTCTGAGACAGGGATACTCTTTTCTCGGTACGCCATGAACCCATGCCTGCCGCGGTAGAGAAGCAAATGGCTCTCGCCGCTGGGAGAGAGGAGAAATCGCAGGCATCTCTGAGAGGCCTGCGATTTTTTTCCATGCCGCCAGATTCGGAATTGACTGGGCTGCAAAAATGAACCAAAACTACACGAATGTCTGATCTTCTGCACGCAGGGGAGCTAGATGATAACCAGACCCCTTGGACTACTATCAGGCAAGAACTCTTCATTTCAACCACATACGCCGAAAATTCTGTTTTTCCCGTCCCATGGCACACTTTATGGAGTGCCAGAAAAAAGGGATCCTGGCAGCGGCCTGAAAAAGACTTTTGGGCTTAAAAAAGAATCGCAGGAGAACCATTTGAAAATACATATCATCCTCCTCTTTCTCCTGCTGCAGGGTTTTAGTGCCTGCAGCGTCCAGACCGAAACAGTCTACGTCTCGGTGGCTGCCAGCATGACCGATGTCTTCAAGGAACTCCTCGACCGTTTCGCCCTCCTGCAGCCGCAGGTGAAAATACGGCCCAACTTCGCCTCCTCGGGGAGTCTGGCAAAACAGATCGAGCAGGGGGCGCCGGCAGACATCTATATTTCTGCCAATCCCAAGTGGATGCGCTATCTCCTGGAAAAAGACCTTATCGAACCGGGCAGTGAGCATACTTTCGCCTACAACAACCTGGTTTTTATCAGCAGTTCTACGACTCTGGATGTGGACCTTGCACGACTCAATCAGCTTGAGCGCATCGCCCTCGGCTCCCCGCAGAGCGTCCCCGCCGGCCAATACGCCAGGCAGGCGATGACGGCGGCCGGGGTGTACGCTCCCCTTGAGCAGGCACGAAAACTGGTGATGGCTAAAGATGTTCGCCAGGCGTTGCTCTATGCCGACCGTGGCGAGGTGGACGGTGCCTTCGTCTACGCCACCGACGCCGCCCTGGCAAAGACGGCGCGCATTCTTTTCGTTGTACCGGAAAAGCTCTACGACCGAATCTCCTACCCTCTGGCTCTGACCAGGGAAGGGGCGGATAAAAACGCGGCCAGATCATTCTACGACTATATGAGCAGCCCGGAAGCGCTGGAGGTATTGACCTATTTCGGCTTTAAGGCGGCACGTTAACCACTGAAAAAGGACAGAGCGATGTTTTCTCTCACACCTGCCGATATCGAGGCTATCAGCCTGTCGCTGCGCGTGGCCCTGGCCACGACGCTGCTCACCCTGCCAGCTGGTTTTTTCGTCGCCTATATGCTGGCCATGACCAGCTTTCGCGGCAAGACCGTCATCGAAGGGATCATCAATCTGCCACTGGTACTGCCACCGGTGGTCACAGGCTATCTACTGCTGCTCCTCTTCGGCCGCAACGGCTGGCTGGGCCAGTTCCTGGCCCTGTTTGACATCCGCGTCATCTTCACCCTCAGCGGTGCAGTAATCGCCTCCGGGGTAGTCGGTTTTCCGCTGCTGGTACGGGCCATCAGGATCGGTATGGAAAACATCAGCGGCCACTATCTGCTGGCCTCGCGCACGCTCGGAGCCGGCTGGTGGGATACCCTTTTCACCGTGGTCATACCTCTTTGCGGCCGGGCCATTCTTGCCGGCATGACCTTGATGTTCGCCCGCAGTCTCGGCGAGTTCGGAGCGACCGTTATTCTTGCAGGCAATATACCGGGTGTCACCCAGACTATTCCCCTGGCAATCTACCAGTACACCACCACACCCGGAGGAGATCGTCTGGCTCTGTCCTTGTGCCTGGTGTCCATATCTTTATCCTTCGTCGTGCTGTTTATCGGCGAAGCCGTCAACCGCAGCCTGGCCAGGAGATAGCGCCATGGATCTATACGTTGATGTCCGCAAAAGTTTTGGCGACTTCACCTGTCGGGCCACATTTTCGCTGACAAGTTACCGATGCGGAGTTTTCGGCCCCAGCGGCAGCGGCAAGTCAACCCTTATGAATATGATCGCCGGTCTGCTGTCGCCGGACGATGGCTCGATACACCTCAACGGCACCTCTCTCTTCAAAAGCGGTGAAGGCCTCAACCTGCCACCGGAGAAGAGAAGAATCGGCATCGTTTTTCAGCACGCCCATCTCTTTCCGCACATGAATGTGCGCAAGAATCTGTTCTACGGCCACAAGCGTACACCCGCCGACGAACGGCACATAGACCCGGACCAGCTCATCGCCATGCTGCAGCTCGACCAGCTGCTCGATCGCACCATCTCCAAGCTTTCCGGGGGCGAGCGCCAGCGGGTGGCACTGGGACGGACGATTCTGGCCTGCCCGCGACTGATACTGCTGGACGAACCGCTGACCGGTCTCGACGAAACCTTGAAGTATCAGATTATCCCCTACCTGCAGAAGGTGTTCTCGCAGTTTTCCATTCCGCTGCTTTTCATAAGTCACAGCCTTGGTGAAATGCGGCTGATGACCGAGCAGGTGGTGGTCATGAAAGATGGCATAGCCCAGCAGCCGATGGCCACGGAGGACCTCGCCAGAGAGAGCCTCGGTCACGGCGGCAAAGGTTACATGAATCTTTTCACCCTTGAATCAGCAGAGGACGCCGGCGGACTACTGAGCTATCGCTGGGGTGAGGTTGAGCTTATACTGGTGAAAACCTCGCATCCTGCCTCCGGCCGGTTCGCCCTGAACAGTCGCGACATTCTGTTGTTTAAAAAGCATCCGGAAGCCACGAGCGCGCGTAATATGCTGCCCTGCATCGTGCGCCGCACCTATGAGACTGACTGGTTGGTAGGTGTGGAACTCGACTGCGGTGGCCAGACGCTTATAGCCGAGGTCGTGCCGCCCTCGGTGGAGGAACTCGACATACGGCCGGGAAGCAGGATCATAGCCGTCTTCAAGGCCTCCGCCTTCATCAGACTCTACTAACACTCCTCATCCGGCAACGGCTGAAGATGGGCAACCGGCCGTCGGCATCGCCACGGCTCCTTGCGGTAGCCCGTCGTCTCTGTCAGTCTTCAGGCGGGACTGAATGACCTTGAGACGCACCGATTCAGGCAAATCGTCTGGATATTTCACATGCCAGCTGGGCTCAGAGGCGAGCATCAAGGGTACAGGAGGAATGATCTACCGCAAGCCCATACTCTCTTCGAGACGTCGACGGTCGTTTTCAAGTGTGTCACTGTCGGGAATGTGGACCAACCCTTCTTCGACGACTTCCAGGGCTCGCTGGAATCGATTTTCTTCCATCAGCGAGACGGCGGTATTATGGTAGTGGGCGACTCCATTGCTTCTGGCGGTTTCAAGCAATTGCTGAAACCTCTGGGTCTCTTGCAGATCCTCGTTTGCTTCCCGCAGCAAAAAAAGAGGTTCGGCCAGCTTGCCCTGCCGCACCAGCCTGTTCATCTCCCGCAAGTAAAGATTGATATAGACATCCTCTGCACCTTCAGGAGTAAGTCGACCACTCTTTACAGCCGCATCCACCTTTTCCATGAAGCGGCTGAACACCTCTTTATCTTCGTCGATCTGCAGCTCCTTCTGCAGAAGCAGTTTGCTTAACTCCGATGCCTTTGCATCTCGAACCAGATGTGCAGAGTCTTCCAACAGGCGGCGGGCCCTCTCGAAGCTGCCCTGCTCGACGTGGCTGAGCACAGCATTTACCGCGATTGCCGAGGCAGCATCCGACATCTCATCCTTGAGGTCGAAGCGCTTTTCGGCCTGTTCTATGATGGTCAGTGCTTCTGTGTACCGCTTCGTACCGGCAAGAACGTTAATATAGTTCAGCAACAGACCGGCCAGATCCTCCCTGCTCCCGGGATCGAGAATATAGTGGTCGACGGCCAGAGCCGCCGCCGTCCTGTGATCCCCCTTTCGCTGGAGCATGGCGATGCGGTTTTGGTAGATAAGTCCTACAAATTGTTTTTTACCGATGATCTCCCGTTTTTCATAGTCGCTTGGCGGCAGATAGCGAAAACCTGTCATTTCCATGAAGGTATCGTTAAAATTTCTGACCGCGCCAGGATCAAAGCCATATTCCGTTGTCGTTTCGACATCGACTCTGCCCTCTGCGGTCATTACTGAGACGAAGGCATGATCCGGGACAATGACCCCCTGTACTTCGAGGCCTAGACCACTGGCCATAACCATATACAAAACGCCACTGGAAACACAGTTGTATACGCCATCTTCCAGTAGCACATCCATCTTCGACTGGTTTTCACTATAACCGGAAAGAGTACGCCGGTGGAGCAGGGTCAGCAATCGTTTGCCCTTCCGGTAAAGATCCTGCTCACCGGCAAGCCTGGCCTGGAGTGTGGACCGGAGCTTCTCGAGCCGACTAAGGTGAGAGTTGATGTCGGCACCAGCGACACCTGATACCCACAGTGAAAGTTCGGCAAGTTCGGTAAAGGAAAGCGACTCGCTCCGGGCAGCCTCCCGGATTCTGGGGTCCGGTGCCAGGTCAGGCAAATCGGCGGCCGCGGCCATAGGCCCTGAACCAACCATGAAAAGGCAGAGCAGCAGGTAGAGAAAACGACACGGATCTGGACGGGTTACAAAGAATCTTATCATACTCAGATAGTAGTCTTCGTCTTCAGCTATGGCAAGGACATGGCCGTAAAATAGACACAGACCTTAGTGTCCCTGCCCCTCGCACTCGAACCATATCCTGCCGACCACCGACTCGGTGGTGCCGCCCAGGGTGTTTGAATCAATCATGAGAAAGAGCTCTATAATATCTGGACCAGAGTCGTTCTGCGGATATGCCTCGAGAAAATCCTCACCGACCTTCCTGCAGATGCGCTGCAGCCCCCTGCGGCTGGAGGAGCCCCAGCCGATGGCGATATAACGCAGAAAGGCTTGATATTCAGGGTCCTGGCCCAGCGACTGCCGCCACTGGGAGTTTGCCCAGACGTAGCCCACGCTTTGAGGGATTGCATACCCCCCGATATCATAACGTTCGGTATCAAAGGAGACGATAAGATAGAAAGCGCCGTCGTTCTTTTGGGAATCGCGGAGGTCGGCGCCGTCAGCCGGTAATGTTACCGGGGCCATGGTAAAACAGAGTCTGTCATACCTGTTGGGATCCACCCTGAAATCCTTGCCGGTAAGCCGCAGGAGAACTTTATTTTCTATGGAATCGACGAGCTTATCCCGCTGAAAAACGGCCATAAGGTGGCGACTGTCATACACCGGTCCCGGCTTGCTGACCAGATGAAGGCGGCCGTCGGCAATATGGAAATACACAGGATTTCCCATTGGTGAGCTCCAGCCCCTGACATCTGTCCACCGCCTGAACGGTTCACCGGCTTCGACATCCCCTGATAGGCTGAAGTCGACGATGGTGAGATCCTTGCAGTGCCCGGCAGTATCACGGACCCCGCCTTGGACCGAGGCGGTCATCAACACAAGCACCAAAGCACAGATGACAGCGGCAACGGGCAGCCTCATACTCTCAGAGGAGATCGAAGGTGCTAGCCGAAACGCCATGCCGCCAGGCTCTCTTCTGTCTACCTCCCGTTTAAAATTCACCATTCAAAACTTTCCTCCCGGACTGTGAGTGGTAATACGCCTGCCGCCTGACCTGCAGCGATACTCATTGCCGCGTATCTTCCATCGACAATGCTTCGAGCATCTTTTCCCGCGGCAGTTTTTCCATGAGATCGTGAAGATGATCGTTAAACAGCTGTGAGTCACGATCAACCTGAATGTCATCTTCGGTTAATTTTCGTGACAGGGTCAGGCCGCCGAGCTCACGGCATCTGGACAAGGCCACGTAAGTCTGACCGAAGGCGAAGACACCCCGTCCGAGGTCGAGATGCACCTTGTTAATGGTCTTCCCCTGGCTTTTATGGATGGTCACCGCCCAGGCAAGTATCAACGGATACTGGCAGAAACTGCCGACCTCCTCTTTTTCGATGCTCTGACTTTTGCGGTTCCAGTAATACCTGAAATTGGACCATTTGCTCCTGATCACCTTTACCCTCTTGCCATAGGGCTGGGTCCTGACAACGATTTCTTCGCCGATGCTCTCGACGGTGCCCACCGTTCCGTTCACCCATCTTCCCAGAGAGTCGTTCTGGGTGAACATCACCTGTGAGCCGACTTTGATCTCGAGCATCAGCGGTGAAGGCACATTCCCCTCCGTTGCCCGGTAATCACCACTCACCTGTCCCTCAAAACGGTACAGCCGCCCCCGCAACTGCCACAGTCTCTGTCGGTTGGCCCTTTCTACCTCCGATCTTCGCGGTGCCAGCCAGACAGTTCCCGCCGGCGGCGAATCGGTGACAGCGCAGGTCGAGTTGATAACCTCCAGCGCCCGCTGCAGATTTCGCCCCTCGCGAATATCAGAGAGAATGTCGACAAAGAGCTTGTCGGACTGTCTGAAGGTCCTGGTCAGTTCCACGGCGTAATAGGTGATCGACGTTTCCATCAGCGAGCGCGAAGCGTAAAATTTAGTCCTGCCCTCATAGAACCTGTCGAAAAATTCTATAAGCCCCGGTTTGATAACCGGTGGAAGCTGAAATAGATCACCAACCATAACCACCGGCAGACCGCCGAACGGTTTATCAACCCCCCTGTTTTTCCGAAGGAAAGCACTGACGCCGTCGAGAAGATTGGCATTGACCATCGATATCTCGTCAATGACCAGCAGTCTGGCATTGCGGATATCCTGTCGGTAGGGTGCGTATTTGATGGCGCTCTGAGTTATCCACTGCAGAGGGAGCTGGAACAGCGAATGCAGTGTCTTGCCTTCGATATTGGTGGCGGCGATCGCCGTGGGCGCTGCCAGAAGGACGCCTCCCGAGTAATGGTGCATGAGCCAATTGATAAAGGTGCTTTTACCTGTACCGGCACCGCCGGTAACGAAGACGATGGGAAAGCGGGCATCGATGAGTTTTTTGATGAAGAGGTATTCCGGCAGTTCCTCTATCTCGTCCAGCCTGATTCCAGAACCTGTTTTCTCAAGCTTTCCCGGAGTGATACGCGAACGTCTCGGCAGAGATTTGCCAAGAGCGCCTTTCCTGCGGGATTCGGCGCCGGACATTTTTTTGAAGACGAAACCGGCCGCCGAGGCCAGAGCGATCAAGGTTATGGGATCCATAAATCAAAAACCGTTACGGTCATTGCCGAGCTTGTCTGCCGGCCGGCAGAGCGGAAGGCCGGCTGAGCCGGCGGTACGGGTATACTTCAGCCTATCGCAGGGTGTGCTATTTCTCCAGGAAAAAATACTACACTTGGGCCCGGCAGGGTATTGGAAACTGAGTGAAGCCGGATTTGATGCGGACAGAATCACCCTTCTTGGACCAGACGAGGAGAGGGAATCCATCGTCTGGTTACGACAAACTCTCCTCTGATCCGCCTCCGAAATACGCGCTAAAAGAACGCCAGGCAGTGACCCGAAACCTCAACCATCTCTCTTGCCACAAGAATTCAGCTCTTTGTATGCTTGTTCATCTCTTTTTTGAATTTTTCCTCGATATCCGAGAGCATCTCACGCTTCTTTTTTTCCAGCTCGGTATAGATATCAGCTGTCTTTCTGTCGGCGTTCTTTTTCTTCGCCTGAAATTCCTCGAGTTCTTTGGCCAACGTGGTCTGTTGCGGCTGAACGCGGGCGAGTGTTTCCAGTTGCAGATGGTCGGCCACTGTCAATTTCAAGGAATACGGCGCTTCTATAATTACCACTGCACCGATTTTCTGCATTTTTCTGCAGAGCGCATGGCCTTCCTCGCTGGAGATACCAATCATCTCAGAGACATCCTCGATCATTGGTGGACGTTTTTGACGGTGCTCGAGAACGCGTATCGCCGCCACAAAAAGATGGGCTTCACTGTAGGTATCCATTGGGCTGATCTCCTTAGTCGTGGTAATCATCGTTATGCAGGCAGTGTATCTGAAGTGTAAAACAGCAGCGTGTCGAAATCAATTCTCCGACATGTATTTGTTCCTCTACGATTGTCTTTGAAATTCAATGGGTTCTCTCGCACCATCTTCGATTGATACTTTTCCGTTTTTTTACTGGAGAAAGCAACGTGAATGATTATCATTTACTCTGTTGTCAGGCTGGCAGACTTACCCAGAGAAGATTGTCGGCCAACCCTGTCAGGTACGTTTCAATTTCTGTAGAGTTATTTTGGCGCTGTGCCGTCAGCGAATTGACGATGCAAGTATTTTGCAGGGCAAGCTGATAGTGCTCGGTTTCAAGACCAGCGCATCCCCCAGCCATGAGAAAACAACGGCCGCTATGGGTAAAAAAAAGAAGAAAGCCAAGAAGAAATGTTGCGAAAAGTATGTCAAGAAAGGCAAATGCTGTGGCAAGTGCCCTTTGGCGTCAAAGATCCAGAGTAAAATCGAAAAAGCGTCTTCCTGAGCGTCTTCGGCCACTCACGTCCCGGTCCTGAAAATGGCCGCTTGCTTTTCTGCATCCGACTCTATACACTCTGTCGAAATGGCGTAGCGAGTAAGCGAGAATCCTAACAATGAGGCAACTGCAATGAATGATGACTTAGCCGAGAACAGGGAAGATACGGAAGAACTCGACGACGCAGAAAAACTCGATGACGCATTCCGTGAAATGGAGATGATCTACAGGTCCCGCTGTGTCGATGTTCCGCTGAGCACCAACGTCAAAGTGGTCGACCTTGATAAAAAACCGGATGATGAGCCAGGTGACAAACAATAAGCCGGCTCCACCATTTTCAGCAACGGTTCATAGCGTAGCCGCAATGCCTTGGGTCGGTTCTGATTAGCTTTCTGGCAGGTCGACGACTCCTCAACCTTGATCAGTGAGCATATCATATATTTTTTTGCCAGTGCCGACAATGGTTGAGCGGGTTTTTCGCCAGAGAAAAAAGTCCTGCCGTCCACTTGCCGACTTTCCGGCAATACAGTACACTTCCCGCTTTATAGCGTAGCGCTTTAGCTGATGCCGGCCTTCTCCTTCATCTTTCTACAGCCGGTACGACCCTTACCCAGCACCAGGCACACCCATGAAAAGCCTCAAACTTCGCGTTGAAAAAATTGGCGGTACCTCCATGTCCAGGTTTCCGGAGATAATCAACAACGTCATTCTCCATCCCCCCGATGACATATACGGCCGCATCTATGTGGTATCGGCCTACGCCGGAATCACCAACCTTCTCCTCGAACATAAAAAAACCGGCCAGCCTGGAATCTACCGGTTGTTTAAAGACCAGGAAAATTATCCGATAAAGATGCTGGCTCTGCGCGAGCAGCTTTATGCCATAAACGAGGGCTTTGTCGATGTCGGACTCGATCTCGACGAAGCCAATAATTTTATCGGCGACCGTATCGACCAGTCTATCAATATTCTGCGAAGCATGGACAATGTCCTCGCCTCCGGCTACGTCACCCGAAAGGAACTGCAGCTGGCGGCTCGGGAACTGCTGGCCTCACTTGGAGAAATGCACTCGGCGTTCAATTCCGCCAATATCCTCAGGAATAGGGGATACGATACCACCTATGTCGATCTCAGCGGCTGGGACGACAGCCGCCAGCTCACCATCGATGAACGCATAAAAAACAGTTTCGCCAACATCGATCCCTTCTCGACCATATGCTTTGCCACCGGCTATACCAAAGGTACTGAAGGCATCATGCGCGAATTCGACCGCGGCTACTCGGAAGTGACTTTTTCCAAAGTCGCTGTGCTGCTTGGCGCCAGTGAGGCGATCATCCACAAGGAGTATCACCTCTGCTCCGGCGATCCGCTGATCATGGGCGAGGAAAACACCCGACCGGTCTGTAATACCAACTATGATGTGGCCGACCAGCTGGCCGACGTCGGCATGGAGGCCATACATCCGAAGGCATCAAAGCCTCTCGAGGTCAGGAACATTCCCATCAGGGTAAAAAACGCTTTCGACCCGGAACACCCCGGCACCTTGATAACCAAAGACTTCATCGCCCCTGAATCGAAAGTGGAAATCGTCACCGGGTCGGACTGCGTTGCCTGCCTGGAAATACACGACACGCGCATGGTCGGCGAGGTTGGATTCGACCACCGTATAATGGGGATCTTCGACAAACATGGCGTTTCTTACATTTCCAAGATGACCAACGCCAACACCATAGACCTCATTGTCGAGGAAAAAGACTGTACACCCAGCCTTCTCGCCGAACTCAAACAGATGCTGGAGAACATCGCCATCAAGCCGGTGGCCATCGTCTGCGCGATCGGCTCCAATATCGGTCAGCCCGGAATAATGGCCAAGGCCGCCCAGGCTCTTGCCGCCGACGGTATCAACATAATGGCGGTTTCTCAAACCACCAGGCAGAGTAATATGCAGTTTATCGTCGAACGCCGTCAATTCGCCCAGGCGCAACGGGCGTTGCACGCTACCCTGTGCAGGTAAAGACGCCTCAGCTATCGATCCGCCGGCAGACGGCTGAAAAAAAGCGCACGATAACAGATGCGAAAACCTTGGAGTGCTTTGGCCAAACGGCGCTGCGATTACTGATTTGTGCTGGAGGAAGTACGAACAGTGGCTTCCGGAGCGGAACACCGGTCTTTTCAGGCGGCAAAACCACCGTTGACCAATATGGTCTGGCCGCTCACCCAGCGCGCACCATCACCAACGAGTAAGGCGACCATATCGGCAATATCGTCGACGGTCCCTATTCTGCCAAGAGCAGCCGTGGCGGCGAGATCATCAACCTGCTCTTCCGATTTTCCTTCACGAAACAGATCGGTATCGACTGGACCTGGAGAGAGGGTGTTGACCCGGATGCCGCGCCCCCCCAACTCCTTGGCCAGGACCCTGCTGACCTGTTCCACCGCCGCTTTTGATGCAGCATAGGCACTGTAGCGCGGCAGCATGACCCGGGTGACGGTGGAGCCGATATTGATGATCGAACCATTGTCGGCCATGTGTCTGGCTGCCTGCTGACAGCAGTAGAACACACCTTTGATATTGACGGCGAAGATTCTGTCTATTTCCTCTTCGCTGAACTCCTCGATGGTTTTATAGATGGCAATGCCGGCATTGTTGACGACAATATCCAGTCGTCCGTAGTCTGCCATGGCCCTGTCAAAAAGAGCGACGACATCGCTTTTCTGTGAAATATCGGCCTCCACAGCCGTGGCCGAACCTCCGGCGCCGGCAATCTCCTCGGCCAGAGCGACGCCGGCTTCTCTGTCACTGTGATAATTGTAAACCACCGATGCTCCCAGCTTCGATAACTTCTGCACCACCGCCCGCCCGATTCCGTTTGACCCGCCCGTTACCACCGCCACCTTTGATTCGAGGGTTTTACTCATTTGCTCTCTCCTTTTCACTCGTGTATTTACCAGCCCCAAACACTCTCATCCTCTCTGCTCTCCCCATATATCATGAAAAAGGAGAGCGAAAACATACATTTCCCTTACAATTCTGGTGTCTAAGAAAAAGAGAGAAAAAAGTTTCGCCATGACAAAACGTACCACAACCACCATCGATTTCACAAACTGTAAAAGCCGTCTTGTTGTCGCTGATTTCAGCGATGGAAAAAGAAAATTGCGCTCATTTATAAAATATTGCGGCTGAATCTGGCGATATTAGCGATAGAAAAAAGCCCCGAGACCTTGCGGTCTACGGGGCTAAATGACACGGGGTTCAGGATACTTCCGTCCCCTTTACCATCCTCTTCCTGTATTTGGAAAAAAATGTTGTTTACGAACCTCTCCCTCCTATGGGTACTACCACCCCACAAGGAGGTCTTTCGTCTCGATGCTCATCTCTTTCGCTAAAACTTATAGTTAATACCTGCAGTTACAAGAACAGCAGAAGCGTTGGTGAATTCACCATTGATGTTGCCATCTCTGCTCACTACCGTGCGCTCTTCTTTATAATCGTAGAGAGCGGCTAAACCGATGTCCATCTTTTCATTGACTTTATACTGTAAACCCAGGGAATAGATCCATGCATCCGAATCAGGCAGCTCAAAGCCGATATTTTCAGTCGGAGCAGGGTTTTCATCATAAGCAAAACCACCCATGAACGTCAAAGTATCGTTTAACGCATAGGTCAGGCCTATACGAAAGGCATCGGTATCTTGCCAGTTTCTATCTGCCGGAGCTTCGAACGGGTTGCCTGGAACCGACGGTGTAAATTGGAAATGGAGCTGCTCATATTCCGACCAGAAGGTTCTATCCCAGGTAAGTTCTACGTTAAGGTTATCCATTACATCATAGGCAACCGAAAGAGCAAAGACTGCCGGGACAGGAACGGAGACCTCGGTATCGAGTGACAGCAGGGTGCCAAAAAGGTTGAGGTCGGCAGTGTCATCAAAATCGAGATCGACATTGGAGCGATAGGTCCCAGAGATGTTCAGTTTCTCCATCGGCTTGACAGCGATAGCCGCATTCCAGCCCCATTCTATGGTATCGCCATTCATATCCCGTGAGAGAGGACGATAGACACCGGGAGCCACCTGAATCATTCCATTGCTTTCAACCGTGGCATCGGCATACAGCAGGCGGGCACCGGCGGCAATGGATATCATATCTCCAAAGCCATAGGAGACAGTGGGATTCATCTCGATTACTTCCAGAGAAAACTCTTTGGCAAAGGTTGCAGGATACGGATCCTCCCATCTCTTCGACAAACCTGCCGGCGCAGTTATGGAAAGACCGACACGCGCACCACCATAGGAGGGTGAAACAGCAAAAAGAGTTGGGACGAAGAAGTGTTCACCTTCTGAACTCCCATCAAACAAAGGTGTGCGAGCATCCTCATAATCTATCTCCGAGAGATAGATATAGGTGGCATCAACCTGCAGATGCCAGGTATCGTCCATCCAGGCCATGTTGGCAGGGTTGAAATAGGTGATATCAGCCCTGGTCGATGAGGCGATATTTGCACCAGCCTTTGCTGTAGAATCTACTGACTGTTCTGGAATACGCCATCCGGAAGCCATGGCAGAGCCAGCGGCTACAATAGAGGCAAAAGCTACAACAGAAATTGTTTTCTTCATTCTTCTCTCCCATAATCTAGATGAACAGATAACCTGTGTATGCACATAAACAGGTCGTAGAACGCCTCTTTTCTTTTCGGCATGCCCCTCACACACATGTCTCTATTGCCATGCATTCATGCCGGACTACTCTTCTCAAAAAAACACTTACATTACTTTTACGTTCAAGTCAATATCAAAGGCGGCACATGGAAGCCATCAATTATTTTGATTACTGCTGGATAGCGAGATGCAAATACACACGGATGCGCTCACCCGTAGTCTTCCGCCACGCATACTCCCTCTCAGATGGCCAGTTTTTCGATCTCTTCGAGCAAATCCCCTTCCATCACGGCAGCCCTGCCATCGGCATCACGGATAACGAAAGTGACCACGGCATCGGCCGCAACCTCCTTCGTCTCTTTAAAAACAATTTCCTGGTTCAAGGCAACACTTTTATTACCTATTTTCTCCAAGGTGGTGCCTACCAACACCGTTTCGCCCACGGGTACCGCCCGACGATAGTTGACGTTTATATTGACCACCAGAAAGACCAGCCCCTTGGCGACCAGCTTGCGCAGATCGATGAGATTTTCCAGGCGGGCCCACCGATCCTCCTCGAAAAATTCAAGATATCTGGCGTTATTGACATGGCCGTAGAAATCGGCATGGTATCCACGAATTTGTATTTCAGTACGATAGTCCATACACACCTCGGTAAAAAAAGAATATTTTGAGAAATTTTATTGACATGCCTCCGCAGACAGCTGCCTTACGTCACTGCACACCCCAATATCACCGCAGCACTACACGAATTGAGCCAGATAAACGTCAGGGAAGCGAGACCTGTTTCTCTCACGTTTATGGCTGTTGTGATTTCAAAAATACCCCGTAACGGCAGCTAAAAAATGTCGGGCGGTCGTTACTGTTTGCCAAATGCTGCAAGAAAGGTTTTCAGTTTGTCGGGGTCATTGGACTTGATGGCACCGGACATAAAATCCTTGAGCCCGGGCCGATACCCTTCGTTCCATATCTTTTCGAAAAATTCCGGTGAAGTCTTGCATACGCAATCGGCACTCTCCACCGTTTTGCCTTCTTCAACCAGGCAGTGGTCACCACTGAGACGAACCGTTTTCTTGATATCTCCCAGGGAAAAATAATAGGCCAGCGGTCCGGGTATTTTTTCCGGCATATACTCATCCGGCAACTGTGCGAATATCGATTCGACCACAATAATCCTCCTTCGATATGTTGAGTAGGTATCGACATGGGCCTGAGATACTCAGATACCACCGCGCCACGCCCCCAAACCACGGATGCGTCACTTTTGTCCGTACTTAGGGAGTTTGCTGTGTGCTGTGGCGAGGCAGCCGACCGGAGAGATCCTGAGAAAGAGGAACTCCCCGGCATAGGGAATATTCAGGCAGTATCAAGAAATTAGCACCTGGCAGATCTTTTCGTGCTTTTGGACAAGAAAAAATCTGCCTAAAGGCACTTATCCCGGCCGCCTTGCGGCGTATCCGGGCTAGAGGCTATTGACCTTCTCGGTCAACGCCGGGACGAACTGTTTGAGGTCAGCCACCACCAGGACATCGGCAACCTCGCCGATGGGGGCGTCCTTATCGGTGTTGATGGCGACGACGAAGTCGGACTTTTTCATGCCGGCCAGGTGCTGAATAGCCCCGGAGATACCGCAGGCTACGTAAAGCTTGGGTGAAACCGTCTGACCGGTGGTCCCGACCTGGCGGTTATGCTCTACCCACTCGGCATCCACCACGGGACGGCTGGCACCGTACTCACCCTTGAGGGCCTTGGCCAACGCAGCTATCATTTCGACATTTTCCGGTTTGCCGATACCGCGGCCGGCGCTGACAATGATATCGGACTTGCCGAGATCGACGCCGCCGCTTTCGGCTGCCTCATAGCCTTCAAAAATGATTTTGCCGTCGATGTCGGTGCGTATTTTTTCGATCTCAGGAGTGCCGGAGGGCTCCTGGTCAGGCGAGAAGGCGCCGGCCTGCAGGGTGTAGACGGCCTTATCGGTATTGACCTTTACATTGCGCCGCAGTTTGGCATTACATACCGGCACCACCGGCATGGAGTCGACAATGTCTATCACCTCGGAAATTTGCGCTGCTCCCATAGCGTAGGCCAGCCTTGGAGCAAGATCCCAGCCGTAGGAGGAATGGGAAAAAACGACAACATCGGGCTGTTCCCTCTCCACCACCTGCAGAAGCAGGTCCCGGTGCACCGAAGGATTGTATTCGCCATGCTCAGCAGCCTCGGCGAGGTACAGTTTACCGGCAAACGCGGGCATGGCAGACTCAGTGCCCACCAGAAACATGGCGCTCTCGCCTCCGGTTTTTTCAGCAAAGGCTATCAGTTCGTTGGTGCTGCCCAGTAGCTTTCCGTCTCGATATTCTGCAACCAGTAGTGTTTTCATCTTTTTTCTCCTATGCGAGAACGCCGGTTTTGTCTTTGAGAATTTTGATCAGCTGGTCGGCGAGATCGGCGACGTCGCCCTCCAGGACCAAACCGCCACCCTTTTTCTCCGGAAAGTACATGGATGCGGTTTCCTGACGACCCTCCACCTTGAGCAGGTCGGCAACCGGAGTGGACAACAATTCCTTTTTCTTGGCTTTCATTATATTGGGAAGGGTGGGATATCTGGGGGTATTGAGGCCAAGCTGGCAGGTAACCAGTGCCGGCAAAGAGGCCTTGACCCTGGCCTTGACCCCGCCCTCAAGCTCCCGCTTAACCTGTAACTCCCCATTTTCAAACGAAAAATCAACGACGGTGGTCACACAGGCAAAGTCGAGCATCTCGGCGACCAGCACACCGACCTGGCCACTGGCCCGATCCTGCGACTGCATACCGGTGAAAATAAGATCAAAGCTCTTGCCTCTGGCATATTCGGCTATGACAGCGGCTATTTCCAACGGATCTCGGCCGGCGGAGTCCTCATCGTCTACATGAACGCCGCGATCGCAGCCCATGGCCAGCGCTTTTTTCATGGTCTCCTTTACCCGTGCCGGACCGATGCAGAGAACGGTTACATCGGTATCACCCTCCTGTTCCTTCAACTGCACAGCCTGTTCAACGGCATATTCATCATATTCATTCATGCGCCAGGCAAGATCCCCACTGTCATACCAGTTTCCCTCGCTGTTCACCTTGAACTTGGACTCCATGTCCGGCACCTGCTTGATGCATACTAGAATTTTCATATTCTCCTCCTGTCTAGGGGTTATCCAGGTATATTCATTTTTTTCGCGTTTTCTCAGAGGCGGCTGCTGCCGCCTAACTATTCCACACCACCAAGGGGAGGCTTTCAGCCGGTGGACTCGACCTTCATCCTCTCTCGTAGAACCTCGGCAATATCTTTGGGTACAAGCTGTCCCTCAAGTTCCGCCCCCTTGACGCCGTCCTCGAACATCGTCAAACAGAAGGGGCAATTGGAGAGCAGTTCCCTGGCGCCTGTATCGGCGGCCATTTGCACTCTTTTGACATTGATGCGCTCGCCTATCTTCTCTTCTGCCAGAATCCGTCCGCCGCCGGCGCTGCAGCAAAAACCCTGGTCGCGGTTTTTTTCCATCTCGCTGATGGTACCTCCAGCGGCACCGATGAGCCGGCGAGGAGCATCGTAGATGTCGTTGTGCCGGCCAAGATAACAGGAGTCATGATAGGTGCAGGAAAGCTCGGTGGACTCGAGGGCAATGCGGCCCTCACGGACCAGTTCATCGAGGTAGACGGCATGATGCACCACCTCTATATCGAGTCCCAGATCTTTGTAGTCCTTGGCCAGGGTATTGTAGCAGTGCGGACAGGCGGTGACGATCTTCTTGACGTCGTAGGAAGTAATGGCCTCGATATTCTCCATTGCCAGGGACTGATAAAGATATTCGTTGCCCATTTTACGCATGGGATCGCCGCAGCACTTCTCCTCCTTGCCGAGGATGCCCACTTTGACGCCGGCGGCCCGGCAGAGTTCGACAAAGCTTTTGGAGACTTTGATATTGCGCTTGTCGAAGGAACCGTAGCAGCCGACAAAGAGGAGAACATCGACCTCGCTGTCCTCAGCCATTATCGACACGCCCTGTTCCTCAGCCCAGTCACCGCGGGAGGCATAGCCAAATCCCAGAGGGTTGCCGTTGACCTCGGTATCCTCCATGGCGCTCATCACCTCTTCGCCGGGGAATTCTCCTTCCATGAGAACAAGGCTGCGCCGGATGTCGATAATTTTCTGCACATGCTCAATGGAGGCGGGGCATATATCCTGGCAGGCCCTGCAGGTAGTGCAGGCCCAGATGGCATCACGACCGAAAACATCCACCATGGGCGTGTCTTCCGGTGCTTCGCCGAAGGCCGTATCGCCGAGCTGGTTAACGATTTTCATGGGCGAAAGCGGCTTGGCCGTGGTCCAGGCGGGACAGCGATCCTGGCAGCGTTTGCAGATGGTGCAGGCATCGGCATCGAAAATATCCTTCCAGGTATAATCCTTTATTCCGACGACACCGAAACTCTCAGCCTCCTCATCCTCGAGATCAAGCGTTGTCAATTTGCCAGTCGGTCCCCTGTCGACGAAGAAGCGATTGACACTGGTGGTGAAAATATGGCGAAACTTGGTGAAGGGAATGGAGACAATAAAGGCCATGACCAGCAGCAGGTGAAACCACCAGAGAAAACGATGCAGACCACGCAGACCCTCTTCGCCCAGAGGAGCGATCATCTTGGCCACCGCCAGTCCCACCGGCGACCAGGGTGCGAGCGGCGTGCCGAGTTCGGTGACCGCTATTCTACTGCCCTCGATGAAAAAGCCGGTAATGAGGATCACCATCATGGCACCGTGCATCCAGGCATCGTCCTTTTTGGTTTCCAATCCTTCCGGCCGGAAAAAATAGCGACGCACCAGCAGGGCGCCGAGCGTCACTATGGCAACCAGGCCGGCGATGTCCAGGGTAACGCTGAAGAGCTTATAGAATGTACCCTTGAGAAATTTAATACCGAAGAAGAGATCGGTAAAATCGGCCTGAATGACGATGATCGTCGTGCCTATGAACAGCAGAAAGAAGCCCCAGAAAAACAGACCGTGAAAAATACCGGGGAAGGTAACCCGGATCACCTTGGTCTGCAGCAGGGCTGTCCTCACCGCCGCAAGCAGCCTTTGCCCCGGCTCGTCTGTTCGCTGCAGGGGACGTCCCTGCCTGTAGATTCGAGCCCGCTGCACAAAGCCGTAGACAAGAATGGCAATCGCCGAGATTGCCAATAGATACATGGGCCCAAGCGTCAGGACTCCATGCCCCACATTCCAGTAGATCTCCCGGGTAAACTCCATCTCCTGCTCCATTGTGTAAAGGTATTTCGTTATCGCGTCAGCGCACTGCCAATGACCAGGCGCTGTATTTCACTGGTACCTTCATAGATTTCCGTTATCTTGGCATCCCGCATCATCCTCTCCACCGGAAATTCGCGGGTATAACCGTAGCCGCCGAAAAGCTGGACTGCCTGGGTGGTCACCTTCATGGCCGTTTCACTGGCATAGAGCTTGGCCATGGCAGATTCCTGCGAATAGCCACGGCCGCTGCTGGCGCGATAGGCGGCTTTGTAGACCAGCAGACGGGCAGCCTCGATACGGGTGGCCATATCCGCCAGTTGAAACATTACGCCCTGGAATGCAGCCACAGGCTGACCGAACTGTTTTCTCTCCCGGCAATAGGCAACGGCGGCGTCAAGGGCTCCCTGAGCAATTCCCAGCGCCTGGGCGGCGATGCCGATACGGCCGCCATCAAGCGTTTTCATCGCAACCTTGAAGCCCTGTCCATCCTCTGCCAGCATATTTCCCGCAGGGATCCTGCAATCTTCGAAGAGTATTTCGAGAGTAGGTGAAGAGCGGATGCCCATTTTCTTTTCCTTCTTGCCAAAGAAAAAACCAGCCATGCCCTTTTCGACGATGAAGGCGCTGATGCCACGGTGCTTCTCTGCCGATCTATCCGTGCGCGCCAGCACTACGTAGGTATCCGCCTCGCCGCCGTTGGTGATGAAGATTTTGGTGCCATTGACAATCCAGTCTTGGCCATCACGCACGGCGGTGGTCCTGGTTCCGCCGGCATCGGAGCCTGCGGCCGGTTCCGTCAGGCCAAACGCGCCCATCGCCTCGCCCCGGGCCAGAGGCACAAGATAGGTTTTTTTCTGCTCCTCGGTGCCGAAAAGATAGATGGGGTTGGCGCACAGCGAAAGATGCGCCGACAGTGTCACTCCGGTGGAGGCGCAGACACGGGAGAGCTCTTCTACGGCTATGGCATAGCTTATATAATCGGAACCGGCGCCGCCGTATTCTTCTGGAAAAACGATACCGCACAGACCCAGTTCCGCCAGTCTGCCGAACATGAGTTCCCTCTCGAAAATTTCCTTTTCGTCACGTTCCGCCGCCGACGGTGCAACCTCCGCTTCTGCAAAGCTGCGCACCATCTCACGGATAAGATTCTGTTCCTCGGTAAGTTCAAATTGCATGGCATCCACTGTGGCAGAACAAGGATAGTATCGGCCTTGCGGCCCTTCTCCACCCCTTATACAATTTCTTTACGTAAAGGTCAACACCAAACGGCCTGATTTTCTGCAACCTTTGTCATGCTCTGGTACCAGTAGGGTTAATATTGCTGTTTTCAGTTGACATCAAATAAACACAAGTGCTATCTTTGTCGGAGAATTACGTAAAGGTTAAATACAAAGAGGCTGGAAAGGGTTCTTTGTCCCATCCGCAACACCTTTTATATCATAATCGTCATATTTCGGTACCTATAATGAACAACATCACACACGAAAAGACCGTCCAAATAGGCAAGCTGGCGAAACAGCTCGGCATCACCACCAGAACCATCCGCTACTATGAAGAAATCGGCCTTATGGGACGGTCTGAAAGGCTCGGCGGCGGTACCAGAACATATACAAAAGACGACATACTCCGTCTCAAATTCATTCTCAAGCTCAAAGAACTGGGTATCTCACTCAAGGAAATGCAGGAACTGGCGGAAAATTACGACATCAACCAGCAGGATTTTCATACTATAACGCCGAAACTAATAGAAATCCTCGACCTCCACATCTCCAAAGTCGATGAAAAGATCGCCAACCTCAGCTCTCTGCGCAACGATATCGTCGACTATCGTGTCAGGATTATGGATATTCTGAACTCTCGTTAGCCCGCATACTCTCCTGCCGAGCGGCGATGATTTACAGAGTTCTGCCTCTCGTCGCTTTCAGGGTTTCTGCTTGAGTATGTCATAGTAGGTCAATATCCGGTCCACATACCTGACTGCCTCTCTGCCTCGGGCATACCCATGTTCGGTATGCAAATAGTAGCTGCGCTTCATCAGGTAGGGAAGAACACTCTTCATGCTCGACCACGTATCGGCCTCCAGGCCTTCCTCAACGGCAATCTTCTGCGCATCGCGAATATGGCCATAGCCGATATTATAACTGCCCATGGCGAAGAGTAATCTCTGCTCCCTGCTTTCTATGTCATCGAAGCGGTCAAAAAGCTTGTTCAGATAGCGGATGCCGGCCCTGATACTCTGTATGGGATCGAGCCTGTCTTCAATGCCCATCTCCTCAGCCGTCGTCTGGGTTACCTGCATCAGTCCCCTGACGCCGGTATAGCTTTCAGCCTTGGGATTGAAATGGGACTCCTGATAGACCAGCGCGGCCATCAGGCGCCAGTCGAAGCCAGCCTTGGCCGACTCCTCCTTGATGGTATGGATAAATTCAGGCAGACGGGTAACGATGCGTTCGTGAAATTTTTTCAAATCAAAATAGTCGAAGACCTCGACATCGCCGTAGTATTTTTCGAAGAGCCTTGACAGGCCGCCGTCTTCCTCAAGTTTTTCCAGAAAATCATTCATTTTTTCGAGAAACGCCCTGTCGTCTTTGCGCACGGCCCAGGCCAGCGACTGCTCTTGATGAAGAGGCAGACCTATTTTAATATCGGGATAGTATCTGCGGTTGAGCAGGGCTATGTTAGAATCGGCCACCGTGAAGGCAATCTTCCTGCGGGCGACCTTGCGTATCAACTCTTCGGTGGCAACATTGTCGTGGAGTTCGATCTTCAGATCGACACCGCTATCACGAATCTCCTCGAGTCGGCCTTGATAGGAAGTGCCCCGGCGAACGTGGAAAATCCGGCCCTCCATATCGGCAATGTTCTCAAGACCGAATACCAGCTTGTGGCGGATGATTCTCTGCTGAACCTTCATGTAGGGATCGGAAAAATCAACCACAGCCTTGCGCCTGTCGGTTGCGGTCATACCGGCAGCGATAAAATCGCCCCTGTTTTTCAGAAGAAAGGGAATCAGGTCGTTCCACCCGGGTGTATACACCTTCAGCTCAACACCGAGATAGTCGGCGAACTGTTTTGCCAGTTCGTACTCGAACCCCATCGGCCGTTCCCGGTAGATATAGTAGGTATTCGAACTATTATCGGTGAGAAGACGTATTTCCCCCTCCTTTCGAATTCTCTCCAGGGTCGGCTGCGGCGCCCTCGACCAGTCGTGAAAGGTGATGAACACAACAATAATGACGAGTAAGACACCTGCGGGAAATGCCAGCAGGCGCGTATCAATCTGGACTTTCATAGAAGTAATTAAAGCGGCGTCATCGTCATCCCCCTGTGCCTGGGGGGGGCGACAAGATCCCCTATGGGATATTTCTCAATACCCCGCAGTGTACTCTATTTGCGCCTCTTTGGCGCGGATAATTCCACAAGATCGATGGCACCTGCGGGCAAATCCGCCACTGCGGCTCCTGGAGATTAAAGCTGGTTGGAATCTTTTACGAGCTGTGACGGCCTGCTGGTTGTGGAGACCTGTGATTGAGCAGAGTGGGTTCTATCGACCTGCGCGATGGGTGAAAATATTCTGCGGATGGTGCTTTTTAGTTGGAGGGCAAACCTACGCGGTTTTTTCATGAACTTCCGGAACTATCGTTTTCAAGAACGGTAAGTGGCGTTTTCCAGCGTCTGTGCATCCAGAACCACTGGCCGGGATATGTGCGGATATACGCCTCCATCCTGGCGGTACACCGCTGCATGATCTCATGCAGGTGCTCTTCGGAAACGCCTTTGTCATAGTCGATTTCCACCTCCTCAAAAACGGCCTTGAGGGAACCATCATCCTGGCGAATGGAGGTAACCATAAGGACGACCGCCCCGGTCTTCAGAGCGAAAAGGGCCGGGCCCTTCGGCGTCGAACATTTTCTGCCGAAAAATTCGACAAAGGTGCCGTTGCGGCCGGCATCCTGATCCATGAGCATGGCCATGGCCCCATTGTTGTGGAGTGTCTTCAGCATCGCCCTTATGGACATGCCCTTGGAGATAATACTGATGCCGGCATCTTTCCTGTGCCGGTTGACCATCTCGTCGATGTAGGGATTGGCTATGCCAGCGACCACATAGGTGAGCGGATAGCCCTTGCCGGTGATTGCCGCTCCCATATATTCCCAGTTGCCGAAATGGCCGCCGACAAAGATCACCCCCTTGCCGCGTGAATATGCCTTCTTCAGCAGATCCTCATCCCGAAGCGTGACAATGTCCAGCAGCTCGTCTCGTGAAAGCCTCGGCAAACAGAGATGCTCAAGTCCGTTCATTGCCAGATTTCTGTAGACCTCTTTGCCGATAGCTCTCACCTGCCTTCGGCTTTTCCCGGGAAAGGCTCTGCCGATCTGCTCGATCGTCAATTTTCTTCGGATGGGAACGCAGTAAAAAATGAAGTCGCCCGCCCTCGCCCCCAGAAAAAGAACCGCCCGTCGGGGCAACAGACGAAGGATCCGGCCCAGGCCAACAATGAAGACATATTCGAGGAAGTATCTGATTTTTGTCATGTGTGGACAGTAGTGTACTGCAGGAGTTTTTCCTTTCACCCGGTGAAATACATCGTTTTGCCCGCAGAATCAAGCATCATTTCTCCGCCGGAAAACCTGCGATCATCTTCTCTGCTGTAGCTCACCATCACCGGACGCGCCTTTTTAAGACAGCGGAGATAAGCGATGAAAGTGAATGCAGATGCGTTATAGTTGGAGGATGCGACTTTTGCAACTACGAAGATACAACGCCAGGGTCTCCTCACTGGCAAAACAGGATGAGGAGCGCAGGATGGAGAGCGGCGCCTTGAAGATGTACCAGGGCCACTAACAGGATACACAACCCGCCATGATGTTCCTGCATTTTCAAGGATCTCTGGAAAAAAATCAGGAAATCACGTAACCTTCGGGTGATATAATACGCCAACATTCTCTTCGGCCCAACAGGCGGCGACATTTTCAGGTCAGTTCCAGTGGATAAAGTAACCGTACCGCTTATTGCTTTGCTCTTCATACTCTGCGTCCTCTGCCAGTGGCTGGCCTGGAGGATTCGGCTTCCCGCCATCCTCCTGCTGCTCCTCACCGGTATTGCCGCAGGACCGATGCTCAAACTGGTCCAGCCCGAAGAACTGCTGGGTGATCTGCTTTTCCCTTTCGTTTCCCTGTCGGTGGCAATCATCCTTTTCGAGGGCAGCCTTACCCTGAAATTCAGGGAAATACGGGGCCTGCACGCCGTCGTCCGCAACATGGTCTCTTTCGGCATGGCGGCAACCTGGCTGATCACCACCCTGGCAACGAAACTCTTTGTGGAAGTATCCTGGGAAGTGGCAACGCTTTTCGGCGCTATAATGGTGGTAACCGGCCCAACGGTTGTCGCCCCTATTCTGCGAACGGTGCGGCCGGTATCCTCGGTTGCCAACATACTCAAATGGGAGAGTATCGTCATTGACCCCATCGGCGCCACCCTTGCCGTTCTGGTTTTTGAGTTCATCATCTCCGGCGGTGGCCAACAGGCCCTCGGACACACGCTGCTGATTTTTGCCTATCTTGTCTTCATGGGCACCTTGATCGGCTGTGCTGCCGGCTTTTTCCTGGGGATGTGCCTCCGCTACCATATTATCCCCGAGTTCCTTCATAATGTTGCCACCCTTGGCCTTGTTTTCGGCTCCTTTGCCCTGGCCAATTACTTTCAGGCGGAATCAGGCCTGGTTGCGGTAACGGTCTTCGGCATCTGGCTCGCCAATATGAAAAATGTCGATCTGGAGTATATTCTTGCTTTCAAGGAGACCCTTTCCATTCTCTTAATTTCTCTTCTTTTCATCATTCTGGCCGCCCGCCTCGACATTGCCGCTCTGGAACGCCTGGGCTGGAAAGCGCTGCTCATCTGTGCCGTTCTCCAGTTTCTCGCCCGTCCCTTAAGTATTGCCGTCTCCACCTGGCGGTCAAGCTTGAGCCGGGCGGAAACATATTTCCTCGCCTGGATCGCTCCCCGGGGAATCGTCGCCGCGGCCATATCATCACTGTTCGCGCTCAAGCTGCAGAATTACGGCCATGCCGACGCCGCCCTGCTTGTCCCGCTGACCTTCGTTGTTATAATCTTCACGGTGATGCTGCAAAGCCTGACGGCCTACCCCATTGCCAGGATGCTGAAAATCACCCTCCCCGAAGCGGACGGTTTTCTCATCGTCGGCGGCAATAGACTCGCTCGGGCCATAGCCGAGACGCTGGTCGATCTGAAAAAAAACGTTATTGTCGTTGATAACTCGCGCAGGAATACACCTGAAATAAGACGAATCCCCGGCCCCGTCTACAGCAACAGATCCCTCTCCGAGCGGACCGGCGGCGATGTCGAACTGGCAGGCCTGGGTACACTTCTGGCATTGTCACACCGGGAAAGCGAAAATATCGCCGCCGCCTATCACTACCGTCAGGAATTGGGCAAAAACAATATCTACGTACTGCCGGCGCAGGCCGAGGGAAAACATCGCCACAACCTGCGCTTCAGCGGCAAAACGCTGTTTGATCCACCGGCGAGCTATGTTCGACTTGAGCATATGATCACAGACGGAGCAGAGATTCTGCACACCACACAAACGGCCAAATACACCCTCGAAGACTTCCGGCGTCGCCACGGCCGCCAGACCCTGCCACTCTTTGCCGTCGACCCCAGACAGCAGGTCCATTTCTTTAACAATCAGAGTTCACCGCAACCCGAAAAAAACTGGATTGTCTACTACCTCGGTCATGCGGACCGTCCTTCACCATAAACGGGGCTGCCGCCGGTAAAACAGATCCTGGCCTCGCAACAGCTGCAACGGCCAGTCATGTGCAGACAAAGACGGTAATCCATGGTATATAAAAAGTCACGGCTGATAAGATGACGGGAATCTCGATGAGTGTTGAAATGCGGGCTGTTCCTTGGTCCACCCCTGTTGGCCTTTTGCATGACGCGTATATTCTTGTTCAGATGAAAAAGTCAGTACTTTCAGACACTGCCACTTTGGCCGGGAGAGAGGTATGGAAGAAGAACAATCCTATGTTATTACGATGCTGGTGGAAAATAAGCCGAGCGTGACATCGCGAATAACCGGTTTGTTTTCGGGAAGAGGCTACAACATGGAAAGCATTTGCGGGGCTCCCACCCATGACCCAAACATTTCCAGGATAACCATAAAGACGAAGGCGACGCCACACCAGTTCGGCGAGATACGGGCCCAGCTGAACCGTCTTATCGACGTTATCAAGCTCCGCGACATGACTGAGGATGAGAAGGCCGTCAAAAGAGAGATGGCCTTGATCAGTGTTGCCATAACACCGCAGAACAGGACAGAGCTGGTCCAGCTTGTTGACATATTTCACGCCAAAATCGTCAACGCCGGAACGGATTCCTATATCGTTGAGGTAACTGGAACGGAGGACAAGGTCAGCTCACTGATAGAGCTCCTTCTCCCTCTCGGCATCAAAAAGGTGACACGGTCCGGCATTCTGGCCCTCTACAAGGATCTCGAGGAAAGCCACAAAAATGCGCCTACGCCCTGAAGCCTTCTGGCAGTGTCCCCAAACCCGGAAGTGGAAGCTGGAAAGCGATACTCTCCATGGCCTGGCAGCCGTGAAGAACCGTCTGGAAAGAGGGGATAGCCACCATGTTCAGCTTCCCCTTCAGGCGAGTCGATATGGCCTGCTCTTTTTCGTCGCTTCTGTGATTGGCATACGCAAATAATACCAATCACAGGTCTCGTCGCCGAACACACCATCTGTACGCGTCAATTATTCAGGCTAGTTTCTCAACACCCACTGACCTGCGTCATTCCTGCATGCAGTGGTATAGGTTGTTTCCCGACGGCCATCGATGAACGCCTCAATCTCGGCCTGCCGGCACGGTCTCTGCGGAGAACTTGGACTGGTGTAGGCTGGCTGCGGAGTGACCTGGTAACTATTGCCGCTGTCTGGATTCTGCCAGCTGGTGGTCTGTCCCGATGGGGTGAACTCGTAGGCCTGATTGAGCTGTCTCTTGTCGAATTTGTCCATTTCGTTGCCGACTATGTAGCCGAGCATGGTACCAACCGCGGCTCCGATAAGGGTGGCCTCGGTATCTCTGCCGATGGCCTGACCGATAAGTGCACCACCGGCGGCACCGCCGATGGCTCCCTGCTTGCCCTTATTCAAATCCACATTGGCGCATGACGTCAACAACAGCGACAGCAGAACCGCAACGAATATCATTGATCTCATCTGTTTTCTCCCTTGATTGACTAATTTTCGTTATTTGAACACTCTATATACATTCTGTGAGAAACCGTACTATACCTTAGGTGCAATGTTTATGCAGCCTCAATGACCAGCCGCTACGGGCAGCTGCCGTTGTAGCAGCTGGTGCTCTCTCCTACCAGCGCATTTTCAGATGAAAACCATCTCTCTGACGCCCCCACCCATATTGCGGTCTGTGACGCTGCTCGACTTCGACAACAACCTTGCGGACTTTGAAATGTCCCCTGAGGTGCAGCTGCCAGGGGCCCCAGCTGGGCATAAAAGGATTGAGAATTCGTGTTCTGTCATATGAATGCCTGTTCCTGCTGTGAAAATCAGGAGGAGAACCGGCAACCTGGTACATTCTGCTCAGTTCCGGACCGACACGCAGCTGGGCCATCCCTCGTCCGACTTTCGTCTTGGCCACAAGAACCACTTTGCGCAGACGCAGATCGGTGACATCGATCCCCGGATATTGCCGTAAAAGCTCCTTTTTCAGATACAATATCGCCGGCTCACCTCTGTGTCCGCGCAAACGGCTATCATGAAAATCTAGAACGAACCTCTGGACCTCTCCCTGCCAGCGCTTCGACGGCTGCGCATTTTGCCAGCCTCTGCCAGCCATGGCATTGAGTGGCAAAACCAGGAGCATCAAAAGTGCCAGGAGTAGAGATATCCGGCCTATAGTGGGTATGCCGCCTGTAGTAGTGTGGTTTTCACTGGTGTTATTGTTCTGTGCTGTCAGTTTCATAGTTTACCTCTTTCGGGCTCGTGTTTGGACGTTAAAGGAACACATGGCTCCCATTTGTCCGTACCCTATGAAACCTAGACCGAACTGTCAGTAGACAACGATAGACATCCGTGTAAATTCAGGGACATGTCGACCCGACATCGACTCGACATGGCTGTTTTTGCACCGAAGAGAAGCAAGGCTTACGACACAATACCCCTTTACTGCTCCCGGCGTGAAAACAGTGGGTGGGGAGAACCAAAACAAGGGACAGGCAACGACAGGCGATCACAAGACTCGCCCGGGAAGAGACAGGGGGAGAGGGCATTTTTATGAACGCAACCTTGAGCGCAAAAGCAGGTAAGGCGCGGAAACTCCCCGGCCGCACCTGTTAATATGGCGGAAACTGGGCCAAGATGGCTTCCACCAGCTGACGGACCATCTCCGAATTCTGCTGGGGCGTCGGGTGCCGGGAGATGACCTCCGAGCCTCGTCCGCGCCAGAGCAGTTCCTGTGAGTCGGCATCGTAGATATCCACGACGAGAGTACCGATATCGTATTGGCTGATGTCGTAGCCGGTATTAATGCCAAAGCCGCCATAACGGCGAAAGGAACCTATTCCGAAGCCAAAACCGGTGGTAAAGGGTTCGGATTTCATTCTGGTGGAAATTGAATAGCTATAATCGACAAGGAAATCGACACCCGTTGTCCGCTCATACCCTTTTTCCTCCAGAACCCTGTCGATATTCTGACGAAAGCGTTTATGCAGCAGAGGGTTATTGGCCCTGACATCGTCATGCATTTCCACCGACGAGCTTTTCCAGGCATAGGTCTGCAGCCGGGGAAAGGTCATTTCGGTATCATAGTCCTGACTCACCTCGATGCCGGAACAGGCCGTCAGCATCATCAGAACGGCCACACAAAACAGACGTATCATAGTCCTTCCTCCCTACCTCCTTTTCCTGCACTGATCATGGCCGCAGGCCGCACCAGTTTTCAATCGCAGAGAGTACCAACCGCCTGTTGCGGTGACCTGAAAGGAATCTGTTGCCCGCAGAACGATCCCGCAGATATAAAGTGCCACTTCGCCGATACGTAACGGCGTCCCCGACTCTACAAGATAATGTGCATGAAGGGGCGAAACCTCAAGCCTGTACGGGCAGAAAAATCGTCCGCCGCCTCTTCGCATTTTCGCCTGGAAACAGTCAGCACTGATCGAAAAAGAGACCGTCGGAAACTTCACGAAAGGGAAAAACCTCGCCGGAGAGATCACCGCAATAGAGGGAGAGCACCCTGGCAATGACTGGGAAGGCAAGATTCTTCCAGGGAATTTCTTCGGGAGCGAAAAGCTCTGTCTCGAGACTTTCGGCGCCCGGGCCAAAATCGGTATTGACCAAACGGGCCAGATAGATGACATACACCTGATTGAAGGCCGGCAGGTTCAACAGCGAATATGGCCGCAGATCCTCGAGAAGACCACCGGCCTCCTCACAGGTTTCCCGCCTGGCGCAGGCCTCGACTGTTTCGCCATTTTCGAGATAGCCCGCTGGCAGGGTCCATTTTCCCAGACGGGGTTCAATGGCCCGACGGCAAAACAGGATCTTCCCCTCCCTCAGGGCAATGGCACCGGCGACAACCTTAGGGTTCTCATAGAAGACCGTGGCACAGGAGGTGCAGACAAAACGGGGTCTGTCGTCGTCCTCCGGGACACGGTGGCTGATCCTGGCGCCGCACTGACTGCAGTATTTCATATACCTCCTTAGCAGAACCTTGGAACACCGAAGCCTGATCGCCTCAATGGGTGGTCGGCTTCTCAGGGAAAACGGACAGCCCTCTCAGTCAATCGTTTCGTAGGTGGCATCGCGTGCTCCCTGCAGCAGCTGCAGAGACGTGATTCTGACTTCGAAAACGGCAATGTCTTCTTCGTTTACAAAAGCCGCAAGATGGGAATGCACCTGCACAAACCGCTGGCATATACCTCTTTCTCTGTCGCCGTCCTTGACCACCGCACATGTTCCGCCGACGGTCAAAGCACAGATTTTATCCCGGGGTTGGGGCCGGCCATCCGCCAGGCGTGTATCGACTAACAGGGAAACCCTCGGATTGGCACAGAGATTTGCAAACTTTCTGGTCTTTTTCGGGGTGAGCATATACAGTACCTGGCAGGTGTCGTCGATGATGTATGCCATCAGTGAACAGTGCGGTTTTTCATCCGCATAGGTTGCCAGAACGCAGAGATTCTGCGATTTCAAAATCTGCCTCATTTCCTCCATTTTGGGTCTCCGCCTTTTGAGGATGGTTCACTGCACGTGTGAACATGCTGCACTCATTTTTTGTCTGGGTGTTGCCGGAACAGTTCCAGTGTTGATGATCGCCCGAGGGGAGAGAATGGTGCTTTATCGCTGCCCTGGCAAGGCATGAAAAACGAGTGCATTCTTCATTCTTCTCTACTATTCGGCTCAATCCACCGCCGGCCTGATCCGCAGAATCCTGCCGCTGTCCGTGGAAACATAGAGCCATCCCTCGGGACTTTCGATGACGTCGCGGATCCGCTCATCGAGATCAAGCAGCAACCTCTCCTCGTCAACCGGCCGATACTGCCCGTCTACGGCAACCCTGTTGAGGTGCACCATTGCCAAAGCCCCGGAGAAAAGGTCGCCCCGCCAGTGCACAAAGGCATCACCAGTATAGATCAGCAGGCTGGAAGGGGCAATGGAGGGGATATAGACCTTCAACGGATCGACCATCCCCGGTTTGCTGACACTATCGCCGACGGCCACCGGTCCCCAGTACTCTTTACCATGCGAGACCACGGGCCAGCCATAGTTCTCGCCGGCGCGGATGATCTGTATCTCATCTCCCCCCCGCGGTCCATGCTCGTTGGACCACAGTGTGCCGGCGGCAGCATCCCAAAAAAGTCCCTGTGGATTGCGATGGCCGTAGCTCCATATTTCCGGCAAGCCTTCTTTGCCGACAAAAGGGTTATCCTCCGGCACGGTGCCGTCCACATTGAGCCGGAGAATCGATCCGGCATGGGTGGAGAGATCCTGGCCGTTGGGCCGGTGGCCGCGGTCGCCCACGGAAAAATAGAGATGGCCCCGGCCGTCAAAAACAATCCTGCTGCCATAATGCCGGCCAGTCTCCGTCGCCGAGCGGGTGACCAGCAGATCCTGCCAGTCCACCAGCGCCCTTTCCTGCAGACGTGCACGGGCAAGAGTCGTCGCCCCCTGACCATCTGCCTCCTTGCTGTAGGTAAAATATATCCAGTCTCCAGGCTGGTAGTCGGAGGCAACAGCAGCATCAAGCAAACCGCCCTGGCCACGGTCCCAGACATCCGGTACTCCCGAGAGTTCGCTAATACGGCCACTGGCGAGATCGAGGATCTTGACCCTTCCCTGCCGCTCGGTAAAAAGCAACGTCTTTTCAGTGAGAAATTCCATGCTCCATATTACCCCCTGGCCGGTGGCTACCTCTTCGACTCTGTACTCCATACCCTTGGATTCTCCGACCAGCACAGTTTCGGCGGCGGCCAGTGCTGGAAGAAAGAGAAACCATATCAGCAGTCCTGCTATCCTGTTCATACCTTCCTCCTTCACCTGTGGTTGGATGCGGGTTTTTCCCGCGAGAGTTGCGGGACACTTCTGATCATATATACTAATGGTTTACGGCGGAAACGCCACAAGGTATGAGATTACCTCCGAACTGTATGTCCAGGTCAAGAACCAGACCGGCGGCGCCGCAGGTCAGTGCAGCGAGAAGAGGTTCAATTGCAGTTTGGCCGCATATTGGGGACGGCTCTCACCGCTGGCTCGAGTGAGACTGCGCATAGTGATCGCGCAGCAGATCTCCTCCCCAATCTCGCTTGAGATTGCGCCACACACTGTGGATATGATTGGCGTTGTTCTGAATATTGTCATACTCCACCACCGTCGAGGGACCATGGAGCCGGTAGTAATGGGCATGCCCCCTCTGCGTCGAGCCAGCCCAGGCAAAGTGGATAGAGCCGACCCCTTCCTTGTCGATCTGCGCCATCTCTTCCTCGGCAACATGTGCTGTCATTCTGCCGACATACACCTCAAGCAGATCCAGCAGCGCCTGGTGCTGTTCGGCGTTGAAATCTTGCGCTGGTATGCCCACAGGCTCATCAAGCTCGATATGCGAGGCCCAGCCGGTGACAATGTCACCAGGAGCTTCGGAACTGACACAGGCACGCCGGCGCTGCTCTTCGCCCAGTGTCGCCAGCAGCTCTCGCGCCACCTGCTCCTCGCGGGGCAGGGTGAGAAACCCCTGCAGCGGTCCCTCGGGTACCGTCGCCGGATTGGCGCCGAAAAAGGAGGGACAGCAGAAAACATCTCCCCCCTTGGCAATACGGAAATTTACCGAAAGGTGATGGCCCTCGATTCGCCATCCCCAAGCCGAGTCAAGGGAAGGTTCACCGAAGATGGTAACATAATACAGACCTGGATCACGCCGGTGGTTTCCTGAACCCTCGATACTGCCAAGAATCTTTTCCAGGCTCATGATATTGAAAGCGGTTCTACCGCCCGAGCGGCTCAATCCGCTCACCAACAGCGCCAGAGCCCGCAATCGCTGGCTATCCTCCATGGCCGACAGGGGCAGGCCCGCCCGTTTTCCGGGCCGGTAATCCCAGTTGAAACGCTGCCGTCCATCCGCCGAAAAGACGCATTGGCGACGCTGCGAAGGATGGAGCCCGGCGACAAAGGCCCCTGCCGCTTCCTTCATCTCCGCCGCCACCACCAGCGGCGCTGGGTGCAAATCCGTGGTGATGTTGTGATGATGAGATGGCGGAGAAGGTGGTATTTTACCCCCGTTATGGCGTGTATCCATTATTCCTCCCCTGCTCCAGGCCCTATCAAGTAATGGAAAATCAGGGTGGAGCTTTACGTAGAGTCATATCTCTTGCCGGTGTTGCTCTCCTCTCTTCAATTCTATGCCTCTTTTCTCCATATGCCAGTCTGTCAGATCGTGGACCCTCGGCAAAACCTTCGCATCCGCACCAGTGGCTCACGTCGGATTCTTCGAAAATAATATGGATAAACAGAGGAAAAGAAGATAAGCTGACACTGTCGATCAATGCCACCATTTCATTGATGTGAGAACCCGGTTCTTCTTGTGGCGGGCCGGGTATCATCTCAGAAATCATCCGTATCCGTGCAGAAGGTACCTACTCTTGCACTCTTTTTTATCCAAGGAATTTTTCTCCATGAAATCTAGAGGCCGAAGAACTGACCGGAAAAAATTAGCTGCCGCCAGTCTCAGAGCAGAGTGTATGCTTCACCCCCACCACCTGCTGCCGAGGATGGGTTTATGAAAACAGTTCTGATCTCCATGCCCGACGTTGCCGCGGTTATCATGCACGAAGCCGCCTTTCACATGCCCAACCTTGGCATAGCCAGCCTGGCCGGCAACGTCGACGCCGCCCATGAGGTCTACCTCATAGACCTTATCCGCAAACGGGGCAAGGTGCGGCGATACCTGAAACGCACCTTGACCAGGATCAAGCCCGACGTGGTCGCTCTGTCGTCGATGACCTGGCAGTTTTCCACCTGCATAAAAATCGTCCGTCTTATCAAATCCCTTCTGCCGCAGTGCAAAATCGTCATCGGCGGTTATCACGCTACCCTCATGTACGAAGAGATCGCAGGCTCCGAAGATGGAAAAAACATCGACTTCATAATTCGCGGCGAAGGCGAAGAGGCCTTCCGGAGATTGCTTGACGCCTTGAGCGGCACCGACAGCCTCGAAGATATTCCCGGCCTGTCGCACCGCCAGGACGGGCAATTTATCCACAACCCCAGAGGCGAACTGCTGGATCTGACCACCCTGAAACTGCCCGTACGCGACAAACGGCGTCTGACCTGGGGCTATCATGTCATGAACCGCAGCGTCGAGGTCATCGAAACGTCGCGGGGCTGCACCCGCAACTGCAATTTCTGCAGCATTCGCCATATGTACGGTCGCGCCTTCAGGCCGTTTCCCGTTGAGCGTATACTCGCCGATATCGACGACATTTATCACCGGAAAAAATGCCGCTGGATATTCGTCTCCGACGACAACATGGTGCTCTCCGTCAAAAGGGTTATGGAACTCTGCCAGGCCATCATCGACCAGGGCTACCGGGACCTGAATTTCATCGTCCAGGCCGACTGTGTGACCATGTCGAAAAACGAGCAAATGGTGCGCATCATGGCCCGGGCCGGTTTCAAAAGCGTCTTCCTGGGTATTGAAAGCGTCTCCAAGAAGAATCTCGCCGCCGCCCAAAAGGGCGATATCGTTACAGCCTCACGCAAAGCCGTCGAACTCTGCCATAAATATGGAATCATGGTGGTGGGCGGCATGATCTTCGGCTTTCCCGATGATACCGAGGAAGAGATTATTGCCAACTATCGTTTTCTGCAGTCCATTGGCGTCGATTCACCCTATTGCCAGATCCTGACCCCCTACCCCAAGACCGGCATCCGCCAGCAGCTTCTCGAAGCAGGCCTGGTGGTCAACGCCGACGATTTCTCCACCTATAACGGCATATGGGCCAACGTCCGCACTCATCACCTCGACGCCGACCAGCTCCAGTACCTGGTCTGGTACCACCGTCAGAATATTCTTGGCTGGTGGGAGCCGTCGAAACAGATGCGCGACCAGGGCCATCTCTGGACCGCTATCTGGATCTATCTGATGCGACCCGTTATTCGTCGTGTCCTCGAGCGTAAGACCAAACGGGGCGGATGGCGCCATCGCTATGATCAGGCCATGAACCGACTCAGGAC
>JGI12210J13797_10110620_pt1 | contig 54704 bp, 49 predicted proteins | sample ElkSlonscriptome_3_FD_13797 | JGI IMG/M metagenome (IMG submission 13797) | reverse complement strand
CATTTGCGCAGCGCAGCTGCGCAAACCATTGATTAACAGATCTATTTAACTTGATAACTTGCCATATTTGTAAATATCAAGTAATTTGTGTCCTAACAAAATACCCCAGGGAGAGGCTAGGTGTCAAGCGAGAATGACAATAGATTACTGGACCAGGTCAGGGACGTAATGCGCTTAAAACATTACTCTATCCATACTGAGCGGGCCTATTGTGATTGGATCAAGAGATATGTGCTCTTTCACGGGATGACTTCGCGTGAGGATCTGGCGGACGGAGAGAACAAGATTGAACAATTCTTAACCCATCTTGCTATAGAGAAAAACATAGCCCCCGCCACCCAGAATCAGGCAGTGAATGCTCTGGTTTTCCTGTATAAAAAGGTGTTGAAAACCTCTCTTGATCAGGAAATCAATGCCGTCAGGGCCTCTAAAAAGATCAACATTCCGGTTGTTTTGGTTCGCGAAGAGGTCAGGGGAATACTGGATATTATGGAGGGCACCCCACAGCTGATAGTGAAGATATTATATGGCTGCGGGCTCCGGGTCACGGAGGCTGTAAGACTGCGGGTCCAGGACATTGATTATGAAAGAAAGCAACTCTCTGTTCGTTCCGGCAAGGGAGCAAAAGACAGGTTCACTACCTTTCCAGACTCCATCATTCCCCTTTTGGAAAATCATCTGGCAAAGGTCAAGATGGTGCATCAGAGCGATCTTGAGAAGGGGTACGGCAGTGTGTATCTGCCATATGCACTTGCCCGCAAGTATCCTCATGCCGACAAGGAATTTAACTGGCAGTATGTTTTTCCCTCCAGAAAGCTCTCTCTGGACCCGCGAAGCGGTGTGTCAAGGAGGCATCACATTGATCCCAGTGTCGTCAATAAGGCAATTAAAGCGGCAGCCGCTAGGCTGAATATACGCAAGAAAATTTCAGCACATACCTTTCGTCACAGTTTCGCAACCCACCTTCTGGAGCGGGGCACTGACATTCGTACCATCCAGGCATTGCTCGGCCACAAAAATCTTTCAACAACAATGATTTATACCCATGTTGTCCAGCGAGGCGGTCATGGCGTAGCTAGTCCACTCGACGATCTATGAACTCCAACATACCTGCCAGATAGTTTTATCGAGCTTTTTCAGCCTCTGCTCAAGAACCTTATGCTGTCAGGTAATTGGGCCCTGTACGGTTTTTTCATACCACGTCCTATCATACTGCTTGCAGCCTTGGGTCTCGGCGTTGATTTCTTCTTAAAATAAGGGCCAGAGGCCGTGGCAGGGTAAAGCGGCACAGTAGCCAAACGATAGCTGAGGTTGCCTGGCGTATTTCGGCAGCGTACCTGGAGAGGACAGCCGGGTAAGGCGGCTGTGGTGGATCAGCCGAATCTGCCGGTAATGTAGTCTTCGGTCAGCTTATGCCGGGGATTGGTGAATATCCGCTCGGTGGATCCCACCTCGATGAGATCGCCCAGATGAAAGTAGGCGGTACGCTGGGAAACGCGCGAAGCCTGCTGCATGGCATGGGTGACGATGACGATGGAGAACTGCTGGCGCAGTTCGGCAATCAGTTCCTCGACCTTGGCCGTGGCGATCGGGTCGAGCGCCGAGCAGGGCTCGTCCATGAGAATGACCTCGGGGCCGACGGCGATGGCGCGGGCGATGCACAACCGCTGCTGCTGGCCGCCGGAGAGGCCGGTACCGGGCTGGCTCAGCCTGTCCTTGACCTCTGCCCAGAGGCCGGCACGTTTGAGTGAATCTTCGACAACCTCGTCAAGATCCGCCTTGTTGTCGGTGAGACCGTGAATCCTCGGGCCGTAGGCGACATTGTCGAATATTGATTTGGGAAAAGGATTGGGTTTCTGGAAGACCATGCCGACCCTGGCGCGCAATGGCACGACATCGACGGATTTGTCGTAGATGTTCAAGCCGTCGAGCTCGATGCTGCCTTCCACCCGGCAGCTGGGAACGGTATCGTTCATGCGGTTGAGGCAGCGTAGGAAGGTGGACTTGCCGCAGCCCGAGGGACCGATCATCGCCAGCACCTCGTTGCAGCCGACATCGATGCTGACCTCGTTGATGGCCAGCTTGTTGTCGTAGTACACCGAGACATCCCTGCAGGTCATGCGGGGGGAATCGACATAGGGCTCTCCGACGGTGGCGCGGCTTTCCCGCGCATCGGCAGCAACCTGTTCCTCTTCTCTTTCCGTGGTGAAATACGAGGATACCGGTTGGGCTTCTCTGTTTGTTGGTACGGCTTGCATAAACTCTATCCATTGTTGTTACATTCGGCCTGTGGCCGGTGGGAAGGAGGAACGCCCCCTGTAGAGAAGGCGGCGTCCTCCCGTTACTCTGCATACCGGGATGAAGAGTGTTGTGCTGTGCTGCTATTTACGGCATATCCATGGTCTTGAGTTCTGCGACGCTATCGGCGAACTGTTGACGCTCCTTATCGGGCATGGGGATCATGCCTTTGTCGGTGAGATAGCCTTCAGCTCCCCAGGCCTTCTCCGAGGTGAACTCGTCCAGGTAGTTCTTCATGCCGGGAATAACGTCGACATGGGCTTTCTTGACATAGAAGAACAGCGGACGGGAAACCGGGTAGTTGCCTTCGGCGATATTATCGAAGGTGGGCGCCTCGCCGTCAACCAGCGAACCCTGGATGACATCGGTGTTCTGGTCGAGAAAGGAGAAGCCGAAGATGCCCAGGGCATCCTTATTGGCCTGAAGCTTCTGGACGATGAGGTTGTCGTTTTCGCCGGCCTCGATGTAGGCACCGTCTTCCCGCAGGGTATGAGCGATGTTTTTAAAGGCCTTTTTGTCTTCTTTACGCAGGGCGGCAAGACTGTCGATCTTTTTGGCGCCGCCTTCCATGGCCAGCTCGACGAAAGCATCGCGGGTGCCGGAGGTGGGAGGAGGACCGAGAACCTCGATTTTGGTTGCCGGCAAGGAAGTGTTGACATCTTTCCAGGTCATGTAGGGGTTGTCGATCATTTTTGCGGGATCCTGGGGATCTGGAACCTGCTTGGCCAGGGCCAGGAAGATGTCCTTGCGGCTCAGTTCCATCTGTTGTGTTTCCTTGGAGTTGGCGAGGACGATGCCGTCGTAGCCGATTTTGACCTCAACGATGTCCCCTACACCGTTTTCAGCACATTTTTTCAGCTCGGAACTTTTTACCGCCCTGGAGGCATTGGTGATGTCGGGATGGGAAACGCCGATGCCGGCGCAGAAGAGCTTGAAGCCGCCGCCCGAGCCGGTGGATTCAATTTTCGGGGTTTTGAACTCCGTCGATTTGCCGAACTGCTCGGCGACGACGGTGGCGAAGGGGTAGACAGTGGACGAACCGACGATTGAGATATAATCGCGGGCGGCCATGGCACTGTGTGCTCCCAGCAGGGAGAGTGAAACAGCTCCTGCAATGACAAGACTTCGTACTTTCATTGTGTTTCTCCTTGGTGTTTTGAGGTGTTTTTCTCGTATGTACAAAAAGGGGGTTGTTCCCCTGGTAACTACCATTTGATTTCGAATTTTTTCCGCATGATGACGGCGGTGGCATTCATCAGTATCAGAAAGGCGAGCAAGACCATGATTGCCGCTGAGGTCCTCTCCGTGAAGGCCCTTTCGGGGCTGTCCGACCAGAGAAAAATCTGTACCGGCAGGGCGGTGGCCGGATCGGTAACGCCTGCTGGGATATCGACGATAAAGGCCACCATGCCGATCATCAGCAGCGGTGCCGTTTCTCCAAGCGCCTGGGCCATGCCGATGATGGTGCCCGTGAGCATGCCGGGCAGCGCCAGCGGCAGCACATGGTGGGTGATGGTCTGCAGCTTGGAGGCGCCCACACCAAGGGCGGCCTCGCGAATGGAGGGCGGCACCGATTTGAGCGAGGCCCGCCCGGCTATGATGATGGTGGGCAGGGTCATCAACGTCAGCACCAGCCCGCCGACCAGGGGCGTTGATCGGGGCAGGCCGAAGAAGTTGATGAAGATCGCCAGACCCAGCAGACCGAAGATGATCGATGGCACAGCCGCCAGGTTGTTGATATTGATTTCGATGAGATCGGTCCAGCGGTTGTTGGCCGGGGCGAATTCCTCGAGGTAGACGGCTGCGGCAACGCCGATGGGAAAGGAAAGTCCCAGGGTGATGAGCAGCGTGTAAAAAGAACCCGTCGCCGCCCCGAGAATGCCTGCCAGCTCGGGCTCTCTCGAATCGCCGGCGGTGAAGAAGATGGTGTTGAAGCGTTTTTCTATTTTACCGGCATCCTGCAGGGATCTGGTCCATTCCAGCTGGCTGTCGGAGATGCGCCTGGAGCCCTGCGGCAGCGTCGGATCGATTTTGCCTTTCATGAACATGTCGATATCATCATCGGCAGGTACCCAGACGGTCTGGGTGGAACCGATAAGGCCGGGGTTGTCGACCACCATGTCCTGCAGTATAAATGCAGCGCCCGGGCTGACCATACTGTAGAGCTTACGTTTCTCCCGCCGTTCTTTCACCTCCGGAAACATCTGGCGCAGGGTCGATTTGACCAGGCCGAGATAATTGGCATCGGCGAGGTTCTCGCCCTGAAAGATTTCCTCGGCGAAGGTGATATCGAGAGCCACATAGGTCTGCTGGAAGGCCGGATATCCCTTGGAGATAATGGCATAGAAAAGGGAGAACAGAAAAAGCAGGGCAATGGCGATGGCGGTAATGCCCAATTTCCTGAAACGTTGTTCCGCCCTGTAGCGACGTTTCAACCCTTTGTTGATTGCTTCGGAGATGTGTCGTTGATTCTGCATATCCTGGTTCCCGTCGTGTGGTGAAGGCCTGTTATTCATAGTGTTCTCGATATTTGCGGACCACGTGCAAAGCGATGAAGTTGAGGATCAGGGTAAAGACAAAGAGGAACAGGCCCAGGGCAAAAGCTGCCAGGGTTTTGGGACTGTCGAACTCCTGGTCGCCCACCAGCAGGGTGACGATCTGTACCGTCACCGTGGTAACCGCCTCGAAGGGGTTGGCCGTGAGGTTGGCGGAGAGTCCTGCCGCCATGACGACGATCATGGTTTCGCCGATGGCGCGAGACACCGCCAGCAGAATACCGCCGACGATGCCCGGCAGCGCCGCCGGGATGATGACGCTGCGGATGGTCTCGTATTTGGTGGCTCCGAGGGCGTAGCTGCCGTCGCGCAGGGACTGGGGTACGGCATGAATGACGTCGTCGGAGAGCGAGGAGACGAAGGGGATGATCATCACCCCCATGACGGTGCCGGCTGCCAGCGCACTTTCCGAGGCGACGTCGAGACCGATCAGAGCGCCGGTATCCCGGATCAGCGGCGCCACCACCAGTGCCGCGAAAAAGCCGTAGACTACTGTTGGTATGCCGGCGAGTATTTCCAAAAGCGGTTTGGCCACGGTTCTGAACTTCCGGTCGGCATATTCCGAGAGATAAATGGCCGACATCAAGCCGATGGGAATGGCCACCAGCATGGCGATCATGGCGATGAGCATGGTGCCGGCGAAGACCGGAATCGCCCCGAAGGCCCCGGAAGATCCGGCCTGATCCTGGCGTATGGCCATCTGCGGACTCCAGTCCAGGCCGAAGAGGAAGTCGGTTATCGGCACCGCCTTGAAAAAGCGGATTGCTTCGAAGAGCACCGAGAAAATAATGCCGATGGTGGTCAAGACGGCGATTGCCGAACAGCCGAGAAGAAAATAGGTGACGATTTTCTCGACGGCGTTGCGCGCCTCCATGACAGGCGTGATTTTCCTGTAGGCCGGGATGATGCTGAGTGCGGCGACCGCAATCAGCATGAGGCCGACGATCATCCTGAAGCGCTGCTGCAGCCGGAGATAGGTATCGGCCGCCTCACGGATGGCAACATCGCCGGCGGCGGCGACGAAATCGCCGGAGACGACGTTTTTGATATCGTTTATCACCAGCGTCATTTCCGCGGGGGTGACATTGCGCAGTTGCAGCGGCAGACGTTGCGTCACCATCGAGGTGATGATGGTGGACTCCAGCACCTGCCAGAGGCCGTAGAGAACGAGGGCGGGAACGGCGCACCATATGGCCGTATAGATCCCGTAGTATCCGGGAAGCGAATGCAGAGTCTTCCTCCCGCCGTTGCCTCTGGCCGCGGTGCTGGCGCGGTTCATGCCAAGGTAATAGGCGATAATGGTGAAAACCAGCAGAAGGGGAAGAAAATAGGAGTAGATCATCGCTGTGCGGTCCGTGTTGATTGTGCCTCGATATCTTGCTGCCTATGAGACAGCGCGTACAATGGTCCCCTCAACGAGATAGACCACTTCTTCTGCTATGTTGGTCGCCCGATCTGCTATGCGCTCCAGGTGACGCGCCAGCAGATAGGTATTGATGAGGCAGTCGGCTTCGTTGGGATGGCTGGGAATCATTTTGGTGATGTGTCTGTATGCCTCATTTCTCATGGCATCGACTTCATCGTCTATGAGAAAGACCTTGCGGGCGGATTTGGCATCGCGGTGCACCAGGGCATCGAGGCTCATGCGCAGCATGGTGGTAACTTTGTCCGACATGGTGCTGAAATCGAAGCCTATCTCGATGGGCCGGCACTTGGATATGGTCTCGACCCGCATGGCCATGTTCACGGCTATATCGGCGATGCGTTCAATCTCGTTGTTTATTTTGATTACGGCGATGATGAAGCGGAGGTCGCTGGCCACCGGCTGGTGCAGGGCCAGTATCTTCAGGCAGTCTTCTTCAACCTCGATTTCCAGTTCATCGATTTCATAATCGGAGACGATGATGGACTGAATGGTTACCGGATCCTGGCTGTCTATGACCTGGGCGGCACGACGGACCCTGTCCTCGGCCTTGGCACTCAACTCCAAAAGCTTTTTGTTCAGTTTGTCCAGCTCATGGTGGAAGGTATAGTGTGGAAGCATTTTCTCTCCGAGATGGAGTGCATGATTATTCACCGTGTGGTGTGATCGTTTCTGCGTTTCTGTATCGAGAAAGTAGACGATGAATATTTTTACAGAGTTAAAAGAATATTAGGATTGCATTAGGGGTTATGAAAGATATTGCGGGGGCCGGGCAAATGGGGCATCCTTCTGTGACAGAGTAAGAAACCTCCGCTGAAAAAGGCCTCGCCATGGGGGTTTAGACGAAAGGGCATCTCCGTCTTCCACGAAGGCGGATGAGTTGACAAAGAGCGCCGTTACACCTGCGATGCCGCATTTCCACTCTGCGATAAAGCAAAGGGCCACATCCTCTGTGCGCTACGATAAGGGCGACTGATACCGGTACCGAAACCTCAATTTGACACGACACATTCCGGCACATGAAGAAAAAACACATTCTTATAGTTGAAGACGACACCGACATCCAACAGCTTGTCAGCTACAACCTCATCCGTGCGGGATATAATGTAACCTGCGCAGATTCAGGCGAGGAAGCCCTTGAACTTTTTCAGAGCGAATTCTTCGACTGCATTCTGCTCGACTTGATGCTGCCCGGCCTTTCCGGCATCGATATCTGTAAACACCTGCGCAAGCAACATGCGGACGATGAACTGCAGGCGCCCGTGATCATGCTTACCGCCAAGGGTGAGGAAGAAGACGTTATCGCCGGCCTTGAAAGCGGCGCCGACGACTACATAACCAAACCCTTCAGCCCCAAGGTGCTCATTGCCCGCATCAAAGCCGTGCTGCGCCGGGCGGAGGATCGTAAGAGCACGGAAAGCGACAGCAGTCAGGAAATCCTGACCATCCACAACCTGAGAATAGACCAGGGGCGCCACGAGGTCCGGCTGGGCGAAGAGCCGCTGCAGCTGACCATGACCGAATTTGGCATACTCACCTTCCTGGCGAAAAAGCCCGGCTGGGTTTTTACCCGCCAGCAGATTATCGACTCGGTACGGGGCTATGATTTTTTGATCACTCCCCGCGCCATCGATGTGCAGATATTCGGCCTTCGCAAGAAAATGAAGGATGCCGGCAGGATAATAGAAACGGTCAGGGGCATAGGCTACCGGCTCAAGGTCAACAGGGAAGGCGAGGAAGAGGAACAGGCATGACACAGAGAAAGCTTATCTGGCAGATTTTTCCGGCCAATCTTGTCATTCTGATCCTCACCGTCATCTGTATTGCCTGGTTCACCAGATCGTCGCTGGAGACCTTCTATCTCGAGGAGCTCGAAGATGGGCTGGTGGCCAGAGCCTATCTGATCAGATTGCCTGTGGCCACCATGCTCAAGCGCGAAGCCATTGGCGAACTCCGCGATTACAGTAAAATCTCCGGACGTGAGTCTAATACGCGCATTACCGTCATCATGGCCGATGGCAAGGTTGTCGCCGACTCAAACGAGAATCCGGCCACCATGGAACCCCACCACAACCGGGTTGAGATACGCCAGGCACTGGGCGGCGAGATCGGGTCGTCGCTGCGGTATTCCAAGACGCTGGGCAAAAAGATGCTTTATGTGGCCATCCCCGTATATGACGAAAGCCAAAAAGATGCGGCTTTTACGGTGATACCAGAGGTGACGGCGGTACTGCGCATGGCGGTGACAGTCGATGCCATTGAGGTGGCCATGCAAAGAATTTACAGCCGGGTGCTCTTCGGACTGGCCGCCTTGGCGCTACTGGCCGCCTTTGCCTCGCTGCTGGTTTCGCGCAATATAAGCAGGCCGCTCGAGGAGATGAAGAAAGCCGCCGAGCGCTTTTCCAGGGGCGATTTCAGCGGCAGGATGTCGACCTTCAAGGGTGCATCCGCCTCGCTCGAAGTATCGACCCTGGCGTCGGCCATGGACCGGATGGCGGCTCAGCTCGGCGAGCGCATCGAAACCATCCGCAGTCAACGCAACGAACTGGAGACGGTCTTCTCCAGCATGGTCGAATCGGTCATTGCCGTCGATAGCAGCGAGCGAATCCTCAACCTCAACTCGGCGGCGGCCAGGCTGCTGGGCATCGAGCGTGAGGCCGCCAAGGGCAAGATCATCCAGGAGGTGCTGCGAAACATCGATCTGCAGGAACAGATCAAGCAGGTGACCAGGACCGGGACTTCCATGGAGGACGAGATCATCCATATGGACGACGAAGGTCAGAAGTTTTTGCAGACCAACATCGTCTCGCTGAGCGACCAGCACAACACGATGCACGGCGTACTGGTGGTTCTCAACGATGTCACCAAGCTGAGACGGCTCGAATCCATGCGCCGTGATTTCGTCGCCAATGTTTCTCATGAACTGCGCACGCCGATCACCTCCATACGCGGGTATGTCGAGACCCTTCTCGACGGCGCCTTGGAAAACCGGGAGGATGCGCTGCGCTTTCTCGAAACCGTTCTGCGGCAGGCGGAACGGCTCAACGAGATCATTGATGATCTGATGGCGCTTTCGCGCATCGAGCAGGAGGCCGATCACGGTCATATCAAGCTGGAGACGGGCAGTCTCTGCATGGTACTCGACGTGGCCATAGAAACCTGCGAACATCGCGCCGAGGATGAGGGGGTGGCAATTACCCTCGACTGTCCCGACCCTCTCCAGCTGCCGATGAACACCACCTTGATCGAGCAGGCGCTGGTCAATCTGCTGGTCAACGCCATCCAATACAGCAAAGATGGAGACACGGTGAGCGTGACCGTAAAAACGGCCACGGAAAACGGCGTCGACGTGGTCAGAATCAGTGTTGCCGACACCGGTGTCGGCATAGCCTCCAACCATCTGCCGAGACTGTTCGAGCGGTTCTATCGCAGCGACAAGGCGCGCAGCCGTACGCAGGGTGGAACCGGTCTGGGGCTTGCCATTGTCAAGCATATCGTTCTTGCCCACAACGGCAGGGTCGAGGTGACCAGCAAGCTCAACGCCGGCTCGACCTTTATCATCATCCTCCCTCTTACGAGGTGAACCGGAGCGGGCGGAATCCGCCGCTTTGCCTCGTCTGCTCCGGAGCAGGAGATCCTGGAGCGGCCCGGGATATCCTCTCGAGTCGTCATCCACCTGCCGCTGCTCTCACCCATTGATCAGCTTTCCTCCCTGGTTTTTTCAGTTGCTGCGGTTTTTTTGGAAAAAGAGAAGAAGCCGGCGGTGAAATTGCCAAGCGCTCTCAATGTACCTATAGTGTCAATGTACCTATAATACGTGGAGATTGAAGACGGAGTGCACTCCTATGATTTCAGCACAATACATGACATCCCGGGCCGCAGCCCGCCGGATGATGGTTCTGCTGGCAGTTCTGAGCTTTGTCGTGGTGCTGGCCGTTTCCGGGGTGGGGGCCGTCGAGACCGAAAGTGCGTCGTCAGACAATGACACTACCGCCCTGATGCTCAGCATCGACGGAGCCATTTCTCCTGCGACCATGGACTATGTGATACGGGGACTGCAACTGGCCGATGAGCAGGGCCATGGAGTCGTTGTCCTGCAGATGGATACGCCGGGCGGGCTGATGGCATCCATGCGCGGCATCATTCAGGCAATCCTCCTCTCACCGGTGCCGGTGGCCGTCTATGTCGCCCCGTCCGGAGCCCGGGCCGCCAGCGCCGGTACCTATATCCTTTACGGCAGCCATATAGCCGCCATGGCCCCAGCCACCAATCTCGGCTCAGCCACGCCGGTGATGATGGGGGGCCTGCCCGGAGCGCCTGCTGAAAAGGACTCGTCCTCGTCTCCTGCCGAAGATGGAAAAAGCAAGGGACAGGGAGAAAACGGTGAAAAAGAGGCTGGCGATTCGGCCGGTAAGGAACAGGGCGGTTCAGCGATGGAACGCAAGACCATGGAGGATGCGGTTGCCTATATCAGGGAACTGGCCGGGCGCCACGGTCGCAACGCCGACTGGGCCGAACGGGCGGTGAGGGAGGCGGTCAACCTGGGGGCGGCCGGGGCCCTTGAAAAAAATGTCATCGACATTGTTGCTGCCGACGTAGACGATCTTCTGGCACAAATGGATGGCCGCAGCGTCGTCATGGAGGGTGGTGAGCAGGTACTGGATACCGACGGGATGCAGGTTATCCGTCACGATCCGGACTGGCGGACCCGTCTGCTCTCGGTAATAACCGACCCCAACATAGCCTATTTCCTGATGCTTATCGGCTTCTATGGCATATTCTTCGAACTGGCCAATCCCGGCAGCCTCTTTCCCGGGGTGATCGGCGGCATCTGCCTGATCCTTGCTCTTTTCGCCTTCCAGGTGCTCTCAGTCAATTATGCCGGTCTTGCCCTGATTTTACTGGGACTGGGTTTTATCGTCGCCGAGGCCTTTTTGCCCAGTTTCGGTATCCTGGGGCTAGGCGGCATAGCCTCCTTCGTAGTGGGCTCGATCATTCTTATGGATGGCAGCAATCTTTCGGTATCGTTGCCGATGATTGGCGGTACGGCGCTGGTGGCTGCCGCTTTTCTGCTCTGGGCCCTGTCACGCTTTATCTCGCTACGCAAGCGTCACTCCGTCAGCGGTATCGAGCAGACCTCCCGTCAGAAGGCGGTGGTTCTCGACGATTTCGAGGACGAAGAGGATCAGTATAGAGGTGCTGTGCGACTTGCCGGTGAGCGCTGGAAGGCTGTGAGCAAAGAGCCGCTTGAAAAGGGAGACGAAGTTCGGGTGGAACGAATAGATGGTTTGACGGCGTATGTCGTCAAATGTTGATGAGGTAGTTTGGAATCTGTTTTTTCATAAAGGAGAAGCCATGTTGAGCGAATATATCCCCTATCTTGCCCCCCTGGGACTGCTGGTGGCGCTGCTTGTGGCCGCCATCCGCATTCTGCCGGAATACGAGCGTGGCGTCGTCTTTTTTCTCGGTCGCTTTCAACGCGTCAAGGGGCCGGGGCTGGTGGTGATTATTCCGGGCCTGCAATCCATGACCAGAGTCGATCTCCGGGTCATTACCCTGGACGTACCCAGCCAGGATGTCATCTCCCGGGACAATGTCACCGTCAGCGTCAATGCCGTCCTCTACTACCGGGTTGTCGATCCTGAACGGGCCATCATCCGCGTCGAGAATTACGGTGGGGCCACAACCCAGCTGGCCCAGACCACCCTGCGTTCCGTTCTCGGCAAGCACGATCTCGACGAGATGCTCTCGGAGCGGGATAAGCTCAATGCCGATATTCAGGAAATTCTCGATGTTCAGACCGAAGAGTGGGGCATAAAGGTTTCCAATGTCGAGATCAAGCACGTCGACCTCAACGAAAGCATGATCAGGGCAATCGCCCGTCAGGCCGAAGCCGAACGTGAGCGCAGGGCCAAGGTCATTCACGCCGAGGGCGAACTGCAGGCCTCGAAAAAGCTCGTTGAAGCTGCTGAAGTGATGTCGAAAAACTCGGGAGCAATGCAGCTTCGCTACCTCTCCACCCTCTCCGACATGAGTACCGGCAACGCCTCCACCATTGTCTTCCCCTTGCCGATGGATATGCTTTCCTATTTCGTCGGGAACAAGAGCCAGCCCGGTGACAATGCCGGTGGGCAGGGTGGTTCCGGTTCGTAGGCTAAGACGTCAGACGTCAGCTCAAGGCCTGGCTGTCGGCCTTCAGAAAGGACGAACGCGTCTGCAGAACTTATGTGCGCGGCGGATGCGGACAGAGGCTTTGTTGATAAGACAGCAGAAAAACCTTTGAGTGACGGCATGAAAACAATTACAGCATCTTCCCAGAAGTATTGTGATGAGGCAGCCAGCCATTTCAAACGTGCCCGCAGGGTCATTGCCCTCACAGGCGCCGGTATTTCCGTTGAGAGTGGTATCGATGATTTTCGCAGTCCGGGGGGGCTCTGGTCCAAGTATCCGCCGGAGGAATATGCCACGCTCGAAGCCTTTCGGCGCAATCCCGAGAAATCCTGGAAACTGTTTCGGGAGCTCGGTAGAGGCCTGGTCGGCAGGAAACCCAATGGCGCTCATCGGGTGTTGGCGGACCTGGAGAGTCATGGCCTTCTCAGGGGAGTCGTTACGCAGAATATCGATAATCTCCATCAGGACAGCGGCAGTATGCAGGTGCTTGAAATCCACGGCAATCATCGTTTTCTCCACTGCATCGGCTGTGGCGATGTCAGCAAGCCTCCCGATTCGCTGCTGGAGGAAACAGTGCTGCCGCGCTGCAGGTTCTGCGGTGAGGTGGTCAAACCCGATGTGGTGCTTTTTGGTGAAAACGTGCGCTCTGTTGCGGAGATAGAGGATTTACTTCATCGCTGCGACCTGATCATGGTCATCGGCACATCGGCCCAGGTCTATCCGGCAGCCGCCCTGCCACAGCAGGTAAAGAGTGGAGGGGGAATGGTCTACGAGTTCAATCTGCAAAAAACCTCTCTCTCCGAAGGCGATGGCGACGGGCGTATGGCAACGGATTATTTTTTTCAGGGCAGCGCCTCGCATATGCTCGAACTCTTCAGAGAAAGACTGGAACTGGCGGGGTAGCAGGCAGAGGTGGTGAATATCTCATCTCTTTGAAAGGAAAAGATCGACAACCTTTGTCAGCTTTTCGGCAATGGCCTGCAGGGCTAGACTGGCATCTGCTCCGGGAGCGTATTCACAGACCGGCATGTAGGCCTGCAATGATTTTGCCACCGCTTCATCAATGGGAATTTCGCCGAGATCCGGCAGATATATACCCAGATATTTGGAGGCGATATTTTTCAGTTTGAGGGTATTGAGCTTGGAGCCGGCTGTGACCCGGTTGATGACCAGCAGCGGATGAAATGACTGCAGCTGTTTTTGGATTATTCTCTGTGCCCCCTCCTCTATCTTTTCCGCCGCCTCGAAGACCTCGGTTATCGTTTGAAAATGTTGCTGCTTCAGGGTCTTGCTTACTTCGCTTTGCGACAGGAAGCAGGAGAGCGCCTTGCGGATGGTTGCCAGTTGGAGGAAATGATAGAAATCGAGAATTGAGGTGGGTTCGGGCATGGTGACGCAGATCTGCAGGTCGGCGGCCATGAAAAAATCGAGAGAGTGGTAGCTTGTGCCGGCGCCGACATCCATGAGAATGATTTCGGCATCGATCCCTTCCAGAGCGCGAAGCAGCCGTTTTTTTTCCTGGTAGCTCATATTGGCTGTCTGCAGAGTATTGCCCGTGCCGGGAATAATCTGCAGACCGTGAAAGGAGTCGAGGGTGTGGGCGACCTCGGCGAGATTTTCCGTCTCCCGCGTGAGAAAGTGGGTAAGGGTGCGTTGCGGTTCAAAGAGGCCGAAGAAGATGTGGGCATTGGCGCCGCCTATATCGAGGTCGACTATGCAGACCTTGCGACCCTGTCTGGCCAGCAGTGCCGCAAGGTTGGCCAGAACCATGCTCTTGCCCGTGCCGCCTTTTCCCGAACCGACTGAGACTGTTATAGCCATAGACCCCTGTGATCTGTTCTGGTTTTCATAATAACGTGGTCCGGATCTTTTATGAAGAGTGTACCGGTTTCTTATGAGCGAAGGGCGATGGTCCTGCTGCTGTTATGAAATATGGTGGAATGCTCGCCCTTTAAATATTGTCGGCTGGCTGGCCGACAATATTAAGCGGGAAGAATACCTTCGGTCCACTATCACTAAAAAATTTGTTTACCCCGTATTCTCAGCAACTGGGTCTGAGACAAAGACACTCTTTTGCCGGTACGCCATGAACCAAGCCTGGGGGCTCGACTGCAGCCGTCCGTGAAAAGAGCACCCCTGTCTCCCCATAATTGACTAGGCTGAGTTTCAGGGGTAATCAGGTTAAAAAAAGAGACATGTTCCGGTCGCAATCGGCATGTGCCGGCAGGCCCGGTGAAGGACGGGCTGCTAGCTTCTTCTCTGGCGAATAGCCAGTATTCTGGAAGCCCGGTCAAGGATCGTCTTCAGGGTGTGAGGCTGGCCTCCGGTGCCGCTCCACAGCAGCATGCCCTCCCTCGACTCGAGGAAGATTTTGCCATCCTTGATACTGAGAGTAGCGGCAAGCAAGTCAGCTGAGTCGTTTTTTGCCGCGGCAGGCCGATCTTCATTGACGGCTTTTCTCTTATCACAGTCGGGACACAGTTCACGGTCGGAATTACTGAAGATGGCAACCGTCTTGCCGCATTGTATACAGAACTTCATAGGGTGTGTGGTGTAATCCAAGAGGCCAGGCTGAGTTTCATACGTAATCAGTTTATCCTTTGTTGGCATGGTTCTGGTCTTTTTCCTCTGCATCCTCTGCCTGTCCTTCTGCGGCCGTGTCTTGGTCGAGCGCTGCCGGGGTATTGAGGATTTTCCTGCTTATTCTGCCGCCGGCGGTTTCGCTGTATATCGAGCCCATTATAGCGTCAATAATCTTGCCACGTTCGAGCTTTTCACGCGGGGCCGAGGGCATGATGGACGATTGCTCAGCGGTCAAATGCACGAGGTTGTGCTCCTTGAGCTGATCAAGCGTCTCTTCGACGATACTGAGCCGGTACATGGGATAGTGTTCGCCGAAATCGACCACGGTTGCAGCCTCTTGCCGCTGGTAGCTCTCCTGTACATAGTCGAGAAAATCATAAGCGATCGCCAGCCTCAGACTGGGAGGGGCCAGCGGCTGCAAAAGCCGTAGCGAGGCTTTATTCTGGTAGGCGTAAGCGATCTGCGCCCCCAGAAGAATAAAGATCCAGCCGAGATAGAGCCAGATGAGAAACAGCGGCAGCGTGGCGAAAGATCCGTAAATGGCATTGTAGCGGGAAACACCGACCTGGAGAACGATATAGAGATTCTGGGCTTCGAACCAGAAAAATCCGGCGAAAACCGCACCGATCATGGCCGGGACGGTCTTGACCTTAGTGTTGGGAAAAAACAGGTAGATGACATAAAGGGTGAGAGCCAGAAAGAAGACGGGAATGAATTTGAGCACCAGTGCCTGTATCCATTCCATCGGCAGAAGAATACTGAATTTCAGCAAGAGCGTATCGTTGGTCAGCACGGTGTTTGCCGCCAGGCCGATGTTGAGAGAAATGGGCATTAGGACGAGCAGGGCGAGGTAGTCTGATATCTTGCGGGTGACGGAGCGGCCGCTGTCGACATGCCATATGGCATTCATGGCCATTTCGATATTGCCCAGAACCAGCACCACGCTGAGAATCAGACCGGCGACGCCAATGGTGCCGAGGGTGGTGAAGTTGGTATTGTCTACATAGTCGAATATTCTCTCCACCGCAGAGTAGAGGTGCTGGGTATAGCTGGAAAGCAGTATCTCCTCGCCTGCATCGGTATCGTTCTGGGTGGCGTCGTCGGGGTGGCCGCCACCGTTGTCAATGGTCTCCAGATAGTTGAAAACGACCTGCTTGAGCTGGTCGCTGCCGCCCAGGCCTTTGACCACGGCGGTGCTCATGGCGAGGATAGGGACCAGTGACAACATCACCGTGAACGTCAGTGCCGCCGACCGCAGGGCAAGCTCGTTTTTGTTGAATTCGCGGACGCTGAGTAGAAACGTGCGGCAGAATGCGTGCAGAACCCGGTAATAAAGAGGCTTGCCAGGGTGGTCCTCGTCGGCCCAGGCTACCAGTTGTGATGGAGATATGTCTTTGATCATTGTTATATGTTTATGTCTTTTCTCTGTCATCAGCGGGGAAGAGATGTTTTTCCAGAATGGAATAGACTCTCTCCCGCTTGATCGGTTTTGAGATATAGTCGGTCATGCCGGCTTCCAGGCATTTTTCCCTGTCGCCCTTCATGGCATTGGCGGTCATGGCAATAATGGGTACATCGTCGAAACCTTCGCTGCGCAGTTTTCGGGTGGCGGTCAGACCATCCATTTCGGGCATTTGAATATCCATGAGGATGGCATTATATCGATCGGGGGCGGCGCTGAAGACATCTACGGCCTCACGGCCGTTGGTGACGACCTTGATCCCATATCCCGCTTTGGTAAGGAGAACTGTCGCCAGTTTCTGGTTGACGGGATTGTCTTCGGCCAGCAGCAGGGTGACTTTGTGTTTTAAATCTTCACGGATGCTGTACTGGGTGACCATGGAGACAGTATTCTCCCTCTCCTCACTGTCACCAAGCAGTCGGGCTATTGTCCGCAGGAGCACCTGTCTGCTGGCCGGCTTGGCGAGGAAACCATCTATGCCGCAGTCCCGGCAATGGGCGGCGATCTTCTCGGTGGCTCCGGTATAGGCCAAAAGAGGCAGGTTTTTCGGCGGACCTTCAGCGTCTCTGATGCGCCTGGCCAGTTCATAACCGGAGAGGCCGGCGAGATCGATATCAACAATGCAAATATCGAAGGCGGCGCCGTCTTTACTTTTTGTCAGCGTGCGGAGGGCGGCGGTGCCGTCATTCTCCGTTTCCACGATAAATCCGGCGTCGGCCAGGGTGTCGGCGGTTATTTGAGCCTGGGAGGGAGCGGTATCGACTACCAGCACTCGCTTTCCTTGAAGAGTGTCGAGGAAGGCCGGCCGTCGGCCTATTTTTCTCGATTTTTCCATGACTGCCGTAAAGTGGAAAATCGTCCCTTTGCCGGTTTCGCTTTCGGCCCAGATGCTGCCGCCCATCAGATCGGCGATTCTCCTGCAGATAGACAGACCGAGGCCAGTACCGCCGTACCTGCGGGTTGTACTGCCGTCAGCCTGTTTGAAGGGGTCGAAAATTGACTCCAGTTTGTCGCTGGCTATGCCGATGCCGGTATCGCGCACGCTGCTGTGCAGCACAAGAGTTTCCGTGCTTTCCTCTGCGACTTTGAGGCTGAGTTCCACCTCGCCGGATTCTGTGAATTTGACGGCGTTACCGAGCAGATTGACGAGTACCTGACGATAGCGCCCGGGGTCGCTACAGACATAGGCGGGAAGGTTTTCATCGACGCGGCAGACAACTTCCACTTGTTTGCCGGCCAGCCGCGGTTTTATAAGGGTGCAGACGTCATGAGCGGTGACCTCGGGATCAAAGTCGATTTTTTCCAGGGTCATTTGTCCGGCTTCTACCTTGGAAAAATCAAGAATATCATTGATGATGCTCAACAGAGCGTCGCCACTGCCCTTGATGGTGAGTGCGCAATCTTTCTGCTCGTCACTCAATTCGGTGGTCAACAGTATGTCGGTAAATCCTATGATACCGTTCATCGGCGTACGGATTTCATGACTCATGGCGGCCAGGAACTGGCTTTTGGCGACGTTGGCGGCTTCGGCTGCCAGTTTCGCCCTCCGCAGCTCTTTGGTTTGCAGGGCGATTTCCGACTGCAGGTTTTTAGAGTATCTTTCCTGCTGTTCCTGGATGATATGGTGGCTTTTTTGTGATTCGATGAGCATGTCCTGGTATTTATTTTCCAGAACGTGAAATTTTCTGCCGAACTGCTTTTTCTGGATTGCCAGCCTCTTCTCGAGCTGTTCCTTCTCGCGGTCACGGAAATGACCTGTTGTAAGCGCCGCAAGCAGCTTTCTCCTGTCATCGCCAAGAGGCGATTGGTCAGAATTGCGGCAGAAGAGCAGGTGCTCGTCGTCATCAAGGCGCAGACACAGATGTGAGCCGGACTCGGTTGCAGCCGTGGCCTGTGACGTGGCAGAAGACTGAACTTTTTCTCGAAGAGTGGCTCTTTCTTCGGGTGCCGGCAGAGCCTCAGCCGTCCCCTGGCATTCTCCTTCGTTGTCGAGGCAGCATATCAGCATTTCCGGCAGCTCTTTTTTAAGGAAACAGAGCAGCGAGGTTATCCTTCGGTGGCTGTCTTGAGTTATGCTGAACAGCGAAGGCATATCAATCATGGTGCTATCCTATTCAGAACCATAGAGATCCTGGGCTTTTTCCATCTCTTCCGGCAGATCTTCGAGCAGAACCTGGTATTCGTCCATATTTTCCTGAAGATGGTTGGTGAGAGTCGGTGAAAGAGTTGCCGGTGCTCCGGTAATGATGGTATAGCCGAGCTGGGTGGTCAAATATTCGGCTATTTGCAGGATGCCGCTGAGGCTGTTCGGCTCGACGTCGTCAAGACTCTGGTGGTGGTCGCGGATGGCGTGCTGAATGTTTTCGGGCATTTCCCAGTCCCGGGTAAGAAGATACCCTATTTCACAGTGATCGGTGCCGAGCAGCTGCCGTTCGAAGGTGTCGATGGTAGCGGTGAAGTCATAGACATCGAAGATTGCGATAAAATCGTCGCCGGCTACCTGTTCCTCGACGATTATGCCAAAATCATGAAGTATGCCGCAGAGATAGGCGTCATCACCGTTGACGCCGAAGATGCGCTCTGCCAGAACCTTGCTGCAGATGCTTACGGCTGCACAGTGCATCCAGAGCTGTTTTCTTGAATAGATCTGGTCCTGGTCCTCTGATGAGGTGAAAATATTTTTGATGGCATCGGTGACTGCAAGGTTATAGAGATTTTTCATGCCGATGAAGGCTACCGCCCTGCCGATGGAGTCCACCTTCTGGGCAAGGCCGTAGTAGGGACTGTTGACCAGCCGCAGCAGCCGCACCACCAGCGTTGGATCCATCTTGATGACGTCTTCAAAGTCTTTCATTGTCGAATTCTCATCGTGGATGAGTCCGCTCAGTTTGGTAACTACATGAGGCAATGTTTTTATCTTATTGAATTTTTTGATGAGACGTCGTGCTGATTTGGACATTGCAACCTCGTGTTTTCAGTCGGCGAACAGCCTCTGACAGGCGCTGCCGCACCAGTGTGTATGTATTTGGCACCGAGCAGGCACCGCACCGTGAAATGACGCGGGCAGCTTCAATTATACATACCTATCGGTTGTTATAACAGGAAATATTTAATCTTATACGTGATTGTCGCTGAAGTTTATTGCGACAGTCGGGGGAGAGCTTTAGATTTGGGGGGAGGTCCTACGCCAATTGCCAGGGGTTTTCTGGAAATATGGAAACCACTCCTAGAGTGCTTCGATGACGGGGATGTGCAGATGCTGATCGGAGGCGAGACTGTTGAACTGCAGGTCGCGATTATATTTTTTTAAAAGCCACAGAGGCAGATCAAATTTGTTCTGGCAGATATCCCAGAGAGTATCGCCCAGGGCCACCTTGTATTTTTGAAAGCCGGTGATTTTATAGGAGCTGAAAAAATCCTTTTCGGTCTCACTGTGAAATGCCAGCCGTCTTTCTTCGAATTGCTGTCTGGAAACTGCAGTGAAGGGAACCTTGAGCTGCTGTCCAGGGTGGATGGAAGAGTCTGGCGACAGGGCGTTGAAAGCGGAAAGGCTCTTTTGGTCGATACTCAGCCACTCGCTGAGGAGGCCGAGAGATTCTTCCGGTTGGACGATGAGCTCACCGTAGTGAGTATCCTTGGCGTATCCGGAGCTGGTGATGCGAAGTTCGGCATTGGCGGTCAGGGGCTGTGAAAGAACGCTCACCCCGGACGGTTTCGATTTACTTTCAGAACGCAGGATTACGGCATAATCCGGAGATGTTGATGATGCGGTAGCGGCGGTGCTCTTCGCATGGTGTGATGAAGGAATCCGCAGCGTCTGACCGATATAGACCACTGCCTTGTCATCAAGGTTGTTGGCTCGGCTGAGCTCCTTGAGAGATACGCCGAAACGGCGGGCGATTTTGCCGGCGGTGTCGCTGCTGCGGACCGTATAAAAAATCGCTCTTTTCTGTGTCTGAGAGTAGATATTTGCAGGAACAATTTTGGCGAGACGGACAATCGAAGCGGTGTGCGGCAATCGCAGTACATAGCCTTTGGGGATGTATTTTTCACCCCTCCATATGGGAGGGCGCAGGGCGGGGTTGAGCTGTTGTAGCCTGTCGCTGCTCAGTCCGAAATGAGCGGCCAAGGCGTTTGCCTGGGCATACGCGGGCAGTGTGAAAGAGAAGCTTGCAGACGGTCGGTCCTTGCGTATCAGGGGAGACGTTTCAAGCTTTTTGGCGACTGTGCGGGCGGCGAGAAATTCTGCATAAAAATTGCGCGAGGCGAACTTGAAGTGTCCCGTCCTATAATTTTTGAATATCCTGACGTAGTTGCCCTCTTGTTTCAGGGCTCGCATCATGCCGGCATGGCCGTAGTTGTAAGCGGTTATGGCCAGTGGCCAGGTTCCCAGTCTGTCAAAATTCGATTTCAGGTAGCGGGCGGCGGCATGTGTTGCCGTCAGGGGGTCACGGCGCTCGTCGACGATCGAGTCAACCATCATGAAATTTTTGCCGGTGGCGCGGGTGAACTGCCAGACTCCAGCGGCTCCACGCTTGCTGAAGGCCTTGATATTGAAGGATGACTCGACATGGGGCAGATAGGCCAGGTCTTCGGGGAGTCCGTATGAAGAAAAAATACGTTTCATCTCATCTATGTAGGCACCTGAACGGATGACACCTTCGATGAAGCGTTCCTTGAGCCCGGATTGCATGCGGATATTGTCGGAGGCCTGCAGCATTTTCGTGCGAATACCAGGTGGAGAAAACAGCGAATAGACCCGTTTTTCAAAAACGGTCGCCGCTGTTTTGCCACGGCCGAGCTCGCTGAGCACGGTGGCGTATTTTTTCCTTAAAGCCCTCAAATAGGTGCGGTTTATCCGAGTGGCGCCCGGCAGGGATTTATCAAGTATGGGGGCGGCCTCATAGATTATTGACAGGTCGTTCCTGTCATGAAGGACCGCGGTATTCGTGGAGAATTCACCGTAAACTCTTTCCCAGAACCTGACATTGCTGCTGATGGAATTGAATTCCGGGAAATAGGTCTTTGACTCGCAGTTGATGGCCTGAAAGAGGAAAAAAGAAATGACGACGAGCTGGACCAGCAGGCGGTTGGGGAAGGTATGAAAAGCAAGACACCTGAAAAACATGGAGACAATGGTATAGTGTGCATGGTTTTATTTCTGCAACTGCCACCCCCGACGAAGGTCGCAGGCCCCTTGTCGGATACGGTGCGGTATCACCTCATCCGCACCACCATGGTACTCAAAAGAGGTGGTTTTTACCAACATAGAATTGTTTGAATGCCTTTATTTTTATTATACCGATCATTATTCAATAGTTATTATCAATAGCGATGAGGTGGAAATGTACACTCCGATTCTGGCGGCCCTGGGCTACGTTCTTTCAATCGATGGAAGTAAAACGCTGCTTGTTCACCGAACAAAGCGAAAAGACGATCATCATTACGGCAAATACAATGGTTTGGGTGGCAAGATGGAAAGGGACGAGGATATCGTTGCTTGCCTCACAAGAGAGATCCATGAGGAAGCGGGTATCGAAGCACTGGATATAGTCCTCCGGGGAACCATAAACTGGAGAGGTTTTGGTGGGGAAGGCGAAGACTGGTTCGGGTTTATTTTTGTAATAAAACGTTTCAGTGGAACACCGTTTACCGGCAACCCGGAAGGAGATCTCATCTGGCAACCCATCGAAACCATAAACCTGCTGCCCATGTGGGAGGGAGATCGGTTTTTTCTCCCTCTGGTCTTTGATAAGGATCCACGGGTATTTCACGGCCATATGCCCTATGTCGATGGCAGGCCCTCTGCCTGGCACTACACTCGGTTATAGGAAAAAGCAGATTTTCCCGTGGCAAGGGCCTTGCACCGGTCCGGCATGGGCAGGAGATGCTTAGGTGTTGCAGAGAACCATGTGCATGGTATAGTCAGCCCAGAGGTCGGCGGAGAGCCCTCTTTTTTTATCTCAGCGCTGTTGCAGATAATCAATGCTGGCAAGAGTGAGTATATGGCAGTGCTGGATTTTCTGAAAATGCTTCAATCTGAGAAAAACAGAGTACTACTCCGACACATTTCCGGGCGTGAGCGCTCAGTTACGCAGTTGCAGTGCAGGTCGACCGGATCGCAGAGACGCATCGTGAGAATTTTGCAGCAGCATGCCGCTGCAGACTGTCGTGGTCGTTTGGGAAGGGATGGTCGAAAAGCACGTCGATGATGAAGAGGAGAAAAAATGGACCAGGCAAATGAGTTTGACCGTCTTGAAAAATTTGTTCACAAGCTGCTGAGCCAGTACGAGCAGCTACTTGATAAAAACGCCCAGCTCCAGACGCTGCTGCAGCAGCGGCAGGATGAGATCGATGAATTGCACTCACGTGTCGATTCAGCAGATAGCGAGCGTGGCGATATTTCTAACCGTATTCAACATTTGATTGAAGAAATTGAAGAGTGGCAGTCTGCTTTTGCCAGCGAAAGCGAGGAGCAGGTGGCAGCTGAGGCCGAATCGCCCCAGGAGCACAACGAAAGCCGCGACGAGCAGCACGACGGCCAGGGCCATGGCGATGAAACCACTGGTTCAGAAGCCAGGGATCGCGAGGCGAGCCAGCAGCGAAATCTATTTCAGGTTGATTCGTCCGACGGCGACACCTCCAGGGGCTGAGAAGCAGACGAAGCTCACCTAAACGGAATTGAGCAATAGGGACATGGCGGAAAGAGAACGACTGGTCGAATTTACCTTGCTGGGGCAGGATTATGCCTTCTATACCGGTGCTTCTGAAGAGGAATTGAAGCAGATTCTCGACCTGGTCAAGAACCTGCTTCAGGAGAGTGGAAACAGCTCCCACAGTGGCACCATCGCCTCCAGCAAAAAGGCCATTCTCGCCTGCCTCAATATCGCTTCACGGTATATCCGTCTGCAACAGGATTTCGACGAGTATATCATTGAAAACAATCGCAGAGTTTCCAGTATTGCTGATACAATAGAAACCGCCATGGAGGTCGAAAAAAGAAAGGGGGGCAGATAAAACACTTTTGTTTGGCGCAATATCTGATATAATGCAGTCATGTAGAGGTTAAAGGATTTGGCATGTGTATATGTCGGATTTTATAGTGATCTTTTAAACGGAGCGTGAGTCGTCACAACCATGCTCCGGCGTGTGAGAGACAATGTTTCCCTGCGCTGTTGGTGATCTTCTGTGTTTGTTGAGCCAACTCTCTTCCAAAGGGTAGCACCACTATCAGTTTATGGAAAATCGTACGCGATTTTCCAGGCGCTGATACGCGCATGCCCACCTATTACGATAGGTTTAACTATTCCGAAGACACGGCAGGGTGGGGAATCTTTGAGCTTTACAGAATTGAAAGAAAATTCTGTTTTTTATATACCGGACCACACCTTTCCCGCCGGAAGGGATGGTGGCTTCGGCTGGCTAAATAAACGAAGATTGATTACAGCTGGGGTGCTGTTTGAACAAACTCAGGAAAAGTGAAGCTGAATCTGCTTTTTATTATATCGGTCCGAAGGAAATCCACACTCCTGCCGCAGGAAGAAGGACGGACAAGAGGGGTTTCGTCAATACCAATTACAGCAGGCAGTATCCAGAACGAGTACAACATACATGTTTTTATTCAAGACTGGGTCTGCATGAAGGACTGGTTCCAGATATAGCTTATAAAGACATCTTCATGCGCATGCACGGAGATGAAATTGGAGCAAAATCGAATACAGGATATCTCTCATTCGAGGGTGCAATGGTAGCCGATATCATCTAGATCGGATGCTGATATTTTCCAGAATCTGCTTTCTTTTCTGCCGTTTCCAGAAGTGGCGATCGAAAAATACATCCACGTCGCCCATATTTTCCCCGACACATAAGGTGGAGGCGGGAAGATAGTTAACGGTTTGATATTCCTTGGATTGTTCTCATTCGCTGGCAAGATTGTCACCGGCGTCCCCGTTTCCTCCGGCTGTTCTGTGATCGACATCAAATAGGAATATCTATGGAATCATTACTGTATCCTGTGCTTTTTCTTGTGTTCGGCGCATTTGCCGGCGTCATGGTTGGATTTTTCTTGAGCAAGAAAGTTGCCTCAAGCCAGTTTCAAAACCTCCAGTCCCAGGGAAAACAGATCATTGAAAACGCCATTGTCGAGGCAGAGCAGCGTAAGAAAGAGGCCGTTTTACAGAGCAAAGAGGAGGCCTATAAGCTCAAACAGAGTGTCGAAAAGGAGTTGAAGGCAGACAGGGCCGAACTCAAGGATGAGAAAGCGCAGCTCAACAAAAAGCGGGAACTGCTGAAGAAGGAATGGGATTCCTGCGACCAGAAGCGCAATGAGCAGGATCACTACCAGAATCATCTGAAGAAAAAAGAAAGCGAAATAGCCACTCAGTTGAAGGAGGCGGAACAGCTGGTAGGTAAGCGGCGCTATGAGCTGTCGCGCATAGCAGGCATATCCCAGGAGGATGCCAAGAAGATGCTGATGGAATCCCTGGAGAGCGAGGCGCGTCTTGCCGCTGCCAAGCAGCTCGCCCGCATCGAAAACGAGATGAAGATGGAAGCCGACCGCAAGGGCAAAAACATTCTCGCCCTTGCCATCTCCCGCTACGCCGGTGACTATGTCGCCGACAAGACCGTATCGATGGTGCCGCTGCCCAACGATGAGATGAAGGGGCGTATTATCGGCCGCGAAGGCAGGAATATTCGGGCGATAGAAGCCGCCACCGGCATCGATATTATTATTGACGACACCCCAGAGGCCGTCATACTTTCTGGTTTTAATCCGGTAAGAAGGGAGGTGGCCAGGCTCGCCCTGCAACAGCTTATAAGCGACGGGCGTATTCATCCCGGCCGCATCGAAGAGGTTGTCGAAAAAGTTACCAAAGACCTTGAAATAGCGATGCGGGAAGCAGGGGAGCAGGCGACCTTCGATGTCGGCGCCCACGGTGTCCATGTCGATCTTATCAATATTCTCGGCCGGCTGAAATTCCGCACAAGCTACGGTCAGAATGTCCTGCAGCACTCGCTTGAAGTAGCTTTTCTCTGCGGAATCATGGCAGCGGAGCTTGGAATTGATGTAAAAATTGCCAAGCGTGCCGGTTTGCTGCACGATATTGGCAAGGCGGTTGACCACGAGGTCGAGGGTTCGCATGCCATAATTGGCCGTGACCTGGCCAAGAAGTACGGGGAGTCCAATGAAGTAGTCTATGCTATTGGCGCCCATCATGAAGAAATTCCACCACAGAGCGTGCTCGACGTTCTGGTGCAGTCGGCGGACGCTCTTTCCGGTGCCCGGCCCGGTGCCCGCAAGGAAATGCTGCAGAGCTATGTCAAGCGCCTTGAGGATCTCGAAGGTATCGCCAATGCCTGCGACGGTGTCGACAAATCTTATGCCATCCAGGCGGGCAGGGAGTTGCGCATTATCGTCGATTCCGGCAGAGTCAAGGACAGCGAGGCGACACTATTGGGCCAGGATATAGCCAGGAAGATCGAACAGCAACTGACCTATCCCGGCCAGATACGGGTGACGGTCATACGCGAGACCAGAGCAGTGGAATACGCCAAATAGAAACTTTCGGACGTGACGAGATGAGCTCCATAGAAGAACAGATAGCGCTGATTGAACGAGGTGTGGTGGACTGCATTTCCCGGGAGGAACTGCTCAAGAAGCTCCAAAGGTCTGAGGAAACAGGTATTCCGCTGATAATCAAGGCCGGATTTGACCCTACCGCCCCAGACCTCCATCTTGGTCATACGGTTTTGTTGCAGAAACTCAAGCACTTTCAGGATCTCGGTCATGAGGTTCATTTTCTTATTGGTGATTTCACCGGAATGATAGGTGATCCTACCGGCAAGTCGGAAACCAGAAAAGCCCTGACCGTCGAAGATGTTGCCCGCAATGCCGAAACCTACAAACAGCAGGTCTTTAAGATACTCGATCCGCAGAAAACCAGGGTAGTGTTCAACAGTGCCTGGCTGGGCAAACTGACCTCCATCGATATGATCCGGCTGGCATCGGAGCTCACCGTCGCCCGTATGCTGGAAAGAGAGGATTTCAGAAATCGTTTCGAGGGCAACAAACCCATATCCATCCACGAATTCCTCTATCCCCTCATCCAGGGATACGATTCGGTTGCCATGGAGGCAGATGTCGAACTCGGGGGGACAGATCAGCTCTTCAACGTGCTCATGGGACGCGACCTCCAGCGCTCACGGGGGCAGGAACCGCAGGTAGTGCTGACGATGCCCCTTCTTGAAGGGCTCGACGGTGTCAATAAGATGAGTAAGTCGCTGGGGAATTATATCGGCATCACCGAAGCGGCGGGCGATATTTACGGCAAGGTTCTCTCCATCTCCGATGAGCTGATGTTTCGGTATTACCAGTTGCTTAGCGATCTCAGTGAGACTGAGATCGACGCCTTGAAAAAAAGTATGGAAAAGGGGGAGATTCACCCCAAAGAGGTAAAAAAGCAGCTTGCCCGGGAACTCACGGCCAGGTTTCACGGGCGGCAGGAGGCAGTCCGTGCCGAGGAGAGTTTCGAGAAGGTTTTTCAGCAAAAAGGGCTGCCTGATGATATCCCGGAAGTGACAGTAAATGCCGTTCAACCCCTGTGGCTGCCCCAGCTGCTCGTTGATGCCGGCCTGGTTAAATCGACGTCGGAAGGGCGAAGAATGGTCAAGCAGAATGCGGTTTCACTCGACGGTGAAAAGATTGACGATGTCAATGCCTGCATCGATCCTGAGGGCGATGTTCTTTTACGCGTAGGTAAAAGAAGGTTTTGTCGAGTGCTTTTCCAGAAAGTGACTGTATGAAAGACGCCGATTCCGCTGCGGTGGTCTGCTCTGCCTGAATCTGTGCAAACGGTATTCTGGTTTCCCCGTATGTCTTATGCTTCGCCCTGATTCTCAGCAATTGGGTACCCTGGGTTTCAGGGAAACCAGCAAACGCACAAAGCAGATCGGCGCTTCTTAGTTGTAAGATTTCTCGTTTCGGACCTGTTGACAGTCGACGCAGATGCCTGAGAATTCAATGTGGTGGCCCAGGACTTCGTAATTGCAGGCTCTGCCGGCGTGCTCATTGATGTGATACTGTACGGGGATGTCGATGTCCTCCACTTTGTCGCAGTGTGTGCAACGAATGTGATAATGGCTATCGGTGGTGGCATCGAAGCGTTTCTGTGTACCTCCCACTTCCAGTTTCAAAATGATACCGCTCTCCGCCATGAGCTCGAGATTTCTATAGACTGTTCCCAGGCCGATCCTCGGCAATCGTTTTCGCACCATATCGTAGACCTCGTTGGCCGTTGGATGCGAGGTTACCTTACCGAGTTCTTCGAGAATAATCTGTCTCTGTGTCGTCAGTCGCATGTTTGGTAAGTTGTCCATGGAGAATGATCCTGTCGTCTGTCGTTCTCTGGTGTTGTCAGGAAAGATGACTCTTACTTTGTAAAGGTCGTCACCAATTGTAGTCGGCCTTCATGGCGACGCTCTGACTATTTCTGAGGTTCATCAGCGGAGGTACTGAGTTACCCTGACACAAAACATGTTTGTAATAAGCTTTATCAATTGGCATACTATATCAAAAAGTGGAAAAAACAACCACTATCTCCCTTCCTTTAAAAAAAACGGTGTCATACCGGCTCTGCAGCGTCTTCGGCTCCGAGTCATCGCGCCAGTGGTGGATTGTAATAACCGTATCGTAGTTGCGGGAAGCGTTTCTGAAGCTTTTGCATATAGATATGCATCCCCATTGCTGTGTCCGCGGCCGGGAAATTGATGGTTCGCAGGTACCATTCAGGATCCATATTGAGGTTGCGCAGCTGGATCATATCCGGAGAATACTCGTCGACGAGCATGGAGAGGCTTTCAAATTCGCCGAAAGAATCGGTAAAGCCGGGTTGGATGAAATAGTTGAGGGAAACGAATTTACCGGCATCTTTCATGGCCCTGATAGAGCCTTTGACGTCGGCGAAGGTATAGCCTGAGGGTCTGTAGTAGGGGGTATAGTATTTTTTTTGTGCAGAGTTGAGGCTTACGCGCAGACTGTCGAGACCTGCTTCGGCCAGTGCCGCCACTTTCTCGGGCAGGCTGGCATTGGAGTTGAGATTGATTGTGCCTCTGCGGGTGACTCTACGTATCTCTGCTATAGCCTTGCCGATGGTGTTGGCCTGCAGCAGTGGCTCCCCCTCGCATCCCTGGCCGAAACTGACAATGGGCCGCTCTGCACGCTTGAGATGTTCGATGGCTAGCTCACTGATTTCGGCGCCGGTGGGAACGAAGGTGAGACGCTCCTGGGTGGAAGGGCAGCAGCCTGAGGGCTGCAGTGAGATACAGCCGACACAGTTGGCGTTGCACTGCGGTGAAGTTGGTAGCGGCGCCTCCCAGCGGCCGAGAAAGTAATTGCGCGCCGCCGGGCAGCAGTAGGTGAGACAGCATTTGCCCAGATGCTGGATCAGTCTGTTGTCGGGGTACTGTTTGAGCTGTGCTCGTGTCCGGTGGTCAATGCGGCGCTGGTCGAACTGGGAGGCATCCTGGCGTATATCATTGTCGCTGCGGAAGCCGGCGACCCAGAAGCGGCCGTCATGCCAGCCGACGGCGGTGTAGGCAAAAAGCGGCAGAGGTGTGGAGTTTTTTGCTTTGCTCTGGTAGGCGGCATTGAAGACAGCCGTATGGGCCGGCGCCATGAAGGCGGCCACCGCCTGTATGCCCTGGTCGGAGGCAAAAGGGTTTTCTTCGAGGAGCAGAGGTTCGCTTGTCCGCCGGTCGCAACCGACGGGCAGGCGATCTGGCAGGAGGAAAATCTCACTACCCTCGGGTAAAGGGATAAGATCATCCAGGCGCGGTTGAAAGAAACGGCCGTTGCTCATGCCGGCCATGGCCAGATCGGAAAAATCGCTTATGTTGCCTTGCTTGTCGGCAAAGACCAGAGAGGGGAGTGCGGCGGGATGCATTACTTGGGGCGTAAGGCATGCAGCACGGAATCGAGTGATCTGTAGATATCAAGGTCCTCACCGAAAATATCCTGAATGTCCTTATGCTCAATCAGGTCTTCGATGATGAACTGGGTCATGTAGAGACTGACGATGTTGGGGTCCTGCACAAGAGTTCGTGCGGGAGCGAGCTTGAGCTGGAGGTCGAACTCGTCGATGTCGATGAGTTTGCGCAGCTGTTTTTCGAAGACGATCTGGATATTATTCGAAGATGTTGTCTCGATGATATCCCGGTCGATGAGGCGCTGGACGAGCTTGGTTGCAAGTGTCTCGGAATTGTCGCGGGCGAGAATGAACATTTTTCGTCTTTCCTGCTCACGTTTTCGATCGATGGCGCGAATTGTCTTATCGGTTGTGCGGGTGTGACTGACGTGTGCCTTAGCCATGTATATCTCCTCTGGGCTACAGAACAGGGCCGTCGGACTGAGACCCTTCCAGATTATTTTTTTGTGCGGTTATGAATCATTCTATACTGATCGAAAAATTATCACTACTATAAAGTTTGGCAAAGTAGTTCATTTTTTCCTGATGGTCGCCGGCCAGGGCAAGGTCGTATCTGTCGGCATATTCACCGGCCATTCGGTGGGTATTGAAAAGTGGTATGTTCAGTAACAGATTCTGCAGGCTCTTGTCCAGGAATAGCGAGTCAAAGGAGTTGTAAAAGGCGTCGAGAACATCGGGCAGCAGTGCATAAAAAGAAGCCGAATCCTCTTCATAGAACAGCGATTCTTTCGATTCACTGAGGCTTGCCGAAACGATGTCTTCCTCTTTGCCGAATTTCCAGCCGGTACGGCCTTCATTGTAGCCTTCCACCCACCAGCCGTCCATTATGGAAATATTGGGTACGCCGTTCATGGCGGCTTTCATGCCGCTGGTACCGGAAGCTTCCAGCGGCCTTTTGGGACTGTTGAGCCAAACGTGTACGCCGGATACCAGCATTTTAGCGATGTTCATATCGTAGTTGGGAATGAAGATGAGATTGGCAAGTCCGTTGCTTTTCTCAAAGAGTTCCGCCTGGTAGCTGAGTATATGCTTTATGACCTTTTTACCAGGTTCATCGGCTGGATGGGCTTTGCCGGCGAAGAGAAAGGTTACGGGTCTTTGGCGATCCAGGAGAATGTCGCAGAGCATGTCGATGTTGGAAAAGATAAGGTCGGCGCGTTTGTAGGTGGAGAACCTTCTGGCGAACCCTATGGTGAAGACCTCCGGCGAAAGAAGGTTGTGGTCGCTGAGTATCGACGACAGGTAGTTGGGAGGATTGATCCAGGTACGGGTCATACCGTTGCGGTGTTCCTTGAGCATGGCATTGACATACGCAAAGAGCTGTGCCGAATCCCTCTTCCAGGTCTTTGCAAACGAGGAGCGGAAGGAATGGTCTTTGAGAAGTGTTTCGATACCGGTGAAAACGCCCGGATCTTTTCTCCAGTTGTCGAGGGCGGCAATGCTGTCAAAAAGGGCGGCACGTTTCTCGCTTATCCAGGTAAGATGATGAACTCCGTTGGTTATGGCTGAAATCTTGTGGGCGAAGGCGGGAAACTGTCTGCGAGTGACATCGCGGTGAATTCTGCTGACCGAGTTGGCAGTTCGGTTGACCCGCATGGCGAAATTAGTGAAGTTGTAGGCAGCCGGGTTGTCGGCATCGACGGCCAATACATCGAGTATCCTGCGGCAGGACTTTCGGCTGATGCCGGCATAGAGCTTCTTGTCGAAACGGTCATGGCCGGCGGTGACAGGCGTGTGAATCGTGTAGACTATCTTTTTGGAAATTCTGCGGGCGGCTTCCTGTATCTGCTCGTTTGAGGCCTCTTCGATATTATTGTGGCGTAGAATTTGCTGTAGCTCTTCGCTGATGAGCTGTATGACAACGACGACGCCATGCTGCTCGTTGAGATGGATGGTCCTTGAAGTTATTCCCAGGGCATTGACGGCGGGTAATATGCCGGCGCCGAGAAGTCGCCGCTGCAGCGCCTTGGTAAGGGAAGATGAGGCGTTGTAAAGCTGACGGGCGGTCTCCTGGATGACTTTGGTATTACCGGTGACGGAAAAATCAAGCAGCAGTTCAGGGACAAAATAGTCGAGGGTGCTGCTGAGTTCGGTTTTCATCCAGAGATGGGCCAGCGCCAGTGCCGGCTGGTTGTCTTCGGTGTAAAAAGGAACTTCTATCTCCAGCGGTATTGCCGGATTGTGTGGATCTTTGAGCAGGTACAGCGTCGGTGTCTGCTCCGGCGACCAGACGGTCGAGCGGGAAAGCTGGCCCAGTTCGGAATCGACATATTGGGAAAAATAGCCGTGGCGGTAAAGCAGGCTGATAGCGACGACTGGCAGACGTAGGTCGGCAAAGCTTTTGAGAGTGTCACCGGCGAGTACGCCCAATCCCCCGCCGTAATTGGGTATCTTCACTGGACCTTGATGTGTTTTTTTCAGGTGCCTCTGCAACTCCGGGGCGCTGCTGGAAAGTATGCCACGGTCTGCCAAATGTCGGCGAAGTGGATTGTAGACGTCGAGGTCGGCGCCTATTTCCATGGATATGTAGAGTGAAGAATTACCGGAGGGGTCGGTCAGCTTCTGCCAGACATCGTTGAAAACGGCTTCGGTAGTGCCGAAAAAGGTTCCTAACTCGTTTTTGACTAAAAAATCCGCAGGAGAAATATTGCCATTGAGCGGAGCATGACTAAAGTATGTCATAATTGTGTCACTAAGATTCTATAATTGTTACTTTTTTGTGGATGATCCGTTGGCGCTGACGACAGCACCTCGCTTTTCGGGATTGTAGGCAATTTTTTAATGAGTATTTTGCCCGTTGTACACATAATTTTTTCAAAGAGATTGGCGCCGGCAGAAAATAGTGCTTGAATTTTATACGTTTTCCTATATATGTAGAGGACTAAGGCCGCATTGTGCAGCGGCGGCGGTTTCTTGCATTGTTACCGCCTGAAATAGGCATAATTGAATTCGTTCACATATTACTAAGCAAATGGAGGTTGTAAACATGACTAAAAGGATTCAGGTGTTGCTGCTCGCTGTCGTTGTCGGTTCATTTTTGTCTCTTTCCGGCTGTGGGTCAGATAAGAAGTCGGATAAAGAGATGGCTCCCGCCAAGCCGGAAGAGCAAACCATGGGTGAGGCCGAATCGCTGGATTCTCCGGAGAATCCGATGATTTCAGAGGGCCGCACTTCCGCGCCCATGCTGCCGGTGTATTTTGACTTCGATGCCTCCACTATTCGCGCGGATCAGGAAAGCAGAATAGTCGTCAACGGCGATTTCCTCAAGGAGAACCCGGATCAGCTTATACGTATCGAGGGCAACACCGATCCCCGTGGCACTAACGAATATAACATGGCTCTTGGTGAGCGTCGCGCTATCAGTGCAAAAAAATATCTCAATAATCTGGGCATCGACAATACCAGAATGAGAACTGTCAGTTATGGTGAAGAGCGGCTTCTGCTCCATGGTCATGACGAGCTTTCCTATGCCCAGAACAGAAGGGACGACTTTGTCATAGTCAAGTAATAAATCGAGTAAAAAGGCGGCAAACATACGATTCAGGCTGGAGACCATATGTTTTTTAAAACGGCAAAATATGCAGTTATCTATAGTCTTGTAACACTCTTCTCCTGTGGCTTGGCCATAGCGGCAGATGGGAATATGAAAATCGGCATCATGAATGTCCAGAAGGTTCTGGTGCAGTCCGAGGCCGGTATGAAGGCCAAGGCGGTATTCGAGCAGAAAAATCAGGAACTGCAGGCCTCATTGCAGGCAGACCAGCAAGCACTCCAGGAGCTGCAGCAGGAAATCGAGAAAAAAAGCTCGGTGTGGAGCAAGGAGAAAAAAGATGAACAGGTCCTTGAATTCAACCGCATGCGGCGTGATCTCAATACCAAGACGGAAGATGCCCGTATTGAGATGAAAAGACTGCAGGACAAAGAGCTCGAGCCGATTGTCAAGGTACTGGAAAAGGTAGTTGACGACTATGGAGCCAATGAAAACTACACCATGATTCTTGATTCCAAAAGCGGAGTAATCTATTACGATCAGACCATCGATATCAGTGATGCCCTGATCAAGGAACTCAATAAGGCGATGCAGTAAAACAGCGGTCTCGGTACAAGACCCCTGGTCCTTTAGCTATGCACGAAGACGATGCCGGAGCAGGTGCTCCAGCATCGTTTTTGTGTTTCGGCAGAAGTCTTTTATAGCACCGCCTTCGGAGTTAGGAGAGCAGAAAAGCGAATGACTGTAAAAAGCATGACCGGTTTTGGCCGGGGAGAGCAGCAGAAAGACGGTAGAACCTGGATTGCTGAGATTCGGTGCGTCAACAACCGCTTTCTCGACATCAAGATCAAACTGCCGCGGGGCTACGCCGCCCTAGAAGATACCATTCGCAAAAAGATCGCCGTGTGGCATCAACGCGGCAGAGTGGACGTCCTGCTCAGTGTCCACGGAGATTTCTCCGATCTTGAGAAAATCTCCGTCAATATGGGGCTTGCTGAGAAATATCGGAGCATTCATGCTGAGATGGCTCGAAAGCTCGATATTCAAGACGATACCACAACCTCTTTGCTGGCGACCTATCCCGATGTTCTCGTTCGTGAACAGCAGACTGAGGATCTTGACGAAGTCCGGCAGATCATAGATAGCGTGCTGACCGAAGCCCTTGAGAATTGCGAGCGCATGCGGCTGCAGGAGGGGGAATCGCTGCGTGCCGATCTGCAGAGTAGAGTTGTCTTTTTCGTCGCCAATCTCGAAAAAATCGAGAGTAGTGTGCCTGGCCTGGTGGAAAAAAGGATGCAGACTCTCCGGCAACGCCTGGAAAAGCTGTTGACCACTGTTGATCTCGATCCTCTACGCCTTACCCAGGAGATCACCATATTGGCGGATAAAACCGATGTCACTGAGGAACTCGTTCGACTGCGAAGCCATATCGGACAGTTTGAATCTTTTCTTGTCGAGGAGGGTGTCGTCGGCAGAAAACTCGATTTTCTTATCCAGGAGTTTCTCCGCGAGGTCAATACCCTTGCCTCGAAGATAAATGATGCGGAAACGGCGCACCTCACTGTCGATTTGAAAAGCGAGCTGGAAAAAATTCGCGAACAGGTACAGAATATTGAATAATGCCTAACCCCAACATTTCACCAAAAATGGAATGTCCATTTTTGCCCTTCGAGCGAGTCGATATGGCCTGCCGGCTCTACTCGTGAATTATTCAGGCTACAGAGACGGGAAGAGAGTATGCAGCTGCTGAATGTCGGTTTCGGCAATACGGTTATTGTCGACAGGGTTGTAGCGGTGATCAACACGGGCTCCTCACCAGCCCGCAAGATAAAAGAAATAGCCAAAAAAAACGGAAAATTGGTTGATGTCACCGAGGGACGGAGAACACGTTCCATTATTATCATGGATTCCGACCACATCGTCCTCTCCTCCGTCCAGACCGAAACCATAAGCCAGAGAATGCTTGCCGTGCAGACGGGCTACCATCTGGCCGAACTGGTGAGTACCCACACAGCAAAAGGAACGATTCGCTCATGAGCAAGGGCAAGCTCTTCATTCTCTCCGCACCCTCGGGTGCCGGAAAGTCGACTCTTCTCAACGAGGTGATGAAGCGACTCAAAGGTCTTGCCTTTTCCATCTCCCACACCACCAGGGCACCCCGGCGTGGTGAAACCGACGGGGTAGAATATCATTTTGTTGATCGAGAGACCTTTCTTGATATGAAGGAAGAAGGTCTTTTTCTCGAATGGGCCGAGGTACATGGCAATTTCTACGGCACCAGCCGACTGGCCGTGGAGGAGCAGGCAGCCGGAGGCGCCGATGTTATCCTCGACATTGATGTCCAGGGAGCAGGGATTATTAGAGGGCAAGGCGGTGTTGATGCCGCCTACATTTTTCTGGCCCCGCCCAGCCTTGCCGAGCTTGAGCTCCGTCTGCGCCGCAGAGGACTCGATGACGATGAGACCATAGCCATTCGCATGGCCAACGCCCGTGAAGAAATGTCCGCCAGCGATGAATTTGAATATTTGATCGTCAACGAAAATAAGGATGAGGCGGTGCGCATGTTTGAATCGGTCATCCTTGCGGAAAGAGCACGCGGCAGACGACACCTTGACGGTGGCGAACTCAGACGGGAACTGTTGCCATGAGCGGAAAACGAAGGAGTGGCGAGCAAAGTGGCAGGGAGAAGCGGCTGGCGGCCGGCGAGGATCTGCTCTGGGGAATCAATCCGGTTTTCGAGGCCCTGCAGGAGGAACCCGAGCGTATCGCCGAGCTGATAGTGCAGAAAGATAAGCGGGGCAGCAGGTGGGATGAGCTTATTGCCCAGGCCCGCAGCAGCGGCGTCAAACTCAGTTTCGTTTCATCCTTACGGATCGAGGGTGGCGGACAGATCCGACATCAGGGAATCGCCGCGAAAATGAATACGGCTGCCGTCATGCCCTTTGATCAACTGCTGGAAAAATTCAAGGCGCTGGTGGAGCAGGGACACTGGCCCCGGCTCATGGTCTGCGACAGTCTCCAGGATCCCCACAACCTCGGTGCTATCATCCGGTCGGCACATGCTTCGGGGGTGCAGGGAGTTGTCATCACCAGGGAAAATTCTGCGCCTTTAGGCGGTACAGCCGCCAAATCAGCGGCCGGGGCTCTCTCCCATATGGATATCAGCCAGGTGACCAATCTGGTTACTGCCCTTGAGAAACTTAAAGAGGTCGGGGCCTGGATCTTCGGTGCCGTCAAGGAAAGCGGCGCCCAGAGCGTCTATGAGACCGATTTCCGCCTGCCGGCCTGCGTCGTCATCGGTAGCGAGGGCAAGGGAATCCGGCCCCTGGTGCGTAAACACTGCGATGTGCTGGTAGCGATACCGATGCAGGGGCGGCTTGATTCGCTCAATTCCTCCGTTGCCGCTGGCGTCATACTGTTCGAGGCCATGCGGCAGAATATGCAATAGCACGTATCTTCTTGAAACGATAGGGTAATGAGATTGCAGGCATCCGCATGCCAAACTGTCACCAGCACAGCCGCCTTCGGTTTGTGTCTTGTTCTATTTCTTCTTCTCTTGCAGTTTGGCTTTGAGCAATGCGCCCAGACTGCCCATCTGCGAATCGCTTTTTTCCTTCTTTTTGTTGTCGATGAACGCTTTATAATCCTGCCTCTCAGCCTCCTCCTGGTTTTCCGGGGCCTGGTAGTCGGAGGGCGCAAGGCCGATACGTTTTTCCTCGGCATCGATGGATTCGATAAGGACCTCGATATCCTGGCCAGTCTCCAGTACTTCCCGGGGATGGTTGATGCGCCGGCCGCCGCCCAGTTTTGATATATGGACGAGACCGTCTACACCCTCATGCAGGGTGACGAAGGCGCCGAACTGGGCCAGGCGGGAGACCCTGCCGATAATTTTGGTGCCGGCGGGGTGCTTCTGGATGAAGGCGTCCCAGGGGTCTTCCAGGGTCTCTTTATAGCTCAGGGAGATACGATCCTTGTCCCAGTCGATGCTTTTGACCACCACGGCGACTTTCTGGCCGACGCTGAAGTGATCGTTAATGTTCTCGACCCGGCTCCAGCCAATTTCCGAAACCGGTATGAGGCCGTCGACGCCGCCGATGTCGGCGAAAGCGCCAAAGTCCCGTATGGAGGTGATGACAGCCTCCACCGTCTGACCCTCTTCGAGGCTCTGTTGCAGCAGCTCTTTCTGTCGCTGCCGTTCCTCTTCCTGAATGTCGCGAGCGGAAACCACGAGATTGCGTCCGTTTTCCTCGAAGCGGGTGATACGGAAGTCCATGCGGGTATCGATATAGGCGGCGGCCGGGTCTTCCACCCGGCGCAGGCCCATCTGCGAAAAGGGGCAGAAGGCGCGGACATTGCCGCCGAGGGTGACTTCGAAGCCTCCTTTTATCTCTTTTTTGACATAGCCTTCCACCGGTATGCGGTTGCGCCACGCCTCCTCGAGATGGGCGACACTTGAGCCGGAACCGAGCTTGGTCGTAAAGATCTGCTCTGAGCGTTTGGCCTGCAGAAAATAGACCTCGAGTCTATCTCCCTGCTGGACACTGATGTTGCCTTCGTCGTCGGTGACTTCGGCTGCCTCGAGAATCCCTTCGCTTTTTCCTCCGACATCGAGAAATACGTGTTCGCCGCTGATACCGGCGACAATCGCCTCGATTTTGTCACCGGGTGTGAGCTTGCGCAGGGTGTTTTTTTCTTGCGATTGGAAGAGCTCCTCAAAGCTGTCGCTGAAATGTTCCATTGTTTTCTACCTGAGTGTGGGTTGAAGGTTGTTCTGTCGTTGTATTACATCTGCACATGGATGGCAAGTGCCAGGTATTTGCCGTCTTCTGCGTAGAGAAGATGTTTTTTGTCAAGGTCGGCCAGAAAATGCAGCACCATCTTTTCCTCCAGCTGGGGAAACTGTTGAAGTATCTCACTGAGACTGCGGATTGTCGCGCAGAAGAGATAGAGAAGACGAGAGATGCCCTTGAGTCTATGCATAAGCGCTGGTCCGGAGAGTCGCTCCTGGCGGATGATCAGGAAGCTGCTCCCGTCTCTGTAGCCGAGGGCCGGCAGGGAAGAATCCTTCCGCTTCCGATGAAACTCCTGCCAGAGGGCTACCCTGCGGCGCACCTGTTGCCATCGCTTCTGCTGGATGGTTTTGTCGCCGCGGTAATCTTTGATGAGCAGGTGCATATGGACCAGAATCTCTGGGGGGAAAAGGCTGGCATAATACCCGTGCCTGCTTACGGCGTCGATGCCGTAGCGTTTGGGATCCCGGTCTATTGGGGATCCCTGGCCGAGGAAAAAGGTGGCGACAGACAAAGGGTGAAAGGGCAGGGCATAGTCGAGATTGACCAGGGTTTCCTCGGCTTCCGCCTGAACCGAACCCGGGAATTCGACTATCAGGTTGCCGTCGAGACGGATGTTGTTTTCCTTGCAGTATTTGAGAACGGCAAGATTTTCGATGACGGTGGTGCCTTTATTCATTTTTTCGAGCAGAGTGGATGACAGCGCCTCTATGCCGACCTGTACACCGCTGAGCCCTCCCTGACGATAGAGCGCCAGGGTCTTTGGCTGGCTTACGGCTCTGATCTCGGCGAAGAAGTCGAGGTCAATACCCCACTTTTCGACGGCTTCGAAAAATCTGTCGGTCTCTTTGGGGGGCAGGGCATTGTCGCAAAAAGTATAGTCGAGACAGTGGTGGTCGTCGATGTGGTGGCGCAGTTCCTGCAGCAATCCTTCCGCGTGTTTATACCGATAGCCCTGCCATTGCAGGTTGAGGTTGCAGAAACGACATTTGCGCCACCAGCACCCCCGGGAGAACTCCAGGGGGATTCGTACCCTGAAGGGTCTGCCGGGAAATATGTTGTCAAGTTCCCGGAAGTAAGGGTGGTAATCGGCGCGGGGCAGTGTATTGCAGTCGAGCGCAGTGGGAGTGGTCCCCGCTGTGCACGTGGTGGCAGAAGCATTTTCGTTTTTTACCGACCGGATGAGCGAACGGCAGAGATGAAGCAGTTGTTCTTCACCTTCGCCGGCTATGACGTGGTCCACTTGAGGGAATTGTTCGAGAAGGGATGTGCCCAACTCGCCGACACACGATGAACCGCCGAAGACGATGGAGAGAGAACTGTTTCTTTTTTTAATACCACTGGCGGCAGCAAGAGACGAGAACAGTTGGCTGAAGCAGACGCTGAAGCCAACCAGGCTGTATGAGCTGAAGGTGGTAGCGTCGAGCCAGAGCTCAAGCTCCTTCTGCAGCCGTTGCCGATAGGTTTCGAAGTTTTTGGCTATAATCGGCGTATTTTTACAGCATTTGCGGAACAGGGCGGCGGCGCTTTTTTTGTGCTCGGGAAAAAGAATGGCACTGTAGAGAGCCTCCCCGGCCCAACTGTTTTTGCTCAGAGCGGTGTAGGTTTCCGGACTAAGACTTCTGGCTACGGCGAGATAGGGATGAAAGCAGTCGACCCGGACATCGGATCTGGTTTCGAGGTAGGCCTTCAAAGCTCCCAGCTGCACAGAGGGACGGTTGAAAAGAGACCATGGCATGGAAACCAGAGCAACCTGGCTGGTGATAGGGGTTTTGGGCATCGTTACTGATGTATGATTTCAGTGCCTTCAGGGGGAGTAAAGTTGAAAAAATCCGGCGCCGGCCTTTCGCCATCTTGAAGGAGGCTGTTCTCTTCCATGTTGGAGATGGTGAGCAGGGTGACGGTATCGAAGGTATCCCTGATCTCAATGCGCTTTATTTCCAGGGTGTCGGTGACCCATATCTGGATGTCTTTTATCTGGGTCGGTGCTTTTTTGGGAACAAGGGTGATACTCTCATAGCCCACCGGGGCGGAGCCTTCGTTGTTTGTTGCAGAACCGTTGAAGACAGCGAAATCGTTCTCGAAGGAGGAGGTGCCGGTGAAAAAGGAATAGGTGACATCCTGCTGCAGAGTTTCCGCAGGGGCGATGATCATCTGATTGAGATTTTCAAAATACATCTTCAGGGTTGTACCGTCGCTTATGATGACCTGGGTATCGGGTGCATGGTAGTTCCAACGCATTTTTGCTTCGCCTTCGGTTTTGACGAAATAGGCCCGCCCGCTTGCCTGTCGTGGTCTGCCGCTCATCTGGCCGCTGGTCCGCTGGTTGAAGCTGAAACTGAGGCTTTGAAGGCCGCTGAGGTGTCTGGCTAAGTGACGGGCCGTCTCCAGGGGAGGAGAGGGGGCAGCCGCGGCTCCGGCTGTCGCGTACGGAGAGAAAGGCGACATGATGCTGACGAGCAGCAGGGCCGGGAGAGTCAACAGGCGCATATACATTTTCATGGTGAGAGAAACTCCAGAGGACGGCCAAACAGCCGTGTGGCGATTTTTTGAGCATTTTTGGTTATATCAGACAGGTAGAACGCATGTTGCACCGGCTGATAACAGTGGGTTCCGGGGTGTGAACGAGACAGAAGCTGACGCAGGGACAGGGCTACCTCCACCGATGAGTCGATCAACGCCACCTTTCTTCCCATTCGTGCCTGGATAAGTTCCTTGAGGAGCGGATAGTGGGTACAGCCGAGAATAAGGGTGTCGACCTGCTGTTGCCGCAAAGGATGAAGATATCGCCGCAGTATCATTTTGGTTTCTCGCTTTGCCGTCCATGTTTCTTCTACAAGTGGGACGAGCAGAGGACAAGGCACGGAAAAAATCCTGCAGGACGGATTCATCATTCCAATCTGCTGCTCGTAAACGCCGCTGCCCACCGTCGCCCGTGTACCTATGATACCAATTCTGCCGGATTTTGAAAGGCTAACCGCTCTCTTGGCGGCCGGACCGATGACTTCGAGCACCGGAACCTTGAATTCCTGACGTATTATTTCAGTGGCAACGCTCGAGGCCGAGTTGCAGCCGACCACGAGTATTTTGGCGCCCTTGCTGACAAGAAATTCACAGTTGCGCAGCGAATACTCAGTAATGATATCGGCGCTCTTGGTGCCATAGGGTGTTTTGGCTGTATCGCCGAAATAGAGGAGCGAAACGTCCGGTATCAGGTTTTCTATGGCCCGGACGACCGTCAGTCCGCCGATGCCGGAATCGAAAATGCCTATCATGATAGAGTGTTACGCGTGGTGGTGAAGGGCTCTGGCCTTTGATTCAATGATTACCTGGCATCACCTGGCGGCTGAGGCAGGGTGGTATCGGCGTACATGGGTCGCAGTATTTCCAGCAATACTATACAAGGTCGCGGCAAAAGACAAGGTCATTCCGGCAAGCGGTCGTCTTCGCCGCGCTTGTGCATCAGGGAGAATAAAGAGCGGCCCCAGAGAAAGATTGCCGTCTGTAGAAGAGTGAAAAACGGCCACTGTCACTCTTCTAGTTATTGACAGAAACACGCGGGAGAATTACTTTGACGTTGGTCTTCAATGAAGAATCTATCAACTGTACCTATTAGAGCTGGTAACAGCTATTTACTGAATTTTCCATATTTTCACCAGACGTCATGGAGTAGAGCAATGCCCGTATATGAATATGAATGCAAGGAATGTGATAAAACTTTTGAAGTGCAGCAGCGTATCAGCGACGATCCTCTCCAGGCATGCCCGAATTGTCAGGGAGAGGTAAAGAAAATTATCTCCATGACTTCGTTTCAGCTCAAGGGCGGTGGATGGTATGCCGACGGCTACGGCACCCCGAAAAAAGAGGAAGCCGCGAAAACGGAAAAAAGTGCTCCCGCCTGTGAATCCGCGCCGGCTGGTGGTTGTGCCGGTTGTCCGGCGGCGACAGCCTCCAGCTGAAAAAAGGAGACCGCAAATACCATTCTCCTTTTACCGACCTCCCACTGTCTCAAGAAAGAATGGCCATGGCATCACCGTAGGAGTAGAATCGGTAATCGTGGGCGATGGCCTGGGAATAGCACTCCAGCAAGGTGCTTCTGCCGCAGAGAGCGGCGACCAGAAAGAGAAGAGATGATTTTGGCAGATGGAAATTGGTGATGAGGTTGTCTACCACCCGGAATGTGTAGCCGGGCATGATGTAGAGATCGCACCAGCCGGCCATCGGTCTGGCCGAACCGTCGGCAACGCTGGCAAATTCCAGGGCCCGGACAGTGGTTGTGCCTACGGCCCAGACCTTTTTCTTCATGTCCCTGGCTCTGTTGATTCGCAGGGCGGTGTCCTCGGGAATGCAGACATATTCGCTGTGGATACAATGTTTTCTGATGTCGGCGGTGCGTACGGGGGCAAAGGTTCCATAGCCCACATGCAGGGTCAGTGAAACGACATCGACCCCTTTATTTCGGAGAGCCTCGACCAGGGATGGAGTGAAGTGGAGACCCGCCGTGGGGGCAGCTACGGCGCCGGTGGTCCTGGCGTAGACCGTCTGATACCTCTCTTTGTCCTCATCGTCTGTGCCCCCGGCTCTGTCGATATACGGCGGGAGCGGGATGGTGCCATGTTCGTTCAAGACATCGGGTAGCTGGCGATGGACGGGATAGGCGAGTTCTATCTCTACCTTGCCGGCGTCGAGGTTTTTGACTATGGTGCAGCTGAGTCCGTCACCGATATGGATTTTACTGCCTTCAACGGGTCTTTTGGAGCTCTTGACAAGGGCAGTGGTGCGGGCGGAGGATGTCGGTGATGAAGGTCGGACGGATGCTTCTTGCGGAAATTCCAGCAGAAAAACTTCGGCTCTGCCGCCGGTTTCTTTTCTTCCCAGGAGCCTGGCCGGAAAAACCCGGGTATCGTTGATCGTCAGTACATCACCCTCGCTGAAAAGCCCGGTGATATCCGAAAAAAGTCTGTGGTCGATGGCTCCGCTTCTCCGGTCGAGGACCAGGAGCTTTGAAAGATCCCTTCGCGAGGAGGGGTGCTGGGCAATCTTGTCTACAGGGAGTGCATAGTCAAAGGCATCCAGGGAGAAGTCGTCACGCATGGCGTTGGTATGGGCTATGAAGCTGTTGGCTCTTTTTGGGTTTTTGTAAAGTAGTGTTGCCGAGGACATTTTGTGTGACCCCGCAACTGCTGACCGACGGTCCTTACCTTAGTGGGGCGGAGCCGACGATGACCAGGGAAGCGAGTTAATTACCATGATACTAGCCGTTGCTGCAACCCAATTCGAGATGGAGCCGTTCAAAGCAGCGGTCGAGGATGGTCGCTGCCGGAACTTGATAAGCGGGGTCGGACCCGTGGAAAGCAGCCTGCGGCTGGCCGTCTTCCTTGGAGAACAACAGAGCAGTGATATTGGTGCGGTGGTAAATTTCGGCGTAGGCGGCGCCTATGCCGGATCACACGGGGGCGATTCCGTCGAGCTTCTCGATATCTGTCTTGCCCAAAGCGAAGTTCTGGGCGATCTGGGGATTTGCTTTCCCCGGCGTATCGATGATCTGCCAATGCAGGCGGCGGCACCGAAACACTTCGAACTGGACCCGCTTCTGTTTGAGAAGGCATATCGAATACTTGACAATGAAAAGATTCCAGTGCATGCTGGACATTTCGTCACCGTGAGCTGCGCCAGCGGCACCAAGGAGCGGGGAGAGCTGCTTTTGAGAAAGTACCGGGGACTCTGCGAAAACATGGAGGGTGGCGCCATTGCCCGCGTCTGCCTGGAGTTCGGGCTGCCGCTTTTGGAGTTGCGCTGCATTTCCAACTTTGTCGAGGACCGAAACACCGCCAAGTGGCGGCTGCAGCAGGCCGCTGATATCTGCGGCAGAACGGCGGCCCTTGTCGTCAATACCATGGGATACACACCGCACACCTGATGGATGCCATTACCCTGGGGTTCTCCCCCTGTCCCAACGATACCTATATCTTTCACGCCCTGATACACGGTCTGGTGGCAACCGAAATTCGCTTTGCCGCGCCTCTGCTGGAAGATGTGGAAACCCTCAATGCCTGGGCCATGGAGGGGCAACTCGACGTTACCAAGCTTTCTTTCCACGCTTTTGGACACATACTTGATGAATACTGCATGCTGAGATCTGGAAGCGCCCTGGGAAGGGGCTGCGGTCCGCTGCTGGTGTCCAGAGAGCCGCTGGACCTGAATCGCGGCACTGCACTGCGCGTTGCCATACCTGGAAAATATACCACGGCCGCGCTACTGTTTCGCATGTTCGCCCCCCAGTGTACGAACCTGATGGAGATGCGCTTCGATAGGATTATGGACAGTGTTGCTGCAGGGGCCGTCGACTGTGGCGTCATCATCCATGAAAGCCGTTTTACCTACGGGGACAAGGGCTTGCGTTGTCTTCAGGATCTTGGTGCCTGGTGGGAAGAGACTTCGGGAATGCCCATTCCCCTCGGCTGCATTGCCGCCAAGAGGAGTCTGGGCAGGCAAAAGATAGAAGAGATCGATGCGGCAGTGAGAAAAAGTCTGGAGGTCGCCTCTATCGACCCGAAGCGCTGTCTTCCCTATATTCGCAGCCACTCCCAGGAAATTGAAGAGAGTGTCGTCAGGGACCATATAGGGCTGTATGTCAACGACTACTCACTTGACCTGGGTGAAGAGGGGATCGGGGCCGTTGAAGCCTTTTTGCAGCGGGGAAGGCAGGCAGGCATTCTGCCGCCGAGCAATCAGCCGCTGAGCATCTCCGGGAGAAGTTGAAAATGGACCACTTACCCGATAGAGATCCCGGTGATCTTCCTCTGCTCTTTTTGGGCTTCGGCAGGCCGCAGACGGACAGACAGCTGGTGGAACCTGTCCTCAGGCAACTGAAGAGGAGATCCGTCTCTACCCTGGTGCTCACTCTCACCGATGAGATGGTGGTGCCTTTGCAGTCATCGGCGGCCGATGTTCTGTGTGTTACAGAACCTGCCCTTGTGCCCGAATCTCTCCATCGCCGCTGTCAGTTCCTCTACGGTTATGCCCGTCAATTCGGCAGTGCATATGATCTACTCCTCGTCGATGCCGCAATGAATAATGGTGAGCGGGATCTTTGCAGTGGCGTGGAGTTCAGCCGACTTGGCAGCGGCGGGTTGCATCCCGTGCTTTTTCATGGTGATCGATCAGAGGCGGCGCAGACCAGTGAAGGACTCTACTCCTGGCTCGAACGGACAGTAATCCGCCCACCTCTGTGGAGCTGTCTGCTCATTGGCGGTAAAAGCTCAAGGATGGGGCGGCCCAAGCATCTCATAGAAGATTCGGCCGGCGTGAGCTGGGCAGAGAGGCTGGTGTGCCTCTTCTCTGGGCAGAGCGACGGAGTGGTGTTGTCCGGAGCCGGTGAAATTCCGCCCTCCTTGGCGCATCTGCCGCGGCTGGCAGATATTGACAACGCCCAGGGGCCGTTGGCAGGCATAGTGGCGGCGATGCGCTGGAAGCCGGATGCCTGCTGGCTGGTCAGCGCCTGCGATATGCCGCTGATGAGTGCAGCGGCGCTCAGATGGCTCTTGGCAACGCGCAAGCCGGGTATCTGGGGCAGTGTACCTTTCCAGCCGCAAACGCAGCGCCTCGAACCTCTTTTCGCCCACTATGATTACCGGGCCGGCACACTTTTCGAGGAAATGGTATCCTCTGGAGAATACCACCTGAGCCGCATAGGCGAATATGCCAGGATTGCGACACCTTCGGTGCCCGACGAACACCGGAAATCATGTCGGAACTGTAATTTTCCAGAGGACCTCGATCGTATCTAATCCGCAAAAATGCCTTGGCGGGCAGATCTTACCCCTTTGTTGATACTATGATGAATAGCGATATTTCGCAAAACTTTCGATCCCTGATGATATTTACGGCGGCCTATGTTGTGCTGGTGGCGGCTATCATCATGCTGCCGGGGAAAATACCCTACGAAATGGTGCGGGAAAACGGACCGGTGGAAACGTTCTCGGTCGGTGGCTATTTTCTATTCTGCCTCTTCATCGTCTATTTCAATGTGGCCGGCATACTTCGCACTGACATCGCCCCCGGTTTCTTCGTCCTTCTGCTCGGTCTGCGAGAGTTGGATTTTCATGCCCGATTCACGACCATGGGTATGTTCAAGATCAAATTCTTTATCAGCACCGAGGTTCCCCTGGCCGAAAAACTGGTGGTTATTCTTTTTATTGTCGCCCTCGTGGCCTATGCCTTTTTCTTTCTTCGGGGAAAGCTGGGACGGTTCAAAGCCGACCTGCTGGCGGGCAGTTCCTATGCCTTCTCCATAGCCTGCGCCCTCGGCTGCCTTGTCTTCAGCAAGTTTCTCGACGGCAACTCCGAGCTCTTCGAATATCTCCTGCGGATTGACGAGTCGTCCCAGCTGCCGCGGGCAGCAGAAGAGTGTATGGAACTCTTCATACCCGTTTTCCTTGTCCGCGCCCTTCTACAGTATGCTGAAAAACGGCTGTGCTCGGGCCGCAGCCCATACTGATTCGTGCCTGCAGGCATTACCTGTGGAACCTGCAGCGGCGAAGCAGTATGGGCAATATTTTGGAGGGAAGCATCGGGAAGGTCGAAAAACCAGTACGCTGGGCAATGTCATCGCTTGACAGGCATATGCCCCTGTCTAATTTTGTAGTGCAGGTCTTTGGATCGGCTCTTTGGGAGACTCGATCAAAAAGACCGACTAATACTATTGAGAAATCAACACAGGAGGTAGTCATGGGTGAAGATAAAAAAACGCTTTGCGGCCATGTTGAAGACGAACTGCATGTAAAGGATCCGCAGGCGTATATCAAACTGATTCATCCGGCAACCCATTTTTGCCAGAATTGCGGCAGGGGCGCTGCCAAGGCGGAAAACGTATGTAATCCTAAAGAAATTAAATAGTACTCTTTCTCTCAGGTCCGAAGAACCGCTATGCGGCAATTCGGGCCTCTCTTGGTCCATAAGTAAAAGTCCGGACAGTCTATTGTGTACCTGTACGGTCAATCCTATCCCGGCTGAACTCATGAATCAGCCGTGGGTGTGTCGTGTGGACTATTTATTTCGGGAGGCCCATGGCCCCATTACGCTTTCGCTACCAGACGATCGAGCTCGGCGATGTCGATATCCATCTGCGTACATTACGGAATCTGCAGGAGTACCAGGACAATCACCGTATTGCCGAGAATCTCGGTATCTCCTCCGCCACCTGGTCGCTCTTTGGCGTCGTCTGGCCATCAAGTCTTGTCCTGGCCAGGTTTCTTCTCGGCTATCAGCTTAAGGGAAAACGCATTCTCGAGGTGGGGTGCGGTATCGGACTGGTAACCCTCCTTCTCAATCATCTTCAGGCAGATGTAACGGCCACCGATTACCATCCGGAGGCCGGTGAATTTCTGCGTCAGAATGTGCTGCTCAACAACGGCAAGAACATACCATTCATTCGCACAAGCTGGGCGGATATCGCCGACAGCGGTCTTGGCCTGTTTGACCTCATCGTCGGGAGTGATCTGCTCTATGAGGCCGGTTATGTCGATGTATTGTCGGCTTTCATCAATCGTCACGCCAGACCCCGCTGCGAAGTGGTAATCGTCGATCCCGGCCGCGGCAATCATGCGAGATTTACCAGACGCATGGAAGAACACGACTATGAACACAGCCGCAGCAAACCGAAAAGAGACGATTTTCTCGAAAAGCCATTTAACGGATGGGTGCTTCAGTATAGGCGGTCAAAAAAGAGCATTGCCGATAAAATGTACTAAGACACGTCACTGGTCTCTCAGGGCCGGCCTAAAGAGAAGAGTCTGTTCAGGGCTCGTATATATTCGACGTTTTGGCAGGGTTTTGACAAGTGGGCGAGATAGGGGTCCCGCAACTGCAGTTTTCTGATGGATTCTAAAAACTCGAGGTTCCCGGATATAAAGAGTACCGGCATGCTGCTGTCGATCTCGCGCAGACGGTGATAGACATCTATGCCGCTGATTTCCCCGGGAAGAATGTAGTCGAGGCTTACGGCATCATAGTTTTTTCCTTCGAGCAGGTGCAGGGCGGTTTGGCCGTTTGCGGCGATTTCGACCTGATGGTTGAAGGGGGCGGCCGTCAGGATGCCGTACTGGATCTCGGCAATGGCGTGTTCATCCTCGACCAGCAGGACCCTTTTTTCCGTGTGAATTTCCTCCTGCCGGACCACCTCAATTTCCGTGTTGCTCAGCTGTTTTTCGACAACTGGAAAGGTGAGGGTTACGGTGGTGCCTTTATTCATAGCCGAAGTTATGGCGATATCACCTTTGTGCTGATTGATATATTTTTTGACGTTGGACATGCCGTAGCCGGTGCCCTTGATACCGGTTTTATAGGCAGAGTAGTTGTCCCTGCTGCCCTTGAGGGTGAATGCGGGATCGAATATCTGCTCGCGGTACTTTTCCGGTATGCCGCAGCCGTTATCTTCTATTTCAAGATGGATGCGCTTACGGCCGTAGTATGAACGCAGCTCTATCCGCGGTCTTTCGGTTTTGCTCACCGCGTGTATAGCGTTTTGGATAATATTGACCAGGGTATGTTCGATCATACCAGGGTCGGCCAGCAGTTCAGGCACCTCCTGGTCATAGCGACACTGTATGTCAATCCCTTCCAGCTCTTTCTGGAGTAGGTTGACAACCAGTTCCATTTTTTCGCTTACCTGGATAAATTCTTGTTTGGGCTCCTGGTCCTTGGCGAAAGCCACCAGGTTTTTGGTCATGTTTTTGCCGCGGATAGACTGGACGAAGATCAGATCGAGCCTTTTTTTGAGCTGGTCGTCATCGCAATCGAGAAGCGCCAGCTCGGCGTTGCCCATGATCGCAGCGAGTATGTTGTTGAAGTCATGTGCCATCTTCCCTGCAATCTGGCCGACCAGCGCGTATTTTTCGTTTTCTGCGGCGATCTGCTGGGCTCGCAGTTTTTCCTCCTCGGCACGTTTTCGCTCGGATATTTCCTGGAGCAGCGCGAGAACATGGACCTGGCCACTTTCCTCTTTCAATACCGAGGTGGAGATATTGAGGGTCTTCTTGCTTCCGTCACTGGCGGTAATGTTCCACTCTTCGGTTTGTATGTCCCGGCCAAGCCGCATTGAAGCCATGCGCTCGGCAGCCTTCTGGCGCAGCGCCGGGTCCGGATAGAGGGTCTGGTACCAGCCGAGTTCATTGATTTTCTCCAGCGTATATCCGGTAATTTCCCTCATTCTCGGATTCCAGTGAGTGAACCTGGTGTAGGGGTGCTCGCTGATGTTGTGACAGACACAGATACCATCGGCGGCTTTTTCGAGAATAGAGTTCAGCGTCGTCGTTTGCTCCTTGAGAGCTATTTCAGCGTTTTTCTGTTTGTCTATATCTCTGCCGACGCCTATTATGGCGATGATAGCGCCGGTTTCGTCATGAACTGCAGTGTCAATCCAGCCCAGCCACTTCCAGCCGTCGACGGTTAACGCCCGCTGCTCCATATAGGCGGTGTACGGGGAATGGAAGAGACTCTGCATGGCCTCTTCCGTGGCCGGGCGGTCATTTGCATGAACCATGGGCATGAATGTCTGCCCCAGTAATTCCTTCTGGGTTTTGTTGAACATTTTGCAGTAGGAAGGGCTGGCGAAGAGAAATCTTCCCTCAAGATCCACCTTGACCACCAGATCCTTCTGGTTTTCCACAAGTAGCCGGTAGTTTTCTTCGCTCTGTCGAAGCTCCTCCTCTATGCGCTTGCGTTCGGTAATATCCTGACCGATTGCCATGGCCGCTTCACAACCATTATAGGTAATGGGGGTGTAGCTCAGTTCGAGGCTTTTTGTCTGGCCGTTGATGACATAGCTGGTTTCAAGCATTCCTCCCTGGCGCCAGTAAACTTTATGCTTTTCCAGTTCTCTGTCAGTGGTGTGCGGCACGTTAAAGTCAGCGGCACTCATAGTGAGCAGGGTTTTTCTATCCTGTTCGACGAAATCGAGAAAGGCTTGATTGGCTTCCAGATACCTGCCGGCGGTGTCGATGATGGCGATGGGGTTTCTGTTCCGGGCAAAGAGGGTTTTGTACCATTGGCCGTCCGATGTCTCCGCGTAGTTAGGCGTCTGACTGTCGGTGCCGGAATTATCCGGCGACTGTTCGTGGTGGTGTGCTGTTGCGGGTGGAAATTTCTGCTTCATATATGCTTTCTGGCGATCTTCCTGGATATATCCGGTCGGCGATGTCTGGACCGGCGTATGGTGTACGAAGGGCTTCCCTGTTTCATGTCGAGGAAACAGTTACTGGAGATAGTATCACCATTCGTGATCAGATTACAAAGAAAAACAAGAGTTGAGGAGTGCGTCAGCTATCTGGCTGTGTAGTTTTCGCAGGAGGTTCCTGCGCGGAATACAGCGCAAACGCCCAGCCCCGGACATATCGGCGGAACCGGAGGGATGGCAGAAAAATGGAGACCGATACCAGTGGCACGATCAGATATTGAGGTCAGCCTGGAGAGCTTATGGCGTTGACAAACTCTCCCGGTCGTTTCAATTCAGGGGCTGACAATCAGTTGGCAACGGCGGCGAGCGAAGCCTCTTCCGCCTTTTCCCGGGTTTGCTGTCGGGCGGGAGGACGCACCACTCGTGAGGCCGTCCAGATGCAGAGCATGACCAGCGGAAACAGGATCTGCAGGGTAACCGGTATGAGCCAGAAAAGAAGAAACAGAGAAGAATAATCAGTCATTTTCAACCTCAAAGGGAGTTTTTGGACTGAGATCCGGCAAACAGGAGAAGAACACGTGGTGATGGATAGGTGTTTTTACCTATTTGATGGTCGCAGTACCATTTTATTCGACAAAAAAAACCGCTATCACTTATAATCAAATGTGAGCAGGACAACGTTCAGGGGATACTTACTTACACTCTCATACTCCATTGAACCTGTCTGTCAGTTTTGATTGTAGCCCCTTCAGGCTTACAGATAGCTTACAGGCAGGAAAAAAATGGCCGGCGTACTGAAACGTCGCCGCCAGTTGTACCGAGAAAGCTGGCCTTGGCTGCTGCACCGGCGGTATTCCACTGGCTTGTCTGCAAAATACCGCCTGATGAGACTGTAGGGCGATGGGGGTTAGGTAAAGAGGGGCCGAAATAAGGTGTTTTTTGATAGCTGCTCGAGCTGGTGCAATGCACACTCTTGAGGAACTGATAATACAGGAGGCAGCGACTCTCTACCAACAGGGGCGTCACGAAACGCTCAGGGCCTGGCTGCGCCGGGTCCCTTGGTCGAATGTGGAAAAAGATCCCTGGCTTTTATACTGGAGCGGCATGTGTTCCATGCTCGATGACACCGATGGCAGCGTCGGATTCTTTGAGCGGGCGCTGGCGCGTTTTGAGCAAGAGGGCATCTTCCCAGGTGCTTTCCTGGCCTTGAGCGGGATCAGTGAATCGCTGACCTTCGGCTTCGACACCTATCAGTTTTATGACCGGTGGTTTGAAAAGGCCGAGGCGTTGTGTCACCGTTGTCCAAAGCCGCCGAGTTTAGAGGCGGAGGTGCGATTGACCGTGAGCATGCTCAATGGTGTCACCATGCGCAAGCCCTGCCATGATGAAGCGCGACAATGGCAGATAAAGGGCCTTGCTCTGGTTGATCGTCGGCAGGGGGTCGGCCCGGAGTTGAAGCTGCAACTGCTTAACCCGCTCATTCTCAACAGAGTGACGGCTGGGGCGCTGGCCGAGGCCGGACTGCTGCTCGAGAGCTATAAAAGTCTGGCGGCAAGACACGAAATACCTCCCCTGGCGCGTATTATCCTGAAAAATCTGGAAGCCCTCTATTGCTGGCGTAGGGGAGATGGCAAAGGCTGCATCGTCTGTGTCGATGGCGCTCTGCAGCTGGCTGGACAGCATGGAATCAAGGTATTGACAGCGATACTGCTTGCCAACGGCGCAAGCGGGGCCCTGATCGATGGCAGGACCACACTTGCGGAAAAATATCTTGCCCGGCTGGAACAACAGCTGGAGAGTGCCGGTGTATATATCAAGCAGCTCTATTCTATTCTCAAGGCATGGCTGCATATCCTCAAGAAGCAGAGCACTCAGGCCTGCGAACACGCCCGGCGTAGCCTCCATTTTGCGCAGCTCAGCGGCAATCCCGAAGGGGCGTCCGTATCTTCTCTTGCCGCTGCCATTTCGTTCTTTGTCTCAGGTGATCGTGACGAAAGTCTCGGCTGGCTTGAAGATGCTCAGAAAAAGAGCAGAAAGGGGGCATGCCGGCAGGTTGAGTTTGCCTGTGCCTTTTTTGGAGCCGAAATTGCCTATGCCTCCGGCAACCACGAACGCGGAAGGGAGGAGTTGGAGAAGGCCTTGATTATCGGCAGATGCAATGACTACGTCGTTTTTCCTCTCTGGAGACCTGGTGCCGCAGCATTATTGTGCTGCAGAGCGCTTGGGGCCGGTATAGAAACGGAATACGTGTGCCGCTTAATTCAAAGTCGGCAGCTGAGCCTGGCCAGCCCACCGGTAAAGCTGGAAAGCTGGCCCTGGCAGGTGCGCATATATTGTTTCGGTCGTTTTGAAATCGTCCGTCAGGGATTGCCGCTGCGGCCGATGAACAAGGCCCGGCAAAAACCTCTTACCCTGCTCAAGCTTATTATCGCCTCAGGCGGCAGAAAGGTGCCGGTGCATCAGCTGGCGCGCGAACTCTGGCCCGATGCCGATGGAGACATGCAGGTGCAAAGCTTCAACACCACACTGCATCGCCTCCGGAGACTTCTGAATATCAAGGATGCTGTGGTGCTCCATTCCGGTGAAGTCACTCTCAATAATCATCTTTGCTGGGTTGATGTCTGGTGCTTTGAACGCCTGGCCCGGAGTACGTTCCGGCCGAGCGGGCAAAATGACTGCCCCCGCGATGCCTCTGCGGCAGAGAAGGCGGCCGAACTGTATCACGGCCCTTTTTTATCAGGAGATGCCTGCAATTGGGCAGTTCCCCAGAGGGAAAAGCTCCATAATAAATTCACGGGTGTAATCGAAAAGCTGGGCCATCGCCTGATAACTTCCGGGCAGTGGATCGAGGCGATGAACTGCTACCGTCGGGGCATCGAGGCGGCGCCACTGGTGGAAAGCTTCTATCATCAGCTGATGGTCTGCCACATACAGATGGGGCACGACGGAGATGCCTCGCTGGTTTACCGGCAATACCGGCGGATTCTCATGGCAACTCTGGGGCTCAGTCCTTCAAAATCAATTGAAGCATTGTACCGGAAGATCAAATCGACCGGCGACTGAACAGGGGAAGGTGTGCCTCTCTACTCCTTGACCTTGATGCGGGTTGTCGAACAGGCATGGCAGGAACCGGAACGTATGCGGGCGGCGTCCGAGAGGGAAAGCACGCCTATAAGCTCCTGCTCGCTGCCACCGTATATAAAGAGCCTGCTGATCTCTTTGAGAATCATTCGGCGTATGGCCTCCTCCAGACTTTCGTCTTGATGGCAGAGCTGGGGCGGTGCGTTCATGATAGCCGAGGCCGATTCGTCCGCAGGTATGCCTCTGCTGTAGGCCAGGGCCAGGTCCGCCTTGGAGATAACGCCGGCCGGATGCCCCGTTGTGTCGGTTATCAGGAGGGCACCGAGGCGAAAGGAGGAGAGCTTTTCAATTACCTGTTCAATGGTTTCATCGACGGTGGCTGAGGTTATTTCTGCCGTCATTGTCTCTCTTACAGTGTAGCGAAATTTCGTGTCCTCGGCGTATGCCGTCTTCTTTCGTAGGCCGAATTCACAATAGCAGCAGTACTTATAGAGCATGCCGACGATATCGGGATAGGAGAGTGAGCCGACGGCCCTGCAGCTGGTGTCGGTGACGTAAATGCGGTGGATAACGGCCTGCTGCATGATGGTAAGCGCTGATTCAAGGGTGTCGCCGGGGGAGCACTGGATGACCGGTGAGGCCATTATATCTCCCAGAGGGGTTTCTACAGGCAGGGCTGCATAGTATGCCCCCATGATTTCGGTCCTGCTGACCACCCCTGCAGGCAGGTCTTCATCGTCGACGATGAGGGCGGCGTCGATCTTGTGTTTTATGAATGTGCGTATAGCAAGGGCGATGCTGCTGCCGGCGGTGAGCGTGATCGCTCTTCTGCGCATGCATTCCTCAACGTTCAGTCTGCTGAAAAGCGTGGTCTTGCCGTTTCTGTCGGCTGGCAGTTTGATATCCATGGGTGTTGTCGGGAGGTGCTCAGATCATTTTCTCGACCAGGTGAAAAAAAAGGTCTGATATATAGACGATACCGATAACCTGGCCACCGTCCACGACCGGTAGCCTGCGGATGTGCTGACGATTCATTATTTCAAGGATGGCAAAGACATGCGTATCCGAGTCGACGGTGGTAACCTCGGTGGTCATGATATCGCCGACGAGGATCGATTTGCTCGTGCTGCATATGTTCTCGGTGAGCCCGCTGATGTCGATATCCTTCATCTCGCTCCAGAGTTGTACGTGTTTGGGTTGAAAAAACAGCAGAATGTCGTACATGGAAAGAATGCCGGCGAGATTGCCCTCGTCGTCGATCACCATCATCCCGAAAACCCGGCGCCCCTGTTCGGCGGAGACTTCCTTGAATTTCCTGGCTGCATCGGAAATGGAGGTGGATGGCGACAAGGAATAAAAATCGCTACTCATTATATGACGGGCGGTAAGCATCGACTTGGCTGCCTCCGAAGTTGGTTGAGAGATAGGAGAGTCCTCTTCTTTTCGATAACAGAAAATATGCACAACATCAAACAGTTTATGATCTCGGGCATCGTTCATGGATTACATTCAAACCAGGAGATGCGACTCTTTTCCTGCGATGTTTTCACTGGATAGCTCCATTACAAATGAATCCGGGAGTGTTTTGGGTATATAAACTTTTTCTGGAGTAGAGCGATTTTTGAATATCACACCAGCCAAATATTTCATCTTGAGAGCGTGGATTTTGTGGAAACACCGACAAGTTGAA
>JGI12210J13797_10030779_pt1 | contig 55047 bp, 49 predicted proteins | sample ElkSlonscriptome_3_FD_13797 | JGI IMG/M metagenome (IMG submission 13797) | reverse complement strand
AGCGTTCCTACACCCCGGGCCGGCTTCAGGGCATCGAGGAGTGGGACCTTCCCATGCGCGCGACCCCCGGGACCTACGTGAGCAGCTACCCTACCGGAACGGGACACGGCTCGCCCTACTGGTACGACCGTTGGGTGCCGCTGATCTTCTTCGGCCAGGGCATCGAGGCGGGGCGGTCCGACACCGCCGTCTTCACGGTCGACGTCGCCCCCACCCTCGCCGGGCTCTCCGGAATTCCGGTCCCGGATGGCCTCGACGGCCGGAGACTCGACTTCGGGGAAACCCGCTAAGTGTCCACGTCCGAGTGGGATCAGGAAGATTTCCTCTCCTTGACACCCCCACCCGTCCGGTGAACTTTGATCCGTAAACATTTGATTACCGGGCGCCCCGGAATGGCGTAACCCACCCGGCGCGGTCAGAGTGCGCATATTGGATTGGAGCCACCGGTCCTGCTGCCGTGGTCCACACGTCTCGTATCAGAGGAACCTGCGCCGATGCTGGTCCCCCGACGATCGCTCATCGCCCCGCCCCTCACCCGGGTGTGCGAAACCGAGGCGCGTCCGTGAGTAGTGCCATGGAGGATTCGGCCGTGACCGGCTGGACCATCCAGGCCGCGGAGGAGTTGCTTCGGTCGCTTCGTGGCGTCGTGTCGGCCCGCATCGTGGCCAAGCCGAATCGGGATGTGGAGGAGATCCACATGCTGACCACCGCGGATGTCAGCCCGAAGCAGACCGTTCGGAACGTCGAGTCGGCCCTTCTCGCCCACTTCGACCTCGAGGTGGACCATCGCTGCATCTCGGTAGCGGAGAGTTCCGACTTCCAGGCCCCGAGACCCGTCAGCGAGCCGGAGCCGGCCGAGGCGAGTCAGCCGGAGCCCGCCGAGGTGCCCGAGCCGGAGGAGGAGGCATTCTGGGAGGTTCCGCCGACCACTCCGCAGCCTCCGCAGAGGTTCGCCGCACCATCGCCGCCGCCCAAGCCGTTCTCCCACGAGGAGAGCGAGGCGCGCATCCTCTTCCACGGCCACCGCATCGAAACTCAGCGCGGTCGCCGTCTCAGGATGATCGTCACCATCGAGTGGCTCGGGCAGATCTACGAGGGTGAGACGACCGGGGCGGACATGCCGAGGGGCCGACTCGAGACCGTCGCGTCGGCGACCCTCCGTGCCATCGAGAAACTCGTGCTCGGGGAACTCGGCGAACGCCGCTCCCCCGTCCTCGCCCTCGACGGCACCGAGATCATCAGCGCGTTCAACCGTGAATACGCCATGGTCGCGGTGCACGCCATGACCGACCGCGACGTAGCGTCGCTCGCCGGTTCGGCCGCCGTCACGGATTCGCCCGAGCGGGCTGTCATTCTCGCCACACTTCAGGCTGCGGACCGCTGGGTCCGTGGTCGCCTAACCGCCTAGAACAACAGGAGGTTCCCCCTCAGTTCGTCGCAAGAGCGGAGATGAGCGAAATAGCGGAGCGCAGCGGCTTCTCACTAGCGAAAGAGAGCCGACTCCATACAAAAGGGGGTGATACCTGTGCTCGAATCGATCATCGACTTCTGCGCCTGCCTGCTAAGTGAACTTGCTGGCAGCGGCAGCGTGAACTGGTAAGTGGCGCTCTGAGGGGGGCATTTTCTTGAAGCGGATCCGCAGGTTCGTCGCATTCTCGGCAGTCGCCGGGACAATTGCTCCGATCTTCTTGATCGACTGGGGCCAATTTGCGGCGTTGCCGTCTTCCAGCCTTGCGGGCTTTGCTGTCATGCTGGTGTTCGGCGTTGCGGCAGAGCGCCTGTCTGTGTCCATGGCGGTTGGTGATTCCGAAAACTCCACCAACAGTGTCGCGTACCTGCCGCTACTGGCTACGGCGCTCCTGTTTGGTCCGGCGGCCGCAGTCCTATTTCTTATCCTCGCGAACTTCGTGGGCGACTTCCTCATTTGGAAGAAGCAGGTAATTAAGGGCGTATTCAATATCTCACAGCATACGCTCGCGGGCTCCCTGGGCGGTTTAGCCTTTTACCTGACGGGTGGCACATCTGCCGCCGTGAACGGACTTGAGATGACGCCCGATGTGTCGTTCTCGTGGCTTCCGCTACTCGCGTTCGGACTGATCTACCTGGGCGTGAACCATCTCATGGTTGCCCGGGTTGTCGCGTTGGCGACGAATACTGACTTTCTCACGGTATGGAGACAGATCGTAGGTAAGGGTGGAAGCAATCTGTTCTACGACATGCTGGTCAGCCCAGTGGCCATAGCGATTGCCCTTATGGGAATGCACCTGGGCGTTGGTGGGCTCATCATGGCTGGCCTGCCCCTGCTTGCCATCCGAAACGCCCACCTCGGCCAGTTCCGCCTTCGCCAGGCCAACCAAGACTTGCTCAGTGCCTTGGTGAAGGCGATTGAAACCCGTGATCCGTACACTTCGGGTCACTCTCTTCGGGTCGCGAACTTAGCGAAGCTGGTAGCGGAAGGTCTCGGACTTAGCCAGAGAGCGATTGAGGACATCGAGCAGTCAGCCTTGCTTCACGACATCGGCAAGATTGATGCGCGCTACGTGGAAATCTTGGGGAAACCCTCCGAGCTGTCTGACGAAGAGCGCGCCATAATCGAGTCTCACGTTACGAAGGGAGTTGAACTACTCGAGACCATGTCATCGGTGTCGGACGTGGTGATTAAGAACGTGCTTCACCATCACGAACGGTGGGATGGCCGCGGATACCCGTTTGGCCTTGCCGGGCATGACGTTCCGCTTGGCGCAAGGGTCATCAACGTTTGTGATGCCGTTGATGCGATGCTCTCCGATCGGCCCTACCGGAAGGCGTTGAGTCTTGAGATTGTCCGTGATGAATTGGCCACTTTCTCTGGCATCCAGTTTGACCCGGAGGTGGTGAAGGTGTTGATCCACTCCGAGGTGCTAGAGCGACACTCGATCGAGGCGAGAACCCGAGATCACCCAGAACCACCTCGGGAAATCGAATTACCCCACCGGGTGATAGTGGAGAGTCAAGCCCGGAGATCCGTCCCTAGTTGAAGAAGGGTCGGCAGAGCCCGGGTCGCGGGTAAGTGGTTACCTCTTTGCAAGGCCAGAGCGTAGTGCGCTTTCGCCTTATCCGTTCGGCCAGCGAACGACCACGCCTTGGTTCTTGCTATCACAAGGAGAAGTGGGAAGAAGCTCACTGGCGCATCGAGGGATACGTGCGCCCAGATGTCGACCAGATGAAGCGCTCTACCCAAGGCGCCCCGTTCTAAGTGCAATAGGGCCTCCGCCGTATCTCGTAGCATAAGGTCGCGAGGAGCCACCTCTCCGATCATCTCAACGTTCGCCAAGAGTTCTTCTGCCCCATCGAGGTCCCGGGCGCGCAACCGGAGTTCGATCCTGTTGAAGTGGATCAACCTCGGCATAGGTCCGTTTAGCTCGCGCGCTGATTCAAACGCCCCAGACAGACGAGCCTCAGCCTCTGACGAATTCTCCCGGTCCAATTCCCAGCTACCCAAATTCGAGGCTACTAAGGTCCTGAGGTGGGCGTGTCCCGACTCGCTGAAAGGTTCGAGTAGTTCAGCGCCAAGCTGGACGTCAGTATCTCCCTCCGGTCCGCGAAGAATCCCCTGATTGATCAGCCGTGCCACGGCCTCCAACCGATCTGCGCTGCCGGGCTCGGAGAACTCGAGGAAGCGATGCGCGGCAGCCCGGGCCCGGTCGGGGTCGTCGATGTAGGCCCGACGGACTTCGACCCAGTCGAGATACGGGCTCTGCTCGCTCCGTTCACGTGCGGCCAGCAGGTACTCGAGCGCTTCGTAGACGATGTCGAAGTCCAGGCAGTAGTCCGCGACACGGAAGAGGAGGTCGATGGCCCGCGCCTCCGCATCGAGGTGCCCGCCCGCCTGCGCGTCGGCGAGGATGTCCCGCGCATGTCCGGCCACGACGTCGGAGTCGAAGACGTGTTCGGCCAGAGCCCGCCCCCACCTGAGGCGCCGATCCAGCATCTCGCGTGACGCGGGGTCGCGTTCGTCCAGCGTACATGCCCGCTCGAGGTGCTCACTGGCCTCGGAGAAGCGCCCTTCGGAAGAGAGTAGCGACCCGAGCGAATCGTGGAGATCCGCGTTGTCGGGGTCGAGTCCGACCGCGATTCCGGCCAGCTCGATGGCGACCGGAAAAGCCTCGGCCTGCCTGGCCTCCTCTGATCCACGCACGAGCCATGCACCGGCCTCCTCCAGCTCCCCGGCCTGATGGAGGTGCCGGCCGATGTCGGCGGCGGCGGGTGGGCTCCGCCTCTGGAGTGCACGGGCGATCCGGAGATGCAGTGCTCGTCGCATGCCGCTCGGGAGCGTGGCACGCACCCCGCGACGGAGAAACGAGCTCCAGACCCGGATTCGCTCGTCGTCCTCGACGAGGTCGAGGTCGATGAGGCGCCGTGTCGCACGTCCCAACTGGAGTGTGCCGAGCCTGGCGGCCGCCATCAGCGCCTCGGCGTCGAGGCCGTCGGGTCTCACGCTCAGCAGGGCGATCACCTCCTGCTCGGGTGGGGACAGGTCTCCGATCCACTCCCGAAGCAGGTCGTCGAGGCTGTCGGCGGACCCTCCGATCTGGTCGAGATGCGGAACGCGCGCGACATCCTCGATACGCCGGGGAAGCCCTCCACACAGGTTGGCGAGGGCGCGAGTCTCGTTCGGATCGATATCCGGCCTCAACCTCGCCAGGAGATCCTGCGAGGCCTCGGTACTCAGGGGCGGGACGGCGATCGTGGTCGAGGTCCTGCCTCCCACGATTTCGGCAATCGGGCCGTCGAGCTCGACGTCGTCTCGGCTGGCCCCGAGCAGGCGGATGACCGCTCCGTCGCCGTCGACACACAGGTGGGTCAACACCGTGAGCGAGCCAGGATCGGCCAGGTGCAGATCGTCCACGACGGCGAGCAGCGTGGCGTTTCCCAGCGCCCGTTCGATGAGCGCGGACACGGCGTGAAGCACCCGCAGGGTGGCAGACGTCCCCTCGAGCGGCTCGATGTCCCGCTCCGGCGTCCGACCGTACACCCGAAGCACTCGCGCGAGGATACTTCGCCACGGCTCCTCGACCTCGAGGTGCGCGTCACGGAAGAGGTCGGAATCGAAGATCCGATTCAGCGTGTCGTATGCGACGCCCCGCCCCGAGTAGGTGCATCGCGTGGAGGCGACGACGAGGTCGTCCAGCTCGGTGAGGGCCCACGCGGCGACCGCGCCGAGAATCCGCGACAACCCGGTCCCGCTCGGGCCTGCGAGTACGACACGGCGATCCCCCCGCTGGAGGGCGGTGATGGCGTCCCCGAGCACGGTCTCTCGTCCGACGAGTTCGACGTTCCGGGCGTGAGGATCCGGCCCGGGTGCATCTCCCGAGGCGAGTCGTGCGATGGCGTCCCGACAGCGGCGCACGGTCTCGGGATCTTCGATGCCGAGGTCACGGAAGGAGACTTCGGCCTCGCGGACACGTCCCGCCCGCAGCAGCGCCCACACCGCGTCCCGCCACATCGATACGGGATCGGCGTCGGTGGCCACCAGCTCCAGGATCGTGTCGGGGTCGTCGCGCAGTCGGGCCGAGTCGACCGCGCTCGCGACGTGGCTCCGTGACCGGGTGCGCGCCCGGTCGTGGATGTCGTCCCGGGTACGGGACCAGTGGGACGTCGGCGGCGCGATTCCGCCTCCCGCCGCCTCACCGGTCCAGATGACCTCCACACCGTCGGCGAGCCGGATGAGTGTCTGGTCGCCGTCGAGGATCGTGCTTCCGGCCCGCCGGTTGATCGCGTAGATGATCTGACGAAGGCGCCGACGGGGTGATGTCGCGCAGTCGTCTTCGTCCCACAGGACGTCGGAGGCCACCGCTCGCCGCAGTCCGGTCCCATTTCGGTCGGCCACCATCAGCAGCAGCGCCTGCTGCAGATCGCTGAACTCGACCGCCCCACTCTCGCACGCGAGCATGAGCCGAGCCCCGACCCTGAGTTTCACGCCGACGCCGCGATCGTGGCCCGGTGCCGCCCGAGCATCCCGGCCTGATCCTCCCCGAACCCATCGGAGGCGAGCTCCACCTGGATCCAGCTCTCGAGCACCCACTCCCACCCGATCCGCTCCTTCACCTCGCTGGGCCGGATCCCGGTCAGTCGCTTCATCTGATTCGACAGGGAGAACCCGTCCGGGTATCCGTGACGAGCCGCGGTTCGCATGAGCGTCTCTCCGTGCCACTGAAGATCGAGAACCGAGCGGATGACTCTCCCGACATGGAGCCAGTGGGACGGGACGGGCAGTCCGGCACGCAGGAAGGCGCGGCCCAGGGCGCGCCGGGACATGTACACGCCCCTGGCGAGGCCCGATACGGTCGTGACCTCCGCCGACAGTTCGAGGGTCCGCCGAATGAGCTGCCGCATATCGGGATCGATGATCAGGCTCCGCCATCCGAGATAGTCCACGACGGCGCGGGCGATGTCTTCGGGGGGCTCGCGAAGCAGAACGCGAAGGTCGATCGGATCGGGATCGTGGTGGAAGGGGAGTACGGCGTGTGGTCGACACACCTCGACCATTCGCAGGAGCTCGTCCGGGTCCTCGATCTCGGACGTTCGGGGCAGGACCGTGAGGAGTTGGATGCCGCCGGGTCGCCGCTGGACCGCCTGAAGCAGGCGTTCATCCATTCGCGGGCCGAGACACCAGATGAGGGACGCGCCCGGGGGAGCTTCGCCGGGGGCGAGGTCCGCAGGGGTACGGACCGGATCCGGGGTCCGGTAGGGGGGCGTGAAGAGGTAGAAGCGGTGTGGACGACGAGGTGGTGAGCCGGGCTTCTTCAGAGCCATGAGTGCCTCCCGATGGGGTTGATGAGGGTGGGCAATCACCCTGCGACGTCGGCGTCAGTGGGGCGTCATCGCTCCATTGTTCCGCGCGATGACGGGTTGGGCAAGCGTGGGCGCATGGATGCGGCGATGCGCGGACGGGCGACGACCGTGGTCGAGGCGTACCCGCCGACTTCCCGGCGGATAGCCCGGTGCCTCCCCGCCCCTCGAATCAGATCACCACCGCCGGCCCCCGCCACGCGTCGAGCGTCAGGACTCTGCGGCGGCGCGGGCTCGCAGCTTCGGGTAAGCCGCGCCCAGCGCGATCGCGCGATAGATCACGAAGAGGATGAACGCGAGCCAGAGCCCGAGGTTCGCAAGGGAGGGAATCAGCAGCAGGGAGGTGGCGATGAAGGCGAGGCAGGAAACCACGCTGGCGTTCCTCATCGCGGCTGTCTCGGTCGCGCCGATGAAGATTCCGTCGAGCTGGAAGGCGGCGAAGCTCAGCCCGATGTAGGCCGCCGTGAAGGGAAGGAACGAGCTGGTCGTCTGACGCACGGCGTCGATATCGGTCAGGAGCCGGATCGCCGAGGGACCCACGGTCAGGACGAGGATCGCGAGCGCGATCGCCGACACGGCGGCGAGCTGCGTCGAGAGCCGGACCGCCCGGTCGAAGCGATCTCCCCTTCGCGCCCCCACGGCCCGCCCCACCAGGATCTCGGTGGCGTGCGCGTATCCATCGAGCAGGTAGGCGCTGAGGCTGACCAGCTGCATGAGCACGTGGTTCGCCGCCAGGATGCGGTCGCCGAAGATCGCCCCCTGGTTCGTGAACCACCCCATGCCGAGCAGCAGAAAGAGGGTGCGGATCATGATGTCGGCGTTCGCGCCCAGGGTCGCGCGGGCCGCGTCGGGATCCAGAATACGGTCTCGAGGCCACCACGGTTCCTCGTCCTCCCGCTCCTCCCGCAGCACCCGCACCAGGAGGGCGCTTCCCAGTGCGAAGGTGCTCCATTCCGCGATCGCGGTGCCCAGAGCGATCCCCTCGACCCCCCATCCCAGCACCCCGGCGAAGAGGATGTCGAGTACGATATTCAGCCCATTCATCCAGAGCTGCGTGACGAGCACGACGCGGGTGCGGCCCAGGCCCACCAGCACCCCCAGCACGACGAAGACCCCCAGGCTCGCCGGCGCGGCCCAGATACGAATGTCGAAGTAGGCGCGGGTCAGCTCTTCGACCTCCGCGGTCGCGCCGAGGATCTGCATCGAGGCCCAGCGGATCGGGAGCTGCAGCGCCAGGAGCAGGGCACCGAGTCCGAGGGCCAGCAGAAGTGCCCGGCCGAAGGTGGCGCGGACTTCGGCCGAGTCGCCCCGGCCGGCCGCCTGCGCCGTGAACCCCGTCGTCCCCATCCGGAGGAACCCGAACCCCCAGAACACGAAGCTGAAGATCAGCGCGCCCAGGCCGACTGCACCGAGTTCGGCGACCGTACCGGCGTTTCCGATGACGGCCGTGTCGACGAGGCCGAGTAACGGGATCGCCGAGTTGGCGAGCACGATCGGCCATGCCAGATCCAGGATCCGGCGGCGGGTGATGGGGGGTGCGTCCGTCATGGGGGGAACCTAGACGGACCCTCCCGGAACACGAACGCCCCGGAGCCGTGGTGGCCCCGGGGCGTTCGCTGGTCGTGCGACCGAAGTGGCCCCGAGGACCGCCCAGTCGAGCTACATCATGTCCGGCGGCAGATTCGCGCTCGCGACCTCTCGCCCGACCTGCGAGCCGTCCCCCTGATCGCGGAGGAGAACACGGTCGATGTCCTCAAACACGACCGGCTCGTCGGTGCCTACGGGCGCCCAGGTGAAGACGCGGGTCCCGAGGTCGCAGGGCCATACCGCTATACACCGACCCGCGCACCCGTGACCCTCACCGGTCGTCCTCCGTGATCGGGGTCGTTCCGGAATGCATCTCGAACCACTTCCTGAGGAAGAGCTGCGAGCGGAGGAAGTTCGAGGGGTTGCTGGAGGTGCCGTGCCACTCGTCGTTGAAGCGGATCATGGCCGTCGGCACGCCGAGTACCTTCAGCGCCGCGTAGTATTCGTCCGTCTGCGAGATCGGGGTCCGCAGGTCGTTCACGCCCGTCATCAGCATGGTCGGCGTCGAGACGTTCCCCACGTACATGATCGGGGAGCGACGAAGGTGCTCGCTGGGGTCGTCCCACGGGAAGTTCTCGAAGTTGTTGTACCAGCCGATACCGTCCGTCGTCCCCACGAAGGAGAGCCAGTTGGTCACCGGGCAGTTCGCCGAGGCGGCAGCGAATCGGTCCGTCTGGCCGACGACCCACGAGGTCAGAACGCCGCCACCCGAGCAGCCGTAGACGAACATCCTGTCCTCGTCCACGTAGCCGCGCGCGATGACCTCGTCGACCCCGTTCATGAGGTCGTCGTAGTCCTTGCCCGGGTAGGCATTCTTGATCGAGTTGCCGAACGGGCTTCCGTAGCCGGAGCTGCCGCGCGGGTTGGTGTAGAGCACCACGTAGTCGTTCGCGGCATGCTCCTGCCAGCCGAAGTTGAATCCCACGTTGTACATGCCGTGCGGTCCGCCGTGGATCGCCAGCATCAGCGGGTATCGGCGGTTCGGATCGAAGTTCGGCGGCTTCACGATCCATCCCTGGATCTCGAAGTCTTCCACCGATGTGTACCAGATCTCCTCGACCTCGCCGAACTCCACGCCCGCGAACACGTCCGCGTTCACGTTGGTGAGCTTCGTGAAGTCACCGGACGCTTCGTCGAGGTCGAACGAGACGATGTCCGAGGGCGTCGCCGGATCGCTGAAGGTCGCGACCGCGAAGCCGTCCTCGGTGAAGGAGCTGAGGCCCAGCATGTAGTTTCCGCGGGCTACCTCCGAGACGCCCCCGTCGCGATCGATGAAGTGCACCCCCCGGGTGCCCTCGGAGCTGACGGTCGCGTAGAGGCCGCTTCCGTCGTGCGCCCAGTCCATGCCGTTGATCTGGCGATCGAAGTCACCCGAGATCATGCGTGGATTCGAACCGTCGCGGTTCATCACGTAGACGTGACTGTTGCGATAGGTGTCGTCGTGGAAGTCGACGCCGCGATACGCGATGAGCTCGCCGTCGGGCGACGGGAGGGGCGACGAGTCCTGACCTCGCCGGCTCGTGAGCTGCCGGATCTGGCCCGACTGGACATCGACCGTGTAGACCTCGGACTCGCGCCAGCTGAGTTCGGCATCCTCGGTGCGCAGGGAGCTGAACACGAGTTCGCGGCCATCGGGGGTCCACTCGCCGGTCGAGTGATTCCACCCACCGTCCGTGAGCTGCCGTGCCGTGCCGCCCTCGGCGGGGACGACGAAGATGTGCCGCCACGAATCGTCGATGAATCCCCGCCGGTCCTGCCGGTAGTCGGCGCGGGTCACCACACGCGGCGCGTCCGTCCAGTCGGCGCCGTCCGGGCGGCCGGGGACGTCCACTCCGAATGCGGGGGCGGCGTCGACGTTCATCGTGAAGGAGAGGTGCGTCCCATCGGGTGACCATCGGATTCCGCCGGGGGAGTTCTCGAGCCGTGTGACCTGGCTTTCGGCGCCCTCCGCGTCCATCCAGCGCACGAAGATCTGCGTCCCCTCCGGCTCACCCTGCCGCGTGAAGGCGATTCGTGTGCCGTCGGGCGACCAGATCGGCCCGGATCCGTCCGTCAGGTGCCGGGCACGGCTCCCATCGGCGTTCATGATCCAGATCGACGACTCGCGGGAGTCGTTCATCTTGTCGATCCACCCTCGGGTGTAGACGATTCGCGATCCGTCGGGCGAGATCTGTGGACTGGAGACGCTCTCCACGTCGAGGTACATCTCGAGCGAGACCGTACGGACGTCGTCCTGAGCGGTGAGCGGGGCGGCTCCGGGCGCGGAGAGTACGACGAGCGTCACGACCGTGAGCGCGGCCGCCAGTGGGCGTGGCACGTGCATGGGGCACCTCGTGCTGGTGGGCTTCGGACCTGGTCGACCCCGGTGGGGCGGCAGGATTCGGCTGACGCCAACGTAAGGTCGCGGGGTTCGGTCCGCGAGGAGGCTTGCCCGGAGAGGTCGGGGCGCCCCTGTTGGTGTCCGGCGGGCCGGAGGTATGTCCGATACGAAGTCCCCGCGCCGTCCCGTCCCGGTCGCAGCCGAGCCGCTCTCGCGGTGAAGCCCACCATTCGACGTCGAAGGAATCGAACCCATGCGCATCGTCGGAGGCCGCTACGCCGGCCGAGACCTCACCTCCCCCGGAAAGCGGGTTCGCCCCACCGCGGAGCCCGTGCGGACGAACTGGCTCGACTGGATCGAGAACCTCGTACCCGGTGCGCGCATCCTGGAGCTTTGCGCGGGCACGGGGGCGGTGGGGCTGGAGGCGCTGTCGCGCGGGGCTCGATCCGTCGATTTCGTCGAGCGGCATCCCGCCGCGCTGCACTCCCTCAAGGCGAATGTGAAGGCGCTTCGAGAGACCGACCGAACACGCATCTTCAAGCGCGACGCGGTCCCCTTCACACGACGTCTCGAGGCCGACAGCTACGACCTCGTGCTGGCGGATCCGCCCTACGGCTCCCGGCTCGTGGCGCTGCTTCTCGACATCTGGCACGATCGCAGGTACGCGCCGGTGTTCGTGCTGGAGCACGCCACCGACCACGACGTGCCGGGTGGGGCGAGCACCCGTCGGCTCGGGGACACCACGCTCACCCGATATGAACTCGGCGCAGGCTGAACGTCAGCCGAGCGGAATGATCCGTACCTCGTTCGCATTGAAGAGCGGCACGAGAACGTGCCCCCGCTCCGCGTCGAACCCGATGTCTGCGGGCGACTCGAGGTCGGGCATGGCACACGTGAGATTCCCCTCGGTGTCGAGGAGGTGCACACACGACGTGGCCCAGTTCGAGACGAGGATTCGCCCGTCGCCGAGCACCTCCAGCCCGTCGAACTGTCCACCCTCCACCGCCAGAATCTCCTCCTTCGAGTTCATGCCGGTGACGTTGAACACCTGACCGGACATGAACGTCACCACGAGGACCGCACCTTCGGGGGTCGCCGCGATCCCGTTGGGCGCACCGAACTCGGGGTCTTCGATGACGGCGGCGTAGCCCTCGGACGTCACATGGTAGACGGCGTCGGAACCGGTGGGTGCGAAGGTCTCGTCGAGCCCACTGTCGGTCAGCAGAACTCCCGACCCGTCCGGGTGGGGGGCCAGGTCGTTCAGGAAGGTGGCCCCCTCGATGCACGCCTCACCCGCGGGCTCACCCGTTCCGAGATCGAACATGCGGACGCAGTCGATGTCGGCGACCCAGAGCATTCCCTCGGTCGCGGCCATGCCCTTCGGCGCGTCGAGCGTGACGCCATCCGCCGCACCATCGATCCACTTCAACTCGAGCACCTCGCCCTGGGGGGAGAGCCGTGAGATGAAGCCGTTGCCGTCCGACTCCGTGGGAGCGCCGTTGATGTTCGAGACGAGGTAGACGTCGGACGAGGTTTCGTGAAGGACGGACTCGGGGGTCGAGAACCCGACACCGGCGACGGCGATCGCGCTCGTGGCGTCGGCATCGACCTCGGTCATCGCGTCCTCGACTCCCTCCTCGAAATCCTCCGCCAGGTCTTCGACGGTGTCGGACCCGCAAGCCGCGAGCACCATCGGAATGACAAGCAGAGTCAGGGCATGATTGCGCACAGGTCTGAACACCTTCAACTCCATTCGAGATGGCAGGTTACGCAGAATCCTACACATCTGTCCGATGCGACGAAAGCGATCGATCGTGCCGCGGCGGCACGGTGTCGGGCACCGGGATCGCCATGCCGTGCATGACAACGGGGCCGCTCCCCACACATGGAGGGCGGCCCCGTCTCGAAGCATGTTCGGGCCCCCACGCCCTGCCGGCCGCGACCATCGCGTTGATGAATTCGGGCGGATCTCCCCCGTCGAGGTCGCCGAACTCCCTCATCGACGCCCACGGGAATCCGGCTAGCGGCTGCCCCCCGTCGTGTCGGCTGCGGACGACGCACCGGTGGTATCGCCGGACATGCCCATGCCGCCACGGCTGCCCATCCCACCTTCGCCGTGCATCCCACCTCCCATTCCACCGCCACCCTGCATCCCACGCTGCTGACCCATGCCGCCCATGCCGCCCTCTTCGCCCATCATCTCCCGTCCGCTCTTCGCTGAATCCGCCATGACCCAGAGCCACGCCGCCACCCCGTCCAACTGCTCAGCAGACAGCGCCTGGGCAGGCATGAGGCCGAATCGCTCGATGGCGTGGGCGGGCAGGAGCGAACGCTCCTCGGTCGGGTCGGGGATGTGCGACACCACGTGCTCGATGAAGGCGGGTCGTTCCTCGAGCTCGGTGCGGAGTCGCCGGGCGATGTGGGTCAGCGGTGGTGCCAGATCCGGGGGCGGCTGAAGCGAGTGGCACTCGGAGCAGACGTCGTCGTAGACCTGACGGCCGACGGCGAGTTGGGCCTCCGTGGCGCCGCTGGTCGCGACCTCCGTCGTTTCGTCCACCTCCACGGATTCGGATTCTTCGAGTCCCGGTCGGGTCTCGGTGCAGGCGGTCAGGGCGAGGATCGCGGCCATCGTGGCGAGGCCGACGCGAGTGGGCATCATGTGGGTTTCCTCCGAAGAATGTCGTCTGGAGTTCGGCATGCCCTCCTTACATACGGCACGCCCTCCTTTCCTGAGGATGAGCGCCGGAGGCGTCGTGCGCTGTGGGGAATTCCACGGGTCTGCGGGTGGGGAGGGGCGGTACGAAACCCCGTCACCTCCCCGAGCCGCGATCCGTTCCGTCCCCACCATCCGTCATGCCCCGCGCGGAATCCGCCAGCGTCCAGATGAAGGCTGCCGCATCGGCCAGCCGGTCCTCGCCGACCATCTGTGCCGGCATCAGCCCGAAGCGGCGGATCGCTCGCTCGGACAGCAGCGACCCCTCCACCGAGGGACGCTGGACGTAGGCGACGATGTGGTCGGTGAAGGCCGCTCGGTCTTCGACCTGGTCGCGGATCTGCCACGCCACATGGCTCAGCGGCGGCGCGAGGTTCGGGGGAGGCTGGATCGCGTGGCACTCACTGCAGACCTGCCGATAGACCTCCTCCCCCCGGGCGATCTGCTCCGGGCTGGGCGGTGCGTTCACGTCCGGGTCGGCGCTGCCGCCGCACCCCGTCAGGATCGCGGCGGCGAGCAGGCAGGCACCGAGACGGGACGGATCAGCCCCAGCGCTCGACATCCGTCGGACGCCGCTGTGAAAGTCGGCGGATTCCCAGCGGAATCGCGACGGCGACGAGCGCGATCGCAGCGACAATCGTGAGGTGGTACGGACTCGACAGCCAGTGGAGCAGGCTCTCGACCGTTCCGATGAACCCGTGTCCCTCATGCGCAGCGACGGGAACAGGGAGGAGAAGTGCCATGAGTGCGGCGAAAGTCGTCTTCGGAATCTTCATCTGAGATCGTCCGGGTGGTGGGATTCGTTGTCGTGATACGTCTATGAATGGTCCGATTCGGTTCGGCAGGTCGCAGGGGTCAGCAGATACGTGGCAACTGTTCGCCACTCAGCATCTCGACGACGCGGGACCCGCCGATGCTGCTCTTCTGGATCACGCGCCCGGCCGGTCCCTCCGTCACGTGACCGATCACGGCGGCGCCCTGTCCGAGCGGGTGATCCGCGAGGCTCTCGAGCGCCTCCTCGGCACGGTCCTCCGCCACGAAGGCGATGAGTTTGCCCTCGTTGGCCACGTAGAGCGGGTCGAGCCCGAGGATCTCGCAGGCACCCTGTACCGGAGCGTCGAGCGGCAGCGTGGACTGGTCGATCTGGATTCCGCGTCCGGAGGCGCGGGCCAGTTCGTTGAGGGCGCTGGCCACGCCGCCACGCGTCGGGTCGCGGAGCGCGTGGAGGTCGTCGCCGAGGTCGGATCGGAGTCGCGCGGCGAGGGCGTTCAGCGGGGCGGAATCGGTCTCGATGGGCGTCTCGAACTCGAGGCCCTCCCGCAGCGACAGGATCGCGATGCCGTGGTTCCCGATCGGCCCGCTGACGAGCACCGCGTCTCCCTCGGAGATCCGGTGTGCCCCGAGGTCGACCCCGTCGTCGATCACGCCGATACCCGTGGTGTTGATGAAGATCCCATCGCCCTTTCCCCGGTCGACCACCTTGGTGTCTCCGGTGACGATCCGAACGTCGGCCTCGTCCGCCGCCGCGCGGATCGACCGAGCGACGCGCCACAGATCCTCCATCGGAAAGCCTTCCTCGAGGATGAGGCCGATCGACAGGACCTTCGGGGTCGCGCCACACATGGCGATGTCGTTCACGGTCCCGTGCACGGCGAGGGACCCGATGTCGCCCCCCGGGAAGAAGTGCGGGAAGACGACGAAGGAGTCCGTGCTGAAGGCGAGCCGTCCCGACCCGAGATCGAGGAGGGCGCCGTCGCCCAGACGGGCCAGTTCGTCGTTCCCATAGGCCTCGAGCAGCAGTTCCCGGACCAGAGTGTCGGAGAGGCGCCCTCCCCCGCCGTGCGCGAGGGTCACCGTCGGGTACCGGTCGATCGGAATCGGACAGGCGGGACCCTGACTGAGCGTCGCACCCGCGGACGAAATCGTCATCCCGTCCTCCCGTACTGGAAATAGGCGGCGCAGGCACCCTCCGATGAGACCATCGGGGCACCCAGTGGATTCTCCGGCGTGCAGCGTGTGCCGAAGGCGGGGCAGTCGAGCGGCTTCATCAGGCCGCGGAGCACCTCGCCGGCATGACACTCCTCCGGCTCGTCGGCCGAGATCCCCTCCATCCGGAACTTCCGCATCGCATCCCAGGGGGCGTACTCGTCTCGGAGCCCGAAGCCGCTGCCGGGAATCTCTCCGATCCCCCGCCACTTCCTGTCGGAGACCTCGAACACTTCATCGACGAGCTTCTGGGCCGACCTGTTGCCGTCGCGGGTGACCGCCCGGGCATACTGATTCTCGACCCCGAATCGGCCCTCCTCCAGCATCTCGACCGTCATCAGGATGCCCTGCAGGAGATCGAGCGGCTCGAAGCCGGTGACCACCATCGGCGTGCGGTGCTTCCGCGCCAGCGGTTCGTATTCGTCGTAGCCCATCACCGCGCAGACGTGTCCGGCGGCGAGAAAGCCCTGGACCCGGTTGGCGGGGTCCGCCAGGATCGCCTCCATCGCGGGGGGGACGAGCACGTGAGAAACGAGCATGCTGAAGTTCTCGACCCCCTCCCTCCTGGCCGTCCAGACCGCCATCGCATTGGCCGGGGCGGTCGTCTCGAAGCCCACCGCGAAGAAGACGACCTCCTTCTCCGGGTGCTTCTTCGCCAGGGTCACCGCGTCCAGCGGCGAGTAGATGATGCGCACGTCGCCGCCCTGCGCCTTCACCCCGAGCAGGTCGGTCTCGGAGCCGGGGACGCGCAGCATGTCGCCGAAGGAGGTGAAGATGACCTCGTCCCGTCGCGCGACCGCGATGGCGCGATCGATCATCTCGAGGGGTGTGACGCAGACCGGGCACCCGGGCCCGTGCACGAGCTCGATCTCGTCGGGGAGCATGCGGTCGATCCCGAACTTCACGAGCGTGTGGGTCTGGCCTCCGCAGATTTCCATCAGGGTCCACCGCCTGGTGGCGCGCTGGCGGATCGCTTCGAGAAGGCTGGTCGCCGCCGCCTCGTCGCGATACTCGTCGACGTACTTCACCCGGTCCCCCCGGCCACCGGGCCACCCGGAGCAGCCCGGCCCCGGGATGAGCGGGTCGGTGCGCCGAACCGATCCGGCAGCGAGGGGTCGGCCTCACCCGGCTGGGGAATGTGGATCTCGTCGAGCTCGTCCATCGATTCGAGGAATCGGAAGACCTCGTCCGCCTCCTGCTCGTCGATCCGACTGATCGCGAATCCGACGTGCACGACCACGTACTCGCCCGGCTCGACGTCCGGGACATACGCGAGACAGACCTGCTTCACGACGCCCCCGAAGCTGACCTTCCCCATGGGGACTCCGATGGGGCTGGGCTGAACGTCTACGACCTTTCCTGGGACGCCGAGACACATGGTCAGACTCGCGAGCGAGAGGGTTTGGAATCGAGCTGGGCGGCGGCGACGACGACCTGGCCGAGGGCCAGACCACCGTCGTTTGCCGGTACGGTTCGATGCATCAGGGGCCGGAAGCCGGCCTCGTCCATCGAGAATCGGAGGCTCCGCACCAGCCTCACGTTCTGCATGCACCCTCCGCTCAGGGCGACGGTCGGGGAGCCGACCCGCTGGGCGACGCGCACCGCCGCATTCGTGAGGCCCGCGTGGAAGCGGGCGGAGAGGCGCGGAACCGGAACGCCACGGTCGAGTTCGTGCACGAGCGCCCGAATCGCAGGCACCCAGTCGACGACCAGCGATGTCGGTGGCGGTCCATCGGCCCGCACCGAATCCCCGGGTGAGGCGTCGAGCGGCACATCGACCAGTGGGAAGGGCAGAGGCTCCACATCCGGTCGCTCGGTAGTCGCAGCCTCCTCGAGTCGGACGGCGGCCTCCCCCTCGTAGCTCATCTCGCCGCACAGCCCGAGAATCGCCGACACCCCGTCGAAGAGGCGGCCGGCACTCGAGGTCACGGGGCTGGAGATGCCATTCTCGACCATTCGCCTGAAGAGTTCGATCCGGTCGAAGGGAAGGTCGAGACGTATCGGGTCGAGGCCGGCCTCCACCAGGAGCGCGAGCGCTACCCGGCGCGGCTCACGAATCGCCGCCTCTCCGCCGGGGAGACGGAAGGTGCGGAGGTGCGCGACCCGCTCGAACCCGACCGCATTGCCGAGCAGGAACTCACCGCCCCAGATCGTCCCGTCGGTTCCGAGGCCCGTCCCGTCCCAGATCACACCCAGCACGGGCTCCGTATCGGCGGGCCGGCCGTGCTCGGCGAGGAGCGAGGCGAGATGGGCGTGGTGATGCTGCACGGGGACGAGGCGTGACCCGCCCGCGGATTCGATCGCCCAGCGGGTGGACGCGTAGTCGAGATGAAGATCGTGGGCGATCACCTCCGGGTCGACGCGATACAGTCGGCGGAGGTCCGACACCGACCGTCGGAACGCCTCCTGCGCCTCGATCGTGTCCAGATTCCCGATGTGGGACCCCATCCATGCTTCTCTGCCCCGTGCGAGTGCCACGGTGTTCTTCTGCTGACCTCCGACGGCGAGAATGGACGGGACGTCGTTCGCGAGCCCGACCGGCAGCGGGGCGTAGCCGCGGGAGCGGCGCACCACGCTCGGCCCACACCCGATCTCCATCACGACGGAATCGTCCACCGGGCGCTCGATCGGGCGGTCGTGAAGGAGGACGTCGTCGGCGATGCCGGCGAGGCGTAGTGCAGCCTCGTCGTTGTCGATGCAGATCGGCTCGTTCGAGAAGTTGCCGCTGGTGGCGACGACGGGGCCGCCGACCTCCTGCAGCAGCAGATGATGAAGCGGCGTGTACGGCAGGAAGAGCCCGAGTCGGGACGCGCCCGGCGCGACCGACGGAGCGATCTTCACCGAGTCGTCCGGAGGCCCGGCCAGTCGGTCGAGCAGCACGATCGGCGCCGCCGGGCTGGTCAGCAGCTCCTCGGCCTCGGAGGAGACCGAACACAGGGTGTGCGCCGTCTCCAGGTCGGGGACCATCACGGCCAGAGGGCGGGTGGGGCGACGCTTCCGCGTGCGAAGGCGTCGGACCGCCGCCTCGTTGGTGGCGTCGCACACGAGGTGGAACCCCCCGAGGCCCTTCACCGCCACGACCCTGCCGCCCAGAATCGCATCGGCGGCGCGGCAGATCGCATCGCCCGCGGGGTCGGCTCCATTCGATGCCCGCCCCATCGCTGCCCGCCCCATGGTCACGAAGCTGACGCGGGGCCCGCAGTCGGGACAGGCGTTCGGCTGCGCGTGGAATCGCCGATCGCGGGGATCTTCGTACTCCCGCAGGCAACTCTCGCACATCTCGAAGCCCTTCATCCCCGTGAGCGGGCGGTCGTACGGCAGGTCGCGGACGATCGAGAAGCGTGGGCCGCAGTCGGTGCAGTTCGTGAAGGGATAGGCGTGACGCCGGTTGGACGGATCCAGAACGTCGGAGGTGCAGGCGGGACAGGTCGCGAGGTCGGGGAGGACCGTGACGCTCAGCGCGCCCCCGCGGTCACTCTCCCGAATCGTGAAGTCCTCGGCGCCCTCGGGCTGGAGCCACGTGGTCTGGAGGTCGCGCACGACTGCGTTGGTCGGCGCTCCCCAGCGGACCGCCTGGACGAAATCGTCCAACTCTTCGCTCGCACCCTCGACCTCGATACACACCCCGTCGAGGTCGTTCACGACCCACCCCCTCAGGCCCGCCTCGGTGGCGGCGCGAAAGACGAACGGACGAAATCCGACGCCCTGAACGGCGCCACGGATCTCGATACGGAGCCGTCGAAGGGTGGGAGCGGGCGAGGCCATGGCCGGATCAGCCAGCGGTTCCGACCGGGGAGGGCGCATCCACCGCCGCGTGCAGCCACTCCATCCAGGGCTCGAAGCCCTCGCCCGTCTTGCTCGACAGGGGAAGGATGGGGACGTCCCGATTCACCATGCGGATGCCCTGGGTGAAGAAGTCGAGGTCGTATTCGAAGACGTCGGCGAGATCCCACTTGTTGATCATCACGACGTCGGCGCCGGCGAAGATGCCGGGGTACTTGTGGGCCTTGTCGTGTCCTTCCGTCACGCTGGAGACCACGATCGAGAAGTGGTGTCCGAGCTTGTAGTTGGACGGGCAGATCAGATTCCCCACATCCTCGATGAAGAGTACGTCGAGATCGTCGACCTGCATGTGGGGGAGGGCGCTGCGGACCATCGGGGCGTCCAGGTGGCAGTTGCCGCCGGTGTTGATCTGGACGACGGGCACGCCCCGCTCGGCGATGGTGTCGGCGTCGATGCTCGACGCGACATCGCCCTCGATGACGCCGGGACGCACGTCGTTCCGGAGACGGTCGAGGGTGGCGAGAAGCATCGACGTCTTGCCGGCTCCGGGTGACGCCATGACGTCGAAGACCACGACTCCCGCGCGGTCGAACGTCTCGCGGTTCTCGACGGCCACGCTGTCGTTGGCCTTCAGGATTTCCTTCACGACGGGGACTTTCATTCGGTGCTCGCCTTTGCGGATGGTTCGGCCTGCTCGGAGTATCCTTCCACATCCCCCCCATCCACGTCCAGACTGTCCACCCGAAATGCCTGGCCCCCGGTGACCTCGAGCTCGAGGGCGCCGCACGCCGGGCAGGTGGGCCGGAGCGGCGGAACGACGGTGTCGCGGTGGCCGCAGCCGTGGCATCGGAGGAGGGCGGGCTCACGGTCGAATACCAGTCTGGCGCCGTCGGCGATGGTGCCGCGTGCCAGGATGTCGAAGTAGAACTGCACGGAATCGTCGACGATGCTCGTCAGCTCGCCGACCACGAGATGGATTTCGCGCACCCGTGACGCTCCCGCTTCTCGTGCCGCCTCGAGCGCGACATCGAGCATCCCCTGCGTGGCGGGAAGCTCATGCATCAATCCCTCCGGCTCGGACTGGAAGACCCCTCGATGAAGACACCCCGAGCGGCTACCTGCCACCAGAGGTCGGGTTTCACGGGCTCGGGGGATGGGGCCATCGGGACGCCCCACTCCTCGAGGGTGCGGACGATCACGTCGACCACCTTCGGGACGGAGGCGGTGACGGGATCCGACATTCCGACCCCGACGTCGGTCGCCTCGGGCACGACGCCGATCAGGCGTACCGCGGCGGGCCCATGGCCCGAGAGGTCGAGCGTGAAGAGGCTCTCGATCAGTCCCGGGGCGTGAGGGTTCACGCGGGGCGTGAGCGGCTTCCCCAGGAGGGTGTCGCGGTCGTAGATCCTGAGCGTCCCCGGAGGCCCGTCGGCAAGCACCGTGTCCACGACGATGATGCCGCGGGCACCGGACGCGAGCGCGATCAGATCCATGCCCGGTGTGCCGGCGTCGAGCACCATCACCTCCGAGGGGATCTGCCACTCGGCACCGAGCGTGGTCACGACGGTGGGTCCCAGCGCATCGTCACCGGTCAGGACATTTCCGATCCCGAGCACGACGATCCGGCCGTCGGCCCCTCGGCCGTCGGCCGGGTCGGAGGCGTCGGTCCCCGGCTCGGGTCCGCGTTCCACCATCGGGCCCTCCGGGGTCAGAGTGCCCGAACCCTCGAGAGCTCACGGCCCTCGGGGTCGGACGTGTGGATCGCGCAGGCCAGACACGGATCGAAGGAGTGGACCGTCCGGAGCACCTCGAGCGGCAGCTCCGGATCCGCGACGGGGTTGTCCATCAGCGAGGCCTCGTAGGGTCCCATGCGGGACTGCGAGTCGCGCGGCCCAGCGTTCCAGGTCGAGGGCACCACCGCCTGGTAGTTGTGGATGAGTCCGTCGCGGATCACGATCCAGTGGGAGAGCACGCCCCGCGGGGCTTCGTGGAATCCGTAGCCCCGGATTTCCCCGTCCGGGAACTCGAAGGGTTCGAATGTGGTCGTGTCGCCGCTCTGGATGTTGTCGACGAGCAGCTGCCAGTGACGCCCCGCCAGGTCCGCCAGCATCCCTGCCCGGATCGCGCGGGAGAGATGTCGGCCGAGCGTCGAGTGAAGCACATCGAGGCCCAGGGGAGCGCCCGCGATCGAGGACGCACGCGAGAGTGCGTCGTCGACGCCGCGAATCGTGCGTTCATGCCCCTGAGCGTAGCCGACGAGCAGCTGTGCCAGCGGTCCGACCTGCACGGGCTCGTCGTAGAACCGCGGCGACTTCACCCAGGAATACTTTCCGTCCTCCTGGAACTCCGTGTAGTTGGGGATCGTCTCCCCCTCCCAGGGGTGGAGGTCCTCGGATCCCTCGTACCAGGCGTGAGCCACCGACTCCGCGACACCGTCACGGAGATACGGGTCCCCGAAGGCGGAGATCGGACGGAATGTCGAGAGGTCGGCGTTCATGATCGTGCCGCCGGGGAGGTCGAACTCGGTCCCCGCGCCGTCGAGCGGGAGGTCGGGCACCGCCATGTAGTTGGTCACGCCCGCACCATGGCCCAGCCACTCGGGATACATCGCTCCGATCGCGATCACGTCCGGCAGATAGACCTCCTTCACGAACTCGGCCACTTCGTCCAGGAGGTCCTTGACCATGTACAGCCGCGTCATGTTGAGCGTGGCCTGGTTGTCGAGATTGATCGCGTTCGCCACGCCTCCCACGGCGAGGTTCTGGATATGGGGTGTCTTGGACCCGAGGACAGCCACCGCCTGATTCGCCTTCCGCTGAATGTCCAGCGCCTGCAGGTAGTGCGTCACCGCCATGAGGTTGGCCTCCGGCGAGAGGTTCATCGCCGGGTGGCCCCAGTAGCCATTCTGGAAGATCCCGAGCTGCCCGCTGTCGACCAGTGCCTGGAGCTTGGTCTTCGTGTTCTGCATCGCGTCGCGGCCGTTCCCGGACCAGTTCGAGATGCTCTCGGCCAGGCGTGACGCGCCCGCGGGGTCGGCGTCGAGTGCGCTCACCACATCCACCCAGTCGAGCGCGGAGAGATGGTAGAAGTGCACGATGTGGTCGTGGAGCGCGTGCCCGATGAGGATCAGGTTGCGGATGTACTGGGCGTTGAGCGGTATGGCGAGATCGAGGGCATTCTCCACCGCGCGGACCGAGGCGATCGCATGCACCGTGGTGCAGACCCCGCAGATGCGCTGTGCGAACATCCACGCATCACGCGGATCCTGATCCTGCAGGATGACCTCGATGCCCCGCCACATCTGGCCCGAGGACCAGGCGTTGGTGACGGCTCCTCCCTCCACCTCGACATCGATGCGCAGATGTCCCTCGATGCGGGTGACCGGGTCGACGACGATGCGTGCCATTGCGTGCTCCTGAGAAGTGCAGGGGTCAGACGTTGGCCCCGGGCTCGGCGGTTCGGCCGGCCGGGAGACGCTCGCCGAGAATCGGGAAGCGCTTCACGAAGTAGAGGTATCCCATGATCCCCATCGCCACAAATCCGAAGGTGATCGTCAGTTCGAGCACCGACGGGAAGTACGAGAACCCGTCTCCCGGCATGAAGCCGATCAGCGCGGCGTTGAGACGGTAGAGTCCGCCTCCCACGACGATGATCATCGCCATGCGGAAGGAGGAACCGGGGTCGCCACGGACCTTCATCGAAAGCAGCGCGAGTCCCGGAACGGCCAGGAACATCGTCTCGATCAGGAAGAGCCAGGTGTAGGTACCACTGCCGAAGATCTCGGCCACGGACAGACGGTTGAGGACGTCCGCCCAGCGGATCACGAGGAACACGACCAGTACCCACGCCATCACCTTCGAGAGCTTCGCGACCATCCGGTGGTGCGGGTCGGTGTCCCAGACGTACGCAGACAGGTAGGTAGCGATCACCACCGCCGCATACCCCATCGCGTAGCACGACAGGAGGAAGAGCAGCGGGATGAAGGGGGTCTGCCAGAGCGGATGCAGGCGCGGGCCGGCCAGCAGGAAGAGAGAGCCCAGCGACGACTGGTGCAGCGTGGGCAGCAGGACGGCCGTCGCGATGACCCAGGGGAAGTACTTGTGGACATACGGGCCGATCTTGCGGGCCACGGCGCGGAGGCGCGTGTCCTTCGCCTGCGCCCAGCCCTCGATGATCGGTTCACCCATCTCGAGCCAGAGAAAGATCATGTAGGCCGACACGCAGACCGCGATCTCGAGCAGCACCGAGTGGAGATTCCACTCCCAGGGCCGGGCCATGTTCACCATGTTCCAGGGCCGGCCGATGTCCACGACGAGGGCGATCACGCCGGTCGTGTACCCGACGGCACTCGTCAGAATCGCCGTCCGGACCAGCGGGTGGTACATGCCCTTGTTCAGGACGTAGACCAGCAGGGCCAGGGCGTACCCTCCGGATCCGAGCGCCGTGAGAACGATGACGTTCAGGATCTTCCAGCTGCCCCACGGATAGGCATCGGTGAGCGCCGAGGCCGGGCCGATTCCGACCCAGAAGCGCCACAGCGAGACGATCACGCCCGAGATCGCGACGATGGCGAGGACCTTGAAGACAGGGGTCCAGATCGGTCCGCCGACGGCGGCGAGCCGTTCATCCTGGTGTGAACTCATCGGTCGTTCTCCCGGGGTGGCGAGCCGTCGTCGTCGTACGGTGTGTAGCCGACCGTACCGGCCTCCTCGGCATCCTCGCGCGCCGCCTTCCGGTTCTTCGCGATCGTGAAGCCCAGCGCCGCATACAGCGCGAGTGGCGCGATCATCCCCTTGTAGAGAATGCCCTGGACGTTTCGCACGTTCTCGGGCAGCGGGGTGTCGTCGAGCGCGGGCAATCCGAGATCTCCCGGGTCGATCCCGGCCCGGGAGATGTAGAGGACCTGGGTCCCGCCGGCCTCGTGCTCGCCGTAGATGCGCGGATGGTACCGGTCCGGCTCCGTGGCGATGCGTCGGCGGGCCTCCTCGAGCAGTTCTTCGCGAGTGCCGAAGAGGATCGCGTCGCGCGGGCACTCCTCCACACAGGCGGGGATGCCACCCTCGGCCAGCCGGTGACTGCAGAGCTGGCATTTGACGATTCTCGGGTTCCTCGACTCCCACTCGAACTTCGGGACGTTGAAGGGGCATCCGATCTCGCAGTATCGGCATCCGACGCAGCGCTCCGGATCCCACGACACCACACCGTCCTCCGCCTTGTACATCGCGGTGAATGGGCACGCCGCCACACATGCGGGATCGACACAGTGCATGCACTGCCGCTTCACGAAGGAGAAGTCGCCGCCCTCCTCTCCCTCGTAGAGCTTGATGATCGTGATGGCTTCGGACGACAGATCCGGCGGGTCGTACCAGAGGTCGGTATCCGGGGGGAGCTCGAGTCCGTTCGACTCGCGGCAGGCCACCATGCAGACCTTGCAGCCGATGCAGAGGGTGGCGTCGTACAGCATGCCGAGGCCCTCGACCGAGAAGTCGTGGTCGCCGTGGCCCCCCTGGCCCTGCTTCGTGCTTCCGGCCAGAGGATTCGGGGCGCCCATCGCGGCCGCCCCGGCCATCACCATGCTCTTCAGAACGCTCCTGCGGTCCATCGGATCAACCCTCCTTCGAAGGACCGTCGTCGTCCTCCTCGACTACGTCGTTGCCGATCCGATCACGAAGCTTCGACGACGCGACCAGGCCCGCACCCAGCAGCCCACCGCCGACCGCGCCGGCGATGCCGGTCGCGATCGGACTCACGACGCCCGTGGGCGAGGACAGCGGTGCGAAGGTGGCCGGCGGCGTGGGATAGTCCACCTCTACCGTCTCGTGAATGGGGAGGGTGAAGCCGATGCCCTCCTCCGAGCACCCGTAGCAGGGATGTCCCACCCCGATCGGCCATGCGTCCACCACATCGTTGAAGTGCTGCGTCGAGCAGTTCACGTACGTCTGCGGGCCCTTGCAGCCCAGTTCGTAGAGGCACCACCCCAGCCGATGGCCCGCGTCGCCGAACCGCTCCGCGAACCGTCCGGCGTCGAAGTGCGCCCGCCGCGGGCAGTGCTCGTGAATCGTGCGTCCGTAGGCGAAGGTCGGGCGACCCTTGTCGTCGAGCTCCGGCAGCGTGCCGAGCGTGGCGAACTGGAGGACCGTCCCGAGGAAGTTGTACGGGTTCGGCGGACATCCCGGGATCGAGACGACCGTTCGGTCCGGAACCAGCTCCTGCAGGCCGACGGCTCCCGTCGGGTTGGGAGGAGACGACGGAATCCCGCCCCAGGAGGAGCAGGAGCCGATCGCGATGATCGCCGCGGCACCGGGGACCGTCTCCTCGACCAGCTCCATCGCCGTCTTGCCGCCGATCATGCAGTAGACGCCGTTGTCGGCGGTCGGAATCGAACCATCGACCACGAGGATATACTCTCCGTAATTCTCCTCCATCGCCTGCTGGAGCGACGCCTCCGACTGGTGGCCGGCCGGCGCCATGAGCGCCTCGTGGTAGGCGAGGTCGATGAGGTCGAGAAGCAGTTCGTCGAGCTGGGGCGAGGACGTCCGGAGCAGCGACTCCGTACAACCGGTGCATTCCTGGAACGACATCCAGATCACCGTCGGCCTCCGGCCCGCCTGGACGTCCTGCACCATCCGGGCGGCGAGTTCGGTCGGCATCCCGACTGCGGCGGCGGCCAGGAGGCATGCGCTCTTGAGGAAGTCCCGTCGGCCGATTCCCTCGAATTCGTGGGAGCGGCTGCGTGCGAGCAGGTCGAGCATGATGCGTCTCCTTCGAAGTCTTCGCCCCGGCGGGCAGAACCGAGCGTCCCTTACATGATGGGTTCGGTGGCGGGCGGCGAGATGTAGGGGTTTTTCCCCCGGACATGGTCGGGAATCGCAGTAGCCTTAACGAATCGACGTCCGGGCCCGTCCCCTCCACGACACCTCGAACGGATGGGATACTCATGTCGGCACTCCATATCGCGCTGAACCGATTCGGGCTCGGCGCACGCACCGGAGAAGCCCGCTCGCTGGACGACCCGCGCGGGTGGCTGCTCGATCAACTCGACGGCGAGACCCCCGGCCTCGTGGGCCGGGACTTTTCGCCGGACGACGATGCCGAGCTCTTTCGGGCGCTCCTTTCGGCGCTGCGTTCCGCGGACCAGGAGCGGGTGGCCGAGCTGCGGCGTCGGGTGCGGCGACGTCGCCAGGCCGAGATGTCGGCCGTCCTGACCACGCGGATCACCACGGACCGACCCTTCGTGGAGCGCTGGGTGGCCTTCTGGTCGAATCATCTCTGCGTCTCGTCGGCGGACGGATTCCAGACCGCGCTGCTGGCGGGCGCCTACGAGCGGGAGGTGATCCGCCCGCACGTGTTTTCGCGGTACGAGACGATGGTGCTGGCCAGCGCGCGCCACCCGGCGATGCTGTACTACCTCGACAATGTTCGATCCGTCGGGCCGGAGTCGCGGGCGGCACGACGACCCCGCCGTGCCTCGGGGCCGGCCGCCGACAGGCTTCGAGGTCTGAACGAGAACTACGCTCGCGAGCTGCTCGAACTGCACACGGTCGGTGTGGAGGGTGGATACGTGCAGGACGACGTCCGGGAGCTCGCCCGAATCCTCACGGGGTGGGGGGTGTCGGGAATGCGGCCGGGACGTGGCGGTGGGAGTGGCATCGAAGGTGCCACCGGGGGGCTCGGCTTCCGGTTCACGCCCCCCACGCACGAGCCCGGGAGCAAACGAGTCATGGGCCGGACGTACCCGGAGGGGGAGGAGGGCGGCGTGGAGGTGATCCGGGACCTCGCACGGCATCCGTCCACGGCGCGATTCCTGGCCGGCAAGCTGGCCAGTCACTTCATCGACGACGCGCCGCCCACCTCGGCGATCGAGGCGATCGAACGCAGCTGGCTGGACACCGAGGGTGACCTTCGCGAGGTCGCCCGCACGCTGGTCGAACTGGACGCGGCATGGGATCCGAGCTACCGAAAGTTCAGGACGCCGCAGGACTGGTTCGTGGCTGTGCTGCGAGCTGTCGACGCACCGGAGGCGGGGTCGAACTTTCCGCAGATCCTGCAGCAGCTCCGCCACCCTCTCTGGGCCCCGCCCTCGCCGAAGGGCTTCGGCGACCTGCGGCGGGAGTGGGCCGACCCCGACGCGCTCATGAATCGAGCCGAGCTCGCGCGGACGCTGGCTCGCAGGGTCGGGCGGGGTCGAGGCGGCCGGCCCCGGGATCTGCGCCCCCTCGCCACCGTCGTCGACGTCCCACCCGACGACCCGCTTCCGGCCATGCTGGCCGATCCATCGATTCCGGCGGACGAGCGTATCGCGCTCGCCTTCGCGGGTCCCGCATTTCAGTGGAGGTGACGACCATGACGATCCCTCGCAGGGAGTTTCTGCACTCGGCGGGCATGTGCCTCGGTGGCCTCGCGACGTTCGGGTTCCCCGAGGTCCGTTTCGCCGACGTTCGGCAGGACGGAAGGCTCGTGTTCGTGCTGCTTCGTGGCGGGTTCGACGGACTCGCCGCGGTCGCGCCCACCTTCGATCCGGGATGGCGGGACCTGCGGGGCCCGTTGGCCGCCGATCCGGAGGAGCTGCTCGAACTCGCCGACGGCTTCGCCCTCACACCGGGGCTCGGACCGCTGCGCCAGTTCTGGGATCGCGACGAGCTCCTGGTCCTCCACGCGATGGCGATTCCCTTCAGGACGCGGAGCCACTTCGATGGGCAGGCCATCCTCGAGACCGGACTCGACCAGCCCGAGGGGAGCGCGGATGGATGGCTGAATCGGCTGCTCTCGATCATGGAGGGGCGGAGGTCGGGGATCGCGATCGCCGCCGGTATGCCGCGCTCGCTGGCCGGATCCGTGGAGGTCTCGAGCTGGTCCCCGACCGAACTGGGGGTGGTCGAGGATGCCTACCTCGACCGGTTGAGTGTGCTCTACCGGTCGGACCCGGCACTTCAGGGTCGCTTCGAAGCGGCGCTGGGCATGCTGGACGTGGGTGAGGAGCCCCGGGCGATGGGGGTGGGAGGTGAGCGAGGTGGACGACGACCCGGGACCGACACGTCGTCGCTCTTCCGAGCGGCAGCCCGTCTGATGACCGCGCCGGACGGACCCAATGTCGCGGCGATGGAATTCAGCGGTTGGGACACTCACGCCAACCAGGGGGGCGTCGGCGGGAATCTGGACCGTCAGCTCGGTCGTCTGGCCACGGGCCTGGCCGCCTTCCGGGAGGCCATGGGCGAACAGTGGCCCGGAACGACCGTCGTCGTGATGACCGAATTCGGGCGGACCGCGCGCCCCAACGGAACCGGTGGAACGGACCATGGAACGGCTGGCGCCGGATTCGTGATCGGGAGCCGGGTGTCCCGTAGCCGCGTCGTCGCGGACTGGCCCGGCCTCGGCCCACGTGAGCTGTTCGAGAACCGGGATCTCGCCCCGACGCTCGACACCCGTGCCGTGCTGAAGGGTGTGCTCGCGGGGACGTTCGACCTGACGACGACCCAGGCGGGCCGGGTGTTCCCGGGGTCCGCCGGCGTACGAGGGTTGTGGGACCTGATGACCTGAGCCGATCAGGAACCTCCCGTCGTGGGCCGCCGTAGGACATCCGTGCCCTCGAACGGAGCCATCGACCCATGCAAGACCGTCGGATCCAGACCCTCGCGACGCGGACAGGACTCTTCGCCCTCTCCGCAGCCATTGCGATTCTCTCGGCGTGCACCGCCCAGACACTGCCCGGAATCGCGGCCGATCCTCAGGCCCCACCGACCACGACGAGGCAGCCGCCTGCGCAGGGGTCCGGGGACGGTGTGGTCGCAGTCTACCACGTCCGCTGTCGCGAATGCTCGGTCGTGTTCACGACGCCGGAGGGGATGGAGGCCGTGCCCGAGGTGAAGAACAGCTTCCGACGCGCGGTGCAGTTCGCACCCGGCTCACGGATCGGTTCGGTGACGCTGACCGCCACACCGACGAAGGGCGGACGGATCTTCAGCGCGGATATCCGGGTCGGCTCGAACGTGAGAGCCGAGTCGGGGCTCGGCGGTCTCGATGAGCCCGTGACGCTGAACGCGATATTCCGCTAGGCGGATCCTCCGGATGGGGTGCTGACCCGTCGGCGCGTCGATCAGCCGCGCGAAGATGTCGATGACCACGCTGGGGTCCGTCGGAGCGTTCGCGTCGGCGAACAGCTCGCGGCGCGTCGACCGACATCACGCACCCTCGGCCCGAATGAGTTGCCAGACGTAGACCGACGCCAGGCCGAGCCACACGGCGACGGGTGCGAGCAGGCCGGTCGCGGCCGGGGAGGTGCGGCGGACGACCAGGACCAGGGGAATGAGCACGGCGAGAGTCACGAGCCCGCCGACGAACCCGACCATCTCACGCTCTCCGGTCCCGCCCGCGATGGATGTGTAGACCGGGTGCGCCCAGCAGAGTGCGATGAATCCCACGACGAACCACCCGTGGAGGGATGCGTTCGGGTGTCCCGATCTGAAGAGCAGCGCCGCGGCGGCTGCCATGCACACGCTCAGCAGCATCCAGACCGGGCCGGCAGCCATCGGGACCCAGCCCATGGAGATCCCGAAGATTCGCGGCGTCACGGAGGTCCGTCCGGGTGCTCGCGGCACGCCGGCGGCTGTTCACGCGACCAGGCCAGAGCGGCGATGCGCCAGCCCGACGTCTCGCCCGTGTAGGCGAGCGTGAACACGTCCACCCCGCAGTGCGACCACTCTCCGTCGAGATAGAAGTCGTATGGATACCAGACGCTCGCGATGGTGCCCGAGACGCGGACCTCCGGGTCGAAGCCTCGTTCGACGATGTCTCCCCCGGGTGGGCGCGCGAGCCAGGCGTCGCGGGTGATGAGGTCCACGCTGGCGGTGCTGGTGCTCACCGAGATGGCTCGGTCGATCATCAGATCGGTGAAGGCCTCCCAGTCCTCCGCGGTGATCGCCTCCAGCGCCGCATCGGCCACCGCGAGGACCGCGGGTGCCTCCGGATCGAGATCGACCTGCTGCTCGGGCGCGGACTCCACCGCACAGCCGGAGATCGTGATGAGAGCCGCACACAGCAGCACCGCGGCCGACCCTCCCGGCCACCTCCGAGGCGTCGTGCGGTCACGCTTCGTCCCGTCACCCACCGCGGATCGCCTCGACCGCCGCCACCATGGCCTCGCCCAGCGTGTGATGGTACGCCGCATCGAGCATGTTCTCGCGGTCGTCCGGATGGGTCAGGTGGGCCAACTCGATCATCGTGGTCGGTACGCTGGTCGACTGCAGGAATGGCCAGGGACGTGGATCGACCAGCACGGGCGAGCCGAGGGCGCGCAGTTGGTCGGCCGCCGCATTGGAGAGCGCCGTAGACGGACCGTTGGTCTCGTCGAAATAGATTTCCGCGCCTCGGTCGTCCGGGTCCTCGGACTGCATCGCATGCAGCATGATGAGCGCGACGGCGTCCTGCGTCTCGGCCTGCCCACGCCGGTCGTCCCACTCCACCGCCACATCGCGTGTACGGGTGAACTGCACGTCGTAGCCCGCGGCCACGAACTCGGCGCCCACGGCGAAGGCCACACGCAGGATCAGGTCCTTCTCGACGATGTCGCCCGCGACCACACCCTCTTCGGCACCGCCGTGCCCGGGGTCGATCACCACGAGGGGTCGATCCTGAGCGTCGGCCGGAGCGGGCGCCAGGACGGCGAGGGCGAGTGTCGCGAGCAGCAGGCTCGGTCGTGCACGAATGGTCGGCGGGGGCATGGCGGAGCGGTGCGGGGGAAGGGTGGATCGAAGATGCGACCGACTCACCTCGTGCGCGAGCACTTCGCCCACCGGCCTCAGTCGCGGGCCGTCCGATTCCAGAGCTGGCCGAGCAGGTGCCCGGCCGCGAAGAGGACGACATCGGCGATGGCGTTGGGGACCGTTTCCGGTCCGGAGGTCTCGAACAGCTCCTGCCCCAGCTTCCGCCGCTCGAGGTCCTGCTCGAGCACCTCGTAGGCGATGGCCGCGCCGATCGCCTTCGTGCGGTCGACCTCCGTGAGGCCGGCAGCCAGACCGGTCGCGAAGTGCACGACCGACCAGGGGTCGAGCATCGCACGATTCTGCTGTGACTTCTTCGTGGCGACGATCTTCATCGGGCTCCGCGCGGCGAGGTGGGCGTCTCGCAACGTGACATGGTCAGGGGATTCGTACGAACCGGACGTCGCGCGTGCGAGCATTCGAGGCGTAGAAGGCGACGACCCGACCGTTGCGATCCCGCTCGAACTCGAAGGTGATGTCGATCCCCGACGTGAAGGTCCCCGGCTCGCCCGGCGTCAGCGGGACATCCCCCATGCGCAGCTGATGCATGACGAGTCGTGCCTCCTCCTGCGCATCGTCGCCCTCGGCAGGCTCGACGGACATCGTGTAGAAGGTCTCGATCTCGTCCGAATAGAAGCGACCCTCGAAGTCGGAGAGCTCTTCCGCGGTCGGTGCCCACGGTCCGGTCTCGCCCTCCTCGTCGTCGACACGGGTAGCCGGGACTTCCCGACCGTTCTGGAAGAGCGTGAAGCCGGTCGCGGGGTCCCCCTCGCCGAACACGACGCGTGCCTCCACCGAAACCAGCTCGAAAGCATCGGGTGCGACGGGCCGCATCTCGACCGGCGGCTGGTTGGTGAGCTGCGTGAAATACTGGTCGCCGTCCCTCCAGAACCGCGCCCGGATCCGGGGCGCGGGGTCGAGCGAGTACGTCCCCTCGACGCGCTCGAAGTCGGTGGGGCCGTACGTGGCGGGATCGAATTCCTCGTTCTCGTTCTCCGCGACGGCGTCTTCCGGCTCCATCGCGTCGTCGAAGAAGGCTGCTCCGAGCTCCATCGCCGTCTGCTGGCTGTTGAAGTTGGCGGCGTTGCCCTGGGTCGTGATGCCCGCGTCGATCTCGGGGTAGAGGATGAACATCGAGCGGTGGGAGATGTCCGCTCCACCGTGATGGACGCGCTTCAGCCCTCGCTGCTCGTCGATCATCAGACCGTAGCCGTAGCCCGCGCCTTCGCCGTCGTTCAGCGTGTACTCGGTCATCATGGCCTCGACCATCTCCGGCGTTCCCACCATCGGGTCCAGAAGATTCATGCCCCACCGCTCGAGATCGGCGACGGAGGCGTAGATGCCACCGGCGCCCACGGAGCTGCCGAGGTCACCCGCCTCCGTCCAGCCGTCGTCGGTCCTCGTGTAGCCCTCGACCCGGCCCTCGATCACGTCGGTGCTGGCCATGCGAACGCGGCTGTTCTCCATGCCCAGAGGCTCGAAGACGTTGACGCGCATGTACTCGTCGAAGGGCATCCCGGAGGTCTGCTCGACGATTTGTGCCGCGAGAGAGAAGGCGGTGTTGTTGTAGTTGAACTCCGCGCCCGGTTCGTTCTGCAGCGCCGGCTGTCGTTCGACCGCCCGGAGCACGTCTTCCCGGTCGAAGGCGCGCGCATCCACCCCGGCCATCACGTACAGGTTGTAGAACTCGCGCAACCCCGAGGTGTGGGTGAGGAGGTTCCGGATCGTGACCCGCTCGGTGAACTCCGGGAAGTCGGGGAAGTAGCTCCTGAGATCGTCGTCCAGCGAGAGGTTCCCACGCTCCTGTTCGAGAAGGACGGCGAAGGCCGTGAACTGCTTGGACGTCGAGCCGATGTTGGTCGGCGCGTCCACGTCGAAGGGGATATCGTGCGAAAGGTCGCCGTAGCCGTACCCCTTCGAGAACACCGTCTCGCCGTCTCGCCACACCCGGATGGCGCCCCCGGGCTCACCCGGTCTGTCGAAGGCGAACATCACCTGGTCGGCCAGCCGCTCCGGGTCGTCCGAGAAGGGCTCCAGCATGAGCACGCGGAGTTCGAACTCCCCAGCTCCGTCGCCCTCGACCGGGCTGATCTCCAGCGTCCACGACCCCACGGCCGCGACCGGTCCACCGAAGAACTCGAGGCCGGTTTCCGTCTGGTTCGAGGTGGCGATCGCGCGGCCGTCCTCGCCGACGAGCCGGAGATGGACGTCCACCGAGATCTGGTCGATTTCGCCGTACGCGAAGTAGCGTGCGTCGTTCTCGAAGGTGAACCGCGCGGTGTCACCCACGGCCAGCGACCTCGCGATCACGTCGCCTGCCTCGATGGGCGTCGTGTCCTGCGCCGTTGCGGCGTCGGCCGACATCAGGACGAACAGAAGTGCGGTTGCCGAGCAGACATGCGGTCGGACGATCATGGGGGCTCCACGGTGTCGGGATGAGAGGCGCCGGCGATCGATGACCTCACGCGCGCCTCCTCAACCGGTACGAGCCTCCGGCGTGAAGCCTTCGGGCGCACCGCCGCCGGGTGTCGGCTCGATCTGCGCCGTCCGGCACCGGCATTCGGGTCACCGGTATTCGCGTCACCGGCCGTCGCGCAGCTCCCGGATCGCGTCCACGGTCAGCCGCGTGCGGAAGTCGACGACCCTGCGACCCAGATCCTGCGTCCACTCGAGGTCGGCGATGTCGATGCCGTTGATCGACGCGAGCCCGGCGTCCATGCGCTGGTCGTGGCGGATCACCTCGGGATCGTGGACCGACAGGACCGAGGTGATGGAGAGCTCGTCGTGGATCCCGTCGGACCCCCTGCTCGCCTCGTACTCCATCTGCTCGGGGATACCCAGCTCCTCCTGGATGTATCTGCGCACCTGCACGTGGTTGTAGAACTCCGGCACATGGTGAAAGACCGCCGGCTCGCCGTCGTACCTCGCGTTGAGCGCGTCCGCGGCGGCCTGCTGGCCTCGCTGATTGCCACCGCTGTCACCGAGGTAGTAGATCTCGGTGAACCCCATGCTCCGGAGGCTGTCCCCGATGTCCGTCAGCCATGCCACGTAGGTCTCCTGCGAGACCATCGGACCCATGGTTCCGACGCTGACGTCTCGCCCGGGCCGGCCCGGCTCGATGGTCACCACCGGCGCGACCAGCGCGTCGCCGAGCTCCCGCGCGATCGCCTCGCCCATCACGATGTTCGAGTAGTTGTGCTTCCCGCCCGCGAGATATGGACCGTTGGATTCCACCCCTCCGGTGAGGACCAGCGCCGTGGTCATGCCGGCCTCGATGGCGTCGCGTACCTCCATCCATGTCAGCTCCTCCAGCCACACGCTGTCGAGAGCGTCGATGGGTGTGGCTGCGTCGGGCTCCTGTGCATTCAGGTGTGACGTCAGGGGCGACGCGAGGGGCGATGCGGGCAGGAGGGCGAGCAGGAGCCCGGCCGTGAGTGAGAGGCGGGCGACGTTCATTCGTGGCTCCATGGGAGGACTCCGTGGTCCGTTGACGGCACGGTCGGTACTCAGCATTCGGTCCCGGAGCGATTTCCGCCAGCCTCGGGTCGCGCTTCCGGGTCACGCTCCTGGGTCACGCCCTTGAGCGGGCGCTCCCCACGGCTACGGTGCGGACATGGTGCGCGCGCGCTCCCGGTGTTCGAGCGCGTCGAGCACGAATCGCTTCACCTCCTCCAGATCCGAGGTGTCGCGGACGGACCGGGGCACACTCAGGATATCAGAGCGGTCGTTGACGAATGCGATCGTGGGGCGGCCGTAGCGCACGGCCAGACGCAGCTCGCTCGACGTCCCGTCGCTGCCGGGCAGCGCGATCACCACATTCGAGGAAAGCACGTTGATGTGATTGCGCGACCGGTCCTCGGTCCCGAGGGGCCCGCTCAGGGGCAGGTGCGTGATGATCGGGACCTCGACCCAGGGGTTCGGATATCCGGGACGCGTGCGTCCGGGGTCTTCGTCGGTGGCGGGGCAAACGCCGATCACGAGTCCGGTCCGATCCTCGACCGCAGCGAACGCCCGGCTCACCGCGGTCATCGTCGCGTGGCCGGCGCCGGTGAGCAGATGCACATCCAGCGTCGCGAGCCAGGCGCCGAGCGGGACCGCAAGATCCTCGTGGGCGAAGCTGCTCGATCCCATCACCCCGACGATGGGCAGGCGACGTATGTCACCGGTCGGCGTCACGACCCTCCCCCCGATACCGTCAGCGGACACCTCCGCCGTATCCACGGGCCCGGTCGTAGTGTGAGCGCTGCTCATCGGTGAGGATCGGCACGACGGCGAGATGCGCGGCCAGGTGCACCCCGCGAAGCTCGCCACGTGCGGTGGCGATCTCGCCGAGGAGTCCGGCGAGCCGGGCCTCGTCGATGGTTTCGTCCGCGAAGGCCGCATCGAGCCTGCGCTCCGTCTCGACGATCTCGGCACCGAGCGAGCGCGCCTCGGCCTGCATTCGGTCGAAGATGTCCCGGACCGCCGACCGCTGACCCTCGTCCAGCTCCAGCATGTCCGCCATGTCGAGGAGGTGCCGGGGTCCCGGGTATCCGTTGAGCTCCGCGGCGAGTGCCATCTGCATGCCCATTCCACCCAGGAGCCCCTCGACGTCGGCGTCGGACAGCGCCTTGATCTCTCGATCGAGCATCTCCGTGTACGGCGACGCATGCTGGCCGTGCTGGTGAGCCTGCGCGGAGACAGGGGCGGCCGGGAACGACAGCAGGGCGGCGGGTGCGCTCGCGAGGGCGGCGAGAAGGAGACGGCGGAAGACGGTGGATCGGGGACGATGGGTCATGACGAGTGGCCTGCGGAGTGTGTCGGGGATGTGGATCGGGGGTGGACCCCGTCGAATCAGTTCATCGACGGGTCGAAGGGCATGCGTGCAATGTGACGATACTCCGGGCCCTTCCGTCTCAGGACACGGCTCCAGAGAGTCTCCGGGTCGTCGTCGAACACATCCTCGGGTCGCGCCGGGTCGACGATCCAGGAGTCCTGCTTCAGTTCGGCCTCGAGCTGACCCGGTGCCCAGCCGCTGTATCCTGCGTACACCCGGGCTCGCACGACCTTCCACGCCATCGCTGCGGCAACCTCGCCGGTGAGGAATCCGATCCGGCCGAGCACCGGGACATCCGGAAGGTGGGGCTCGCCGAGCTCTGCCAGCAGGACCGGGGTCTCCGGGTCGACCGGCCCACCCTCGTACAGGATGTCTTCGTCGGGAACCAGCGACGCGAGGGGCGGCACCGCGGCATCCACCGCGACATCCAGAGGGCGGTTGATCACCACTCCGACCGCGCCATCCGCGCCATGCTCACCGACGAGAACGACCGTGTGACGGAAGTTCGGGTCGAACAGGCCTCCGCTGGAGATCAGGAGGTGGCCCTTCAGCGTGCTCATGTCAGCGCGTCCATGTCAGCGCATCCATGTCACCAGCTCCATGTCATCATCTCCGCGTCACCAGCTCCATGTCACCACCTCCACCTCATCTCTCGATGTCCCGACTCCCGCCTCATATCCCGGCGAGTCCGAGACTCGACTCGCCCCCCATCGACTTCCATGCGTCGTAGCGCATCCGGAGCGTCTCGACAGGGTTCGGGCTCTCGTCCGCCTCGGTGTTCTCGTCGTCCACGTCGATCCAGAGCGAATAGTCCCCGTCGGAGTGGCCTTCGCCGATCGGGTCCTCCGGCTTCGCCGCCGCGATGTAGGCCACGTGCGCCGTCCGATGCCGGCAGTCCATCTCCGTATCCGGTACGGGCTGCGTGCGGCAGGAGCACCGGCTGTCGCCGCCGGCGTTGTCGGCGGCCTCCATGCCTGCCATTACGCGGTCGAGCACGGTGCCCTGCGACGCCATGAACGCCTCGACCGCCTCGAGAACCACCATGTCGCTCTCGAGAATGTTGCCCTGCACGGCGTAGTAGATGCCCTCGCCGGTGACTTCGCCCTGAAGTCCCAGAGAGGCGTACCCGTTCCCCGCGCCGCTGAAGCCCGCTGCCCGACCCTCGAGATCCACGATCCCGAACTGGCGACTCTGGAACCGCGGGTCTTCGGAGAGCATCCGGATGATCTCGTCGGGGTCGGCGCCCTGCCGAATCTGCTCGAAGATCAGCATCTGGTTCGTGCCGGTCCCGTCCACGCCCGCCTGGGCGGCCGCCACGCCCACGCCCGGGACGATCACCGCCTGGATGCCCTTGAGGCCGCCCCGACTGCGGAGCCCCTCGGCGCTCACGCAGGTGGCCGAGGCGATGACGACCAGGCCGGTCCGGGTATCCACGGCGATGATCGACCAGGTGGCCGAGAGGGGCGCCGCGACGAGGAGCAGCAGCGCCACACCGAGGGCGGCGAAGGCATGCCGAGGGGAATTGTGCATCGAGAGTCTCCGGAGGACTGAGGGCAGGTGACCCACAACCTGGAATCCGCGGGGGGCTCCGATCAAGCAGATCGACGTCGGTGGGCAATCACGACCGAGCCTGACGGATTCTTGCCCGCCTGAACACCGGAACCATGTAAGGCTCTGTATGACCTCGGTTTACGGGTCTAGGCTCCCACTTCTGAAGATGCGCACCAGCGGCACGGACATCGATCTTCTTGTCACGTAAACCCAAGTCGTGGAACCATTTGGGTGCATTCACCGCTCGGGGCCAGACGTGGGCGTGCGGATACTTCGTCCACCCCTGCAATCGTGGGCGCCGGACCGTGGACGCAGCCATATTCCGTCTCGGCGCCCGATTGCCGTACTCCTCGAGGAGAAGCGACATGCCACCACCTGCGATGCGTCGCGTGGTCGCCGCCCTGGAAGCGCGCGACGATCTCGATCTTCGAATCGAGGCGGTCCGATCGGTCGGCGGGGGCGACATCAACGAAGCCGCAGCCGTCACCACCTCCGCCGGGAAGAAACTCTTCCTCAAGTGGAACGACTCCGCGCCCGACGGCCTGTTCGAGGCGGAGGCGGATGGGCTGTCTGCGCTCGGGGCCACGATCGGCCGCGCCGCTACCGGCGACCATATCATGGTGCCGGCGGTGGTGGCGCTGGGTCGGGTCGAGGGGACCGCCTGGCTGCTGATGGACTTCATCGGCGCGGACTCGTCCGGACGCGGCTCGCACGCGGAGAGCACCTGGGACGAGAGCCTCGGACGAGGGTTGGCGGCGATTCATCGCGCGCCACCCGGCCTGGGTCGAGGGTTCGGATGGCACCGCGACAACTTTATCGGACGGCTTCCCCAGGTGAATCGGATCACCGACGACTGGACCGAATTCTGGCGAGATCGTCGCATCGCTCCACAGGTGAGGCGTGCAGCGGGTTCCGGCCTGCTCGATTCACCGGCCGTCGACATCCTGGACCGCCTCATCGATCGCATGCCCGCGGCTCTGGAGGGAGCCGCACACGAGGGGCCTTCGCTTCTCCACGGCGACCTCTGGGGAGGGAATGCGATGGCGGCCGGGGACGGACGGGCGGCGATCTACGACCCCGCGGTCCATGTGGGCCACCGCGAGGTGGATCTCGCCATGTCGGAGCTGTTCGGGTTCCCCGGTCGATTCCTGCCTGCGTACCGGGAAAGCTTCCCGGTCGACGAGCTCTACGACATCCGGCGCCGTGACCTCTACCAGCTCTACTACCTGCTGGTGCACGTGAACCTCTTCGGCCGCAGCTACGTCGGGAGTTCCGTGGCCGCGGCACGGCGTGTGCTGGCCACCCTGTAGAGCGCCGGTGGTCCCAGTCACTCGCAGCCGCGGCACGGGCCGCGGGGCCCGCGCAGGGACGGCCGCGGATCAGGCGTCGGCGGCGCGGTCCAGGGCCGGCTGGAGCGGCATCGAGCGGAGACGTGTGCCGGTGAGTCGGGCGACGGCGTTCGCGACCGCCGCGCCGATGGGGCCGAGCGGCGGCTCGCCGACGGCGCCCGGAGCGTCCGCATTTTCCAGGATCACGACGTCGATCTCGCGCGGTGCATCGCGTAGCGAAGCCATGCGGTACGGGCCGTAGATCGTCGGCGAAAGCACTCCTTCCTCGACGGTCATCTGCTCGAACATCGAGGCGCTGAGTCCCATGACCACGCTCCCCTCGCACTGGGCGCGTATCTGGTCCGGGTTCACCGCCAGGCCGGGGTCGATGACGCAGGTCACCCTTCGGACCCGGATGCGCCCCTCTTCGATCGAGACCTCGGCGACGTGAGCGCAGGGTGTGTTCGCGTCCGTGGAGGCCGCGAAGCCCATGGCGACGCCGTCCCGGACGTCCGTCGTCCAGCCTGCCTGCTCCGCTGCGGTGCGGATCACCTCCCGCAGGCGGTTGCCCCGTGCGTCGTCCTGGATCTGAGCCAGCCGGAACTCGACGGGGTCCTGCCCCGCCGCGGCCGCCATCTCGTCCATGAAGCTCTCGATGGCGAAGGTATTCGCGAGGAGGCCGAGGCTCCGCCACCAGCTGGTCGCGAAGGGCAGCTTCACGCGCCACGACACCGCGCGGTGATGCGGGATCGCACCGTATTGGATCATGCCGCCACGCCATGCACCCAGGTCGTGCCCCAGGATGGTCCCCGCGATCTCCGGCAGGAGTGGTGATCCGTGCATGACGTCGCCGCTCGACACGTGGTGCTCCATGGCTCCGATCAGCCCGTCGGCGCCGAGCATGCCGCGCAGAAGATGATGCGTGGGGGGGCGGAAGGTGTCCTGCTGGAATTCCTGCTTGCGGGTCAGGGAGCACTGCACGGGACGCCCCACCGCACGGGACAGCCGGGCGGCATCCATGGCGATGGGCGTGTGGAGTCGGCGTCCGAATCCACCCCCGAGAAAGGTGGGGCGGATGTCGACCTGTTCCTCCTTGACGCCGAGGACTTCGGCGACTTCCCGGCGCGTGAGTGCCGCGACCTGCGTGGAGACGTGCACGGTCGCGCCCTCGGGGGTCACGTCGGCGAGTGCGACGCCGGGCTCGATCTGGGCGTGTGCACCGATGGGGCTCGCGTACTCGGCCTCGACCAGGCTGCCGTCGTCGCCGGCGTCGTCGAGCAGCCGCTCGGCGTCCCCCGCCTTCTGGATCTCGTAGGGCGTGCCTTCCCCTACGCGCACCATGTCTCGGATGTCCTGCAGCTGCCACGTGCGCCCCATCTCCCACTCGACCTCGAGCGCGTCACGACCCTGCTGCGCCGCCGTGTACGACTCGGCGACCACGCCCGCGAACCCGTCCTCGATCACGACGTCCACGACTCCGGGAACCTCGCGTGCCGCGGTTCCGTCCGCGGACACCAACCGCGCGCCGATCCGTTCCGGGCGTACCACCGCGCCGTAGAGCATGTCCGGTAGTTCCGCGTCCATCCCGAAGATGGGGGCTCCGAGCACCTTGTCCTCGAGGTCGACGCGGGCCACCGGCTGCCGGACGAATCGATACTCCGAGGGGTCCTTGAGTGCCGGCGTTTCGGGCAGCTCCCACTCGCCTGCTGCGGCGACGACCTCTCCGAAGGTCACCGACCGGTCTCCCGCCATCAGAACCCCATCTTCGATCCGCACCGTGGAGCGATCGGCACCCAGCTGGCGGGCGCCCTCCGTCCGGATCATCTCGCGGAGCGTGGCCGACATCTCCCTCAGCGGCTGCCACAGCCCGCTGATCGAGGTACTGCCGCCCGTGCCGAAGGGGTCGACGTTGCCGGACGCCGTGGCGGCGTGCGTCACGCGGATCCGCGCCACGTCAACCTCGAGCTCGTCCGCCGCGATCTGGGCGAGCCCGGTGAACGTCCCCTGACCCATCTCGACCTTCGGGCTGTGGAGGGTCACGGAGTCGTCCTCACCGATCTCGAACCACAGGCCAGGGTCGGTCGGCCCCGTGAAGGGCGCATCCATCTCGTTGATGACACCGGCGAGGTACCGGCGCCAGACGCCGCGGCCCAGATACCCCGTGCCGAGCAGGAGGCCGACACCGGTCGCCGAGAAGACGAGGAACTTTCGCCGCGTGATTCCACCTCCCCCCTTTCCACTCACGGCAGGGCCTCCCGCTCCATCCCCGTCGGCGCCTGTTCACGCTCCGTCGGCGCCGCCGAGATCTCCGCTGCCCGGTGGATCGCCCTTCGAATCCGCACATGGGTGGCGCATCGGCAGACGTTGGTGATCGTCTCGTCGATCTCTTCGTCGGTTGGCGCCGGCGACCGCGACAGGAGTGCCGCCGCGGCCATCATGAATCCTGGCTGGCAGTACCCGCACTGAGGGACGACCTCCTCGATCCAGGCCTCCTGTACGGGGTGCAGCCGATCCTCCGAGCTCAGACCCTCGATCGTCGTGACCTCGGCGCCTTCCGCATCGCGGACCGGGACGGAGCACGACCGCACCGCCTCGCCATCCAGGTGGACGGTGCACGCGCCGCAGGCCGCCAGTCCGCACCCGAACTTCGTGCCCTTCATGCCGAGCTCGTTCCGGATCACCCACAGCAGGGGTGTGTCCGGCGGCACGTCGAGCGTATATGCGGTGCCGTTCAGAGTGAAGCTGGTCATCGGGTGATCGCCGGGATGAAGCAGGGAGGTGTCGTCGAAGGCCGGACGCGGATCAGCGTTCCTCGAGTAGGGAGCGAACGTCGGCCAGATGCGCGCGGGTATCCACGTCCATCAGCACGCCGGGGTCACCGATCGGTACCTCGATCACCGCTCCCTTGTGCCGCTCGACAAGCGTCCGCGCCCCCCGGTCTCCATCCAGATCAGCCATCTCCCGGGCGAAACTCCGCGACCAGACCACCGGGTGACCCCGCCTTCCCCGGTGCACGGGTACGACCACCGACCTCGGTATCCAGGCACGGGCGAGCGAACGGTAGTGCACAGCCCGAACCAGAGGCATGTCGCCGAGTGCCACCGCGAATGCGTCCACATCTTCCGGCAGCGACGCGACCCCGACTCGAAGGGACGCGGCCATCCCGGATCGCCAGCCATCGTTCTCCAGCACCGTGACCTCCCCGGGGAGTGCTTCGGAGACCTCCAGGGAGCGATCGCCCGTGACCACGACCACAGGTCCGACCTCCGCGTCCAGCGCCGCGTCCACCGCCCAGGCGATCACGGGTCGCCCCGCCAGAGTCTCCAGGAGCTTGTGGCCACCGACCATTCTCGACGAGCCCCCTGCCGCGAGCACGATCGTCGCGACCGTTGCGTCGCCCGACGCGCTCGACGGCGACGTCACCCCCGCCCTGTCCTCAGATCACGAACGACCTCCGCCATGATCGACGTCGCGATCTCGCCCGGGGTTCGTGCGCCGATGTCGAGCCCGATCGGAGCTCGGATCCGATCCAGCGCGTCCAGCGGGATGCCCTCCTCCCGGAGACGCTCGCGTCGCCGCGCGTGAGTCCGTCGGCTCCCCAGGGCTCCGATGTAGAACGCGTCGCTGGCGAGTGCGGATTTCAGCGCCGGGTCGTCCAGCTTGGGATCGTGGGTCAGGGCGACCACCGCGGTACGGTCGTCGAGGTCGAGGAGCCGGAACGCCTCGGCCGGCCATGCGTGAACCAGCTCGACATCGGGGAAGCGCACGGGGGTCGCGAATGCGGTTCGGGGGTCGACCACCACCGGCGCGAACCCTGCGGCCCGCACCATCGCAACCAGATTCTGAGCGATGTGCACAGCGCCGACGATGACCACGCGCACCGGGGAACCGAGCACGTGAAGGAAGACTCCCGCTTCGCCGACCTGGACGATCCGCGATCGATCGCGGTTCAGGGCGTCACGGGCATCGTCGAGGATGGCTGCGAATTCGGCCGCATCCCAGTGGTACTCGACATCGTCGGGTGCAACGGTAACGTTACCGTCTTCCCCCGCATCGACGAAGAACTCGAACTTGTCACCCGATGATAGATCGGTGGCCACGATCCGGCTCGGGCCGCGCTCGGGTGACGCGACGACGCGGCCGAGCTCGACGAGGTCGTGCACGGGTTCGACCCACACCTGGACCGTGCCCCCGCAGGCGAGTCCGACCTCCCAGGCGTCACCATTCGTGACCCCGTACTCCAGCATCCCGGGCCGCCCGCTCTCCAGCACACCCCTCGCCTCCTCCACGACCGCGGTCTCCACGCACCCCCCGGACACCGATCCGGCGAAGTCGCCCCGCTCATTCATGCACATGACCGACCCGGGTCGTCGAGGGGACGAGCCCCACGTCGCCACGACAGTGGCCACGGCGACATCCAGGCCCTCCTCGAGCCAGGACACCGCCCGCTGAAAGGGGTCGCTGGAGTGATCAGGAGTCATGGAGAAAGGATGGGGGCGGGACGAGCCCAGCGCGAGTCCACCGCGTCGGAGCGGCAGATCGGAGGCCTCCGGGGCGACGTGCCCCCAGCTGCCGTGCCGGGAGACATCGATCGGTACCGTGGCCACGCGCCAGGGTCTGTTCGCCGCCCGCTATCGTTCGCGGGAACTGATGGCCTGCACCTGAGGGTTATCAGAACGTACGTTCTAGAAACCACCCCGAGCCGCAGCAGCGAGAGGTTTCGGGGCGGTGGACACGCTCTGGTCTCGCGGAGTGCGGTCACGCTGAGCGGGCGGCGTGATGGGCGCGACGGCTGACCCGAATTCCGCACCGAGGGCGGTCACCGGAAACGCCGTCACCGCGTCCACGATCCCGCGTGCGACGCGAGCCGGATCGTCCACGATCACTCGCCGGTCGGTCGGACTGGTGAGGAATCCGGTCTCCAGGATCAGGGCGACCGTGCGCGGATCCAGCGAGTGTTCGTAACGCCGGACGTTGAAGGCGTAGTAGTTACGCATCCGCCGGGTCGCATCCGGGAGCCGCCGGAGCCCGGTGACCTCCCCATACGCGTCCCGCAGGAGGTCGACCATCTGCTGCGCGCGGCCGGTATAGTCCCGGCGCGGCGCTGCGACCCGATAGCCACGTGCGGCCGGGTCGGCCGCACCATCGGCGTGGATCGCGATGAAGAGGTGGGCGTGATAGTCGGGCGGAACCACGGCGGGGAGGATGTCGACCTCGTATCCGAGCGACTCGAGCATCTCTCCCGTGTGCCGCGCGACCGCGAGGTTCACCTCCCACTCCATGAGCCCCTCCCACTGGGTGCCGCCGTATCGGAGCCCGTCGAGTTCGTCGGGCGCTTCGTGCGCCTTCCAGTGCCCCGCCTGGAGGCCGATTCGTATCGGACCCTCGGGTGGGGTCCATTCGTTCGGCGTGAAGGTCGGTGCCGGATATCGGTTGCGCCGAGCACGCCAGCGCCGCCGCCTCTCCTCCGCATCCTCCTCCTCCCGGACCACCGACGGGGTACCGACCGGTCGGGACGTGTCCGGGGCCACGGTGAGATCGGAGGGGGTGGGCGCGGGCTCACTCTCCATCTGCGGCTCGCTGTGGGGGTCTGCCTCGGGCGAATCCGCAGCGATCGCGGAGAGACCGAAACCCAGAGCGGCCAGAGTCGCACCGGCGTAGAGAAATGGGCGCACGTGGACCTGGGGAGGGAGGGAGTGGCAAGGCGAGATACCCGGGGGGACCTCGGAGGGTGCCGCCAGCGACCTGGAGCGACCGAGGGATACGGCCGCGCCGGCAGCCCGCCGCGTCGCCGCCGCCCTCATCCGTCCGTCGCCGGAGGGTCGCCTCTCGCTACTCCTCCCGGAGCAGGCCGAGCCGGTCGAGGCTCTCCGCAGCCGACACGATCGCCTCGTCGCGAGACCGTGGATTCCACCCCAGAAGGGTTCGAGCCTTGTCGGCGGTGGCGTCCTTGCGGTTGCCGAGTTCCGGCACGATGGAGCGGATCTCGGAGTCGAACAGTCCGACCAGCCGCACGAGCCAGTCGGGGACCTCGCGTACGGGGACCCGCCTCGCCCTCTCCCCGAGACGATCGCGGAGAACGTCGGCCATCTCCCCGATGGACATGACGTCACCCGAGATCGCGAGAAACCGCTCCCCCGCAGCCTCGGGAGCGGTCATCGCCCGGAGATGCAGGTCGACCACGTCTCGCACGTCCACGACCCCGAAGTAGAGCCTGGGACATCCAGGAATGCCTCCATCCATGAGCCGGTGGACGAGCCGTATCGACGTCGCGTAGTCCGCGTCGAGCACCGGCCCGAGGACGAGCACGGGGTTCACGACGGAGAGCTCCATGTCTCCGCCCTCATCCGCCATGAACTCCCAGGCCGCCTTCTCGGCAAGCGTCTTCGACCGGGTGTAGGCGGAGACCGGTCGGCGGTCGAACGAGGTCCAGTCCTCCTCGTCGAGGGGGCGATCGAGACCCGGTGGGTGGCCGTACCCGATCGCCGCGAACGAGGAGGTCTGAACGACGCGCTTCACACCAGCATCGCGAGCCGCTCGCAGCACACGAAGTGTCCCCTGCCGCGCCGGCACCACGAGCTCGTCCGCGTGCTCGGGTGCGGTGGAGGGGAAGGGCGAGGCGATGTGGAGCACGTGGTCGCAGCCCGCCGCCGCCTCGGACCATCCCGCATCCTCGGTCAGATCCGCGAGGACGAAGGACAGCCCGGCGTCGTCGGTGATCCCGCCCGCCCGCACCATCCTGCGTACGTCGTCCTCGCGTGCCGCCGACCGAATGGTCGTCCGGACCGTGTGACCCTCCCGAAGCAGTCGGACGATCGTGTGGCTCCCGATGAATCCGGAGCCCCCGGTGACCAGCACCGCGCGCGGGGAAATCAGCCCATCCCCAGAGCTTCTCGGATCGTCTCGAGCACCACGAGCCACGTGTGGTGACCCGGTGTGATCAGCTGGAAGTGATCGGAGTCGGGGACGGGACGGACCAGGATCTTCTCCCCGGTTCTGCCGGATCGGGCGGACAGCGGATCAGATCCGTCGGATTCGGCGATCATCATGGCTGCCGGATTCAGGTAGATCGGCGCGGCGAATGGCGCCATCTGCGCCGGTGACCCGTGGCGATATCGCACCGGGACGTCGGCCCGGGCTCCTCCCATGAGCCGCGCGACCACCGGCCCGTCACAGATTTCCTCGTCGCGTCCCGACTCGTTCCACGCGTCGAGATCCATCGGTCCGTCGACTCCGACGGCGGCTCGTACCGACAGGGGGTCACTCCCGCGGATCTCGCTGTCGGTGGGCAGGCCGGGGCGTCCTGCGGCCCAGACGGCCAGATGCGCGCCGGACGAGTGCCCGACGGTGACGATCCGATCGAGATCCAGCGGATAGGACTCCGACAGAACTCGGAGATGGTCGAGGCCCGCCCCGACGTCCAGGAAGGTGCCGGGCCAGCCGCCTCCATCGTGGCCCAGGCGTCGGTACTCGATGTTCCAGGTGGCGATCCCGGCATCCGGGAGCGTAGCCGCGGCAGGCGTCATCGACCCCTCTCCCAGGCCGTCGAGCCAGCATCCACCATGGATCAGGACGGCGACGGGGAAGGGGCCCGGGCCCTCGGGAATACGAAGCTCGCCCATCTGGAGCGAGTCGGGACCGTAGGAGTGGCTCGCCGTCGGGCCCACGCCCTCCCACGCCGAAATCTGCGCGGGCGCGGGGAGGGAGGAGAGGATCGCCACGCCGAGGCTCTGGACGAGCGGATGCGTCGTTCCCGTTCCGCGTGCCGACGTTCGGTTCTTCGAGGAGGAGGTCATCGACTTCTTCGGAGGTGGTGCGTGACGTCGACCGAAACGTACGCGGACGCTGACCCTCGGGGCGGTCGCGCCGCGCTCCGTTACCCCATGGAAGGGAAGAATCCGGGGGGTCCGCCTGAAACGACACGACCCCGCCCGAGGTCGGAGCCTCGAGCGGGGTCGTCGTCCTGCGTGGTCGAGCCGACCTGTGAGGTCAGTCGCGCACGCGCTCCTTGAGGCCCTTCCCGGCCTTGAAGGTCGGAACGGTCATCGCCGGGATCTGGATGGTCTCACCCGTCCGCGGGTTCCGGCCCTCGCGCGCCTTGCGACGACGCGTGCCGAAGGTGCCGAAGCCGGTGATCGTGAAGTCGCGCCCGGCATCGAGCTCGACCGCGATGATCCCCGTACCGGAATCCGTGTTGAAGATCGAGTCGATCACCTCACGGGCCTTCGCCTTCGTGATGTCCGTCTGCTTCGCCAGCTTCGCCGCAAAATCGTCCTTGTTCATCCTGTCTCGTCTCCTGTGATGATGAGATCCCGCACGGGTTCGAACTGTGTCATTATCAGGCGCGAGCGGCGCGTTGCCAAGCCCCGCCCGATCCCTGCTCCATAAAGTATTCACGAGGGTTCCCCCGATTTCGCCCCCTTCACGCGCCCGATCACCGACGGGCAGGGAGCCCTTTTCCGCGAGACCCTACGGGTTGCAGGAGTCCGGGACGGGTCCTCCGGGGGTGCCGGCGAAGCTCGTCGGATCGGTCCGCCTTGTCCCGGGACGCGGGTCCACGAACGACGATGAAACGTCGGCGATGACCGTCTGACGCGGGTTTCCGGGTGCCGACCACCGCGTGTCGGCGGGCGCGGCCGCGTCGTCGGAGCACACCACCGGCCGCACCCCGACGTATCCGGCGATGGCGTCGGGCCGACAGCTCCCATCGACATCCGCGACCTCGAGCGCGCCGTTTCTGGCATCGAGATCTCCGCCGCGCCGTGCCGGAGGTCGCTATCTCCGCCCGAACACCATGTCCGCGATGTTCTCTATCTGCTCGCCATCCATCGGTTCGTCCGCGTTGAGACCCAGGGATGTGGCTTCGACGACTCGGGCCCGACCGGTCGCGCCGTAGTAGGCCGTCGCGGTGGCACGCTGCAGGGCACCCGAGGCCGAGATCCGGATGCGGCGGTACCCGGTGGAGTCGGAATGCGCCTCCACGAACAGGTCGGGTCCCGGCTGCCGCACGAGTGTGGCGGTGTCGCGCGTCAGGGTGGCCAGCAGGCCCTCGACGTCGGACACGATCGGGTTCTCCTCCGAAGCGCGGGAGCAGGCCGCGGACATCAGCAGAACGAGGAGCGCGATGGTAGACGTCGCCGCCCGTCGTCTCGGTAGCCCGCCGCCCGACACGGCGCCGGATCCTCCCTTCTTGGATGACACGATACCACCTCCCGTGAGAGTACTCGCGGTCTCCGGCCCGCCTGCTGCGTCGGAGCTCGGCGGACCTCCCGCAGAAGTGCCGGGGGGCAGGTCAGAAGCGGTCCTGCGAGCCCAGCCCGTTCAGCCGTGGATTCACCACGTTGTTGAAGATCGACCCCAGACGGTAGCGGAAGCCGATGCTGAACCCCGCTTCGTAGTTGGTTTCCAGAAGTCGTCGGCGCAGCAGGACCTCCTCCAGGTCGGCGTCACCCTTCGGCAGGTTCAGCTGGTTGTAGATGAAGGCGACGTTGCCGCCGACCTCGATCGACAGGCCCTGCGTGATCCGCAGTTCGACGCTCCCGTTGAACTCGACGGCGTACCGATCGAGGTCCTGGAGGTATTGGGATGCGTTCATCCCCATGTCGATCGCGCCCCACTGCTGCGTCACCTCGTACCCTACGTTCAGCTTGTGCTCGGGGAGGATCTCGTCGATCTGGTTGAAGATCGTCGTGTCCTGATAGGTGATCTGTGCCGCGCCGATGCGGTACGCCACGGTCAACTGGCGCCGGGTCGCCTCGCGATAGGGATAGAGACTCCACTCGACGGCCGGCATGAGCCGGTAGCGCATGTCGACGTTGTCGAAGGTCGACGTGAAGACGTCCGCGAAGGCACCGACGGACCAGTGCGGTGAGACGCTCTTCACGACGTAGCTCGTGAAGCCGTTCCTTCGCTGCCAGCTCTCGATGACGCCGCTGTTCCGCTCGAACCGGTCGTAGTTGTAGTTGAAGAAGGGCCTCAGCTGGATCTTCCAGTTCTCGGTGACCCGATTGATGTAGACGCCATACCGGGCATCGACGGACCTCTGTCTGGACTCGAAGTCCGCGCTCGCGTCGGTGTAGAACTCGATCGTCCAGAAGTCCCACGGGTCATCCTGAGGCGGAGCTTCCGAGGCCGCTGCGTCCGCGGGATCGACCTGGATGCGGAGTCGCTCCCCCGTGCCGGTGCGCAGCAGGAAGGGGGCGAGCATCGCCTGCAGTGTCTGGAGAAATCCGTCCCGCGCCTCCGCCTGGGTCGCCGCCACATTCACCGTGTAGACGGTGGAGTAGTCCATCCCGGCGAACGAGCGCAGGCCGATCAGGTCGAAGGTCTGCGCCTCGCCCCCCGCCCCCGTGTTCTGCTCCGTCACCAGAACGTGCACGTCGGCCACCTCCCGGTCTCGGACCCAGTCGACGTACTCCATCTCCTGACGCAGGAAGGTCTCGTCGCAGCCGTTGCAGTCGAGGAAGACCGCGAGCCGTTCCGGCGACTCCACCGGTGCCTGTGCCGCCGCGGGTCGCGCGATCGCGGCCACGGCCATAATCGTGGCCAGCACGAGGAAACGCGTCGGACCGGTGGTCGGGCCGCCGGTGCGGTGCGTTCGGAGGGCGTGTCGAAATGGCACGGCGAGCGTGGAACGCATGGCAGATGCGTGGGCCCGAGAGAGTCGAGTACGGTTTCTGGTGGGGGGACACGGAGAGCCGCCCGAGCGCTGCGCGATCGAGCTCACCTCCGCACGGCTCCGCGCGGCGAAGGCGGTGGCCGCGATCAGGAGTGGCCGGAGCCAGGTGAGGGCGTCGGGAGGGCGTACAGGTGCGCAAGCGCGTCCGTGGATGCTTCGGTGACACCACGCTCCGTGATGATGCCGGTGACGAGTCGGGCGGGAGTGATGTCGAAGGCCGGGTTTCGGGTCGTGCTCTCGGGCGGAGTGATGCGTACCAGGTCGCGCTCGCCGGTGGGGGTGAGACCGGCGACCCAGGCAACCTCGTCCCCACTTCGCTCCTCGATGGGGATGTCTGCACCGGTCCGCGCCCGGAAGTCGATCGAGGGCCCGGGAGCCGCGACGTAGAAGGGGACCTCGTTGTCGCGTGCGGCGAGGGCCAGAGGGTAGGTGCCGATCTTGTTCGCGACGTCGCCGTTGGCGGCGGTGCGGTCGGTCCCGACGATCACGGCGTCGACGCGGCCGGTGGCCATCAGGTGGGCGGCGGCGGCGTCGGGGATGACGGTGTGCGGCACTCCGTGCTGTCCCAGTTCGAAGGCGGTGAGGCGGGCTCCCTGGCTGCGTGGCCGTGTCTCGTCGACCCAGACGTGCAGCGCCAGTCCCCGATTGTGCGCGTGATAGATTCCGGCGGTCGCGGTGCCGCGATCGACGGTGGCGAGCCAACCGGCGTTGCAGTGGGTGAGGATGTCGAGTGGTGTGCCGGGGGTGACGGCTCGGTCGCGCGATTCGGCGAGCCGTCCGAGGAGGGTTGCCGCATGCTGGCCGAGTCGTCGATTCCGCTCGACGTCCGCATCCGCGATGGCCCGGGCCTCGCGGAACGCGGCCTCGGCGCGTGAAGCCGGCGCGATGTCGGCCAGCGCGCCCCGACAGCGGTCCACCGCCCATCCGAGGTTCACGGCGGTCGGTCGGGTCGCGAGCAGCGCACGCCCGGCGCGATCGAGTCCGTCGTCGGAGGGGTCTTCGCTCACGGCCAGGGCGATCCCGTACGCGGCGGCGGCCCCGATGAGGGGGGCCCCACGGACCTGCATGTCGGCGATGGCCCGCGCGGCGTCCGCGAGTGTGGCGAGCGTGATGATGCGTACGTCGTGCGGAAGGGCGGTCTGGTCGATGATGCGGACCCGCCCGTCCTCCTCCCAGATGGTCCGGTAGTGCCGGGCACCGATCCTCACGGGCCCGCCCGGTGGGATGCGCTCGCCTCGTGGAATGCGTCCGCCTGGTGGGATGTACCCGCCCGGTGGGCTGCGTCGACCACGGCGCGTGCCGCGGCGGACACGTCGTTCGCTTCGAGCACGCTCCCTCCGATGAGGAGTAGCGTGTCGGGCCCGTACGTGCGGAACCAATGATCCACCTGGTCGGCCTGGATGCCCCCGGCGGGCACGGGGAACGCCCGGCGGTGTCGGCCGAGTGGTGCTCGCGCGCATTCGTTGATTTCGAGGCACGCCTCGAGGGGCCAGGCGAAGCGGCCCCGTGCATTCACGTAGATGACACAGTCGGCCCCCGCGAGGCGCCAGAGGGTCCCGATGAGCAGGTGCGGAGCGATTCCTCTCGTCGCTCCCGGTGCGGTGTTGGAGTGTGAAGGGTGCGCCATGATGATCGGTCCGTCGGGCAGTTCCCGGATGGCGCGGAGGGCGTCGAGGCCGGTCAGCCCGGGACAGACGACGACACCCTCTGCACCGGCCTCCCGTGCGGCCCGCGCTCGTTCGACCACCCGGTCGCCGGGGGCGGTCACATTCGGGAAGTAGAGCGCGTGGTGGCCGGTGCGCGCGTTTTCATCCCGGACGGCGGTGGTGACGGCCCGGACCCGCTCGGCGAAGGGAGCGAGCTCCTGGTCGGCCAGGCCGTGATCGTCCTTGATGACGTCCACGCGGCCGCGGACGAGGCGGCGGGCGAGGTCGGCGAGCTCCGGTACGGCGAGGCCGATGGGCTTGAGGGCGCTCGCCACGAGTGGGCGGGCCCGTCCATCCGGGATTCGGGCGCGGATACCGTCGATCCCGTGGCGTGGACCCGGAAACCGTCCCAGGACGTCCCGCGGGATGTGCAGCGCCTCCAGCCGCACCTCCTCCATGAGCGAGACGTTGCCCCACACCACATTCAGGAACTGGGTGAGCGTGCCGTCGAGGAGATCGGGCGCATAGCCGATCTCCGCATACGCGGCGTCACGGAAGCGCGGGCCCTCCTGGGTATCCACCGCCTCGACCGACAGTACGCGACCGAGCAGCGCGGCTTCGATCTCGGGGGTCGCCGCTCCTCGGGGTACCTCGAGTGTCTGCTCGCGCGCGATCGCCCGGGCACGATCTCTCCCGGCTGCCTGAGGGTCGGCGGGATCGAGACGGCCGAGCCGATAGCGCGCTCGGAGGAGGTCGGGAGTGGGGGCCGGCGTGTCCATACCGCCATGATATCCGGGCGGGTCCGACGGGGCGACGGTCGGAGCGACGGTGGGAGCGACGGATCGGGCGAAGTTCGGGGTGTGCGGGTGGGGAGTGGACGGGTGACGTGCCCCGGCCCGGCGAGCGCGGGCGCATCGCCGATCCCTTGCGCAGGGGGACGTCGGGCCGGAGGGTGAGGAGGTGCGGAAGGCGTGGGGGGCGCTCGACCCGAGGGCCCCTGTTCACGAGAGAGAGGCTCGCGGACTGGATCGTGCGAGCCGGAGGACGGGAGTCGCGGGTGGATCGAACAGAGCGGGAAGCGGTGGGCGCCGCCCGCGGCGTGCTCGGCGATGCCGCATCGGGGGGTGGTGGGTTGCGTGTCCGATTCCGGGGTGTTCGCGGCTCCATCGCGTCACCCGGGCTGGACACCAGCCACTTCGGTGGCAACACGCCCTGCCTCGAGGTGACGGCGGGCGACCAGCGCCTGATCCTCGACGCGGGAACGGGGATTCGTGCCCTGGGAGAGGAGCTCATGGGCGCATCCGAGCCTGTCCGCGCTACGCTCTTCCTCACGCACTTCCACTGGGATCACGTACAGGGACTCCCCCTCTTCGGGCCGATCCACGACGAGCGGTTCGACATCCAGATCGTCGGACCCGTGCAGACCGAAGCCGACGTGGGTGAGGTTTCGGTGCGCTCTCTCGTGGAGCGGCTGTTCCATCCCAGCCACTTCCCCGTCGTACCGTCCTCCATCGCCGCGAGCTCCACCTTCGGACATCTGAACGAGGGGGCATGGCAGCGCCGGGGGGTGACGGTTCGAGCGATGCGGGTGAGGCACCCCTCCTTCACCGTCGGTTACCGCGTGGACGTCGCGGGACGGTCGATCGCGTATGTCCCGGACAACGAGGTGTTCTCGGACGTCTTCGACCTGGGCGCCGACTGGTGGCCGCGATTCGTCGGCTTTCTCTCCGATGTCGATGTGCTCGTACACGACGCGACGTTCACGGCGGTCGAGTACGCGTCGCGGAGAGGCCATGGACACTCGTCCATCCCCGACGCGATCGATCTCGCCGACGAGGTCGGCGCCGGTGAACTGGTGCTCTTCCACCATGCGCCGACCCGAGGCGACGAAGAACTCGACCGAGTCGTGGCCCGCGCGCGGAACGAGATGCTCGTGGGTGGTCGCAGCTTCGGACTCCGAGCCGCCCGCGAGGGCGAAGAGATTCGGGTGGGACGGATGGAGCCGGGTACGGGGGAGGTCTCGAATGGGGCGTGACGTCGACACGAACATCGAGAGCCTCCGAGTCCACACCGCGCCCGGTGAGGCGGCGGACCTCCAGGAAATGCTGGACGACGAGGGGGTCGAATTCATCGAGATCGGTCATATCGACGAACTCCGCGTGGCGGCCGATCCCGGAGTGCTCTTCCTTTCTCGCGGACTGCTCGGAATGGGGGGAGCGCTCGATTCGCTGGCCCGCCTCCCCACGCACATCGTCGTCGTCGCTGCGGACGACGGTGGACGCTCGGCAGCCACGGAAGCCGGGCGACTCTTCCTCGCCGCCCCTGAGCTCGCGCCGGGTGACGCCCCACTCCTGCGGGCTCTGAGGAGCGCGGGTGCGCATGCGGAGATGGCTGCGGCCAACGCCGCGATGAGCGGATCGACGGATGCCGCGCGCCGACGCCTCGCGGATGTGAACAGGGTCGGCGCCGCACTCATGGCGGAGCGGGATCTGGGCGCACTGCTCGGAATGATCCTGACCTACGCTCGACAGCTGACCTGGAGCGACGCGGGGAGCCTGTATCTGGTCGAAGGAGGAGACGGCGCCGACGTCGGCGACGGCCCCGGCGCCGGAAAGGTGGCGCGAGCGGGAGATGCTTCCGGAGCCGAAGCCCGGCTCCACTTTCTCCGTGCGCAGAACGACTCCATCCCCGACCTCCCGGATCCCGACTTCACGCTGCCCATCTCCGAGGACTCCCTCGCGGGATACGCAGCCGTGACGGGCGAGACACTCGTCATCGGGGATGCGTACGACCTTCCCGCGGCGGCGCCGTACTCGTTCAACTCCGGGTTCGACGAGAGGGAGGGATACCGGGCGCGTTCGATGCTCGTGGTGCCCATGATCGACCATCGGAATCGTGTGGTGGGCGTACTTCAGCTCATCAACCGCAAGCGTGACCCGGAGGCGACCATCCGCGACGCGGGCGACGCCGACACGCATGTGAAGCCGTTCAGCCGCGAGGACATCGAGCTGGTGCAGTCCCTCGCGGGGCAGGCCGCGGTCTCCATCGAGAACGGCCAGCTCTACGAGAGCATCGAGAACCTGTTCGAGGGCCTGGTGACGGCCACCGTCACCGCGATCGACCAGCGGGACCCGACCACGTCCGGCCACTCGGTCCGTGTCGCGGCGATGACGTGCGACGTGGCCCGGCTGATGAACGACGTCGACGAGGGCCCGTTCGCGGATGTGCACTTCACGGCGGAACGCCTTCGACAGCTCCGGTACGCCGGCCTCCTCCACGATGTGGGCAAGATCGGAGTGCGGGAGGCGGTGCTGGTCAAGGAGAGAAAGCTGCCACAGGTGATGGAGGCGCATGTCGAGGCACGCTTCGAGCTGATCAGGGCGCTACTCGGACCGGAACACGCCGAGGCGGTGGACGAGGCTCTGGCACAGGTGCGCGAGGCCAACATCCCGGGTCTGCTCGCGGACGAGGCCGCGGAGCTCCTCGGGGAGATCGGACGGCGTACCTTCGTGGATCCACGCGGTGAGGAGCGGCGCTGGCTCACCGATGCGGAGCTGGACTATCTCTCGATCCGGCGCGGGAATCTGGATCCCGACGAGCGCGCCCAGATCGAATCGCACGTTGTCCACTCCTATGAATTTCTCCGCGAGATCCCGTGGACGGACGACCTCGCACGGATCGCGAGGATCGTGCGCGGCCACCACGAGAAGCTGAATGGAGCGGGCTATCCGGACGGGGTGACGGCCGAACAGCTGTCGATCGAGACGCGGATCATGACGGTCTGCGACATCTTCGACGCACTCACCGCGACCGACCGCCCGTACAAGAAGGCCGTGCCCGCCGAACGGGCCTTTCAGATTCTGACGTGGGAGGCCGAAGAGGGCGCCCTCGATCCCGATATCGTCGAACTCTTCCACACGTCGGGCGTCTGGAAGAGAGTGCTGAACGTGGACTGGCGTGAGCTCTGACGGCCCACCGCGGGAGATCCGGAGGGACTCGCCTCGTTCGAGCGCGAGGCAGCCGCCACGCCCCGCGGCGGAGTCGGGGCCGGG